>Ga0210241_100094_pt1 | contig 65084 bp, 45 predicted proteins | sample ChrtobMetP5a_8mM_FD_155488 | JGI IMG/M metagenome (GOLD analysis project Ga0210241, IMG submission 155488) | Chrysochromulina tobin associated microbial communities from unialgal haptophyte culture, Seattle, Washington, United States - P5a_8mM | ecosystem: Host-associated > Algae > Haptophytes >...
CGCCCCCCCCAGCTCCGCCGCCGCCCTCACCGCCGGCGGCCCCGCCGCCGCCACCCTCGCCGCCCTCCGCACCGCCCGCCGAAGTCGTCGCCCAGATGAAGCGACTCATCAAGACTGAGCTACGCCTTGGCCTTGCCGCCGTAACTGCCGTGCTCCTCTGCCTTGGCGTCAGTTGCATGCGGCGACTCTTTGGCACGCCTTCTTACAGCAAGATCGCGCTTGCCGACGACGAGGATGATTTCGACGAGCAGCACCGTTCTCCCTACCGCCCCGGCAGTAGAGCGATGGTGCACCTGGGCACGCCGCTGCCGCCTCGAGTGCCGCCTGCCGCGACCCATGGGAGCACGCAGCACGTGAGGCTGGGCAGTTTGTATGATGACGAACAGGACAATGGTGGCAGCGCCGCCGGATGGGCGAATCCGCTGGTGGCGAGCCCGTTGTTCCCGCCAGAGGCAGAGCACGTTCTCGACTGGACCAAGTAGATACCCGGTACATGTCCTGCTCTTGATTGTACAACGGTTTCAAATACACAAATACACTGTGTTTCTTGCCTAGACTCCAACACGAGCCGATACAAGACAGGGTGCCCGAAACAGCGCCGTTAGTTTCCGAATGTTTAGGGATTTCGCGAAAGGAGAGAACTTGACGCCCCTGTGCTGTGTGTGCCTCGCTCGCCTTCGCTCGCATAATGCCGCTCAAAGATGAGTTGCTCATGTTGCAGGGCGGCTACCTCGGCCGCTGCGCGCGCGTTTGCAATGGTCGCGACGCGTGGTACGTCAATCTTTTCTGCTGCCCAATTGTGCTTGTCTACAAGAGCTGCGCAATCTATTGCTTCGGCTGCATGTTCGAGTACATTAGTCGGCTTGCAAATTCGGTCGGCTGCTTCGTCTTCAGACTGTGCTGCTGGTGGTGCTGCGAGTACGTCGACAAATCATTCCCGGCGAACGCGTCGTCCATCGGCCCGTGGAAAGAGAAGTCCTTGGAGCAGATTGCTCGGGAGATTGAGTGGAAGCGAGCGACCGAAGTCGTGGACGAGCTCGGTCCGCGGCCCGTCGCAGGCCAGCCGCAGCCGCGCGTCAAGCTCTTCGAGGATGGCGTTAGTGTGAGCGACATCGCGCAGGGTGCCGTCGGAGACTGCTGGCTCATGTCGGCGCTCTGCTGCATGGCGGAGCACCCAGGCCAGCTGTACAAGATCTTCGTGCAGAACGCCTACTCGGACCGAGGCAAGTACTCGATCCGTCTCTTCGACGGGCGCGCTGGCATGTGGGTGACCGTCACGATCGATGACCTGCTGCCCGTCGAGAAGGCAACAGGCCGGCTGCTCTTCGCTCAGCCTAAGGGGAGAGAGCTGTGGGTACTGCTGCTCGAGAAGGCGTTCGCCAAGTTTTGCGGCAGCTATGAGGGCCTCAACGGGGGCAACGAGATCTGGGCCTTCGAGGCGCTCACGGGTGACCCGGTCTTCAGCCTTCTACGCAAGCATGGCACGTGGGTCCGCCACGAACTGGCTCACATGCCGAGCCGTGCGGGGAAGAAGCGCGCAATCGGGCTGCGAGAGACGAAGGAGAAGTACGCGGACGACGTCACGTTCCACCTGGTGCGCACTTACCTGCGCGCCGAGGCGTTGATGACGGCGTCGATTTCGAGCAAGGGCGAGGAGAAGCGCGCGACCGGCCTTGTCGCCGGCCATGCCTACTCCCTCTTGGACGCCAAGGCCTTCGCGGGCGGGATCAACCTCGTGCGCCTTCGCAACCCATGGGGTGACTTTGAATGGAAAGGCGCCTGGAGTGACGGCGCGCCTGAGTGGACGAGGCACCCGAAGATTAGGAGGTGCATCAGGCCGACCTTCGATGAGAACGACGGCTCGTTTTGGATGCTGTGGGAAGATTTCGTCTCAAACTTCGACGGGATCGACATCTGCAACCGCTCACGCGGCGTGCGAGATCTCTATCTCGACCTGCACGAGGATGATGGCTGCCGGCGCCATGCTGGGCCAGCGGTGGGTTGCGCGTATGGCTGTTTCCTCTACTGGTGCTGCTGCGAGGGCGTGCGCGCCCTCTACTGCGGCAAGGTCGCAACCAAGAAGACGCTCGAGCCGCACACCGGCCGCGACGACGGCATGCTGCAGTCGGTTGCCGCTTGGGTTGTGTGAACTGTGAAGATCCTACAGTACTGAGCAATAGAGTATAGTTCAATCTCGCTCAAAATACTACTGCGAATCCTTAGAAAAACAAGATTCACAAATGTCGCAGCGTGAGCGTCACCGTCAGGCGTGCGCTTCAAAAGCGTGCGCGCGTTCTCACCATGGGCATGGTTCTCACGTCCCGGTTCCAGTGCCCGGTTCGTACCAACTACCAAGCATCGTTGCATCGTAGCGTAGGCGTCTTCGGACGCGCTGCCTCGTACTACAGTACGTCGTCGTACTCGTTCTGCGGTTCCGGACCACGTTAGCGCGACAAAGCGCGACCCCCGGTACGAGGCCCCCGCGGAGCGCACATGATTACACAGTTCCTCAGTTGATCGGACGAGGCGCATGCTGGGATCGGACCGCGGGTATAGGCACCGGGGCACCGGTGCGCGGAGGCCCTCTAGCGAATAAGCGTACGCCGCCTAGTATGCGATGGGCCCTCTCGAGCGCGCGCCGCTTAGCGTAGCGCTAGCGGAGTCCGGAGAGAGTGAGCAGTGACTCACACTCAGGCTGTCCGCGCTCCACCCTCGGACGCGACGCGATCGAGTCTGACCGTACATAGAGAGACTCTCTAGAGTCTAGTATAGACTACACTGTCTCTACACGCACACTCACGTCACACTTCACTCAACACGGCGCGAGTACTACCGTATTACAGCTGAAGGGCGGTACAGCCGGTACAGTGGCTAGAACGCCGAAATTCATGAAATCGCATTTCTTCAAACATCGGCGTCCGCTGCGGCCGGCGCTGCGCTCGCGCTCGACGCTGCGGCCGGCGCTGCGGCTGGCGCTGCGGCAGGCGCTGAGGCCGGCACCACAGCATTGGCCGTCGGCGGCGTGGCGGCAAGGTGAGGGGTTGGCGGTGCACTGTTCCCAGAGCTGTTGATGAGCACAGGACGCAGCACGTTCCTCTCTGCGCGGACGATGGCGCGCTTGAGCCAATTTTTCGGCTCGCGCGTAGGGGACTTCGGCGTCTTCGTCGCTGCCGCCCCCATCGGGATTCCACAGAGCTCGAGCATCGGTTTCGTGAACCCGCCCTGAAGAGGCAATCCGAGGCAATCCGAGGGAATCAGAGGCAAACAGAGGCAAAACAGAGGCAAAACAGAGGCAAAACAGAGGCATACCGAGGCATACCGAGGCAATCCGTGGCCATCCGAGGCAATCCGAGGCAAGCCTCACCATGGTGAAGACGGTGCAGAGGACGACCATGATTGTGCATGCAACCACGTGCTCACGCTGATAGCAGAAGCTGCCTTCGCCCGGGGTACCACGCACATTGTCGGCTGTGGGGAAACGTGTGCATAGTGGACTTAGAATGAAACAGACACCATCGGTGGGCAATCAAAGGGCATTGGAGGCCATCGGAGGCCATCGGAAGCCATCAAAGGCCATCAAAGGCCATCAGAGGCCATCAGAGGCCATCAGAGGCCATCAGAGGCCATCAGAGGCCATCAGAGGCCATCAGAGGCCATCAGATGATATTACGGACCTGTGGGGAACTCGACCGCGAGGCAAAGCGCGATGGCGCCGCGCAGCCCAGAGAACCAGATGACGCACTGCTCATTCATCGAGATCTGGTTCTCCTTGCTGCGGCAGCGGTTGGCGAGCCAAGCCAACGGAAAGACCGAGACGATGCGCGAGAGTAGGCAGAGGCAGAGTGTGAGAATGATGAAACTCGGAACCACCTCGTCCTCGTAGATCGGCACGCACGGAGGCTCGAAGACTGTTCCATTACGGCCTGGCTCATCACCATGTCGAGTCTCACCCACGAGATAGAGCCAGAAGCCGCACCTGCATGCAATCGTCACGCCATCAGTGATGCGAGCAGGGATGCAAAGAGGATCTCCCTGCGCCAAGCAGCATCCAAGCTGCATGCAAACAGCATGCAAGCAGGGATGCGATCAGATAGCGCCAGGCCCCTCGTCCGATCGGTATGAAGACACAATCAGCGATGCAGTCAGACGCCTCACCCAATCAGGATGAAGACCGCCGTGTCTGCAAACTTGGCGAGCGCGTGGATGACAGTCCCGCACAGCTCCGCCCCTTGGACCGTCATGTTACGCTTCACATACATGACACACACCGCGCCCGCGAAGAGGGCAGCCACGATGCCCGAGAGACGTGCGTACTCGGCGACCAGGAATGTGGCGTAAGATAGGCAGATGATGCAGACGAGCTCGGCCGTTGCAGCCACGTCGGGCGGGCGCGTTTGCAGTCGCGAGACCTTCAAGAGCAATGAGAAGAGACACTCAGTGGCAGTCAGAGGCACTCAGTGGCAGTCAGTAGCAGTCAGCGGCCATCAGTGGCCATCAGTGGCCATCAGTCGTCATCAGCCGTCATCAGTGGCAATCAGACGCGACCTTGAAAAACAACGCGATCGCCGCGCCGCCGATCACGCCGATCAGTGTTGAGCCGATGAAGATGAGGCAAAAGTTGCCCACGGCGTGCAGCAAGTCCACGAAGGCGACGCCTCTGGATTGCGCGCCGTCGAAGCCCAGCTGGACCACCGTCTTGAAGAGTACCTGTAATCGGTCGTAATCGGACAGTCATCGGACGCCATCGGATGCACTCAGACGCAATCAGACGCAATCGGACGCAATCGGACGCACTCAGACGCAATCAGACGCAATCAGACGCAATCGGACGCCATCGGACGCCATCGGACGCCATCGGACGAAATAGGAGCCATGAGTGGCCGTGAGGCCATGAGAAGAGGCCATCTCAGGCGCGAGCACAGTTCGAGCCTCGAGCGTGCGCGCACGATCGCCACCGCATCGTTGAGCACCGACTCGCCGAAGATGAGCGCGTTCAGCTTCGGGTCGGCGCCAGTGCTAGAGAAGATGCACAGGGTCGCAACCGGGTCGACGGCGGAGATGAGCGCGCCGAAGGCGCAGGCCTCGAGCGGCGTGAGCAGGCCGTTGGCGCCGCCGAGCCCGTAGTAAAGCCCGAGCGCGAGCACGGCGAAGGCGACGACGGTGCCGAGGAAGGCGAAGATGCAGATCGAGCCTATATTTGAGATGAAGAAGCGGTGGTTGAGGTGGTAACCGCTATCGAAGATGATGGGCGGCAGCAGCACGAGCGTGAAGATCTCCGGGTCAAATTGGAGCGCCTCGAGCGTCCGCACCTCCTTTACAGGATCATCCTGCGTGGCTGCGTAGATCCAAAGCGCGAGACCGAGCGCCATGCCAACGAGGATGGCAAAGCCGCTCTCGGTCATCCACCAGAAATGGACCTTCTCGCCGATGATGGTGGCCATCGTCACCGTGAGCATGGCCGCGAGCAGCACCACGCTCAGCTCATAACCGCCATGGGCTTCTCCCATTGAGTTGGGGAATACCGACGTGCACCGGGAAAGGCAGGAAGGAGGAGGGACGCAGTCTCGGCACCCGCCGATTCTTTAGAGTCTCATCTCATGTGTGAACGTTAACACGACGTCACTCACTCTCGGGTATACTCACTCTCTCATTCACTCACTCACGAAACTCCCTCGTTCCCGCCACGTGCGCTCGCACACGCATCCTCGCACGCTCGGCCATCACAAACGCGGATGGCCACGTTAGTCCCACACGCTGCAGCCGCAAAGTGGCTATGCCGCTTAGGTCAGTCGTTCCGCCCGTACGACCAATCGGTGCAAAATGCACTCGAAGCCGCCTTCCTGGCTGGTGACCAGAGCACGAGGATTCAGGTGCGTGGCGTCGAGTACATCGTGGATCTTCACGAGCCACGCAAGCAGACACAGGCGTCGGATCCGACGAAGACGAGGGCCGTGCAACGTGAGGGAGGCCTGCCTGCACTGGCGCCGGTGCACGCTCCAGCGCGCGCGCCAGCACTGTCCCCGACAAGCGTGCCGATGCCGACGACAGCACTGTCCACGACTTCAGCACCAGCTCATCTGGCCCCAGCCCCAGCGTTGGAGGCCTCTGCGACCCCCCCCTCGTTATCCGACGCTCCTTTCTCCCAGGCACCGATGGAGACATCGCTGGCAGCGGCTTCTTCAGCGCACGCTACAGCGCCTGCACCAGCGCCTGCCGGGGGCATGAAGCGCGTGCGGAGCCTCGTGGAGCAGCTGCAAGACGAGGAGCGGCGCATCCAACGGCTCAAATCGCCTCTGGGAATGGACGACGGGCTCGGGATGGACGTGGTAGCTCCGTGCGCACCGACCCAACCGACGGGTAGCTCCATGCATGCCGAGGCTGTGGCCGTTGAGGAGCGGATGGAGTTAGAGGACAGGGCCTTGGTCGAGGACAGGCGTGAAGAGCAGCTTGAATCGTCCGTGGGCGCGGCTGCCACAAGCGAGTCCGCCGCCACCATGGCGCCGGCGAAGGCGGAAGCTGCCGCTGCGGATGCTGCCAGTGCGCCACGTGGCGGTTCAACTGCCTCCTCCTCCACCCTCACGATGATGGTGCTCGACTTGCAGGAGGCAGCGGACCACTCGATGCACATCTACGGCGTGCTCCTGGGCGGAGGATCGGTCCTTCTCAATGTGAGTGGCTTCCGCAACTTTTTCTACTTGGAGCTCCGGGAGCTTGCCGCACACCCCGCCGCCACAGCCTCGACCTATCCGCTCGCTGATGCTGGCGTGCTGGCAGCTGAGAACGACGACGAGCGCATCGCCGCCATGGTCGTCGACGCACTCGCGGCCGACGGACAGCTCAAGCTCGGTCGGAGCGCCGCGTCGGAACAGCTTGCCGTGCGCCCCGTCCGTCGGATGCCGCTCTTGGCTTGCTATCAGCACGTCGTGGGCGCCGTTGCAGGCACTGGCCGGTCGGCGGCGGCGCTGCCCACCTCGGCGGCCGCGCTCACCGTCCGGCTGCTGCGCGTCGAGTTTGCGCCCCCACTCAAGCCCAAGGGGCTGCTTGAGGCGCTCGGTCGTGCCATCCAACCTGCCGATTCGCCGCTGCGTCAGCACCTGCAGATCGACGAGCAGCAGCAGATCGTCTCGTTCGAGAGCCAGATGGCGCCTGCGGGCACCTCGGCCCTCGCGCGCCGCTTTGCGATCGAAAAGGACCTCGCCGGGGGAGCATGGCTCACCGCCCGCAACGTTGCTCCGCCGCCGGAGCCGCTCGGCTCGTCTTGTCAGCACGAGTTCGTTTGCACCCACGGCGACCTCACCGGGCACGCTCCTGACATTCTCGCCACTGCAGACCACACCGAGGAGCGCTGGACTGACGTGCACACTGACGTTCACACCGACGAGCGCTGGACCCGTCTACCGCGCCTCTCCACGCTCGCTGTGCGCGTGGTGTCCACCCTGGGCCACTCGGAGCCCCAGTGGGAGGCGGGCGAGGGCACCAGTGCCACCGTCGACGGCGTCCGATTGATTTCTTGCGAGTCGAGCACGACCGATGGTGGGCCGCCCTCGCTGGTGGTGCTCGCAGTCGCATCTTCTAGCGGCGTAACGACACTGCCCGCAGCCAACGGCGTGTGCGGCGCACAGCCAATTGAGCTCCGCTCCTTTACGAGTGAGGCGGAGCTGCTGCTTGCCTTCGAGCGCTTTGTGGCTGAGGTCGACCCGGACCTGCTGCTCACCTACGATGCCCGCTGCCTAGGCTTGGTGTCCACGCGTCATGCCGAGCTCCTCCTCGGCATCGGGCTTGGACCAAAGCCGCCTAAGCCGGCCGCTCACAAAGGGAAGGTCAAGGCAGCGGGCGGCGGCACTTCGTCGCCGCTGCAGCTGGGCCGCCAGCGCGGCGAGCCGATCAAGGTAGTGCCTATGCTTGCCACTGATTGCCACTGATTACCATTGATTGACATTGATTGACATTGATTGACATTGATTGACATTGATTGCCTCTCTCCTTGCTGGGCAAGCCGATCCAGGTGGTGCCCATCGTCACGTACGGCAAGCAGTGGCAGGCCAAGGGCGGCCGGCAGCAGACTTCGGAGAATTTGGAGACTACCGAGGTGTTGGGTCTCACCGGGCGCTTCTCGTGTGATCTGCTCCGCGCCATGGTCAACCACCAGTCACATAAGCTGACCACGTACACGTTCGGGCAGGCCATCGAGGCGGTGCTGGGCGAGCCGACGGAGCTCGTGCTGCCCGAGGTGCGTCTGAAGGCCTCTGAAGGCCTCTGGTGGCCTATGGTGGCCTCTGATGGCCTCTGGTTGCCTGTGGTGCCACTGATGGCCACTGATGGCCGCTGATGGCCTCCCTCTTTGCATGCAGGTGCTCGCGGCGGCGCCGATCGAGCGCGCCGCGCGCCACGCAGCACAGCAGTGCCGTCAGCTCTCTGCGCTGTGCCGCAAGCTCAAGACTATCGAGGAGACGGTGGAGATGGCGCGGCTCACCGGGCTGCCGCTGCGCACGATTGCTAATCAGGCCCAGATGGTGCGCACCGAGAATTTGCTGCTCAAGGCGGCAAGGACGCTCGGGTACGTACTCCCCCTCAACACGGTGCCCGCGCACCTTCGCTGGAGCTCTTCCATGATGCCTTCCGACGGCCGTGCCTACCAGCACTGGCCATGGCCGCTGTCAGAGCTCGACCGCGAGCAGAGGTGGTCCATCGACATCGGCGTCGCCGCCCACTGCTCGCGGACCGCGGCACAAGCTGACGGCTCGGCGGGGCTGCACACGGACCCGGTCGTTGTACTGGACTATGCGTCTCTCTATCCGTCGTGCTTCATCGCCAACAACATTTGCTACTCGACGCTGCTGCCTGCTGGCGCGCACGAGACGGGCGCCCACGACGGCGCCTTCATTGCGACGCCAGGCACGGTCGGCCCCAACTCGAGGCGTCCCGGCGTGACGAAACCCTTCGATCTGTACCCATGGGAGGAATCGGCCGAAGGCGCGAACGAGGTGCGCCGTTGGCCAGGGAGCGCCATTGCCTTCGCTTCCTCGAGCACGCATGCGGGCCTGATGCCCCGGCTCCTCACGCGCCTTCTGGCCGAGCGCCGCGCAGTCAAGGCGCGTATCAAGGCGCTCAACACGGCGCGCGCCAAGGAGCACGCCCAAGAGACCGCTCAACACGGCGTCAAGGAGCACGCCCAAGAGACCGCCGCCGACGCCGGCGCTGCTGACAGCGGCGCACCCGGCGCTCTTGGCAAGGCGGGGCACAGCGACCTGTGCGCGGTGCTCGAGGCGCGCCAGCTCACCCTCAAGCTGCTCGCGAACGCAAGCTACGGCTTCACGGGTGCCGACACCTCCCACCTGTGCTGCAAGCCCCTCGCAGAGGCTTGCCTTCGCTTCGGTAACTACTACTGCAAGCGAGCCTCAGAGCTACTTGAGTCCGAAGGGCTGGGGCACGTGCCCTCGGTGGCGTCGCCGACGGCTCGTTGGCCGGGCGCGCATGCAATCTATGCAAACACCGACAGCGTCTTTGTCAAGCTACCGGGGCGCAGCGCGGCCGAGGCAGCGCAGATTGGACGCGAGATGGCTGCGTTCGTCTCGCACCACCCGTCGCTGCCCACGGCGCTCACCCTCGAGTACGAGCGTGTCCTCATGCCTTGCCTCCTTGACGGCCACAACCGGTACGCGGGTGCCGAGTGGGATCGACACCGAGGACCTCGCCTTGCATGCAAGTGCTCACTGCGGCGCGGTTCCCTCCCTTCCCCACAGGTACGCGGGTGCTGAGTGGGTCCATGGCACGGAGGAACGGCCAGCGCTGCACCAAAAGGGTCTCCTCGAGCGCACGCAATGTCGCCATGTGCAAGCGACCATCCTGCAGGCGATGCGCGACCTCCTCCTCGACCGCTCGCTCGAGGCCGCGCTGCGCTCCGTCATGGCCGCCTCGAAGAAGCTCCTCGGCGGCAAGGTGCCCGTGAGCGAGCTGGTCGAGGGCGGCTTCCTCAAGCGCGCGAACCAGCGCGACCTGATGCGGATGGCCGGGCTGGTCGGCAAGGACGGCGAGAGAGAGAAGGTCGACAAGACCACGCGCGAGCAGGACGCGTCCCTCGCGCGCTCGCCTTCATACGCATGCGCGATCGAGCAGCTGAAAGCGAGCGCGAGTGCGAGCGGCACGCCGACGCGTGTGTTTCGGCTCGGCGAGTACGTGCCGTTTGTGCTCGTCTCCAAGAGTGGCGGCGCGTCCGGCTCAAAGCAATTTGAGAACGTGGCGACGGCCGACGACGTCGTGCTACGGCGGACGCCCGTCAGCCTCAAGCTCCTTTACACGAACAGGCTGCTGCCGGCCCTGTTTGGGCAGTTTCAGGAGCGCACCGGCACGACGACCAAGGCGGCGGCCGCCGCCGACAAGCCGGCCTTGCTTGGGCGGCTCCTCCCTGCAGACCGCGTGGCGTTGTTACGGTCCGAAGCCGCGAGGATTGATGACTGCTGATGACTGCTGATGACTGCTGATGACTGCTGATGACCGCTGATGACCGCTGATTGCCTCCCTCATCAGGTCCGAAGCCGCGAGAGTCTCCTGTGACGGCGTGCTCACGTGCGCCGACGCATGGCGGCTCTATGGGCTGAGGGAGGCGCCCAAGGAGGCGCGCATGGCCACGGGCGCCCAAAAGGGACAGACGTCGCTCGGCGCCTTCTTTGGCACCAAGCCGAGCACGCCAGCACCCCCGCTGCCGGCGTTGCCCACCGATGCCCCCAGCGTGTTCACGAGCACGCCAAGTGATGGTGGTGACGACGGCAGCACCTCCGCAGCGGCGACGCCGGCGCGTGGGAAGGACAAGGCGGCGGAGGCAGCCTCTCTCGAGGCGGAGCGAAAGCAGCTCGTCGAGCAGCGCGCCGCCATCGCGCGGGCGAGCGGCAGGATCGACGACAAGGAGCCGCTGCTGCTGCACAACCTCGTGGCGCAGCTCGCCAACGTGGAGCGGCAGCTCGCGTCACTGAGGTGAGCGGCAGCTCGCGTCATTCTAGCCGCCCGATAGTCGCCCGCCCAGAAGGCGGTTGATACGCGTCGTTGAGGTGAGCTCACCCTGCCGCGAAGCGACGCATGCGCCCATGGAAAGCAGACAAGGATGTGGTGGGCATTGTCCGTCTGTGAGATTAGCGCTGTGCTGAGCTCTCATGGACGTGCTTGGGGTTCCGCGGAGAGTGTGCGCGTGTTGTGTTGAACAGCAAAAGCACGGACGTCCTCGTGCTTGGGGGTCCGGAGGTTGTGCCGGCGTTGTTTTGAACAGCATAGCAGGACGGCCACACCTCCGTCCATAGCGATAGAGGCTCTCGAGCTTGGGGGGAGAGTGTGCGCTTTGTGTGTTTCACAGCCAATAGTTATCATTCACAGCTCCAAGAAGTGCACACACCAAGACGTTCGTCCAAGGAGAGGCCCTGGGACGGACGGCCGTCTGCGACCCATGCTTGCTGGAACGCCAGCTGGGCTGGTCTCGAGTATGGCACCACGAGGAACCGCCAACAGCCGAGGTGAGCAGGTCCCATCTCGGTGGCGAAAGCTTCTTGGTGACGTCGTTGGCCAGGGTAACACGGTCCGAGCACGATCTGCAAAAGGCTTTCCAGGGCCAAAACCTGAAGAATCCTACAATTGGATGCTTGGACTCCAGAGAGTTCCCATCTCCGGTGTCATCCGTGCACACGAGGAGCAATTTGAGTGGTTGGAGCAGCCGATGAGAAGGCCTCCAGCGATTGATTGGCAGCACCGACCGCTGCCAAATTCTCCGGTACGTGTGGTACGATACCTGAGCGACTGGGAACCACAGCCGCCCCTTGGTGTCCGTCATGCAACCAAGGGGCGGCAACCTCGATCGGATCTTGGCACCATCCATGGCCAGGGTGACCAGGTCCGAGCTCGATCGGACTTCGGCGTGCCAAGCGAGGAAGAATCTGGCGTGCCTGGCGATGAAGAGGTCACACACCGTCCAGACGTGAGGCGTGAGCGTGATCACATTGACAAGGCGTCCGATGGCGACGAGGACCGTGGATCTCAAGAGCGCTCGCGTGTACTCGAGGAGGGACCGTCCTTGCCACACAACAAAGAGGAAGCCACCCTCGCCAAAGCCAGTGAAGAGAGCGAGCGACCCACCACCGGTACAGAGGCTTCTGTACCAAGCCCTGTTCCTAAGCCCGCCGCCCCGCGCTCGCCGCGCACGCCGCGCACGCCCAGGCCAAAACCTACGATCGACCCGACCTTGCCACGCGAGCTGGGAATGCTCGTGGCCGCCTTTGACTGCTGTGAGAAGGACAACGAGGAGCACAAGAAGCAGCGCGAGGAGCTGTACGCGAGCTTTGACGGCAATGCGAACGGGCTCATCTCGCTCAATGAAACGGGTAGTGGCGTGCTTCAGCGGCTCTCGAATCTGTACGGCAAGGAGGCAATGCCCCTCTACAAGCGCTACTACCGCTCGTTCATCCGCGCCTTCATGGATGCTCGCGACGCGTCGCCGCCGTCGGGGAGGCCGGACGACACCCAGTTCGTGTGCAAGTCCGAGTTTCGGTTGCTGCTGGTGTACCTGCGCGTGTACGCGACGTGGCACGAAGTCTTCCGACTGGTCGACTGCGCGCGCACGCGCGGCGGGAGCAAGCTCAACTACCTCGACGTCGAGGTGCCCGAGGGCGACTACCGCATCAGCCGTGATGAATGGCTCCAAGCGCTGCCCAAAGTCCGAGTCGCCGCGTTGTCGTGGGCGCCTTTCATCGCGCTGCGAGCGGCGAGCGCCGCCGACTTTGACGAGATGGACGTCAATGGCGGCGGCCATGTCGACCTGCAGGAGTTTTGCGAGTGGGTCGAGCGCGCCGAGAAGCTCGCCGCCACTCCTATTGGCGTCGAGCTGGGCGTCAACGAGCCCCTCGACCGTGCCGCGATCACTCCTCGTCAGTGGCACACGGCGCCATGCGAGACGCTCGCGCGGCTCAAGGCCGAGGGCGGCAGCGGCGGCACGGCAGCGTGCAAGAGCCCCCTAAAGCCGGAAGCAAAGCTGGGGGCCTACGATATGAGGCCGACCAAGCGCGCAGCCGACCTGCCGCTCAACCGTGCGGAGATGGCTGCACGTGCCGAGGTGGCCATCAAAGGAGTCCGCCGCCCGGGCCCCACGTCTGCGCGCTCAGCAGTGACTGCGATGACTTCCTCCGGACCTGTCCGACCAGCAGCTGCGGCGCCTGCACCCGCGCGGCTCCGCACAGCACAGCCGATCGCGCAGACGACGGCAGAGCTCTCGCGGCTCGAGGCAGGTAATGCGCGGCTGGCCTCCCTCATCAGCTCTGACTGCCTCCCTCATCAGCTCTGATTGCCTCCCTCATCACAGGTAATGCGCGGCTGGCCTCCTCCAGCTCCGCCGCGAGGCTCGAGGTGGCGACGGTGGCTATGCACAAGGCGGCTGTGCTCGAGCAGGAGAATAGTCGGCTGCGGGCGCTGCTGCTCGAGCTCCGGGAAGCGGAGCGGGACATGCTCCAAGCCAGCCTGAGCACCGAAGCGAGCGCTCTGCAAGCGCAGGTTGAAGGGATGATGGCCGAAACGGTGGCTGGGAGCGCCGAAGCACCAATGGGCGGTGGCGAGGGCGGTGGTGACGTGCACCCTCCACGCAGGTCCGGACCGATGGAGGGTGATCAGTTGCAGGACAGGATGATGGAGCTTCAGCAGCGGAACGCCGTGTTGCGCGAGGAGCTCGGCGAGCCAGCTGAAGACGAGCCTCCTTTACCCCATACCTCCTTCGAGGACTACCTCGATTCCATTCAAGACTTGATGGACGGATCTCGATTCGAGCAGTACTATGAACCCACTCACTGGGACTTGCACGTGCCGACCTATCCTTATGTGTACGTGCCGTCTGATCCCGCACTAGGCGCGATCGTGCGGGGCACGCAGTGGTAAGACCGCACACCCCGCAGTAGAGGTGGGCCACGACCCGGACTGAGTCTGAGAGCGCGACGCGACCGAGAATTCCCCCGCCCGGTTCGCCGCGGGAGCAAGCGAGCGCGGATTTGTGGACAGACCAGCCGAGCGCGGCGCAGCCGCGGCACCGCACGGCACGGCACAGCATAGGGATCGCCTACCGTGTCGCGAACAGTCCCACCTGACCTACAGTAGGTTCTGCAGGTCGATTGAGCGTACGATTGAACGTTTACGGAGCCGATTGTGATCCGACGTTCCAAACCGCGAACCGACGTCGTCGTCGGAGTGACTAGGCGACGCAAACACATAGTTCAACCGAACACCATTCTCGCACTATACAGATACCGTAGGTCCGTACCGAGATACGAATCCGCTTCGATCATATGGACTGGGAGCTTCCAAGATCCAAGAGATATCCACAGAGGGATGGACCCTCCAAGCTAGAAGTAGAACACGTAGAAGCACCCTCAAATCGGCCCGGCCCATGACCGGACCTGGCGTGGAGCTGGACCCCCAGCATCAGGACGCAAAAACATCATGCCGTTTTGAACTCGCCATGCCCGTCCCTTCCAAGGGTGAGGCATGCCGCTACTTCATGATGGCGGCCCATGGTCGAAATAGTCGCTCATGCGTCCCCAGCCTCCGCCGTCGCTGTCAAGTCCGTCTTGGTAGCCTGCTTTTTGATGCGCCTTTTATTCTGTGCCTTCATGAGAGCATCCATTTTAGCCTGCTCCGCGGACTTCTCTGCGGATGGCGGCCGCGAACCTTCAGCGGTCGGCGGCCGCACGCCTTCAGCGGTTGGCGGCCGCGACGCCGCCTCCGACGCCGCCGCTGGCGCCGCCGCTGCTGGTGCCGCCGCTGGTGCCGCCGCTGGTGCCTCTGCTCCTGATGGCAACGCCTCTGCTGGCGCCGCCAGTGCTGAGGGCGCTCCTGCTGGCGCCGCCGATGGCAAGGGCGCTGATGGAGTCACCGATGATGGCGGCCTGTTGATCGACGACCTATTTGCGACAGCTTGCCGTGCAGCAGCGGCTGCCTCCATTGCTGCCTGCCTCTTAGCTGCAGCCTCTTTAGCCGCTGCTTCCCGTGCCGCCGCCCTTGCCTCAGCTTCCTGTTTCTTCGCGGCCGCCTCAGATGCTACAGCAGCCTTCGTTGCAGCCACTGCAGCAACTTTCTTAGCCTCAACATCGGTTTCGATCGCCTTTCCGACCGCTTCTGCCCTGACAATTGCTCCCTGGGACTCTGCCAATGCCGCCTTGTCAACGCCCTCAGCCAAAGCCGCCATCGCCTTGCTCGGTGGCGTCGGAGGTGGTGCCCAGCCATCGCCACTTCCAGACAGCAGTTTCATCAGCGATTTCTCGAAGAAGTCCAGACGACCTGCGTGCTCGTGCACGACGACGGTGACCAAGCTCCTGAGCTCTCTCACCTCACCTGACAGCGAACTCCGGAGCTCTGCAATCTGATTTCGAACCACATCTTCCACCGAGGTTCTGAGCTCTGCAACCTCTGATTGCAGTGATGCATGGGCATCTTCTTGCGCGTGATGAGCCGCTTCTTGCTCGCGAATGGCGTTGTCGTGCCTTCGAAGTTCCGCCTCTTGCGTTGCATTCTCCGCTTCCTGCCTTCGCATGTCCGCGTCCAGCGCTTGGATGACCATTTCCTGCGCTTCGTTACATCCTTCCTGCGCTTTGATGGCCGCGTCCAGCACTTGCCTTTGATAGTCCAGTTCGGAGATGGCCGCTTGCTGCGCTTGGATGGTCGTTTGGAGCACTTGGATGGTCGTTTGGTGCTCTTGGATGTTCGCTTGTTGCGCTTTGATGGCCGCTTCCTGCATTTGCCTTTTGACGTCCAAACTGGTGATGGCCGATTCGTGCTTTTGAATGACTGCATGCTGTGCTTGCCTCTGCGTATCCAATTCAGCTATGGCCGCTCGCTGTGCCTGGATGGTCGTTTGGTGCCCTTGGATGGCTGCCTGCTGCGCTAGTCTTTGAGCGTCCAGCTCGGAAATGGCCGCTCGCTGAGCTTGGAGGCCAGCTTCGTGCGCCAGTCTTTGAGCGTCCAGCTCGGAAATGGCCGCTCGCTGCGCTTCGAGGGCCGCTTCGTGCGCTTGTCTTTGAGCGTCCAGCTCGACAATGGCCGCTCGCTGCGCTTCGAGGGCCGCTTCTTGCTCTTGATCTCTCTGCGCTTGGAGGGCTTCTGTCGCTAGTCTTTGAGCGTCCAGCTCGGAAATGGCCGCTCGCTGCGCTTCGAGGGCCGCTTCGTGCGCTTGTCTTTGAGCGTCCAGCTCGACAATGGCCGCTCGCTGCGCCTGGAGGTCCGCTTCGTGCTTTTCATGTGCAGCTTGAAAGGCCAATTCGTGCGCTTGAAGTTTGAGGGCCAATTCGTAAAGGGCCGTCTCGAGCTTTTCATTAGCCTTTTGAACGGCCGTTTCAAGCTTGTTATGTGCCTTTTCGAGCTTTTGAGTGGCTGTCATCGACGCCTCGTCGCCTGCCTCCCGCTTTTTGCGCTCTGCCTTCAATTCGGCTCTGCACTTGGTCAGTTCCATCGCAATGGCTGCCTCACGCGCCTCGATTTGCGCGGTGTGTTCATCCCTGGCCTTCTTCTGCTCTTCTCTGATCGCCTGCCTCTCGTAATGCATGAGCACCTTCTCGGCCTTGCTGAACTGCTCCCGAAAATCGATTTCACGTGTACGCATTTCGTTCACCTCGTCGTACACATGTGCCTCAGCCGTCAACCGCATCTCCTGCAGCACACGCAGCACATCCGAGAGGACGCTATGGGCAACCGGCGACGCCTTTAGATGATTTGAGAATGGAGCCGACTCGAGCGCCGTCTGGAGCACTAAGGGCTGCAATTGGAGCGGCAGAGCGGCCTGCTGGAGGGCTCCGTTGCTCATTTGGCCTTGCATGTCGAAGTATTCTGTCTTCATCGTCAAGGCGCGCTCGTATGCTTCGCGGTGCGGTGATTCGACTTTCGGAAGCCCATCAGGAGGCTGGGGCGTGGTCCATGGCCGATACCCTCCAGAACCACGGTAAGAAGGACTGGAGGTGTGAGGCTGCATCGGTGAACCGATCACCGCGCGCTCAGGAGACGTGGAGCGACGCGGGCCGAAGCCCCGACGTCCGGGTGGCGGCATGCCGAGGCCAACGCTGTAGGCCCGCGCGGACAGTGGGGCAGCCATCGGCGGCTGCGCGCGCGATCCCCTCTTGCGGCCCGAGTTGCGCAACACCACCGCGAACAGACGCGGGGCGCGTCAAAAGTCGTTTCTTCGCTGTCTACGGTACTGTACCGGTACGTACCGGTAAAAAGACACCGGGGGGAGCCGGGACACACACGGGACACACGGGCGCACACGGACACACGGATCACACAGACGAACCTCACAACCATCCGTACTGTACCCACCAACGCTCAAGTTTTCAGATTGCGACTCCGCAATTATATAATTGTTTGTGAGACGCGCTCTTCGAGGGCAGCCCACCCGAAGGCGAGAGCTACGAAGTAAGCGACGGCGGCGTTTGAGTACCCCGCGCGCCCACCGCTCCTGCAGCCGGCGGCCAACGCGCTCATCGAAGCGCTCCGGCGCGGAAACGAGGCCAAAGCCGTGGGCCTCATCGACAGCGTCAAAAAAGCGCCCGGGCTCCCCGAGTCTGACATCGTCGGGCTTCTCGGGGAATGCCTTCTGATTGCATGTAAGACTGGTCACCCTAGATGCACGAGGCTGCTGCTCGCCGCCCACGCCGCCGTCGATCACGCAGAGAGCGACGGCTGCACGCCTCTGTACGCCGCCTGCCTCCAAGGCCACGGCGACTGCGCGCGGCTGCTGCTCGCGGCTCACGCCATCGTCGACCGGGCAAACAAGTGCGGCTGCACGCCTCTATACGCCGCCTGCGACAGAGGCCGGAGAGACTGCGCGCAGCTGCTGATCGACGCCCACGCCGTCATCAACCACGCAGACAGCCAGGGCGGCACGCCTCTGATCGTCGCCTGCCACTCAGGCCAGGGCGTCTGCGTGCAGCTGTTGCTCGACGCCCAGGCCGCCGTCGACCAGGCAAACAATGAGGGCTTCACGCCTCTATCCGCCGCCTGCAGCAAAGGCCACGACGACTGCGTGAAGCGGCTTCTCACCGCCCACGCCGTCGTCGACCAGGCAAACGATAATGGAGGCACGCCTCTGCTCGTCGCCTGCTACAAAGGCCACGGCCACTGCGTGCAGCTGCTGCTCGCCGCCCACGCCGTCGTCAACCAGGCAGCCTTCGACGGCCGCACGCCTCTGTACGCCGCTTGCAACAAAGGCGACGACGGCTGCGTCAAGTTGATTCTCGCCGCCCACGCTGCCGTCGACCAGGCAGACGGCAACGGCGCCACGCCTCTTATCGCCGCCTGCATCGAAGGCCACTACGACTGCGTCAAGCTGCTTGTGCAGGCTGGCGCCCGCACGGACGTGCGATCCGCTTCTGGCACAGCCCTTGATATAGCAGAGTCAAAAGGCCACACCTTCATTGCAAGATCCCTGCGCAACGTGCGCCTTCCTGTGACTAATCCCGCATCTGCTCCAGTATCAATCGAGGAGCGTGCCGCGGCCGAGCGGGCGGCCGAGCTTGCCGCTGCAGCTCTGCTGGCTGAGGAGGAGGCGGAGGGCGCGTATAAGCAGCAGGCGCAGAAGAAGAAGGCGAGCAAAAGTGCGAAGGCCAAGCAGGTTAGATCGAGCGAGGCGAGAGCGCCAGCAGAGGATGCATCAGCAGCCGTGAGGGGCAGTGCCCAGGCAGACGACCTGTCCAAGCTGTCGCTGCAAGAGGGCGCACAGTTGCTGCATGCCGCATGCCCAGAAACGGCGGCAGCGGCACCAGTATCCGCGCCCCCCGAGGCGGTTGTGGCACGGCTGGCGGCCGTCGCCCTCACGCTCGCCGAGCTTACGGCGGCGACGGACGGCTTTGGTGAGCAGAGGCTCATCGGCAGCGGTGGCTACGGCCGCGTCTTCATCGCGGATGCGCTGCCATCGCTGCCGCCCGAGGCTCTGCCGCCGTGGCTGCGCCACAAGCCAGTAGCCGTGAAACGCGCCAAGTTGGGCGTGCACAATCTCGGCGATCTGCAGCGCGAGGTGAGTGTGCTGCAGCAGTGTAGCCACCCGCACCTGCTGCCGCTGCTTGGCTACTATCTGGAGCACGAGGCGCCGTGCCTCGTCTTCCCGCTGATGCGCGGCGGCAGCTTCGCCGATCGGCTGTGGCCTCAAGAGGCCGACTCCGAGCACCTGCGCCGCCTCGGCCTACCTGCGTCGCTCAGCCCGTTGATGTGGCACGAGCGCCTGCGCATTCTACGCCAGGCGACCGACGCGCTGCTCTACCTGCACACGCCAGTGCCTGGCGGCAAGGGCGCCGTCGTCCATCGCGACTTCAAGCCCGAGAACATCCTGCTCGACGACGAGCTCAACGCCTACCTCGCGGACACGGGCTTCGCCAAGGTGGACGCCGACCCCGAGGCGTCGAAAATGAAGAGCGCGTCGAATGCTCTCTACCTCACTCGCGGCTATCTCGACCCGGGCATTGTCCAGGGACGCGAGTATTCGTCAGCGACCGATGGCTGGGCGCTGGGCATCACACTGCTCGTGGCATTCACTGGCCGCTCGCCTCTGAGCATCATTGACAAATGCGAGGAGGCCTTCGAGCTTGATTTCCCCGACATCGATGCCGTGAAGCTCGCCGATGCTGGGGCTGGCTGGCCGCCGCATGTGGCGGGGGCGATCAAGGACGTTGTCCAGTCTGCCGCTTCAGGTCTGTGCCACCCAAGAGACAGGAAGAGGCTGACGGTGGCCGCTGCGCTGGCGACCCTCTCGAGCCTGGATGGCGAGGATGGGAGTGGTGGCAGTGGGCACATCACGGCGGCGACTTTGGGCTCGAGCCAGCCTACGAGCACGACGGCCGCTGGCTACGTGCCCACGCCGCTCTCGATGCAGGTGCGTGAGATGCGCAAGGGCTCCGATGCGCACAAGGGCATCAAGGACAATATGCTGCTCGCGTTTAGCAGCGTGATGTCTCGACTCGACGCCATCTATGCAGCAAGGGCGGCGAAGGCGCCCGAGGGCTTTGAGGAGCGCATCAACTATTGGCATCGCGAGTGTGGCATGCGGACCGACCTGAAAGATCGGTTGCACTCGCTCCGTATTTGGAGGAATGCCGCGAGCCACCTCGACGACGATCGGTGGCGCCGCGACGGCCCACGCAACGAGGCGGAGGCGTCGCAGCTCGTGTCCGCAGTGAAGACAGCGATCGAGGCGCTCGAGGGTGCTCCATCACGTTGAGTACAGCTTTTAGACGCGGCTGGTTGCCGTGTTTTACGACTTGCGATGGATGAGTGAATGGCGCCCATAATGCAGACACCTTCGCCGCGCCCCCGAGGGGACACCGCACAGCGCTCCTGTCCTTCTGGACACTGGAAACCGAACTGGTTCAGGACGACTGGAAACCGAACTGGTTCAGGACATGGGTGTGTACGTGCTATCAGTATCAGTATCAGTATCACATGCTATTAGTATCACGCTTTGAGGCTCTCGAAAATTGAAATTCTTGAAAATTGAACACTCGCTGCCAGCCGCATGGCAGGGCGAGATACGGTCGAGTGAGGTGATCAACAGGTGGACTCGATTTGCACAAGATGCCCTGGGACGGGACAAAAGCCAAGGCTGCCTCGCACATACCTGAGAATCCCACCAACGGCGGAGCGCCGCCCACACCACCGCGGCCCTAGGGGCCCTTGCATCCGGTTGGATGGGCCGTGTCGTAGGTGGCCGGAGCGGAGTAGTGAGTGGAGAAGTGCTGCGCTCCTGTGACTAGCCCCCCATTCGTGCCATTCAAAACGCATCCTGACGCGTCTGGCTGCGATTGAGACCATCCGATTATGACTGGATGCTGCTGCTCTCGACCCACGTGTACTTGGTGAGCGGCGGCGGTGTGGTAAACATCAGGTAGTCGGCCAGCGGGAGCACGGCGCTACCAACGCGTGCCTGGCTCACCGCAGCGGCACGCTCGCGATCTTCAGGCTTTGAACCAATGACAGGCGCGCCCCCGTCGCCCGGCACGGGCGCATACCGCAGCTGCAAGATGTACTCGCCAAAGTTGAGACGCCCGCCGGGACCACCAGCAATCGACGGGTCTCTCACCTGCATGCAATCAGTGAGGCATGCATGCAATCAGAGAGGCGAGCAGCAATCGACGGGTCTCTCACCTGCATGCAGCGCAACTCGTGACCATCCGCGTCAAACGGCGGTCATCAGCGGTCATCAGAGGTCATCAGCGGTCATCGGCGGTCGAACGGCGGTCGAACGGCGGTCATCAGCGGTCATCAGCGGTCATCAGCGGTCATCACACCAGCGTGCGAGTCGAGGGATGGCTCACCGTATCCGATGGGAGCGGGTTGAGCATGACCGACGCGACGGAGGCGAGGCCGCCGGGTAGCTGGCGCGCGCATCGCGCGGGTACGCCGCAGCCGAATTTCACATGGTCGGAGCCCACGAGGCCGACGAGAAGCCCCTCCGGGTTGTTGCGGCACCAGGCGGCCGACGCAGAGCCCATGCTCTCATCCCATAAGACTCGTCCCGAGAAGAAGTTGCGAAAGCTCATGTCCTCGTCGAGCATCTGGCCGGTGATCGTCGTGCGCAGGATGCCCATCCGCTGGTGCATCTGGTAACTCGGCTTCACGATGTATGCCACGTACTCCTTGAATGCAGTCGTCGCTGCGAATGCCGAGAAGCCCTCAGGGTCGGTCACGTAGCTGCGCAGCGTCTCAGGCGGCAGCGCAGGCAGGCCGCCCACCTCAACACGGCTCAGGTCCTCCGAGTCCACGTTGAGCGCGAGCAGCGGGATGCCGAGCTCGCGGCATGCACGAAAGACGGGAGCATAGGCGGCGAACGGCCAGAACCAGCGCTTTCGCCACTCAGTGGCCTCCTCGAGCTCCACCTCGCCGATCCGGCCCGCCACGAAGCTGTCGAGTGCCGGCTGGAAGCGGCGCTGCACCGCCTCGAGCCCGACGGCCATGGGTAGGCTGCCGCGTTCCTTGTGCAACTCACGGATGACTGCGGACTGTAGCAGGTGGTCGGCAGCGCTGTTGTGGTGCTCTCCGAGGAATACGGCGCGACACTGCTGCAGCTGCTTGACGATGGTACCCGCGGTAAGAGGCTTGACTGTCGGCGAAAGAGTCTTTGTCGAGTCGGGCACGACACTGTAGATTTCGGCCGAACGTAGTGTGACGCCATCTTCAGTTAGAAGCAGTGTGGCTGCGCTGGTAGGCAGGACGCCAGAGAGGCCAGCGGCGGCGAACGCGCCGGCAAGTGCTCTGCGCGAGACGTGGCTGCAATGCTGGTTGCCATGCTGCGGTGTATGCAATGCGGCGACCCCAATACTCAGAAGGAGCACGAGCATCGGCATCCGCAAATTTCGCAGGCGATTCTGGAAGTTTCTTGTCGGTGTGTGAGGGGCCTGATCACATGTGATCATTGGCTGATTGTGTCTTTGACGGGCTCTAATTGGCCTCTGATTGCGTCTTCGACTATGCGATGCACGTGAGCACTGTTGCCCACGTGCACCGGAGTGAGCCTCCGAGTGCTGCTGCTCAAGTCTAGGAATTCTACGCAGAGCAAGCTCGGACGCGCGCTTCGAGAGCAGCGACCTCATCGGTCGTGTCTACCATCGGGTACACGGCCGCGAAGATGCTCGCAGAGCCGAGGACGACGCACACGTGCCAAATGGCCACATGAAACTCGAGGCTGCGGATGGCCCAAGGCAGCAGTCCACCTATGTAGAAGACGCCCGAGATCCAGATGAGATCCATTTGCCACGTGTGCAGCGTCTCGCGCACCATGGCGATTGAGGCGTTGTACGTGAGTAAGGGACCGAAGACAAACGACACGACGTGCAGGGCGATGTTGTCGAGCACTCCGCCGGAGGCCTTCGCGAGGATCGTAGCCAGCATGAGGATCCAGAGCACCGCGGACGATCGCCACGCGCACGAAAAGACGAGGACGGGCGTCGCAGAGCCCGCAATCAACACACAGATCCCAATGTGATCGAGCAGCGCCAAGCGATCGACATCCAACCAGAGCTTCAATCGGGCGAGCCTCTGGCCCACGTTGAAGGCGGCGGAGCAGATGAGCATCGTGAGCAGGGACATCCCATACACGAAAATCACTGCAGCGACCAAGATGGGAAAGCCTTCGCTCAGATCGGTGTGCCGCCAGACAGCGAGCCACTGCTTGACGGCACCGACCACGGTGGCAACAAAGGCGACAGCGCCGAGGGCCAGCCCAACGCCATGGACGATGGCGTCGGTGAGAAGCTCTCTACGGCTGTACAGCCGCACTTCGGGATACCATGGGATCTGCTGATCGAACGGATAGCGCAGATGGCCAAGGAGGGACGGCACCGATTCGGAGCCGCTGGCATCGGACCGATCCGGGAATTCCTCAAGGAGGATCTCGGTAGCGAGCCGATCCTCGGCACGCTGCTGGGAATTCTCGACGGCCCGGCGAGCCATCTCCGCCTCGGTCTCTGCAAGCCTGATGGCCTCCGCTAAACTCATTGGCGACTTGCCGCGTTTGATCGCCTCCATGTAGTCACCGCGCGCATCATCAAACAACTTCTTGAGGTCCGCGGAGCTGAGCACGTCCCGTTCCATCTTCTCCATTTTGTCCATGATCGACATAGCTGCTTCAGCGTACGACATCGTCCACACCTGGGCGCTGCCGAGGAGCTCTCGCTCCCTCCGACGGCTCGGGCATCCGCCCAAGTTTCAGCATCTGGAGGGAAAATTGGCAAAAAAAAGATCTGCGGTCGCCGTCAGTCTATGACGGAAAAGTTCGTGTGTATTCACACATGTGTTCTTTATGAACACTGTTGGCGGAATGCGCGGAAAGGGTCTTCGCGGAAAGTCATGTCCGCCCGAGGCGATGCAATTGCCCTCGCTGCATGCGCCGCAGCTGGCGCCGTGGCATTTGCCATCGGCGTTTTTATGTCGGAAAGGCTCTCGTCTTCTAAGTCCGTGGACGTCCGCTTGGACCCACACAGCAGGTCTTGGAAGCCCATGCCCACAACAGCCGAAGCGCCAACGGCTTGCTGTGCACCGAATGAGGAGGAGGTGCCGGAGATGCCGAAACGCATGCGTGAGGCGCTCGTTCGCAAGGGGGAGACCACCGAGTCTGCGTTCAAGCCACGGTGTGCAACCGAATCGCCCAAGGCCTGTTGTGACAAGGCTTGTGCACCTGCTTGTACTGATCACCACGAGGTGCCGGAGATGCCAAAACGCATGCGTGATGCTCATGCCCGCCAATTGGCGACAAATTGGGAAGGATTCCTCGAGCGCGTACCTGGGAAGGAGTCCACGAAGGCGGAGCCCTCGAAAGCGGAGCATGTCAAGCCGCAGCTGGGCTCCGTGATGGCGCTGGCGAAGGACACGGGCAGGCCGCGGGACGAGTGCAGGGCAGCGCTCATCGCCAGCCAGAACGATTACGACCGGGCCAAGGCGAGCCTGATGCCAGACGCCATCCTGAGCCAGGCGCCCAGCGGCGTGGCCATTGAGGGTGTGTACGAGCCGGCCGAGAAATTCGGTGGTGGTCGCCCTGGATGGATCTTCAAGTCCGGTCCGCACGGCCTAGGTTATTACAAGCACAAGGACCCTCTCCCAGCTTGCATGCCGGCGGCAAAGGGCGGCTGATGCTAAGCGCAGCCTTGCCGACATCGTCGAGGCTGCTCGTTCGTGGATCTTCGATGGCGATTGCGAAGAGCCGAGGGACGCGGCTCACAAGCTCAACGAGTTCGTTGGGCTTGGGTACTGCGACCTCGGACAAATGACGGCGTCACCCCCAAAGGCCGTTGCGTTGCATGCGCAGGCCAAGGGTGCCGCCCGATGAGATCTTCTCTCGCACCACGGTAGGCTCACAAAACGCATCCCCACGCACAATCCAGTGCCCCCAAACCCGGCCGTCGAGCCCCTCGTGGTCTCGTTTCTCAATTCCTTCTTCTGGTATGAATCAGATATTTGTACGGGTTGAGCCGCGGCCGCGACGGACTCGTCGTCTTCGTGCTGCGCGTACCACTCGGCACGTCACTCGTCAGGACCACACGCAGTGGGGATTTATTGCTCAGTCGCCGGAGCATTTCCATTTGGATTTGCAGTCTTGCGCATCCTTCATATCCTTCTATCCGACCGGACTGTGAGGACCCAGATCACGATTCGTCTGTTCCAGGCGTTTACGTGGTCGGGGGTGCGTATTCGGGTAAGTTGGTTGAGCTGACCTTTCTTCTAACTTGTTCGCAGTCTTCATACGCCCGGAGCCCCGCGGACGCGAAGCCGACGAGCGGCCTAATATGCCTCCGGAGGTCACGATCTCGTGGGCCGAGCCGCGCAAGAGCTCGCCGTACACGCTCGCGCGGTCGTCCATCAAGGATGATGACGGCGAGATGCCGCTCGAACCGGGCTCACTCTCGAACTCGGACAAGTCGGACAGGTCTTCAAGCGAGCCGCTATCCATGCCGACCCTGCTGCAGCGGCTCATGTGGCGGCACTCGGTGCTCTTCAACACGGCGCAAGAGCTCACACTGCTGCTGCTTATCGGCATGGGGACGACCGCGGTCGTCTACTCAGTCGACAAGTCCATCGATGTCATGCTCAAATGGCGCATGAACACGCGGCTCTCATGGCACGTCGCCGGCGGCTTCCTGCCAGAGTACCTCGTGTGGATAGGCTCGTCGATGCTGCTGTGCACTCTCTCGGCTGCCTGCGTCCATTTGATCGGGCCTTGCGCCGCGGGCTCGGGCATCCCGCTGATGAAGTGCGTGCTCTCGGGCGCCCAGATGGATGATTACATCTCGTTTCGCACCCTCGTGGCGAAAGCGACCTCGCTCGCCTTCGCATATTCGGGCGGGCTCTCGGTCGGCAAGGAGGGCCCGTTTGTGCACATGGCCTCGTGCGTCGCGCACCAGATGTGCCAGCTGCCCATCTTCCGCCGCGTCGCCCAGAACGAGCACCTGCATCGACAGGTGCTCGCCGCCGCCTGCGCCGCCGGTGTCTCCGCCGCCTTCGGCTCGCCTGTAGGTGGTGTGCTTTTCTCGATCGAGGTCACATCGACGTACTACTCGATCTCGCACCTGTGGAAGGCATTCTTCACCGCCGTTTGCGGCACTCTCTTCGTTCGCCTCGTCCGTGCCTACGGATCGCTAGCGAACTTCCGTATCACCGACTTCTCGGTGCAGGTGCGCTGCCCGTCCCTGGGCTTGGCTTCTGTTACGTGCTGCTCGGCCTCGGATGCATGCTGATCGTACGCATGCTGACGGTGCGCTTGCTTCTCTGCCTTCGCAGGACGCCGACACCGGCCTTTCGGCAAGTCTCCTCAGTGGGGAAATCTACGCCTTCCTGCTGCTCGGAGTACTGTGCGGGGTGCTCGGCGCCGCATTCGTGCATGCAACGGCCTCGACCATACTGCTGGTGCGCAAGCTGCGCGTCTCGCTCAGCAAGCCGCAAGGTCGCGCCGGTGCCAGCTGCAGCGGCGGCGGCAGCGGCGGCGGCGGCAGCGGCAGCGGCAGCGGCGGCAGCGGCGGCAGCGGCAGCGGCAGCGGCGGCGGCGTTGCCAGTGCATCTGGAGGTTCCAACGGCAAGGGAACCGCGCACGGCCCCGTGCCGCTCACGCCTGCGAGTGCATCGCCAGCTGGCGCCCACGGCAGCGCGTCAACGGCCGCGCCGCCTGTGCTCTCGTTCTCGGAGCGATGGTCCTACGAAACCGTCAACGGCAGCGGCGGCGGCGGCGGCGGCGGCGGCGGCGGCGGCGGCGGCGGCGGTGGCGGCGGATGCGGCGGATGCGCAGCCGAGTGCGGCGGGTGCAGCTGCTCCGATGGCCGTATGAGATGCGTCTTCGCGGCGCTGATCTCGCGCTATGGGTTCGTCAACGTCGTCGCCTTCGTCACCGCGATGTTCTCCTTCCCGTTCGACTTCTTCTCCTCCGAGCCCGAGGAAGTCACCTCTGAGCTCTTTGGCGCGGCGCCCTTCGACTTCAAGGCACGCTGGTCCATCACTCCTTGATTGCGTCTTGATTGCGTCTGATGGCCCCAGTTGATGCCCTCTGATTGCCTCCCTCATCAGGCACGCTGGTCCAATCCATCACTCCTGGTCAACCTCTGCATCTACACCGTGTGCAAGTTCTTCTTCACCTCCGTGGCCGCCGGCTGCCCCTTGGGCGTCGGCATCTTCACACCCACGTTCCTCATAGGCGCCGCCACTGGGCGGGCCTTCGGTGAAGCTCTCAATGCGCTGCTGGTCCTCACCTCGTCGTCCTTCCAGGTGACCGCTGAAGACCGCTGATGACCACTGATGACCGCTGATGACCGCTGATGACCGCTGATGACCGCTGATGACCACTGATGACCGCTGATGACCGCCGATGACCGCCGATGACCACTGATGACCGCTGATGACCGCTGATGACCGCTGATGACCACTGATGGCCACTGACTGATGGCCACTCTCATTGCGCGGCTTCCAGGTGACCGCGGGGGCGTACGCGGTGGTTGGCTCCGCGGCCATGGCGGCCGGCGTCACCCGCACCATCTCATGCGCCGTGATGGTCTTTGAGCTCACTGGACAACTCAACCACCTGCTGCCGGTGCTCGTGGCGGTGCTGGCCGCGTACGGGACTGGCAACGCGTTCAACAAGTCGTACTACGACACCATGCTCGAGCTCAACAATTATCCGTTCTTCAGGCCGCCGGACCTGACAGTCCCCTCCTCGCAGGCGGCTCAGGATGTGATGGACACGTCCCTCGTCGGGCTGGCGCGCGTGTGCACCTACCTCGATGTCCACCTCCTACTCACCACGTCCAGTGACTTCGAGTTTGCAGTCGTGGATGCTCTGGACAGCCAACGGCTGCTGGGCACGGTGACCCGCGCTACGCTCGCGCGGCTGCTCGATGCGCACATGCTGAGCGGCGAGCGCGCGCGCCGCCATCGGATGCCCGGCCTGGGGACCGTCCTAGGGAGTCGATTTCGTCAACAGTTTCGTCGGATGCCCGGCCTGGGGAGTCGGTGCGGCAGTATGGGCAGCCTGCTGCGCGGCAGCCTCGCCAACGGTCTGAGTCGCTTTCTCTCCCCGTCTGCGGGAGTTTCGTCAGTTGGTGTCTCCATCGGAGTCGCCTACGAAGCGACGGAGCGCGCACGCCTCTCGTCGGGCGCCTCCGATGGCGCTTCGGACTGTGCGTCACACGACGCCGTCTCCTTGGAGCCCTCAGCAGACCATCAGACGACCATGCACCTGCCCGACCGCGCGCTGCGTGAGGCGCTCGCTGGAGCCGTTTCCGAGGATACGCTGTCGGACACTCAAAGCCCGGCACCGACGGCGGCTGCGGCTGGCGATCCCGTCGCCGGACGCACGAGCGGAGGCAGTCCGAGCGGCGGCGGCACCGGTAACGGTAGCAGAGGCACCGGCGAGGCCGAGGCCGACGACGACCGTGAGTGGCGCTGCGCGCGTGGCAGCGGCGTGCTATGCGGACCTCACGCGGGAAAGTCGCTCGGAGAGCGGCAGCGGCAGGCAGGGGTACGTCGGGCGCACCCATCGGCCTCGCCCAGCATGCACATGCTCACCACAGCGCTCTCGCCCCCACAGATACGGGCGCACCCATCGGCTCCTCAGCCTCGCCCAGCATGCATGTGCTCACTACGGCGCTCCTTCCCCTCCCCCCACAGGTACCCATGGGCTCGGTGTATTCAGAGCTCGAGCTCGCCTTGCTTCGTCAACCCGTGGACTTCGGAATGGAAGCCGCGGACAGCGACACATGCGCCGGCGCCGCCGACAGGCTCGGCGGCGGCGCTGAGGGCGCGCCCGGGGTCCCCACGCTTCCTAGCGGTGGTCTCGTGCAGTGCGCGCCGAACATCTGCACGGCGGGCGCTCCGCTCAGCCAGGTGCACATGCAGTTCTCGGTGCTCGGGCTCGAGCGCACCTACGTCACGTACGCCGGGCGCCTGCTCGGCGTCATACGCCGCTCGCAGCTCGGGCGGTGATCCTGAGAGATGACCTGTAAACTCTATACTCTTAGTATTTAATACGAGTTAGGTATATTGAAGGGAGGTAGTTAACGAGGTACGCATGAAGTCAATTAGGGAGGCACGAATTAGTGGAACAAGCGCGAAGGCACTCTCACACGACAGAGATCGACGAAGGTGCGGATCGAGCCAGAGAGCCTGAAGAACAGAGCGATCCACCCAGAACAAGCACTGCGTTGTGAGCCTACCTACCCCGTGGCCGCCATCTCAAACACGTACGGCGTCGGCTTCTTGAAGAAACGACGCACCTCCTCGGCCGATAGCATTTGATTGGGCGAGCCGCGCAAGAGCAGCGTCGCGCCGCGTGTCGTCTTCTCGACGCCAAACTGCATGATGCCCACGATGAGCAGCACGAGCATATCGACGCGCCGCCAGATCGGGTCGGCTTGCCCCTTTCTCTGCTTCCGGTGCGCCGCGTCCAGCCAAGCTTGGTAGGCAGCGGGCCCCACCTCAAGAAGAGCGCCGAAGAACTCGCCGGGGAACTCGAAGCCGTGCCGGCGCATCTCTTTATCGGTGGGCAGCGCCTTGATGAACGCAATGCGCACAATCGCCTCGAGGAAACCTTCGAATGAGAGCTGCATCAACGTCCCCAGCTGGCTCTTGCGCGACGTCTCGTCAATCGTGGCCATCCGGCTATGCGAGAAGATGACGAAGACGGTTCGAACCGTAAGCTCCTTGGTCATGCCTATGTCGCGGATAAACGAGGACCACTCTTGTACGCCGAGCAAGTCGGTCACTCCAAACTGGTCTGCTGCCCCTGAGCCATACGCGGCGTACACATTGAACACGTTGAGCAATGAGGCCTTGTGGTGGTCGAGGACGGCGCACACCTCGCGACGGTAGCAGTTCGAACGCCGGAAGGCGTCCGCATCGTGCAAGATACTCCCCGCATGGGGGAGCCGCCCCAGGTTGAGCATATCTTCAAACATCTCATTCACACAGCGCGGCATGTCCTCGATCTCCTGGTTGTCGATGGCGGCGCGCACGAGGACCTCGATCAACTCGGAGCGCGTCAACCGTGTCTTCGAGTTCCACGCCTTCTGTGACTTCGACAGCTGCGACTCATTCACCGAGATCCAAAGCAAATCCCACCCGTCCTCTCCGCGCGGCCTGGCGTGGCGTGCGGTGGGCACATAAAAGCGCTCGTTGTGATCCTCTTGGTCGTGAAAACGACGCACGAGAAACTCCTTCGAAAAAGCTTCTTCGTGCCCACTCTCTTGCATGATGAGGCCCGCCTCCTCGAGCATCAGCGAATAGCCGGCGTGCGTCAAGCCCTGCACAAATTGCGTCACCTCCGCCTCGATGCACGAGTAGAAGTCGTGGATACGCAGCAGCATCGGGTACCAGTGCTCGAGTGCGTCGCGGATCTTCGTACACGTGGTTGCGCTCATCGACTTGAGGCCAAAGGAGCGCCGCTCCATGTTGTTGACCAGCGCCTGGCCGCCCGATGTATTCATCCAATCGCTCGCGAACGCCGCCTTGAGGGCACTTGGCGTGTTCACGTAGTCCTTGGAATCGCACGCGAACTTGCCTCTCTTGCGCGGAGCCCAGCACGTAGCGTCCAGCCAGCTCAGATCGGCGTTGGGATCACTGCCGCCGACGCTCGAGGCGGCCCAGAAGTTGGGAAGCTCGCCGCCGCTGTCGATGTTCCTCATCATCTCCTCGACTGCGGGATCCAACATCTCACCCAAATCTTCATCTTCGCCTCGACCGCCGCCTCCGCCGCTGCCGCCGCCGCCTCCGACCCCGCCGCCTCCAGATGCCTTGTCCATACCGCCGGCTCTGCCACCATCTTCTTCCAGCCCTCTACCTCCGCCGCCTCCGCCACCACACCCGCCGCTTCCGAGTCCACTGCCGCTCTTGCCGCCGGTTCCTTCGCCGCCCTTGCCACCGCCTAGCCCACCTCCCTCGCCTCCGCCACCCTTGCCACCGCCACCATCACCTCCACACCCCACGCCGCCGCCTCCACCGCCTCCCCCACTTGTACCACCGCCGCCTTCGCCACCGCCACCGATCCTGCGGCCGCCCTTGTCACCACCGCCCCCGGCACCGCCTCCTCCGTCGCCCCCACCACCATCACCTCCTCCTCCTCCGCGAGTGCCGCCGCCACCGCCACGCTTGCCAGCACTCGCGAAGGCACCGGAGAGCAAATTGAAGTCAACATCGTCTTCATCCTCGTCCTCCTCGTCATTGCTGGCTACAGCCGCACTGAACTCTGAGACGCTGAATCGTAATTGCGCAGTCGCGGGGGGGGCGCCATCGGCGCTCCCGCTCCTTTCTCCGTCGCCACCCTGACGCCGGATTCGGTTGGCGTCGCGGCTGGATGCCACCCCCGAGAGCTTCCCACGCATGGCCTCATGCTCCGCCTCACTGGCGGCCGCGGCGGCCGAGGCGGCAGCAGCGTTGCGATCGAGGGCGCGGGTCTCCCGCGCATATGCGCGCCAGCTCTGGTCGTCATCGCGCGACTCATTCGAGTGGAAAGCACCAAGCGCCACATGCGAGTCGGGCAGGAGGCAGTGTAATCGACTCGCTTCATTGCGCCCATCATGGTGCCTCGGACTGTGCCGGCGCACTGTGGGCAGCGCATGCATGCCTTCGGAGAACTCGAGCCCAGTCCCACGCGTCAGCTCGCCCTCGTCGTTGCGCAGCTTGAAGCTTGCCGCCGGCCGGCCTCCCGCAAACGATGCCCGCGCCGAGCTCGCCATCACATCGGGGCGGATGCCCCACACCCCGTCCGGATGTGCGCGCGCGGAGGCCTTGAGCGTGCCGTTCATGAAGTAGCGCGAGCGCGAGAGCTCCTGCAGTTGCACCTGAAAGTTGAGGACTGAGACGTCCGACTCTGCATCCTGCTGTACGCTCTTGAGAGCCAGCTGGCACTTGGCACGCAGCTGATGGTGTGAGCGGTCGAAGAGACGCGATGAGTCGAAGACGGGCTGTGGATGCTCATGACCGCGCCACGTCGCGTCTGCCTTGCTCGTCAGGGGCGTCTGCGCCCACATGGGAGGGCGCGCGGGTCAATCTCGGTGGTAATCTCGGTGGTAATCTCGGTGGCAATCTCGGTGGCAATCTCGGTGGCAACCCATGGTAATCCATGCCAATCAGTGCGGCACTTACAGGCGGTCGTTTGAATTGGACTGTGCCAATCACGAGCTTCTTGACCTTCTGCCACTTGTGGGCCAAGGGCGAGGCATGGCTTGACGATGTGGTAGTTGCACGGTCTTCGTGTGACATCTTTCGTGCAGACAAACTCTTTTGGCGTATCTTGCTTTGGCGCTGCAGGTCCGCGGAGGGTATGTCGAGCTCGTGTGCATCTGCAAACCTGACTGGACCACCAATCGCAACCTCACCCAACCGCGGACGCGCCAACACCTTGGTCACGTGCTTGCTCTTCCGAGCAAGGATTTCCTTGAGCTCGTCCAACTCGGAGCCAGGACCCCGCACGCGGTGCAAGGCGTTGGCTTGAGTCCCCGTCAAGAAGGTGTCAATAGGTTCGGTCGCGGCTTGCTTCGCACAGCCCAGTCGAAAACCAATCCTCCGCCACTTGCAACGTGCAGCCTCGAGGGCAGCCTCTCGTGCCGCCTCGCTTTGACGCTTCACGCTAGGCAGGAAGGGCTTGAGCATTTCTGGGGATCCGTGTGTGGTCCGTGGGCTACACACGGATCCGTCGTCCAGGGATCCGCGTGTGCCTCCGAAGAAACGACCATCAAGGGGGTCCTCCCAATCAAATGAGTCTTGCTTCTTGATTTGCACCTTCCGTGGGCGTGCCGTCAGGGCTATGCGCTCCCAATCACGGTCCGGCTCGGAAGCAACGCCTGTACCCGATAGCGACGTCTTTGAGGAGCGGCGAGCTGCCGGGTTCCGTGGGGAAGGCGGATAGCGAAGGCTCGTAGAAGGTGACGATGGCGGCCAGAAGGGATCCTCACGCAGGGGTAGAGATCGTGGCACCACGCGGGACTGCACGGTCGGCTGGCCCACGGACCACATACGATTTTGCGTGTGGGCTGGGCTACAAGTCGTGTCGCCGGCTCGACTCGCACTCACGGGTCGCGGTTTTGAACGTTATTTTTGGTGACGACTTGTCATGCGGCGTCGTTCGAGTAACGTCTTTTTAACTTTGAAAAGGCAATGCATGCTCGTCGGAAAGGACACCCGGTGGGGGGCAATTGCTGCGTGTGCGTCACAACTCCTCTTTCAATCTTGCTGTCGGTGTCACCACCGCAGCGTGCTGCGGCACATCCATGGGCAAATCATACCCCGCTGCCTCGCCTGCTCCGTGCTCGTCTCCATCGTCCTCATTCGCAGGCCGTTCAGCCTGGGGCCGTTCAGGCGCCTGTGGCTTCGGCTGTGCGTCCTCCGCCTGCACCTGAGCCTGCACCGTCGCAAAAGGCGGGGTCACTGAATGCCCGCCCTCGCCGCCAAGCGTCTCCTGCACGAGTGAGCCGAGCTGCTCCTCTGTAGCCTCGAGCTGACGCTGCAGCGCCGACTTCCTCTCGTCATCCGATGGCAGCCTGCCGCCGCCCGCACCGCCCGCGCCGTCCTCGCCACCGCCCTCGCCACCGCCCTCGCCACCGCCCTCGCCGCCCTCGCCACCGCCCCCGCCCTCGTCGTCGGAGCTGCCGGCGCGCCTAGCTGCCTCGGTCGCCTCGAGCGCGGCGAGCTGCTGGCGTAAGACCTCCACTTTTTGCTGCAACTGCCGCATCTGCTCGGTGGTACGTTGCTCCTGCTCCTTGTTTCGCAGCTCTCGCTCCTCAAACTCCGCAAGGCGAGTCTGCATGGAGTGCCACAACTCCTGCTTCTGATCAAAGTCCTCCCGCAGCTTCTTCGTCTCACTCAGCTGCAAGGCAAACTCGGCGCGCACCTCAGCGGCCTTCGTCTCAGCCACCACCTTGGCGGCGCCCACCGCGCGCTGCGCGCGCGCCTCAGCCTCCCGAAGGGCTTCCTCGAGCCTCGCTTCCCTCAGCTGCGCCTCATTCCATCGCGCCTCGGACTCGCGACGAAGCCGATCGATCTCTTCATTGTACTCGGTGCGCATGCGCTCGCGCTCCTCGCGCAGCTGGCGCTGGAAGTCATCCATGCGCATCCCGAAGCTCTCTGCGAGCGCCACCGCCATCATTGTCGCGTCTGGTGGATGGTAGTGGACCGCCATGTGCGGAAGCGCCGCGACCGCCGACCGCAGCTCGTCGTACTTGTCGCGGCTCGTGAGCACCACGGTGCCTGTCGCATTGGGCGCGTGCGCAAAGAACTCGCGCATAATGTCCTCCCGAAAGAAGCGTCGCTGCTCATCGTCTTCGGCACGGTCGTCCTTGGTGCCGACGAGGATCACGTTGGCCCACTTCTCCTCACCTACGAAGCCCTTGTCCACGATCGTGGCGACGACCTGCGCTCCGAGCTTGACGCGCCCGTCGGAGATCGGATTGGTCACGAGCACGCCGTCGATCGGTGGCAGCAGCCGCGCCTCGAGCATTGAGATCAGCTTCGTCGGTGTCACGTCCTTATCACCGACGCCCGGCGTGTCCAGCAGCTCGACCGGGTGGCCGTTGATCGGCAGCCCTACGTATGACATGATCTGCTTGGTGACGCCGCGAGCAGAGCGACCGGCCTCGGCCTCGCCGCTGCGCGTCGGGTCGCGCAGCGCATTGATCATCGTGCTCTTGCCGTCACCCACCTCACCAACGATGAGCAGCCGTTTGAGAGGCAACGCTGGATCCTCGGGCTTCAGCGCCCCGAAATAATGCTCGAAGAATAGCTTGCCGTGTTTGTGCACGTGGTCTTTGAGGTGCGCCTTTAGCTGGCTGTGGTTCGACTCGGGGATCAGCCACGCAACCACGGGCGCCAAGAAAAGTATGGTGAGCGCCACGCGTGCCGTGCGGCTCATCCGTGCCCAAAGCCGTTGCACAGCACGGTACACGACGGCAAGCGCCGCTTGGATCACGAAGCGGCCAGTGATGATGACGACCAGGCTGATCAGCCATATGATGAGCTGTTGCGGGTGGGACGGCACGAGACCCACGAGCACCATTGGGGTGGATTGATGGCGATTTCACACCTCGAAACCCCATGACAAAACTGCACACATCCACGGAAAGGGCCACCGCAGGATGTTAGCAGATTTTTTGTGCGCGTGTGAATCTATTTTCGAAGATGGAGACGGGCTTCATGTGGCCTGACCTCACACGGCATCATCACCCACAAGGCTTCGAAAACATGAAGGTCAAGGACGTTCTGGCCTGGTCCTCCGAGAAGGCCACCCACGTAGTGACCTGGTCCTCCGAGAAGGCCACCCACGTAGTGACCTGGTCCTCCCAACACGTCTCCGATGCTCTTTGCGTGAGCATCAACGTTTCGTGCAGGAAGAAACCAGAGCTCTTTGACCAGCCGGGTGGGGTCGTCTTCTTCTGCATACTGGCGTTTTCCAATGTGTTTGCACTATTAGTTCTCATCTCCGTAGTCGGCGGCTTTGTCACGAGGCTTTTGGATCCGGCGGCAGCATTCGCACGCACACTTCGTGACCCGCGCGCACACGCTTTCGCCAATATGCAGCGCGAGGTACTCGGCAAGACGTCCCTAACCGTGCTGGTGCCATGCTACCTGCCCAACGAGCAGCTGATCGTGAAGAGCACGATCGCACACCTGATCCACAACCTCGAGTACAGCTTCCCGTTCCGCCTCATCGTTTGCTACAACACGCCCTACCCGATCGCCTTCGAGGACGAGCTGCGCGAGCTCGACGGGTACGTGTACGCCAACGGCCGGTCCGTGCAGATTCTCAAGGTGGAAGGCTCCTCTTCCAAGGCTGAGAATCTCAACTGCGCGCTGCTCTCCGTGGACACCGAGTATGTCGCCCTGTACGACGCCGACCACCACCCTGACGCGCACTCGCTGCTCATTGCAAGTGCGCACATGGCGGCGCGCGGCGTCGCGTGCGTGCAAGGATCGACGTACCTTCGATCGTTGCCCAACTTCATGGCCGTCTACATCAACGCCGAGTTCTTCGTCACCCACTTTGTCTTCTTTCCTGCCATGCAGTTCCTCACGTCCTTCGGAATCTTTGGCGGCTCGAATGCGCTCTGGAGGACCGCCATCCTCAAAGCGTACCAGTTTCGTCATGACGTGCAGACTGAGGATATCGACGTGTCGATCCGGTCCTCGCTCGATGGGCGCGTCAAGATCTCTTTTTGCCCCGAGTGTCGCTCGGGTGAGCTGCCGCCACGTACCTTCAACGACCTCTACCGACAACGGCTGCGCTGGGCTCTAGGGTGGGATCAGGTGACGCTGCAACACATGCGCAGCATTGGGAGCAGCACCGAGCTCAACTGCGCCGAAAAGGCTGGCATGTATTACCTGCTGCCGCTCCGATGGGCTCTTCTCTTGTCCGGTGTGGCCAATGCACTCGTCGCGCCGATAGTCGCCTCCGCTTGGGCGAATGGTGTCGGCGGCGAGCTTGGTGGTCCGATTGAGACTTGCTACGCCTTCTCGTTCACCACGTACGCCACGCTTTTCGCTGTCGCGGCCATCAACGCCATCCTCCACGAGCCACGGCAGCGCTGGCCGGCAATTATCGCCTTCCAATTGACCGGCGCCGTATATATTGGCTGGAACCTCGCGCTGTACTTCATCTCGCTCATCAAGATTTGCACGGGCGCGGATAGCGAGTGGGTCGTCACCACGCGCGCGCCCGACGTTCCTTCCAGGGCGCGCACCGCTGGGCTCGCTTATTTGCACCCGAGTGATACATGCGCATCAAGCCCTCGGCCTGAGCTGAGCACGCCCATGCAGGCAGCGTTCGCGATGTCGTGTGAGAAGGAGCTCGTAGAAAAGTACAACGCGGCGCGTGGCGAAGTGTCGGACCCGCCCATCCCCATGCTTTAGCATCGGCCTCTCGGCCTCGATCGGCACCATCGGGTCGACCGGCGTCAAGACTTTCTGAGAACGAACAAGAACGTTAGCGTTTTGGGTGATTTTCATTATCTCGTAAGAGTGACGTATTGACCGGACGGAAACGCCCCAACCGCGAACCCCGGTCACGGGTCAGTGGCAAGTAGTACACGGACTTAAATCGAACCAGAGACAGATTCTTCATCTACGAGAACTTAGTTTTCTCGCGTGCCCCAAAGAACTTATTGGACGAATTTCTCGGCATAGTAGAGCGCTGCTGTGGCCTCCGGTGCGCTCATGGCGAAGCGGGCGCGAACACGTGCGCTGGGATAGATGCCTTGAGGATACAGCAGCTTCAACCGTACTTTGGGCACTCCGGGCGTTGGGGACCCCTTCGGCTGTCCGGGTGCGCCGCGCGCACCCCCCTTGGCTGCCTGCGGACTCGCGAGCGCATTCTCAGCCGCGGGCGGTTCGCAGAGCCCTACCAACTGCTGCCAGGGCGGCGGCGTTGGCTCCTGGGGCGACGGCGTTTGCGGGAACTGACACTGCTGCGATGGCGGCTGCCACTGTTGCTGCCATTGCTGCGGCTGCGGTTGCGGCTGCGGCTGCGGCTGCTGCTGCTGCCACTGCTGCTGCTGCTGCTGCTGCTGCACCCGCAGGCGCTCCTTTTGTAGTGCCTGCTTGGCTGCGGCCTTCAACTGCTGCTGCTGCTGCTGCTGCTGCTGGCGCTGCTGCTGGCGTTCGGCTGCTTGGCGAGAAAGCTCCGCGGCCTTCAACTGCTGCGGCTGCTGCTGGAGCTGGAGCTGCTGCTGCTGCCACTGCTGCTGCTGCTGCTGCTGGAGCTGCTGCTGCTGCTGGAGCTGCTGCTGCTGCTGGAGCTGCTGCTGCTGGAGCTGCTGCTGCTGGAGCTGCTGCTGCTGCCACTGCTGCTGCTGCTGCTGCTGCTGGAGCTGCTGCTGCTGCTGCCACTGCTGCTGCTGCTGCCACTGCTGCTGCTGCTGCCACTGCTGCTGCTGCGACTGCTGCTGCTGGTGCTGGTGCTCCGCCGCCCTCTGACGTAGCAGTGCCTCCTTCTCGAGCACAGCGCGCTGCTTCTGCTCGAGCAGCACCCGCTGGCGATACTCTTGTAGAGCCTGCTTGGCTGCGGCCTTCTCTCGACGCTCCACCTCCTTCTCGACGCCCTTGAAGAGCCGGCCGAGCACGGCGCGCACCTCGAGCTCGATGCGGCGCTCTTCCGCAAGCCGCAGCTTCTCGGCCGCCTGCCAGTGACGAAACTCGAGTTGCGCGCGTCTCGCCGCCTCGGCCGCGCTTCGCTGCGCCTCGAGAGCCCGCATGCGCTCCACCGCGAGCGCCCGCGCGAGCTCCTGCTCGTGTGCCAGCTCGACTCGGCGGACCAGCTGGTCGAGGGTGCGACTCACCTGATGAGGGATGCAATCAGACGCAATCAGACGCAATCAGACGCAATCAGACGCAATCAGACGCAATCAGACGCAATCAAGGGTACGACTCACCTCAAGGGTGCGAAGCGCCTCCTCGGACAGCGGCGGCAGCTTGGGCTTCGGCGGCAGGTTGAGGTTGAAACCGGCCCCGGGAAACGGCGTGGGTACGTGCACGACGATCTGCAGCTTCATGCCCGGGTAGGCGTTCGGAGGCAAGGTGATCTCAAACCGTCGCGGGGAGGGTGTGCCCGGCTCGAGTACAGCGATCCGTTGGCCGGGCACCATACCCGGCGTCACGGTGACGATCAGCTGCTTCGTCTGCATGCTTGGGAGTTGGATGGGCTCCACGAGACGCTTGATGAGGGATTCCACCACAGCACGCACTTCGCGATCCACGCGCTTGTCGCATCTATCGAGGCGCGTCCGCAGCGCTGAGCGTTGGAAAGGCGTTCGGCCGCCGTCTACGCCGGCGGCGCCGGCAGCACGGGCAGCACCGGTGATGCACGCACCATCCGACGCAGATGGATCTCCGGATCTCGACGGATCTCCCAGGCCGAGCCGTACGAGCGCCGCGTCGAGCGCCACCGCAGCTGGCGCTGCGCCGTGCGACGACTCGTCGGCGGGCCCGAGGCCGTCCGTGAGAGTCATGGCACAACGCTTACAAAGCGAGCGCGATTCCGCCAGTGTCGACAACGTTGGCCTTCGGAACTGGCGATCGGCGTCGAACGGTAGCGCGTCGCCGCAGAAACAGCAGATCACTTCCGCCTTGCGGCGGCTCCCACTGCGCCGGGGTTGCGACGACACCGCAGACGAGATCAGCCCCTCTGTGTGGCAAGTCAGCGCAGCTGCGGAGGCGCTGCTTCCTCCAGCCGTAGCTGTCCGAGGCAGGCGCGCGGGCTCCTCCGCGCGCTCGTCGCCGCCTTCCTGGGTGGTACGGCGTCGCTTTGGCGCAGGTTCCACCTCGTCCATCTCGGGTGGTCGCGCAACCAGCTCTGCCAACGTTTCCTTCGTGTGGTGGCGGGTGGTGCCAGGCGCACGATGGAACCAGGCCTCACCTTCGTCGCTGTCGTTGCCGCCATCATAACAGTCATGATTGTTGACGTCCTTGGCGGAGTGTTTGTAGCCGGGCTGACGGCTCTTCCACTCGTCGCGCGCTTGCTCCTGTTCGCGGTTTATCTGGCGCTTGAGAGCTTGCTGTGCATCCGGCCGGCGCCACTCCTCCTTAGCGAGCGCGAATGCCTGCGAGGATGTTAGTGACGAGTCGGCCTGGGAAAGTGCCGAGCGTCGCTCCTGCACGAAGCGATTGTATGCCGAGAGCGGGATCGAGTCGTTCGAGCTCGAGTTTGCGGCCGTTTTGTACGAAAGTGGCATCGCCACACTTTTGTTGTGGGGCTGTGCCAAGGGGCGTGGCTGTATGCGCTCCGGATGAGCAAAACTTGACGCAAACTTGGCAGGCAGTTACGTCATCTGGGGCAAGCAAGTCAAGTCAAGTCAAGTCAAGTGGTCAGTAACGCTGTGGCGGAAGGTTTCGAGCGGGGTGCGCCGGCGGGCGGTCACTGAATATAGGAGCATTCACGGCGGTCGCCCGGTCGGCGGACGACACTACATGTATGATAGGATAAAATCCGGGCGTCCTCATCCGCTTGAGTCTGTACATGTAGTCGTGTCGGCCCGCTCAAGCCACATTTGTCGTGCCCCACCCTCCCGGACCCATACTCCTTGTGGCTAGAGAATAGGGGACTCAGCGCTCGGCCTTTTCGCCTTAGCTCGGCCTTTTTTTTGGCCAGCTCTCGGGCTATTTTACGTTTTTACCCAATGGGGTCTAAGGGCAAAGGGGAGGGATGATGTCTGGATTGGCACATAATCCTCATACCCTGATCTCAAACTGAGCGATTTACGCATTTAACCAAGGGGGTAGGGGAGGGATTAATATCTGGATTTGCACACAATCCTCCTGCTCAAGTCATAAATAATATTACCCGGATTCAGCTGGGCCCTGATTTCAAACCGAATGTTTCGCATTCGCGTCATTGGTGTTTCGCTATATATACGGACTATAAAATAATTAACTGATCCCTTAGACCGCGCTTACGCGTCGGCATCGCATGCACAGACGCGAACACGCGTCTGCGCGATAAGACTAGATTGGAGCGGCGCTGATGGCCCAAAAAGGTCGTTCTTATACAACGTAACGCCCTCAAAAGGGCACCTCCGTGCGCGCTCGGTCGCCACCATCTTCGAGGACGAAATTGAGCACCGGCTGCAGCGCGCGCAGCACCTCGCGCAGCTCCCCCAGCGGGAAATAGTCCTCGCACGACACGAAGAGTAGCTGGGTGCGATAGCTTGACGCGTCGCGGTACGAGGCGAGCAGCCGGTGCGCGCCATAGTTGCCCGCGCCGTCGATGCGGATGATGAGCTGACCGCCATCAGAGCTCACATTTGGCCACGGACTGCCGATACCCACACCGGGGGCAGCAGCAGCAGCCCCCGTGGCGGCCCCCTCCTCTTCGGGTGCCGCCGCGGAAGCTGCACCGCCCTCTGTGCCGCCCGCCTCGCCGTCTGATTCCTTGCTCGTGGCGCCATTGGGTAGTTTCCGATGGACTTTGGAGGAGGCCACGTGGCGTACGCCTGCGGTGCCGTTGAGGAGGTGGGCGACGCGCTTGAGCCCAGGGAGCCACACGCCGTACGGGCGAAGGGGCGTCGGCCCGCCTACGCTCGCGCCGCCACGCCCGCCCTCACCGCGACTGAGGGGCATCCCCCGACCCCCCCGGCCTGTGCCACGGCCACCGCGGCCGCGGCCAAAAGTCCAGTCGGCACTTGCCAAATTAGGGGCACTTGCCAAGTTAGGGACGCGGCCGCCGCCGCCGCTGCCCGTGCCGTCGCCGAGGCCGCCGAGGCCGCCGCCGTTGGCGGCGTTCGCAGGGCCGTCGAGCGTCTGAAAGAGAAGCTGCCATTGATCAGCGAGGCCAGGGTCGGCCTTGAATGTGGACGGGCCGGCGGCGTCGAGGGCGAGGACTTCTTCCGTCAGGCGCGCGACGGCGGAGCGCAGGGCGCTCTGGATGGCGCCGTCACCGGACGCGCCGAACGCGCCGAGGAGCCTCGGTTCCACCGGCAAGCCGCCAATGAGCACGATCGCGAGCGAGCCGGCGCTCGACGGGCAGGCCATGCGGAGTGCCCGCAACAGCGCGCCCTGGCGGTCTTGATACGTGGCGAAGCTGGTGCCCGCGGCGGCGCGACGGAGCGCCGTCGTGATCAGCGCTGGCGCGTCGCCGTCGGCGAGGCCTACCAAAGTGACCCCGAGCGAACGCCGCCGGGGCGCGGGCAGCTGCGCATCGAAGTAGCGCCACGCCTCCGTAAGGGAGGCGCTGTCGGTGCGTCCGCACACGAAGATGAGGCGAGGCTGCTGCTGCCCCTCGGCATCGAGCAGCGCCATGAGCGACGCCGACGCGAGCGGCGCACCGCCCGATACGGCGGTGCCCGCCGGCCCGCCGAGCAGCTCGAGTCCATCCAGCGGCAGGTTGGCGGGTAAAGCCTCTCCTGAGCGACTAGCTGGCGCCGCCGCCGCTGCTGCCGCCGCCGCCGCCGCTGCCTCGGCCGTCGCCGACACCGCGGACGCCGCCTCGGCCGCTGCCGCCTCGGCCGCCGCCGCGGCCGCCGCCCGCTGCCTCTCCTCCGCCCGCTGCCTCTCCTCCTCAGCGGCCGCGTCCTGCTGCTGCGCGAACCTCTGCACCGCCGCTAGAGCTTGCTGAGCCGCCTCCGCCGCCGCCGCCGCCGCCTCGCCTGCCTGACGCGCCGCCGCAGCCGCCACACTCTCTGCTTGCTGCCGAGCGCTTACTTCGGCGTCTCGGGCCGCCTGTGCTTGCTCTAATTGCAGCTGCAATTGGCGCATCTGCCGCTCAGCCGCCGCCACGCGCTCCGAGGAGGAGTCCGCTTCCGTCGCCTTCTGCTGCTGCTGCTGCTGCTGCTGCTGCTGCTGCTGCTGCTGCTGCTGCTGCTGCTGCTGCTGCTGCACTGCGGCTTTCTTGGCAGCCGCCTTCGCCGCCTCCTCCTCCGCCGCCTTGGCAGCCTTCGCCGCCGCCTGCTGCGCCGCCTGCTGCGCCGCCAGCTGCGCCGTCGCGCGCGCCTCGGCCGCCGCCTTGGCCGCCGCCGCCTGCCGTAGCTGCGCCTTGAGCGCGGCATTCTCCTGCTCCATTCGCTGTGCGGCCTCGCGCGCGGCCTCCTCGCGCGCCGTGTCGAGCATCTTCTTGAGGCGCGCGTTCTCGAGCTCGAGCGCCGCCATCGCCGGTGCCGCCGGTGCTGGCGCGCGTGGCGGCCGCAGCGGCACAGCAGGAGTCGGCAACTGTGAATTCACAGTCGGCCGCGGCGGCGCCGCCGGCGCGGGCACGGCGCGCAGCGGGGCAGCCGCGAACCTCCACTCGTCTGGGAGCTCGTCGCCCTCGGGATCTCTCCAGTTCGCGTACGCCTCATCCAGCACTAGAGCGCCGTCTGGCAGCTCCTCCTTCGCCGCCGCCTTGGCCAGCGCGGCCGGCGCGGGCTGGCGTTGCTCGCTCGGGGCCAGCTCGGGCTCAGCCGCCTCGGACTGGCGTTGCTTGAGAGCTTGGGTGACGATGGTGGCGAGCGAGGCGCCCTCGGTGCCCGCGTGCGACGAGACCACCTTGCCCGAGGCCGCATCCACGAGGTACGCTACCAGCTTGCCGCCGGGCTCCACACGAAGCTGACGGAGCCACGCCCCGTCGGGATCCGAGAGCAAAGCAAACCCGACGTTGGCCTTGCGCGCGAGCTTGCGCAGCGTCGCGGGCGGAGCGCGCGAGACGGCGGCGATCGACGCGCCGAGCGAACGCGCATCAACCGTGCCCGCGAACGCCTCGAGCGTCGCGCGTAGCCCATCCGACATGAACGTATCCATCGACGCGATGAGCACGAGCGTTCGGCGAGCGTCCGCAAGCGCCTCGAGAGAGGCGTACGAGTTGGGCACGCCGTCGAGGGCGCCAAGACGCGCGGGCACGGGCAGGAGGGTACCGCGCGGCAGCTTCTCGTCCGAGAGCGCACGCGCCACGCGCCCGCTCTTGCCGCTCCCTTGCATCAGCGAGCCGAGCTCGTCGTACGAGTAGGCCGCGTCCGTCCGCCGCCGCGCCGCTGCCTCACGCTCGGCGGCGGCGGCAGCCGATGCGGCAGCCTGCTCACGCAACTGGGCGGCCGACGGCATCGCCTGCGACGTCCGACCCACGGACTCGGGCGTGGCCTTCTTGCCTCCAAAACGCATCGCCCCCGACTTGGCCGCCGTGATCTGGTCGCCGCCAGCCAGCTCCTTCAGCTTCTGCATTTCGGCGAAGAGTTGCTCGCGCGTCTTTGGGACCTTCCCGGGGCCCTGGGGCTTGGGCTTGGCCTTGGGCGGATCGGGCGGCACATCCAGTATGATGCCATCGCGCTGCTGCTTGGCCTGCTCAAGCATGCGCGCAAGCTCCTGCTGCTTGTTGAGCTTGAGCGTGATGGTGGCTGCACGGTGCGGCGCAGGAGCGATGCACTGAACTGTCGGCCGGAAGGCAAAGCCGATGGCCGTGCTCAGGATGAGGATGTTCAGCATCTCGTGGCCGATCGACGGTCTGGACCCAGCCACGAGATATTTCTCCGTCGCGCGCTCGACATGGCGCTTTGAACAAAACATCACATACGCCCCGCGTCAAACAGCCCACACGACTCATGACTCATGCGCTCGCCTCCATTTCCGTGTCCCGTCGCCATAGCGCTAGGCCGCCGCCGCCGCCACGGGCCAGAGCAACCTCCTCGTCAGCGAAAATCCAGTTGAAGAAAGCCTTCTTGCCCTCCTTGGCTAGCTTCACGTTGTTCTTTGAGCCGAGGCCGCTGGCCGCGCCGAGCCCCTCAGCTCCTCCCCTCGGAAGGTCGAAGGTGAGCCCAAGCAACGCGATCTGATCGAAATCAAACTCCAGCTTGCGCCGATCCTCCAGCCACTGAAATTCGCCAAAGAACTTAAGCAGCGCAAACTCGCCCACGTAGATGCCATTGGTGATGCGCATCGTTGATGTGTCGAAGCTCTGCGTGGCCCTGAGAGGGAAGTAATTGATCTTGCCGATCTTGTTCTGGGTGTCGAGAGTGCCGGTGGTGAACACGAGCCGCCACGCGCCGTCGAGAGCTTCGAGCGTCGCACGCGAAATGGCGCCGCCGTCATCTTTGGCAGCTGCGCGCATCGTCTTCTCAACCTCAAGCAGAGCGGCGCACACCGCCTCGGGCTCAGCTTCTTTGGTCCGTGCAGCCTTGCGGCACACGGAGAGTGCCTCCTTTGCCGCAGCGGGAATGGTGGCGGAGGTGACTGACGCCATGATCATGCGCGACCGAGTTGGCGCAACCCGGAACGATAGGCAGGCGACGAGTAGATTCGCCAGCATCGTCATGACAGGGCGTCCGTGTCCATTGCTGTGAAATTGGATCTTTTTGGTTGCGTCGAGAGAAATCTTCGTGTAGTGTCCGCGCTTCTCGTCGAACACAGTAGGAATCCTAAGACGAACTTCTGTGTGTGAACGCGATTCGCGCCAGGAGAGAGGATGGGTAGGCAAGGAGTCGCGAGCGCCACGACGGCAGATACGGTGGCCGCCGAGCGCATGCTGCGCATGGTCGCCGGCTCGTGCGCACATCCCGAGTGCGTACTACGGGAGGTGGTCGCCCAAGGCAGCACCGTTAATGACAGGGCGCTGCGGCCATCGGTGCTGATCACTTGCACCAACCCGTCGTGCTCCGCTGGCCCGTCGATGCACGATGAGTGCTTCACTAAGCTTCAGGCCTCGCTGGTGCGCTCCATGCTCAGCACCCTCTCGAGCGGTTTTAAGGACACATACAAGTCTGATGAGGAGCGCCACCGTCTCATATGGACTTCAAAGTATGACCTTGTGCGCCCCCAATGCCGCTGCGCGTGCGGGCAGGGCTACCTGCGCACGCACTGGGACGCGTCCGCAGCGCGCGTGGTGCGGGTCGGCGACGCCACCCCGGGCGCGTCTGACGCTGCCGCCGCAGAGGAGAAGCGTGAGAAGCACGAGGCAGCCCTGCGAGCCAAGGCGGTCAAGGAGGCGGAGATCAAGGCACGCGAGCGCGAGGCCAAGGCACGCGAGCGCGAGGAGGGCCGCCAGCGCAACCAGCAGCGAAAGGCCGAGAAGGCGCGTGAGAAGCGGGATGGCCCTCGGCACGTACTTGGCCTCGAGGGTATGGCTGGTGCCTGGTCGATTGGCGGCGGCTTCTCCGACGACGCAGGGAACGCGCCGACACCGCCGCCGCTGCCATCGCCGCCGCCGCTGCCGGCACTCATCCATGCGCCTTCCGGAGCGTCGGCCCATTGGGGCGGCGCACCGCCATTCGGCGCACTGCCGTTTGGCGGTAGGTCAGGGATCGGAGGCGGGCATGCCGCTGGCATGGCAGCCGTCGCTGGCTTGGCAGGGCAGCCGTCGCTGCCCTTTGGAGCGCCCATGCTCCCACCGAGCGCACCGCCCGTCGCGCGGCCCGCCTCTTTCCATTTGGAGAAGGAGGCCTTCCCTAATTTGGCAAGGGAGGCCGTCGAGCCTGGCCGAGCCGATCTCCGAGATCTCCGAGATCTCCGAGATCTCCGAGACCGCATTGGCGCGCCCATCGGCACAGGTGCGAGCGCGGCCACGGCGGGCTCCGCGAGCGTCTCCCTGCATGCAAGTGCTCACCACGGCGCTCGGTCTCTTCCCCACAGGTGCGAGCGTCTCCGCCGGCGCGAGCGGCCCTGATGGTGCCGCCGCCGCCAGCGGCGGCCGCAGCCTCGGCATGCCCGTAGGCCTCTCCGAAAAGCTCGCAAAGAAGGCCGCCGCGCTCGTCAATGTGCCGCCGGGCGCGCGAGAGGGATGCCCAATCTGTCTGACGGAACAGGCGGCCGACGTGCAGCTCGCCCCATGCGGGCACCTCGTCTGCCACGCATGCATCACCGAGTGGGCCGAGGTGAGTGCCTCCCTCTTCTGAGGACACTCCTGATTGCCTCCCTCATCAGGTGCAGACGAGCTATGCGGCCACCATCTGGTTGCGATTGATTGCGACGAATGACCTCTGAGTGCCTCCCTCATCAGGTGCAGACGAGCTATGCGGCCACCGCGCGTCGCGGCGCTGCAAGTGTCACGTGCCCCTTGTGTCGCTCGCCCTCCTTTTCGATGCCCGCGGTCGCCATGTCGGCGCCGCCGCCCTCGGCGCGGCCATCGGCGGGACCAACTGGCTGGCCACGCAAGCGCCGGCTGCCTGCCGCTCAGGCGCGGGAACGGACGGTACTCGAGATGCCTCACGCGCCCGTCGATCCGGCGCTCGGGACGGCGTCGCCGCACGAGTGGCACGAGGGGTGGGTCGCTGCCCTCATCGGTCGTAAAGGTTTGACCATCCAGTCCATCCAAGCGCTGAGCGGCGCGACGGTGACGGTGCAGCGCGTGAGCGACCTGTCTACGAGCGCGACCACACGCCTCATCGAGATCAAAGGCAGCCCGTCCCAGCGCGAGAAGGCAGAGGCGCTCGTGCGCGCGAAGCTCAGCCAGGTGGAGCGGCAGGTGGGTGGCGATTTCCAAACGGCCCTCTTCGTCGCCGACCCGCTTCGTCATCTGTCTGCGGAGCGGCGCCGCCACGTGGACCAGCTGCACGCGCTCACCACGGCGCCGCATCTCGAGTGCGCCAAGGTGCTCGAAGCATGCGCGGGCGACGCAGAGGCAGCTGCCGAGAGGCTGCTGCTCTCAACGGCCGCCCGCGGCGGCGCCCGCGAGCTTCGTCACCACGGCGAGGTTCGTCACGAGAACGAGGAGGACGAGGAGCTGCGTCGGGCACAGCAGGAGTCGATTGCGTCCGCGGCGCACGAAACCGAGCGCCAGCGCCGTCTCGAGCAGGTGTGGACCACTCATGACCCCCTGATGGCCACTGAGTGCCTTTGATGACCACCGATGACCACTGATGACCACTGATGACCACTGATGACCACTGATGGCCGCTGAGTGCCTATGATGGCCGCTGATGACCACCGATGACCACCGATGACCACCGATGACCACTGATGTCGCCCGCGCCGTCTCGAGCAGATGGACGCCGAGGCCTTCGTCGAGGCGCAGGTGGCTTCGTTACTCACGCTCGACGGCGACGGCCTCGGCCCCGGCTTCGGCTTGCCCCCGTTTTTCGGCGAGGGCGCCGGCGCCGGCGAGGACGCTTACGACTATGCTCTCGAGGAGCTCGTGGATGCACCGACGCATGCCGAGGTGGAGGAGATGGCGCTGCGCCGGGCGCTGGAAGAGAGCGCCCTCCTGGGCGCGCAGCAGGGCGCTCAGCACGGCGCAGCCGAGGGGCTGGGCAATGCCGAGAGAGAGGCATGGCTCGCCGCGGAGGAGGAGCGTGCGCTGGCGGAGGCCGTGGCGCTCTCGCTCGCGGACGCGCCCAGCACGGCGCTCGCGCTCGCGGAGGGATCGCCACGAAGCGGCGCCCGGCACGGCGCTCGGTATGGCGCTCGGCACGGCGCCCAGCACGACGCCGTGCACGACGCCCAGTACGAGTACGAGGAGCTGCCTCCCGGCTGGTGCGCCTACTCCCATCCGGATGAGCGCTTGTACTACGCGCATCACGAGAGCGGCGTCGTCCAATGGGAGCACCCTAATTTGGAACGCCCCTTGCAACCGCCGCCGCCGCCGACGACGACGACAGGTGCTGGAGCCTCCACCTCCACCACGAGCGACCCGGCCGCCGCCGCCGCCGCCGACGCCGAAGAGCTCATGCTCCGCGAGGCGCTGGAGCAGTCGCTGCTCTGGGGAAAGGCCGAGGAAGAGGCGCGCGAGGAGGGACTAGTCCCCGATTTCCTACGTTACGAGACATAGGGCCCTTGGCCTATCCAGCACGGAGGTGATTACGGAGGTGTTTTGGCCGGGCCTCCACCGCGAACTCGCGCCTGTGAGTCCCTGCACCCACGCCAGTAAGTACTCTAGTAAATGTACGTAACTCACGCCTACTCTCTACTCGCCGAGACTCGGACGCGCCGTCGCTCGGCTCTACAAAGATCGTTTGCCGGCGCGCGGCATGGGCAGGTCGCTGTGTGACTTCGATCTTCGTCTACCGGTCTCCTCTCGCGTCGACAACTTCTTCCATGCCTCTAATCTATCTCTATTTGGTCCTCTATTTTGCTGCCTCCAGCCGATCGAGATCCTTGAGGTCCCGCAGTCGCTCCGCAATCTCCCCTGTAATCTTCGCCTCGTGGTCACCCGCGCGTCCCATGGCTCGCATCGACTGCAGAAACTCCTGACGCTCAGCGATCTCATCGGCAATCTGCGCTCGCAGCGCGCGCTCTGCTGGCGGCGCCGCCGCCGCCACCGGCGCGTCGCTGCGCTTATGTGAGGGCGGCGGCAGCTGCTTCACGCCGTAGGTCATCAGGTTCTGCAGCTCCTCCTTTTTCACCGCCGAGCTCGTGCCCGGCAGACCTCCCTTGAACTGCTCGCGATCGAGGCTGCCACCATGCGCCTTCAGGATGTCGGCCTGCTTCACTCGGCCGCCGCCACCGGGCAGCTGCCGTGCGACGAGCGGATTGATCGGCACGCCCCTGAGCGGGTCGACGAACTTGGGCTTCCTGCCCACGGGCAGCGGCTTCCTGGCTGGCACTAGCTGCGCAGAAGGTCCGGCTGCGCACGCAGCTCGGAGCCGGCGCTGATCAGTCTGGGACATGCCGGACGCGCTCATCATCGAGTCGAGCATCGCCTTGGTATCCTTGGAGTAGGAATGGATCTTGGGAGGCGGCGGGATCGACATCGGGGCTGTCGGCACTGCGCCCTCGCGGTTGGTTCGAGAGGACTGTGCGTCCAGGAGAAGGAGTTGAATTGAGTCGGCAATCAGAGTTACTTGGCGGTCGACGGAGGTCAAACTCCGTTTTAGTGCCCCCACATCATACTGAGGGGGGGCAAGGCGGAGCGTCTTGTCGGGCGTTCTGCTCCTTACGCCAAAGCAGCCTCCTGCGGCCGGCCGGCGGAGGCTAAATGGTGGTGCTCGTCGATGCGTTCTGGAACGCACCGTCGATCTTCTGGCACCTGCTGGCCACCTTTCGGCGGCAGCGCAAACTGCCACCGGGCTTCACTGAGCCGCTCGGGCCCGACAAGATGCAGATCCTCGAGATCATGCTCCCGCAAGGGTCGCCGTATGCCAAGGGCGTCAATCAGGGCTTCAAGAAGGAGACCATTACCCTGTATTGGGACCTGAGCGGGCAGCACACGGTCACATGGAAGACCGAAGTCACGTGCCTCGTCAACGGCCAGTCGACCACACTCAAGCCAGGCTCAGCAAACCTGTACACGTTCCCTCGCGTGACGTGGAGGACGCCACGGTTGAACGGCAGGAAGGACTGGTTCTGCACTGTGAACGAGGCCTTCGAGGCGTCCAAAGCGGCCTCTGAAGAGCTCATCGGTAACGAGCTCGAGGTCCTCAAGGCCCTCTTCGTCGCGATAGCCAGCGACCCGCGCGAGCGTGAGGCGCTGCGCCTGCCAGACTGGTCAGGCGCCAACTGCCCGCTCGCGATGCTCGTGGCGAACAACAAAGCGGCCATCGACGTGTGCGTGGAGATCTACACCATCTGGCCCGAGCTGCTCGCGCAGGCCCATCTGCCTGGCTTCTTCATCGGCGAGAACGCGCTGCACGTGCTCGCCGTCAACCGGCAGGAGGACGCGCTCTGTGATCTCCTCTACATGGCCGAGTCGAAGCTCTCGCGCGCGCTGCTCAAGGACTGCATCACGTCCCAGGCCGTGGGCGCTTTCTTCTGGGGCAAGCCCATGAACACCTACGGCGGCACGCCCATCGCGTACGCGGCCTCGTTTTGCATGAAGCGCGCGGTCGCCGTGTACCTCAAGCTCGGCGCTTCGGACAAGATGCGCGGCTTTGTCGGCCTCAACGAAGCGGAGCACCAGTGCAAGCTGACGGGCTTCGCGCCGCTGCACGCGGTGGTCGCCAACGGGTACGACGCCATGTACGACTTCCTCGCCGATCTTCCAATCATGGATCAGCTTTCCGGCGGCGAGGCGCTGCGCGCGCGCGAGGACTTTGCCAGCGCGCGTGGCATCCTTGATGAATGTGCGCGCGAGTACGGCGTGGGGCTGAACCCGTTGCAGCTGGCCTGCCAGCTGGGCGACCACCGCATGTTCAAGCACATCCTCTCACGCACGTCCAAGGAGAAGATCCTGTGGAAGTGGGGCCCGGTCACACAGCACCGCATCCCGCTGGCATGGGTCGACTCCGCGCGTGGGCAGGGCGGCGAGGTGATGGAGCTCATCGGCCGCTTCGACGCCAAGGTGGCGACGCAGGAGATGCTGCTCGATGACTTCATGGAGGGCTTCTTGCACCAGCTCTTCCAGGAGAAGTGGCACAAGTTCGGCGTCCATATGTGGATAGTCCACCGGTGCCTCGACATTGCGTACCTCGTGCCGCTCGTGATGAACGCACTCTGGCTCAAGGAAGACCCCGAGGCCGCGCTGGCAGCACGCTGGCTGCCCGCTCTGACGTTGTTCATGATGATGCCCTCGCTCGAGGAGGACCTTCGCTCAGGCTACCTTTGGATGCGTGGCGGCGAGGGGCGCGACAAGTTCCTTCTCACGTACTGCTCCGCACACGGCATCACGCTCAAGCTCATCGGCATGGGCGCGACTGCGATCGGCTGTGTCGCCCTCATCCTAGGCTACCGCCCCGCGTACATCTCGGCCTTCCAGGTGGAGCACCACGCGGAAGACGTGGCGCACGCTTGGAGCGCGGCCACCCTAGCGGAGGCGTCAAGCCTCGTCTTCCCGCCGCCGCCCTCGCCGCTGCCGCCCTCGCCGAGATCTGTCGCATACGTCTATCCGCCGAGCGGCCCGATCGAGCGCGGCAGCGGCAGCAGCTTCTTCGAGGCGCCGCTGCTGCCCGACGATCCCCCGCCGATGGACTACTTCCCCTCGTGGGCCTTCCTCGCCATCGGGCTCGTCGTGCAGATGCAGTACTTTTTCGCCAACCTGACGATGCCCTCGCAAGATTTGGGAATCCTCTTCATTATGATCGGGCGCATGCTCGGCGGCGACGTGACCAAATTCCTCAAGGTCTTCATCATCATCCTCATCAACTACGGCTTCGCCATGTACATTGCGTACCCGCACACGGGCGACGTCTTCCGGTCCAACTTCTCGCCCGACATGAACTCCATCCCGAGCGCCCTGCAAGCCCTCATCCAGATGGCCGTCCTGGGCGAGAACATCCCCATCGACTTCTCGCCGTACAATTTTGCGCCGATGAACACGGCGCAGAAGCTCGAGTCGGCCGGCTACGTGATGCTGTTGTACATGTACATCATCATGTCGCTCATCCTGCTGCTCAACCTTCTCATCGCGATGATGGGCGACACGTATGCCACTGTCCTCGACCAGGCCGTGCGCGAGTGGCGCGTGGGCATGGCGCAGCTCGTGCTGCGCCTCGAGATTTTAGCTCGCCCCTTCACCGACGTGCGCTCGGGCGAGCAGTATGGCGACGAGTACTTTAAGCTCAACCGCACCTTCGATGAGATCTCGGAGGTCTCCGGCGGCGGCCTCCATCTCAAGGCGTCGTCCACCTTCTCCAACCAGGACGATGCCGTCTGTGTCATCCAGCGGACGTACAAGAAGAACCTCAAGCCGCGCCTCTCTGGCGGCATCGGGCTCCGGTGGCGTGACATTGGCTCGAACGTGCCTGCGCGCGGCAAGGAGCTGTTCAATGAGCCGTTGGGTATGACCCTGTACCGTGGCAAGCTCGAATTCACAGTCAAGGAGCTCGAGAGACTCGACGTGCCGATCCCGCAGCTGCGGCTGTTCACGTACGTGCGCGCTGGCCCGCCCGACGATATCACTGCGTGGCGCGTCTTCCAGCCGATGCCGAATGGCAATCCGGGCACCGATGCGAAGCCACCGAATGAGAGGCAGAAACGCCTCCCGGAGGCTGTGGGGCTTCCCCCGCCCATGCCGCCGGGCGGCGGCGCAGGCGGCGCAGGCGGCGGCGCAGGCGGCGCGGGCGGCGCAGGCGGCGGCGCCGGCGCAGACGGCGGCGCCGGCGCAGGCGGCGCTGGAGCTGGCGGCGCTGGCGCTGACGGCGGCCCGTCCGCGATCGCGGGTGGAAGTGTTCGCGGCGGCGGCGCGGCCGGTGGCGCGGCCGGTGGCGCGGCCGGTGGCGCGGCCGGTGCAGCCCCCGGCGGTACGGGTGCGAAGCTGGCAGGGGCGCTCAAGAAAGGCACAGCTGAGGGCGCAGAGGCTCGCAGAGCCTCGAGGTCAGACCTGAGCAACCCGCTGGGGAACCTCAAGGCGGGGCCGAGCGAGCCTCTCGCCGAGCAGGTCGAGTTTGAGACGCGTGCGAGCGGGGGGGCGAGCGGGGGGGCGCCCAAGGGGGCGAGCGAGCCCCCGACGTCGTCGGCGGTCGAGTTCGACACTCGCCCACCTCAAGGCGCCGCGTTGGGCGCCGCTCCCAAGGCCCAGGCGGGCGCGGGAGGTGGCCAAAAGAGCAGCCGACCGTCGACGAGCCGGCCTGGTACCGGTAGCTCTACCGGTACCTCCGCTGGGAGTACCTCCAAGCCAAGCGCGCCCAACACGGCGCGAGACCCCGGCGCCGATGCCGGCGGCAGCAGCGTGGGAGGAGCCACGAAACCTGGAGCTTCTCACAGCGCTGGCGCGAGCGCTCCCGCCGTCGTGGGCGCTCCCACCCAGGCCAAGCCTGCCGCCGTCGTGGGCGCTCCAGGAGCTCCCGCCGCCGCTCCCCCCGCCGCGCCCAAGCCCGGGGGGGCGGTCACACCCAAGCCACCCTCGGCCTTCGCGCCCAAGCCCTCGGCGGCCTCCGCTGCGGAGCGAGCAGGGCCGTCGGGCTCGGTCACGGCGAGCTCTGCGCCCATGCCGGAGCGGCCGCCCACCATCCCCGCCGCCTCGGCCGCCGCCACGGCCGCGGCCGCCGCGGGGAAGGGCAGAGCCTCGCCGGGCAGCGCGCGCGCACCCTCGCCGGGCACTCCCGGCCGGAAGGCCGAGGGCGCCAAGAGCGCGAGGGCGAGTACGAAGGCGCCCGGCGTGGCAGGATGGACGGAGTAGATCGGTCAACACGGCGAGTAAGTAAATAGTAAAACGGCAGTAAGCATGCTTCTCCACACACAAGGGACGATTTTAGCCGGGCTGAGCGAAGAGATACAAGTACCACACGCGGCCGAGATAAGGCTCATTCACATTCTCATAACGTAAGCAAACCAACGCAATAGGCCCAGTGTGGCTGCTTAATGATAATGTGATTTAATGTGTCGTTGCATTACGGCATCGTTCCCGCCTTGCTCGCGTTGTCGCTGTAGGACGGCTGGACCGGGGCAACTGACTGACTGAGTGACTGACTGACTAGTGGAGGGGTGTGCTACCAACAACCGAGCTAACCTGCGACCAGATTTCAATCCATCGCCATAGCATCACGAAATTCACGATTTGTGAAAATTGTGTTCGGCATCATGCAATCTGTGAGCTCGTCCAGCGACAATCCGATGAGGACACACTTCGATACCAGTGTGCGGGACGCATGCCATGTAATCCCGCGGGGATCGTCGGAATTACGCCTCGCGCATCAAGCTTAACCTCTTACTTTAAGTACTTGTGTACCTCCCGGCCATGTCCTCGGAATTAGAGGGGTCGAGATCTTGTGTGCATCTCTCCCCACGTCGCCGCTCGCGACGACCATGGCGTCTTCTCTTTTGTGTTCTTGCGGATGTGTCTCACCCTCCCTAAACATGGTATAAACATGGGGGAAACGACAAACGTTGCTTGTAGGGCGAGGTTCTAGAGTTTTTGAATAAATCGGAATTTTCACCACACTAGGCTCCATTGCCTGACTAGCTCTAGAGAATCAATACCCGTCCCATTCGCATTACTGATGTACTGTTCCGTTCTCTACCGCGGTCACTAACATCAATCTGCATTCGCGATTCGGACGCTATCTTCCAAACTGCCGAGCTCGTGAGCTGAGCTCGAGTGTAGCCCTCCAGTGTACAATTGTACCGGTAGCACAGCACGAGATCCCTGAGCTCGAAATTGTCCGTCTTGTTCCCTTCCTTGTCATATTTATTGAAGTACTGCACGGTACGAAGCTGTTCAAAACCAGGTCGATTGACATCCCCCCTAGTCATCTTGACCGCAGCAAACCGCTCGCGTGATTGGATTAGGTAGTGGTTCAAAACCAAAGGCGGTTGCTTGCGGGGCATTTGCCATGGTTTCGACAAGATGTTGAGCCACATAATTGGATGATGCACCCTGAATGATCTCAAGGCGTTTGTTCGGGCAATGTACTTGGTGCATTTGTGGGGGGTTGCCGCGGAGCGTGTGAAGTTGATGCGCACGCTTGGAGGCTGCACAGTGTGGCCGCTGCTGCCGAAGATCTGCCAGTTCAGGAGGAGGTACGTGGATAGGCAGTCTGTCTGCTCCATGTGGCGTACGTACGTCGGGATGTTTGCGAAGCCAGCACGTGGCGATGCGTATACGAACTCGTCGACATCAATTTGCATCGCCCATCGTGCGCGAGCTTGGATTGTAGTCAGCCATGATGTGACGTGACGCTCCTGCTGGTACGGGACTGGATCACTTCGCACGGAGACATGCTTGGCGAAAGGAGCCACGGCACTTTGCCAATCGTCCGTCGAGTTGTTGTCGATCAGGAAAAAGTGCTCGACGCCTTGCCACAGATGGTGCTCGAGCCACTCCGGCAGAATATCGGCCTCATTCTTGAAGATCCCAACCACGACGAGGAAGAAGCGCTCTGATTCACTCGCAATTGCACACAGCTTCTCCCTCTGAAGCTCAGCGTCACGAGTGCCATTCCGGCCGTGGCCAAGTAATAGTATCGCGACCAGCGTGGTCATACCCACCCTTGGTAAACTTCGGAAGAGTGTCGTTGTCGTTAGTGTCGTAAGTGAGTGTCGCTGTGGTCGAGCAGTCGAGGTTCTTTTAGGAAGTCAAGTCAAGTCAATTACTTAATTAGGAAAAGTCGGGAACCTGCATGCATGCAGTCTCCGAGGGACTAGGCAAATGGCTCAGAGCGCTAGGAAAGAATATATTGCTATTGGCGACCGGACAGCTCGCTCTGCCCCCTCTTCCGGCTCTTGCTCTTCGGGAACGTCATAGAGTGAACGTCAACGTGCGGGGGACAGCGGTCGACAGTGTGTCCGGTCGGCAAGCCCACCTCGGCACCATTGTTTACTGGATATGACTGCCCGCGATGGCTCTCACTCTGCCAGGGGTTGGGGGCTAAAACCGGGCGGCGCAGGCGGGGACCGGGGTACAGTACTAGCGGGTTCTTGCTTCTCGGGCCGCGACGCGCGAGGCGCAGGCGGGGGTGTAACTATTGGCTCAGTCGATTGGCTCAGCACCTCTGCCAGCGGCGAGCGGGCCAGCGGGGGGTGGGGTAGGGGGTGGGGGTTACAGGGTCTCACCTCTGCCGAGGGGCGGGGTTACTTAGGGGGGGGGATCCGACGTGTGTGAACATGATTACGGTTCTGCGCCGCTGCGTGGCCGCAGCCCGAGGTACTTTTCGAGTGCTGCTTCAACCTCTGCCTGGCCCTGCGGACTCAGCTCTTGTCCGTCGGTCAGTCCGCTCAGGGTGAGCAGTGTCCCGCGATGCTTGCGCAGCCCCTCGAGCATCTTGCGAGCGCCCGCGTCGCCGAGCGCGTTGCCCTCCAAGTTGAGATGCTGAAGCCCCGAGTTGTTCGCAAGCACGTCGCCGAGCGCCATGCCGCCCCGCTCGCCAAATTTTCGGGGCCGCTGATCTTCGAGGAGGTGCGAGTCGCCCGCACGGGGCAGCCAGCTCGAGAGGTCGAGGCGTGCGAGCGTTCGGTTGCTCTCGCTCAGCGCAAAGCTGAGAGCGGTCACGCCCCCCTCGCCGATATGGCGGCCGGAGATGACGAGCGATGTGAGCGATGCGTTCTTGCGTAGCATGATCCCGACGTCCCGTGCGCCGCGCTCACCCAGCGGATTATCTTGCAGGTCGAGGCTGCGCAAGGACGCATCGTCCCGCCCGAGCGCGCTGCACAACTCCTTCGCGCCTGGACTCCCGATTCCATTCGAATAGAGGCTCAAGGCTCTCAGGTGGCGACTGTGCTTGAGGACGGAGGCGAACGCAATGCCGCCTGCATTGCCGAGCTGGTTGTTCCCCAGCTCGAGGTTCTCGAGCGTCCAATTAATGTCCAACAGATCCTCCGGCTCGGGCGCATGCATCCGCTGCGCCAGCCCGATCTTGTCCTCGTACGCACCGACATCGTCGTTGGGATCGTTCAGCGCCTCAGCCAGGCACTGGGCACCTTCGACTCCGAGCCTGTTACTGCACGCATCGAGATGGAGCAATGAGCGGTTCTTGCGTAGAGCCTTGGCGATGGCCTGAATGCCAACAAGGCCGAGGCGCGTGTCGTATAAGCTCAAGCTCTGAAGCAGAGAGCTCCGCCCCGGCGTGAGCACAGCAGCGGCAAGCGCCGCGCCGCCGGTAGCACCCATGTCGCGATTGCCGGTGAGATCTAATCGCGTGAGCGAGGGGCGGCTGGGCAGTGCCGCCGCCAGCGCCAGCGCGCCATGCTCGCCCATGCCGGCCTCGACGAGGCTGAGCGATGTGAGCGACACTGTGCCACTCACGATGGCGTTGGCCACTCTTTGGATGCCTTCATCACCGGGTGGGCTGAAGGGAGTGCTCTCCGTTGTGACGAGCAAGAGGTTTGTGTGCACTGGCGGCTCGTCGATCTCCTCCTGCTTGGCGGCCTTTGCATAGCCCTTGCGGAAGAGCGCGCCGTCTCCATGCACCATGCAGATGAATTTGCCATTCAATTGTGTACGATCTAAACCGCAGGGACATGCAAGCCCCGACTTGATGCGGTCTCGCCGTAATTCCTTTGCGAGGGTGTCTGCTGTGGGCCTCCGCGCCAGTGCGGTCAAGAGATCTTCGAAGTAGAGCTCCGTCGGGCTGCTCGTGGTCTGGAGCGTGAACCGCATTGACACCTTGAGTCCTTCTGTTCAACATTTCAACTTCGTCACGAAAATGCAATGCATGCACAACTTTTATGAGCGCCCTCCTCACACGTGGTCACCATTCTCGCGACTCTTAATAAGGGCACGGCAATCACCTTACAATCACCTCAAAAGTCCCTTTTCCTTACCTTTTCCTGTTTTTCGAGAGGTAGAACTTTTCAACCTTCTTGGCAGTAAGCTGGACTGTGGGCACGTACGCGGCCACCTTGACGCCCTTACCGCCGCCGCCGATTTCGCCAAGGCTCTCGAGGTAAAAGCTCTCGACGGTGTAGACGAGGAGCTCGAGCAGGTGCGCGAACGCCCGGTTGCACGGTTGGCGCGGGTCGTAGTCCTCATCTTCCCAGTCGACGTCCCAAGTCTCCCTGTGTTCATCACGCCACTTGCGCAGCACATCGTTTGTTGGGCTGCTCTCAGCTGCGAGCGAGGCGAAGAAGTTGGCGGCATCCTCTTGCTCAGCATAGCCCAGCTCCATGTCCGTGGGCAGCACCTTCATCATCGCGATGCGGCAGAGCACCTCGAAGAAGCATTCAAAGCTCAGGTTGGACAGGCGAGCTCGACTTCGCTTCGACTTGCCGTCGTCGATAACGCGCAGTCGCGCCCACACAAACGCAAGCGTTGCATCGCGCGGCGTGAACAGATGGTCACAGATGTCGAAGTCGCGCACGAACACGTTGTACTCTTCGAAGGACATCGAGGTGCGAAGCTCATTGTCGACTCCATCCTTGTCCGAGTAGCAGTACTGATTAAAGATGCTCTTGAGCGTCGTCATGTTCTCGAGGATGGCGTCGGAGGTGCCCTTTTCGTAGCAGTTGAGCTTGCGGAACGCGTTCCCGTACAGGTTTGGCCGTGTGCTGAAGCGGAAATCTTTGGCGACAACGCGTGCCACATTCTCGCTCAGTAGCTTGTCGCACGCCTGCGTTAGCGTGCCGACCTCGCCCGTCCGTAGAAAGACCAAGTCGGCGATGCGTACAAGGCACTGCAGCGTCTCCATACGGTTGAGCGCGGGCGCCACCGCCTCGCCGCCCTCGTTAGAGGCCTTCTCCTGGACGGCTGTGACCTGCAAGAAGACTTGCTCGAAGGTGTTGGCTGTGAGCGTCTGCGACCCCTTCTTGACGACGCCTAACTCCTCAATGAGACGCTTAAAGGCCTGCTTGCCGATACGGAACACATTGTTCGGGACAACCTGGCCCGCCCACCACATCGAATACCAATCGAAGAGCTGTAGGAAGAGCCGAAAGTGCTTCCACATCACCTCGGCGAGCTCGGAGAGCGCGTCAGCACCAGCCTCGTCGGTCGATGTCGACTCCTTCTTGTACAGCGCGAGCGCGGGTGAGGCGGTCGCAGAGCTCCAGTCGCTACGAAAGGCCGCCTCGAAGAGGTCGTCCATTTCGTACAAGGCGCGCCCATCGCACCAGTTCTTGCGCGCCTTCCAAACCGAGTCGTCCACCGACCAAGCCTTGAACGCCGCCTTCTTCTCAAACACCTCCTCGACGGCCACGCTCGCTGTGATGATCTCGAGAGCCTCCTCCTCCATAACGAAGCGCATCCGCTGCAGCTCGCGCAGAAGCGCGCCAAAAGCACGCTGGCGCTCGTGGATGTGTCCGTGGCCGCGGAGCGTGGCTAGTGCGCTGTGCACTCCGACGGAGCGGCGCTCAAATTTCTCGGAGAAAGCTTCGAGAGCCTGGTAGACTCGCGTCGCGTGCGCAGCTGTCACGTAGTCAGAACGCTTGAAGAGATCCATGACCTCCTCGCGTGCTTGCGCGCGCGCAAGGAGCGACTCGCCTCCACGCAATTTGGAGAGGAAGCCCCTCGGGGGGGTACCAGATCTCACGAACACGTCGACCATCCTCGCAGTGCGCGTGCTCTTCCACAGCGAGGATTTCGTTGGGGCCGCGAACAACCGCGGCGCCGGCGATGGTTGGCTCGCCGACTTTGGCGGAGCCCCAATAGGAAGGGGCGACCATGAAGGAGCCCCACTTGGAAGGGGCGACCATGAAGGCACAGATCGTGCGGCGCCACATCCACCTGTGCCGTTCGCGGCAGCTGTAACGGCAGCTGCAGCCCTACCGGTACCCGCCCTCGCTTCTGCCCTCGCCGCAGGCAAAGCGTCCCTTGGAACAACGCTGCTGTCGGGCGCGGTGGGAGGTTCGAAGTCAAGTAACGATCTCATCTCTGAGGATGCGAAGGCGTCAGCTGCAGCCGGAGGGTTGAGGGTCAGTATGGCGTCCAGATCGACCAGTGTGGGCGAAGATGGCGCTATCGGCCAGGGTTTGTAGGTGCGAGCGGGGGAGCTGCCAGTGCGAGCGGAGGCGGGCCGAGCAGAGACATGAGCAGAGAGCGTCTGCCGATGAGTGGACGGTGCGCTAGCAACCCGTTGCTGGACGGTGCAGCTGGTGCGGGCAGCTGGAGCGCTGGCTGGCCTATACTTCTCGAACAAGTGCCCCTCGAGTCGATTGGTATTCTGCCAGCCCCACGGCGGCGTCGCCCCCCTTTGGGTTGAAGGACTCGAGAGATGGCTTGCGGGGCTCGATGGCGCCCTGATCGGTCTGAAGCTCGAATGCGCTCTCGGGCTGGTAAGGCTGGTAGGGCTGGTAGGGCTCAATGGCGGCCTTGGGCTTTCTTCGCGTCGTTCTTCCTCGTCGCCGTGCTCATCCTCGACGTCCTCTGCATTCGCGCTCCAGAAAAGCGGGTGGCCCGCACGCGCAGCGGCGGCGACGCGGCTTCGCACGCTCTGGCGCAGCCGTCGAGCGTCGTCCGGATTTGGCAGCCACTGCTCGTCCTTCTGCGCATTCTGCCACGTCACCTGCCCTGCAGCCCGCCCAACCTGCCTAGCCTGGAGGGCAAGGCCTGATGGTGAAGAGGCGAGCGCATCATCGATGGGTAGATGTGGGACGGCCAGGACGTGGTGCCACATGGTGGACATTGCTCTTACATGTAGCTGGAGCTCCGCCTCTGTCGGGGTGCCGCTCGGATGGTATGGCCCATTGGAATGCACGGTATTCGCATCAGTGCGAAGTTTGGCGCACGTTGGCGACTGCTGCAACACATTGAATTCTTGACGCCATAGCTTTGAGGAGCCCACAAGAACGCGCACGCGTGGCGACACAGCTGGAGCACGTGAGCGCACACGAGGTGCGCGAGGCGACGGCACCGCTTGTTGAGTCCCTAGCAGCTGTTGCACGGGCTGCTGCTGTCCATGATGGCCATCTAAGGAATCGAGCATTGGTGATCCCGGTTGCGGTCTGCGCGCGCGCGACGAGTTGCGCTTGTTTAGGAAGGTAAGAAGCCGCGCCGCGCCGCTCCGTCTGCTTGCTTGCTTGCGCGACTGGACTGTGCCAGAGAATCAAAACAGAAGATCGTGCTGGCAAATGTTTGATACTCTGGCAGCCGTAACGTCCATGCATGCTTCGGAACAGCTCGAAGAATGGCCATACACCCAAAAGATCGCGCTTCTCGATTTCTTGCGGCGGACACGCCGAAACAGCGCTGCTCAAGTTTTACGTTCTTCACAGCCTGGCGGCGTCAATGCATGCAAGGGGCAACTGATGGCGCCTCCGAGTCTGCTGCTCTTCTACCATGTACCCAAGACGGGTGGCTCCACGATGCGCGAGTGGCTGCTTCGTAACGCTGGCATACGGGCGTCCGGGCTGCCGAAGCGGTTGGACGGCTACGTACGGTACTACGAGGCGCACTGCTTCATGTGCCTGCAATTCGGCAGCCTGTTTGCCGACACGGCCACGTGCCGCAAACACGTGAGAGAGTGCTCGAAGCAGTACGGGTCTAGCAAACCTGCCGTCAAGGCGGGAGGCATCAATCCGCTGAGAATCGAATGGCAGAGCGCCGGCCGTCTCGCGGTCGAGTTCCACGGCATCACGGAGAAGCACTTTGTGCTCGAGGTGCTGCCGAGGTTGGCGCAGCTGCGTCGACTGTACGTGAAGCGCGGTGGCACGTGCTCCGCGCTCACGCTCAGCCGCGATCCCATCGACCTCTACTTTAGCAATTACCACATGTGGCCGCCGCGGCTGCGCGAAGGCCTTGTGATCCCATTTCCACAGTACCTAGCGTCGGTGCGCGGCCTATTGACGTCGAGCTTCGTGCAGCCGGATTGCTGGGCCGCGGGCAAGGGGCATCTCGAGGCGAGTGCGACGCGGCGGCGACGCGAGTTACGTTGCGGGTGCGACGCGAGTCGCGCCGAGCTCGCACGTGCCAATTTGAAGCGCTTTGACTATGTGGGTCTCACGGCGTGTCTGAATCCATCAGTCTTCCTGGCGGCGGAGGCACTGCTCCGCTTGCCGCCCGAGCGCACGGTGACACATGCGCTGCGCCGCATGTCCAGGCACGGCAACGTGAGCCTCGGCTTCATCCGCAGCAAGCCCACATGCACCGACTGCACCGCCACGACCACGAGTCAGCATCGCGTGTGGACGTGGCACACGCTCAACGCGAGCACGCAGGCGGACGTTCGCACGGCCGCTGCTGCATGCGACGACGCGGTGCATGCTGAAGCCATGGAACTCGCCGCGACGCAGCTGGCGAACGTGGTCAATGCGACCAGCTGCGTGCATGAGGAGCGGCACAAGTACTTGCGTGCACGAGGAAATACCACTCGAAACTCCGCTCGTGTGTAAAATAGATACCTTAGCGGTAAGCTGTACGAATTTTAGGGTCCTCATACAAACCCACACGCTGGACAGGACATTCACGGACTCGACTTTAAGAAGGTTTCATATACGTTTTCTCTTCTGTGTGCTAGAAGTCGCACCGTTTTTCGCGTCTGTCATGTTAACGTTCACACTTACACATATTCACATTCACACATCGATCTGTGTGACGAAGCGCGCGGTCTGTGCTGGCGAGGAAACGCGAGGTGCCGCGACGAGACTGTGCGCTGTGCTTGTGCGAATCCAGCTGCGCTCACTCCTTTCTTCATGTCCGGGTACACTGGGCTCGAGGTAGTGCAGGATGACATTCACTGGGTCATGGGGCTGCCCATGTTCGCGTTCGGTCCGATTGTGCACACTCTCTCGCCATTAGCCGTATCCTTCTCTACAGCTGTGCTGCTTATTTTGCTATGCACGCTCTTCGGTTCTCACCGCATTCTCCGTTGGCCTTTGCTACTCATCAGTGTGGTTCATGTCACGGTGGAGCTGAGTGCTGTCGCTTTGCTCGTGGCTCTCATGGGCTTGTGGGACGAACTCGTGGCTCGGTTTCGTGCGGGTGGTCTCAAGAAGGACCTTCTCGCTCGACTCAAGGCAGCACACACGTGGACAGAATATGAGGCAGCGGGGCGGCAACTCGATCGCGAGTCGGATGAGTGTAATCAATGGCGGTTCACGGCGGAGGACCCCATGTACAATGCGATTCTGGTGCGGACCACGTTTGAGCGTCTGCGCTCAGCACGCGACGCTGGTGACATGGAGGCGCTCCTAGGCGCGCTCGGTACCTGCGTGCGCAAGTCGTTCAGTGGTATCGACAACGAGGCTCTCTACGCCCACTGCCATGCTGGCACCAAGCTTCTGATCGAAAAGTACGTGGACGAGGTTGTCGCCTCGCTCGCCGAGGTGCAATCTCACTTGGGCTCCGATCCGCTCTTCGACGAGCGCGTGCGCAGCTTCCTCCATCGATCGCAGCGCATCTTCGGGCGCACGTGCCTGGCGCTCAGCGGCGGCGGTGGCCTCGCCAACTTCTCGTGGGGCGTCGCGCGTGCTCTCTTCGAGCAGCGGCTGCTCCCAAGCTTGATCTGCGGCACGAGCGCGGGTGCCGTCGTGGGCGCCACGCTGTGCACACACACGGACCAGGAGCTCGTCGAGCTGTTGACCGCGTCGCAGCTGTCGCAGCTCCTCACAAGCTTTGAGGAGCCACGCTGGGTCACCATACGGCGCTTCCTCACGAGTGGAACGCTCTACGACGCCGCGCAATGGAAGCCGAAGATCGAGGCGCTGTGCAACCAGGCGAGGCATCCCGATCTGACCTTCCAGGAAGCTTTTGAGCTGACGGGGCGTGAGCTCTGCGTGACCGTCACGGCGCGGCGGCGGCACGAGCCTCCTCTCGTGCTCTCTCGCCTCTCGGCCCCCGACGTGACGGTGGCGTCGGCGGTGCTCGCGACCGTGGCGATGCCTTTCCTCATCCCTGCCCAGCGTCTCGTGTGCAAGGCGAGTGATGGTAGGCTCAGACCCTGGGTCGTCCCCTCCTCGACTGAGGCGCCGAATGCGGCGGCGCCCGGCAGCGGCAGCCCCGGCAGCGGAAGCGCCGGCGCCGAGTGGCGAGACGGATCCATTGTCCACGATACTCCCCGCGAGCAGCTCGCACAGCACTTTGGCGTCTCGTTCACAGTCGCCTCGCAGTGCAACCCACACGTGGTGCCGCTCTTCATTGCGCTTCGGCCGACGGCGGGCAAGCCTGCGATCTCAAGGCTACAGCGAGGGCGGAGCGAATGGCGCGGTGGCTTTGCTCTGAGCGCCGTGCTCGTGCTGCTGCTCAGCGATGCCAAGAAGTGGCTCACGCTGCTGCGCGAGCTTCAGATCATGCCGCTGATCCTCGACACCGATTGGTCGGGTCTCTTCTTACAAGACTTCATGGGGGACGTGACGATCATCCCGCCCTTGGGCCTCAAGGACTATGCTCGGATGCTCTCGGATCCCACACCGGCGATCATGCAGCGCTACCTCGATGTCGGGCAGCGCGAGACGTGGCGCAAGATGCCGATGCTTGCGACTCGACTGCGGATCGCACACGCGTTGCAGGCGCTCCAGGCCGCCTTCTCCGACGGCACGGATGACCTCACTGGTGCGCGCAGCACGCGCGCTCCGAGCCAGGCGGAAGCGCTGTCACCAGGGTACGGCGTCGGCACGCCGATGAAGCGGCGCGACTCGAAGCTGTGCTTTTGAGAACAGGCGCTGTTCTAGACGTGAGTCGAGTCGAGGTCGCGAGGCATGAGATCCCGCATGGTTAAGAACGCCCCGCGGGCCGCTGTTTTGTACGCAGCAGCGGCCAGTCAAGCGCTGCCATCCACCTTGTGGAGGCGACTTTGGTCGGTTTGGAGAGTGTAGTATTTTAGTTAGCTGTTGGACCCGAGTCCCCGGTCCCCGGAGGCGGACATCGTCCCAGCGGAGTGACTTATCGAAATAAGGCCACGACGTATTACACTTTACAGCTAAGCGTGAGTGCAATGTTGAATGTACATGTATACTCAGTTAGTACTCGCGACGTCGCGTCCCGCCGGCCCCCGGTTGCTGGGTCGCACCATACTCAATCACGACGGGACCTTCTGGACGGGAGCACGCCGAGACACGTGGGATGTAACGTGCGATCGCGAACCGGCGATACGTTCATTCGATAACGTTCATCAGAGACCAGGCACACATCTCCGACGGCGGGTCTGACAAATCAGGAAATACCTCCGACGAGATCAACGAGATGAAGTCGAGAACCACACACACAATGCCGAAAACTCGATCTGACCGTCTCGTGGTCTCCAAGAGGTGGTGGCTCTCTCAGATCCTGAGCGTGGGGCTCCCGCCCAGTAAATATCGTGTTGGCACCATCGTTCGTAAGGGCTGGCAGGTGAGGCGAAACCACTTTGCTTTCTTAGGGTTCGACCCCACACCCTTCCCACACTTGGTGTTGTGAGATCACATTCACTTTGTGCAAACGCGACAAGGCGCGGTGATGAAGGAATCATCAAGCTGAGACTCCTCAGGATTCCGGCATCACCGCGATGGAGCATCGCGCAAGGCGCATTCGG
>Ga0210241_100095_pt1 | contig 64989 bp, 36 predicted proteins | sample ChrtobMetP5a_8mM_FD_155488 | JGI IMG/M metagenome (GOLD analysis project Ga0210241, IMG submission 155488) | Chrysochromulina tobin associated microbial communities from unialgal haptophyte culture, Seattle, Washington, United States - P5a_8mM | ecosystem: Host-associated > Algae > Haptophytes >...
GGACGATGATGCCCGCCGGTCCGTACATGGCGTGCATGAGCGGGACGAGAGAGGCGACCCCTGGCACCGCTGCCATGCGCTGCAGGACCTGCGCTCGCCTCGACTCGTTGTACGCATTGCGGAGATCAATGCGTACAACGAGGAAGTCGGGGTGGACCTCGAGGAGCAGACGGAGCCCATGGTAGAGTATGGAGATGCCGCCACTGACGCCCACCGAGACCTGGCGAGGAGCGAGGTGGAGCTCGGCTGTCCGAGCCAGTACCCTGAAAGGCTGCTGCGCTCGCCTTTTTCAGGGTCCCCAGGATTAACGAAGGGCGACATGGAGAGTTTTCTCACGGTCGTGCAGTGCCGCCGCGACGCGGCCGCCTCACGGCCATTGCCGACCGACGACGCCTTGGCGACCTTAGAGCTGCACGGTGCCGTCTGCCAAATAGGTGCCGAGGACAACCAGCTCGGCAGTGGCACGAGCCATGATGAGGAGTGCGTCATCTGCTTCGACGCGATCGCGGAGCGATTAGTGCTGCCCTGCGAATGCCGCGTTTCCTATTGCCTTGGGTGCTGGGACCGTGCGCTTGCCGCCTCGTTCAACAGCAGCGGACGAGCGCGCTGCCCAACCTGCCGGACCCCAGTGCGAGTGAATTTTGACCCAGAGGCCGCGGGAGGACGTGGTCGCCTCGTCTTCAGTGCGGAGAACGAGGGCGACGAGAGCGAAGAACGCTCCGATGTGGTCAATAGGCTCGCGGAGCAGGCAGCGCCACTGATGACGCGGTTACTGCGGTTGCATGGTGAGACTCATCCATTACTTCGTCCGATGGCGCGCGACCCTGCTGGCTCATTAGCGTCGCGACCTGTATCACATCTCAAGGCGCTCCTACAACACGTGGGCGGCGACCCGGCGGGCTGCGTTGTAAAGGCCGACATCATCGACCGCTTGCTCTTAAGGGTTGGGGGTGCGCCGCAGCTGGCCGCAGAATGCGCCGCGCTCGGATTGCGCCCCGACAGCCCCGACATCCTTGAGCTCGACGGCGGAAGCACCAACAGCCTGTGCTTGCGCTGCGTGTGCGGGGGCAACATGAAGAGGTTGTCGGGGCGAGCACGGTGCCGCCAGTTGATAAGCGGCTTTGGGCAGCAGCTCGAGCCGCAGCAGCTCGAGTTCTGGCTAGACCAGCTGATGAGAGCAGGGAGTAGGATGGTCGTTTGCGACCTTTGCGACGAGCATCTGTCACCGGACGCGCCGGTGTACACGTGCGGCAACGAGGACTCCACAATCCTCCACCCGACGACGTACGACTGTTGCGAGTCATGCTACGTGCGGTACGCCGTCGAGGGGCGCGAGGACAATCTGGCGACGGCCCGACGGTAGCTCTCACGGCTGGGAGTTACACTTACAGTCGAGTAAGGCTGGGCGTTCGGTTCGGAACGGACATGGTTTTGGTTAATAAGAAATGGACGCGTGCTCGTGTCGTGACAAAATCCCTCACGTGAATTTGAAAGGTTGCGGACTACCCGGGTATATCTCAATGCACATTGGTACATATCGTTCTAGTACCGGAACACCGTACACGCTTTGTATGCCCCTGGGGGAGACCCCCTTGCCACGTGTACGCTGCCAGTTGGCGTTGTTTACTTACTTACTTACTTACTTACTATCGTTCTAGTACCGCGGTATCTTCAATCTTCCGGTAGGTTCCGCGCGCGCCTTCATTTCGCTAACATTTCGCCGACCGCCTTCCATTCGTGCCGCCTTCGAGCACAGGGGTCAGAACAGCCGGGGTCAGGGCACGCGCGGGAGGCGCTCTGGGAGGGGGTGGCTTGGGGTGGCGGCAGAGGGTCGGGTCGCTGGGGGCGGCCTCTTCTGAGTCGACCGCGGGGAGCGGTCGGCTCCGGGGCTGCGGCTGTTGAGTCGGCCGCGGTTTCGTCACGGTTTCGGTCGTCGTGCGGTCGTGCGTGAGGCATGGTGTGGGTGCGTTGGTGTGTTGGGATGGTTGTGAGGTTCGTTTGTGTGATCCGTGTGCCCGTCTGCGCCCGTGCGCCCCGTGTGTGTCCCGTGAGTGTCCCGGCTCCCCCGGTGTGTCTTTTTACCTTCGTCTCCTTCACGTTCCTTCTTCACGACGGAATACCTGCACCGAGAGTGTGAAACATCGGAATGCCTGCACCAGGGGTGCTTGCGCTCTTCGTGCTGGCCGGTTCAACATTAGCTGGATTGGCCATGGCAAACTACTACGTAAAGCAGTTGGGTGGCTTGCAACATCTTGGCAAGCTTGCAATTCTTTCTTTCACTCTGTGTGTGGTATCTGCCACCTTCTGGGCGTGGGCCTCATATAAGCTGCTCGCATTGCACGACGCGGACCTTGGCGTGGTCTCATTCCTCATCGCATTCACGATGTCATACCGTACTTGTGACCTGTGTGCCGTCCAGGTGTCTCGCGTGTCGTCTCGCCGGCGAGCGCCACTCTCTCAGCAGCGCACACTCCACCCTCTGGCGCTGATAGTGGTTGTGGTGAATTACCTCTGCGTCTTGCTGATGATCGACGGGCTTCCGAGCACTTTTCAACTGTACCTGCTCATCGGTGCTGTTTACTGGACTGGCGCAGCTGCGGGAATCTGGATGTTGCTCAGCGACGAGAATGTGGAGCGTCTGCCCCTGATCGACAGCGGTAGCGGGGGGCCCGGGGGCTAAACGTCACCTGATCATAGGGAAGCCGACGTTCAAAGGTGACTAGGTGAGAGCGGAGAGCGACCGAGGCGGGAGTTTATGTTAGGCGACAGAGCGCACCGACAAGGCGTCGTCTCCATCACGCACCCATGAACGCACACGAACACCGAGCACGCACCGACGCGACCCGCACCCGGAGAGAACCGGCCGCGAGCGCGTGCGACCACGCGTTGCCGCCACCTCCCTCCCTTGTGGGCTCTCTGACGCCCGGGCGCGCGCGATCGGCCTTGCCAGAGGATCTTCCGGGAAACAGGGCTGCGCGAAGCTCGTCAAATCGTCCTGCGATGGCTCTACAGCTTATGCTGCCCAAGGTCGATTAAGTTCTCGGCTCGGACGCTGACCACCTTACCGTCCTTCAAGGTCACTTGGTAGCGCTCTTTGGGCTCATGGAAGCCCGAGAGACGACCCTCCAGTCCGTTGAGCTGCTCACCAGCCGCGGAGGTGAGCCCATGGATGAGCACGCGCGCATCCTTCGGCAGCCGCGTGGATGCTACTGGCTTCGGCGCCGGCGCATTCGGCATGTCGTCACCCTTCAGGCGGATGTCAACGTCGATGTTGCCCTCGAGGCCCTCGAAGCACTGCTCGGCCGAGAAGATGTGGATGTCGTTGAGCACCTTGAGCGACGTCTGGCCATCACTATCGACGGTCACCTGAGACACATCCTTAACCGTCACCTCTGCGCCTCCCTTCTTCTTCGAGTACGCCTTGAGAAATGGCTTGAGGATGGCCTCGGCAAAGGGCTTGGCCATCTGCTTCTCACTTAGCGTCAGCTTAAGCATCACGCTATTGCATTCCACGCGAACGACGACTCCGTCGGCCCCATGCATGCTTGCCGTGATTTGGCTCCGCTCGTCTGCGATGGCGAGGCATGTTGGCATGATTTGCACCTTTTCTCGAATCTTTTCCACGTAAACTATGCATCGCTTTCCGTAGAAGCCCTCAACTGTGCCAAGCTGCCCGTTGAGCTCGGGTTTCTTCTCTACGTCAGCAATACGGACCCTCGAGCCCACAACAAAGCCACCGAATTCTTCGGCAACTTCGAGCGCCTCCAGCTTGAGTGCAAGCGCTTCCCTCATGTCGTCGATCAGGACATTGTACCGGCCCGTATCCTGGCTCAGGCTCTCGACCGTGCCAAGTGAACCGTTGAGCTCCGGGCGCGCTTTGAGCCCAACGATGCGCACGCGTGCACCTGAGGTTACGGCGTCGTTGATGCCGTTGCCCATTCACAAGCCCATTTTGTTCGAAGCCCATTGCCAAATTCAGTTTTCTCGCGAGTTGGCATTACATGTACGAGTTCTTGTGGTCAAGGCAAATCAAGTATTGACTTGAACTTGACTTGTCTTGTTAGTTGACTTGACTAGACTTTTCGAATTGAGTTAACTTGTTAACAGCTCGCTGATTTTTCGCCATGAAGGCGACTGTCTTGTTGCTCCTCCTCGCGATCGCGAAACCTTCAGCGGCTATCGAGGCGCTGCTCGCCGAAGGCAACCCTTATGATAATGCCGTGCACATGACTGCGACGTGCTGCCCTGCGCAGGCGCTGCCACCAACGGCGTTGCTCGCTGATGCAGCACTCCTCAGGCTCCAGACGGACACCTTTGTTGGGAAGCGCACACGCCAGCATTACGGACACCCCGTCGAGGTGTTCACCTTCAAGCAGCCCCAAAGACTGTCGTATCGAGAGCTCGGCTTCGATCTAGCACTCGTTGACGCGGCCGGAGTCGACCCGACTGGTCTCGTTGAAGTGCCTGCTGAGCCGGCCGAGGCTGTGGACTCCTGGTTTCCCGACTATGCTTGGTCGCACTACGTCGTGTGCGTCGCGGCCGGCGGTTACGCGCCCAAGCACCTCGGATGGAGGTTTTCGCGCAAAGGCAGCGCCACCGGCTTCGGTCCGGAGTCGTTCGTTGCTATGATCGTCCGTGCCGAACATGAGGAGGAGAAGCTAGTTGGTGCCGTGCAGGACAGTGAGCCCCTCTCCGTCGCCGTCGCAGTATCGTCGGGCGGCGCCTACGACCAGCACGCCGTGCACAACGCCGATGCGTTGGAAGAGGTGGAGGACAAAGTGGAGACGATGGTGCCGCTGCCGGTCGGCATCGATGCTCCTGGATGGCTTGTGAAGATGATGGTCGCGATCACGGCGCGGTCGGTGCCATCGAGCAGCTGAATCCAGGTGGCGCACATGATCCCCCCGTGTAGGAGTGCATGTAAGCGCACGCTGCCATTGTGTCTGAGTCCAACTGCCCATCGTAGTTTTTAACGTACATGTAGTTTGCCACTCGGTCAAAACGGCCCTGGCCACCGCCCTGTTCTCACGCATAATATTTTATATTTGGCAGATCCGCAGATGCCAGATCACATCATGCATAGATTCGAGAGAGGCGCCTCGGCTCCTCGAGAGTGTCCCTCCGTCCTGTCTGTGTGTCTGACATGAGAGCTCCGCCGAGCTCCTTACAAGTTACATGTTCCTTAGATCTGGTACTTCATTTCACCCCTTTGAGGCTTTGTAAACGACGCCATCCTTCGTCTTTCTTTTGATACGCCGTGGTAGCCCGTTATACGTTAGCTGCATACGTACGGTAGCTTAGTTTTATCTTTGTGTCAAAGGCGTTTGCTCGTGATTTTTTAGCTGGAGGACCGAGGTACATGTAACTGACTGACTGATTTCCCGTCTTCACGCGAGCTGTCACGCACTTAACGTCACTCCCGCTCTGTTTTCCCCACAGGGGCGTTCCCCTGGGAGTGGGATGCACATGTGGACGGCAAACTGGACGCGGTCGGCCGCCGAGCCCTCCGGCGCGAGTCGGAACACCGGGTGCATGCGCCCCTGTCGGTTGGCGCTGCTCGTGCTGTACGTGCTGTACGCATCAGCTGCCGAAGACCAATGCCCGAACACCAGTAGCGCGCCTGAGCCCGAGGCGGAGGAGCTGTCAGCCAACCCTCGAGTGGTTCGTTTCACAAAGCTACTGACGAATGATGAATGTGATCAGCTGATTGATCTGGGTACCCCGAGGCTCCAACGCTCGGAGATGGGCTCTTTCGAGCACGCTCCAACCAGCGACGCTGACGCTCCGGCGATCCAGCGCACTTCAAGCTCCATCTTATTTGATCGTCACACGGACGCTGATGAGCCGCTTCTGCACCACTTGCGAGCGCGCTTGGCGCACCTAGCCGGCCAACCGTTGTCTCTTGCCGAACCACTGCAGCTTACGCGTTACAGCCCTGGCGATTTCTATGGATTGCATCTGGATGCGAGCTATGAGGTCCCGCGTGTCGCCACGGTGCTCGTCTACCTCTCCGACGACGTGGAAGGAGGCGAGACGTGCTTCCCGCGCATCGGCACGGCCGGGCGTATGCGTCCATTAGCTAAGCTAGCAGCGGCCGGCATGCTCGCCAGCGAGCTTGCTAAAGGAAGCCAATATTGCGAAAGCGATAGGGCCGTGTTGCGTGTGTCGCCGCGCAAGGGCGATGGGCTTCTGTTCTTCCCATTTGTCGACGGCGCGCCTGATCACGATGCCGTGCATGGCGGATGCGCCGTCCGCCGGGGTGTCAAGTGGGTCGCGCAGCTGTGGTTCACGTTGGGCCTTGACGCGGGTGGATAACGAGTTTAAAGACGACCACCAACCTTCGTCGTCTGTACATGAGCACGATTGTCCACATATACAGTATCATCATGTGCCATTTTAAAGGGGTTGAAATTTTTCGAAAATTTTTAATGGGGCCCCACACACACAGCAATGGCGTAGTTTTCACAGCTACCGGTACATGTAATGGTGCGACAGGATGCAAAATGCTCTTGTCTCGACCGCGACACCGACTCTGAAGCCTCTGCGGCCTGTGAAGTCTCTGGCGGTGAACGTCGCTCCGGCGTCGGCTGCGGCGCCGTTAGAGCTCGATGACATTGCAGAGGCGTTCAGCCTGATCGATGCAAACGGCGATGGCGTGCTCTCGCGTGCCGAGGTGATTAAGGCTTGCCGGGCGAGCGAGAGGGTGCGCACGCTGCTTGGCCTGCCGAAGAACATCCGCCAAGAGGACGGCACGCGTGACTCATTCGAAGAGGTTTTTCAGAAATTTGATGCCGACGATTCCAAGTCGATTACGCTCGACGAGTTCTCAGGTCGACTACTAAAGAGGACGAGCCCTCAAGCCCCGGCGCCAACGCCGTCGCAAGGGATGGCCTCCACGGGCGACGTGGCCCGCCCCCATGTGCGCGCCGTACCTGCCTGGGTCAGCTCTCCACTGCGCGAGGAGCTTTCAGGAAGGCGCAAGAAGGCGCAGTTCCTAGCGAAGCAGGCGCAGATCGCGGCAGAGAACTGGGCCGTCACGTTCATCCAGGCGGCCTTCCGGAGCAGGAAGGCTCGCGTCCAGACCATGCAAGGGCACGAATCGTCGCACGAATCGGCCGATGAGCACTATGCTGCCATGGTAAGAGCACGAGCCGGATCCCATTCGATGGTCTTCTGGGAAAGCACACGACAGGAGCTGCTCGCACAGCTTGAGAGTCTGACGTTCGACGGGAAGGCGCCGGGCCAAGCGCTCCCGGCGCCTCAGCTTTCGCAGGTTATATCCTCGATTGCTGCACTGGACGCGTCGTTGCCCGTCCCGGCCACGATCAAGCAGCGACGAGCCATGATCGATGCTTGGTACCAAGCAAATGCTGACGCTGATCCCTCCCCAGACATCATGCGCCTCGCGCGTCTCGCCTTCGGAGCAGTATGCTCTGAGGACGAGGTGGAATCTGCACGTCAGAGGGGAGTTCGTGTGGCCGACTTTCACGTGCTCCGTGCTGCTGAGGCCGAAGGTGAGTTCCGCATTCATGCCAATCGGACCCATTGTTTTTGCCGAGTCGGGGATCGCTTCTTGCTGACGCGGGAGGAAGCGTGGGTGGAGCTGGTTGTGCACGAGAGCGGGAGCGCCAGTGAGGGTGAACACAAAGGCATGGCGCGCGTGCAAGCACGTTCAGTTGGCGCGGTGTTGCGGGAACGCGACGCAGGAGGAAGCGCACCTGTGTGGAGCTTCGACGAAGTCCACCCTTCAGTGCGCAGCCGGCTCCTCGAGTTGACGTGAGGCTGAGGTCTCAGGGTGCATGGGCGGCCACGCAAATCGTGTAATCGCGAGCCTGCCGCGCGACGCGTCATTCCACGCGCGGCACGCCCGCCCGATCCACGGGACCGTCATGGTAACTGCAATGTATTTTTTAGCTCCGTCCTCAGTTCGGGAGAACTAATTTAGTTTAGTCAGGTTTAGTCAAAAACCACTGAGCACTGTAGGGAAATCCCAGTGGAGATTTATTGGAGCAACGTGTGGAACACACAACGCGTTATTAACACCGGCTGCTCAATGGAAGCACCAAGCCGGTCGACACAGATTGTCACCTGCTACTGTGGCTCACTTCACACTTCCTTCACACAAGGGATTCCCAGGATTACCCAACTTTTTTGAGGCATCAGCACACAGGCGGCGTGGCGTGTCACGTGCACGCGCGCCCGCTCTTCGCTCCGTGGACGTTGTGTTTTTGCCCTTGGGCTTGTTTTCGCCGTCGATGTTGACTCTTTTTGACTTTATCGCTGTCGCCGCAGCCGCGCGCACCGACTACATCCTCTCGTACGACTGGAAGTTTGCTTCCGAGAGTTTTCCGAAGCCCGAGAACTGCAGCGCCTCCAAGTTTCCGGTCGATCTCACAGACAAGCAGTGCTTTGGCCTCAAAAACCAAGCCCAGGTTGCTGATGAGGAGACGTGCCGCCAGACGTGCTGCGGCAGCGACGAATGCACCGTCTGGCAGTGGTGCCGCCCAGGACATGCCTGCAGCCCTGCCAATTCGTGCTGGACGGGCGACGATGTCGACGTCTACTCGTGCACCTCCACACAATCCGGTTGGGCCTCTTCAGGCCGAGGGAATGGTCCGGGCCCGGCGCCGACACCGCAGCCGGGCGACAAGTGCGCCGATGGCTCGTGGTGTTCGGCGTCCTATGACGACGCGGCATGGCGCAACATCACGCTTCCGCACGACATGGTCGTCGAGGGTGTGTTCACCGAGACCGCCGACAAGTCGCACGGCTATCTGCCCTCTGCGATCGGCCGATATCGCAAGCGCTTTGAGGTGCCGGCGAGCGCGCATGGCATGCATGTGCGCCTCGACTTCGAGGGTGCGATGGCCAAATCGATCGTCTACCTCAACGGCGTGTGCCTCGGCGGCCACGGCTCCGGCTACACGCCCTTTGGCTTCGAGCTCTCGGCGGCGAACGTGAGCAAGCTCGTGCGTTACGGCGCGACCAACGTGCTCGCTGTGCACGTTGACAGCCAGGTGGATGACTCGTGGTGGTATGACGGAGGCGGAATCTACCGCAACGTGTGGCTCACGGTCACGCCGCCGCTCCACTTTGAGCAGTGGGGCGTATATGCACCGTCCATCGTCGCGGAGCACACGATCTCAGTCGACGCGACCACAGCACAGGCGATGCTGTACCCGTCAATCGAGGTGGTCAATGACGGCCCGGGCGCGATCAGCTTCACGCTCACCTCCATCGTCTCGTTCGGCGGCGCCGAGGTGGGCCGTGCCGTCAGCGTCGGCTTGATCGCCACCGCCCAGGACCGTGCCACCCTCAACCAAACCATCGACCTCGGCACAGCCCACCTGTGGGGCATCACGCACCCGAACCTGTACACGCTCACGACCATCCTCACGCCCATCGAGCCCGTTGAGGCGGCAGACACGCAGGCATCGGACGTGCTCAACACGACGTTCGGCGTGCGCACCATCCGCTTCGATGCGACGAACGGCTTCTTCCTCAACGGCCAGGCAACAAAGATCCTCGGCTGCGCCAACCACCAGGACATCGCAGGGCTCGGAACGGCCGTACCAGACGCGCTGCAGGCGTACCGCATCACGGCGCTCCAAGAGTTTGGCGCAAACGCGTGGCGCACGGCGCACAACCAGCCCAGCAAGGCGCTGCTCGAGGCGGCCGACCGGCTCGGCTTCCTCGTTTGGGATGAGAACCACCACAACGGACAGCCGTATGAGATGGAACTACTCATTCGGCGCGAGTGCGCGAGACCCCTTCACACAGCGCTCCTGATGCACCCGCCCGTGTACTCTCGCGCATCCCTATTGCTAACCGTTGCTTCGATCCGATCGCCCTCGCTCGCGCGTGCCTCCTCGGCAGCCGCAACCACCCATCGATTGTGATCTGGTCGTTGTGCAACGAGGTGCTCTGCGAGACGAACAACAAGACGGCCGATGGCCTGATCGCCATGGGCGTGATCCACAAGTGGGATCCGCTCGGCAACAGACCCGTCTCCGCCAACAATAACGACTTGAACGGCCCTCAGACCATCCTCGACCTCCAGGGCTTCGACTACGCCACCGGAAGCTACGACGATTGGCACAAGCGCGCGCCCACGATCCCAGCCATCAGCTCCGAGACTTCGAGCGCGTACGGCGACCGTGGCGAGTACAAGAATGATCCCGCGAGCGGTCATGTGACAGGGTACGATACGGAGAACCCTAGTTGGGGGCAGACGACTGAGGTGGCATGGTCGGCCATCCTCACCCGAAGCTTCATGTCGGGCGGTTTCACGTGGACGGGATGGGATTACAAAGGCGAGCCAACGCCTTACCAGTGGCCAAACATCAACTCCCACTTCGGTATCCTCGACATCGCAGGCTTTTGGAAGGATCGCACCTATTGGTACTCAGCCTACTACAAGCCCGAGCAGCCTCAGACGCACGTCTTCCCACACTGGTCTTGGGCGACGGCCGCCGAGCCGGCCGCGCCGCACCGCGTGCCGTGCGAGGGCCTGTGCCACCGAACGCAAAGCAACGGCCAGACTGTGGATCTCTGGGTCTACACCAACGGCGTGGAGGCCGAGCTTTTTGTCAACAACGCGTCGCTCGGCCGCAAGCCCGTGGCAAAGTACTCCCACGCACAGTGGTCGGCAGTGCCCTATGTGGCTGGTCGCGTCGAGGCACGATCGTACGCGCAAGTCGGTGACGTGGAGCCCAGCTCGACGGATGTCATCGAGACCGTTGGGCCCGCAACCGCGTTGGTCATGCGCCCTGCGGCCAACCTCGCGCCCGGCGCGGCGCTGCCGGCCAATGGTGTGGACGTCGCGTTCTTCCATGTTTCGGTCGTCGATGCTGCTGGGCGTCTAGTTCCCGGCGCTGCACACAACGTGACCTTTTCCGTCAGTGGGCCGGGCGCTGTGGTGGGCACTGGCAACGGTGACCCCTCCTCCCATGTGCCCGATCACGCGCCCGCTCGGCCCGCGTACCACGGTCTCGTGCTCGGCATCGTCAAGGCGGATGACACAGGCGAGGCAGCCGAGATGAACGTCACCGCATCTGCGATGGGCCTCACGCCAGCCATGCAGACGCTCAAGGTCGAGCGAGGCGAACGCAAGCCACGGCTGTGACGTGTGAGAGCACGGTTGTAAGACCTGCGAGGTGAGAGCGATTCAGACCCGATTCAGACCCGTGTCACGAGGCAGGGCAGGTGCCATGCTGTCGAAGTTCTCGGATATCGAGATTTGCCGGGGCGGGGTCCGGACGAATCGTGGGCCGTGGGCTGGCGGGCCACGCCGCGCCGGCCGCCGGGACGGTTCGGTTGCGCGCGGCGGTTGCGGATTTATCAGTACACACCGCACTAGAAGAGTAGAATTTTGTCGGATACCGAGACGGCGGACGTACGTGGAATGGAGGTGCATTCTGCATATCCCGATCCGGTCGCACTATGGATCGGATCAATCCAAGTATCAATCCCAAGCGAGAAGCGGCGAGCGTGGCGTGGTGCGCGCGCTCTTCGAGCGATGCCCCTATCTGGTCCTTTTCTGGTCCCGTGGTCCCCTTCTTTCTAATGACCGGTCTATAGAAAGGACTCTCTATGTCTACGCTCAACGCTCGAGCACCCCGCATCGCACGGCTATCGAAGCAACGCCTCGTCATCCCTTCGACCCATTGTGGCCGCCACGGCCGCCAGCGCCACGGCCGCCGTGAGCCACCCCGGCGCGACGTGAGGGTCCGCCCCTGGGATAGGCGCCAGCCCAAGCCTCCTCGATCGAAGCCGCGGCGGCGGGGGGGCGCCGAAAGGAGAGCAGCCAGGCGTAAAGTGGAATCTCTGTCGGCTCCGAGCCTGGCGGATAGTAGGCGTTCACCCATGAGGCATGACCTTCCATTTCGGGTACTCCGGCTGCCTGCCAGGCATAGTCCGCTCCGGGTGCGGAATCGATCCGCGTGTACTTGAGAGGCGCTCGTTGTCCAGTGGCGCGGAGCGCTGCGACCGAGGCATCCGAGAGCAAGACGGGCAAGATGGAGTCGTTCGCTCCGTGGAAGGCCCAAACGGGCGTGCCGCTGAGAGCTGCTGCCATCTGTGAGACGTCTCGCTGCACAAAGCCGCCACAGACCGGGGCGATGGCGGCGAAGCGCGTTGCATATCGTACATCCGCAGCTAAGCCCCACGTCCCAATCCCACCTTGGCTCAATCCGGTCAGGTAAACTCGCGAACTGTCAAGGCTGAGCGAGGCCACGTACCGGTCGACGAGGCCCATTATGGATATTGCAACATTGTTGGAAAAGAATTGTGAAGTGAGTGGTTTTTGAGGCGAGAGCACAACAAAGGGAATCGAGTCCGGGTGACGGCCAGCGTGCTGCGGCGGGCCTTGCAAAGCAACCTGCTTCAGCGGCGCTGCGCCCGAGCTCTCACCCTGGCCATGTAGGAAGATTAAAAGCGGCCAGCCACCAGGGGGCGGTGTGCCCGAGGGCACGAAGATAAGATGTGGCAAGTCGCCGTCGATGGCCACCTGCTGCCCGGGCTGTGGTGAGTCGCCAGATTTGGGCAGCCACCACATCGAGGACCAGTCTCCGCTCGTCTCGTAGCCTGCCAAGCTCGCAACTATCGCCGAGAACATGTGACCGGCGGGTTGCGGCTCTGGGGACGAACGAGGCCTCCCAGCTCCCTAGAGTCGGCCGCCGTGTGAACGATAACACGTTCACGTTCACGTTCGTTCACGTTTAATGATGGCAAGACGCACGACCACAGGTCCCGTGGAGACACAACGTGGAGGGCGCGAGGTGCGGCGCACACACACAGACGCGCCACACCCAACCACACGAACACCGAATCGACCAAAAACGAGGGGGGGCGGGGGTGTCAAGGGGGTGACGGAGCGGACCCAAAGGGAGTCCCGCTCGCGTTCACGGCCCTTGCCCGCGCGAACGTATAGAGGGTATTCCGCTACGCTTGCGCCCGGGCCCTTCCCCGTGAGGCTGACTCGGGGCACCACCCGGCCGTGCGAACGCCGGTCCTTGGCCTCGACTGAGCTCACGTACTGGTGCCTCCCCCTCCCTGTCTGCGCCCGGTTGATGCCCAATTGCCGCACCCGGTGCGTCGCCGCCGGAGTCAGCGGGTGCCTCGTCACTGTCCGAGTCGAACAAGGTGGGAGCTCGAGGGTCACGTTTGCCACGGCAAGCAGGCCCGGCCCGTCGCTTAGCAGGTCGGTCCGGGGCGCTTGCACGCTGCCCCCGGTTTCGTTTCGCCTTGACTCTGGGCGGAGGCGGAGCCGCCACTGGGAGGACGCCCTCAGGCGAGCATGCAGCGCAAAGGTCAAGTTGACACGTGTCACACCTGTAGATCCACGTGCCTTCGCGCAGAGTTCTGCGGCACCCACCATCGCATTTCAGCTGAAGGTGGGAGGGGGGTGCAACGACGAGGAACAGAATGCTATGTCCTCTGGGGCATCGAATACGCCCACGAAGGGCTCCCTCCTGTCCATCGTGTACAACGCACCCCAGGCAAATGTCGATATCACACCCGTGGCCTTCACACATCCACCTGAGATCGCCCTTCCCGATAGAGCGCCCACAAGGGCCATTGCACCGCACCTGAAAGCTCTGGGGTCCACCTCGAACGGGCGCTGGCACGAGGAAGTGGCCTCGAGTGCACACGAATGGGGGCGGGGCTTGGTCAGCGGGGACGGGGGCGGCTGGCGTTGACGGTTCAAGAGGCCGAGATTGATTGCAGCGTCGGTCAAAATCCATGGCGGCAATAGTAGCTTCGACGGATGAGCGCATAGGTCTAGTCACTGCGGCGGACGCAAGGCGCGCCGCTTCCGCCAAGTCGTCTGCGGCCTCCCGCGCAACTCGAGCTTTTTCACGCCTTTGGGCATGTGCCGCCGCGCGCCCAGCCTGAGCCTCTTGTTTGCGTTGGCGGGCTTGAAGGGCAGCTTGTCGGACTGCTTCCACACGAGCGTGCTTACGCCGCTCGATGGTGGGGTCAAAACCAGCATGACGCAGCCACACCAGCTTCCGCCGGTGCGAGCCAGCGATGGCGAGAAGCTTATCTTTGAGGTCGTAGAGTTTACCTGCAAGGGCCGTGACGAGTACGATGTAGTCGGCCCACTGGTCGTACGCTCGACACCCCGCGTCACGGCCGCCCTGTCTGTCGGGCTCGCTGGCCGGCACTCCGCGTACGCGAGGCGGTCTGTCAAGCACCTCTGGGCCTGCCATGGTTGTCCACAACCTGAGTGCGCGGAAGGCCCGGCGAACCAAACAAGCCCCGTCCCACGTCTCCCGCAAACCACGTGAAGCCGTCCACACCGAGCGCGGAGCCGGTCGCTGAACGATGACGTCGCGGCCACGATAGCTGACGACGGTGGTGCGAACAGCGTTGACTTTGATCGCTGAGCCGTGTTTTGCCACGTGCGCCGCCTGGCGCCCCTCACGGAGGATAGCTGAAATCCACTTGAGGAAACCACGGCCGTAGCCCAGCGCCAAAGATCGCGCCGTCTCTTTGGACTCAAGGACCCGTTGAGATCGGGGCGTGTCGGGTAGGCCCAGCATAAACCGAAGTGCAGCGTGCTTTTCTCTGGGTCCGAGAGAATGGGCTTGACCAGATAGCGCCGCGAGCGCGTATCGCGCTTGAACGATAACACAACAGAACAGGGCCTGTGAATTAGAACGAGACACGAGAGCATTAACTGAACACTGACCAGTGACCACGCGCTTGACACATGTCTCCGGTCTCACACTACACCTGATTTCGGTGCGGTATCGCATCCGAGCTTGAAGCGGGCGGGCGGCAGCACGTCGGTGAAGAGCTCCTCGCGCTCAAAGTGCACCGTGATCTCCTCGTTCTGGATGCGGTACGGGCAGGCAAAGAACTCAGTGCCGTTCGGGCTCTTCTGATAGAGCAGCTTGCCTTCGATGAATTTTGTACTCGCGAGAACGTTGGACGTCCACGCCTCTTGCCACACGAGCAGAAGGTAGAAGCACTGCGACTGCTCCCTTCGGCGCACTGTCGCGCGCCAAACACCGTGAACCGTGCGCTCGAGGCCAAAGAGGATGTCATCGTTCGCCCCGGTCTCCTCATCTAGAAGGGCCGCCAGGGGTGCGAACAGCGCCGCCGAGTGACCGGGGCTGTTCTTGTGCGGCCCGTGGTTCTGCCGCCGCAGCGTGCAGCGCTCGAGGGCTGAGGCGCACTCCCGCTGCGGCTTGATCCACCAAAAGTCGACTGTAGGGCGCCGCGGCGCCGACGGCTCTGGCGGCGCTTGCGGCGGCGCTTGCGGCGGCGCTTGCGGCGGCACTCGCAGCGGGGTGCGTGGCGCCTCGTCGTCATCCTCGGCCGCCAGAAGCTCATCAAGAGACGGCCGAACGTCTTCCTCGACGACGTCAACGACTGGGCGGCGGTGAGGCGGCGTTGAAGGCGGCGACTGGTCGGCTGCGGCGGCGGCGCCGGAGAGTATGGCGTCGAGTGACGGTCGTCGGGTCGGCACGCGCGGAGGCAGCGGCGCGCGCGGCGGCATCGCCGAGTACATGACAGCCTGCATGCCGGCGAACATAGATGGACACGCGCCGAGAACGACGAAGAGAGGGTCGCCGTACGCGCCGACCACGTCGGCGTCCTGCACGGGCGGCGGCTCGCAACGAGCTATTTGCTCGAGCAGCTCGCGCACCCAACCGTAGTCTGAGGGCGTGTTCCGATTCCACAGAGTGGAGAGCTCCTCCTCCTCGCGCCTTTTGTGCTCCGTCTCTTTTCGCGGCGTCCACTTCTGCGGCGACAGGCTGGTCATGCTCTTGCGCAGCGTGCGCAAGATCATCGAGGACCCACCTCCGCCGTCGGAGGCCGGTGCCAGCGGCGGCGGCGGCGCGCTGCCGGCTCCATCGCTCGTCTCCTCGCGCGTCATGATTCGCACCAAGTTCTTGGTAGAGAGGATGCTCGCCGGATAGAAGGAGGAGCGCGCGAGCGACCTGCGCGAGCCATCACGTGCGAGCTGCGGGTGGGATTCGGGTGGCGCCTCCGCCGATGAGTCGGCCGACAGCGCCGGTGCGTTTGGTTGCTGGTCCGAACCCGTTAGCGCCCTCGTGCCGTATTTTGATGTCGCCGGCGTGGTCGACACCAGATGCGCCGCGTAGGCACCAGCAAGGGCTGCAAGCACGAGCCACGGAAACTGGCCGAGCAGCAGAGCTGGCAGCTGCGCAAGTGGCGTCATCCGCCAGTTGATGAGCAAGGCTGCGACGGTTAATCCACCCAGGATGGCCTGCAGCGCCTCGCGATCCTCCAGTAATCGGTCCTGGGGGCTCGGCGGCACTGGCAGCGTCGGCACCGAGGCCGCCTTACGAAGCTTTTCCTGCTCTAAAGGAGAACTACTTTGCCTGGTGATTGCAAGAGGGCCGCTGGCTGGCTGGGCAACGGAAGATGGAGGAGGCGGGATCTTTGTCTCCAGTTGCTCTGGAGCGTCCGGTTGTGCGACAAAACACGGCCGCGCAAGTCCTGTTAAACACGCCGCGATGGCTTCCAGCATTGCCGGTAGGAATTCCAAACTTTTGTCTATTCACAGTTAATTGGTTGTAACCCCAGACGCCGGACCGGCGAACGATTTTTCACTGCGTTCGAATGATGTCGCTGCACGTGCAAGGGCGTGGAAAAATCGTTTCAGAGTGCTCGCCCTCGCTCGCGCCGCGTCGACTCGGTTACTGGACATGGCGGCCCGAGGCTCGCCCTTTGCAGCCGGGCCAAAGAGCCTCAAAATCGGCGAGTGTGCTCGACCGAGCATCCAGTGGAAGCCGGGAATGGAGTGGAAGTCCAAAGCGCTCGATGTGCCAAACCCCAAGAGGTGCGCGCTGCCTGCGCCAACACGCAACAGACCGCCTCACAACTCTAACGATCTCGTGCGCGTTGCTGCCGTTCCAGTGTGATATCGGATGTCTTCCCGTACTGTGGATTGACGGTGGATGCTATCAAATATGATGGGTCTGACACCGCGAAGGCCTGGCTCAAGCACCCAGCCAATCAGATCCAGCTCGTTTCACTTCAGGGTGCGTACGATTTCGACGGCGATGGAGTGACATCGAAAGATGAGTTCAGGAAACTCTTCAAAGCTACTGGCTCCAACGCCAATGCAGATCTTATTTTCGACCAACTCGACACGGATCGCTCAGGATTTCTCACCCAGGCTGAGATCAAGGCGCTTGGCCAGGATCGCACGGGCAAGGGAGCGCGGCGAGACGGAGGAAGATGATTGTCACCAGGCGGGAAGGCGGCTCAGAAAGCGGCCACGAGCGTTACACGAATGCGCACGCAGCATTGGACTGTAGTGGGGAGTCCTGCTTACAACGACCAAGCCCTTGATGCGACGTCATGCGGATACAAATAAGTACAAAAGTTACAAATCCACAAGTAACATACTAATTTAACTATAGTATCGGCATCGACACACACACATTTCGCCGACCGCTTTCGAGCAGGCGCGGGGAGGCGCTCTGGGAGCGGGTGGAGGCAGGGTCGGGTTCGCTGGGGGCGGCCTCTTCTGAGTCGGCCGCGGGGAGCGGTCGGCTCCGGGCCTGCGGCTGTTGAGTCGGCCGCGGCTTCGGTCGTCGCGCTGACGTGCTGGGTGTGTGTTGTTGGAACTGGGTTTGGATGGTTGTGAGGTTCGTCTGTGTGGTCTGTGTGCCTTTGTGCGTCCGCGTGTCCCGTGTGTCCCGTGTGCGTCCCGGCTCCCCCCGGTGTCTTTTTACCGGTGCTACGGCACTGTGTAAAAGCTCGATTAGGCGTCGACAAAAGCTACGTTCAGACAAAAGCGAGAGTGTGTGTGTCCACGATGAAGATACATGGAGCGCTTCTCGCACGACTGATGATGCTCTTGGACGACGTGGTTTCGGAACCTCCACGCACAGCAGCTGCTTGGATTCAGACCGTCTCCGGCAAACCTCCGCAAGAGGCTGCGCGCACGCTCAACACTGCGATTGCCCGAGTACCCGACTCAATGCCAGAATCAGACGCTATCATCGTGCTTGAGTGGATGGAAGAAGGTGAGCGCATGCGCGCGGCTCATGGCGAAGTCCAACCGCCACGACCAGACGTCGTCACATACGCGTGTGCTGCGAGCGCAGCTCTTGGAGCTGGCCTGCACGAAGTAGCCGATGAGATCCTCGCCCGTGGCGTGAGACACGCACAGAGGTATCCGACACTCACAAAGAGAACGCCTCAGAAGAAGAAGAAAAAGAGAACAGGCGACCTGATCGGTGGACTCGCTATTCTCCATCAAGATGATGACATCTTGCTCGTCAATAAACCGAATGGAATGCTAGCGCATGCTGTCGATGGTGAGGACGATGAGCCGACGGTGACGCAGTCGCTGATGGCAATCGTGGACTCGCTGAAGCTTTCTCGGCTAGGCGGCATGCAGAGCTGCGGCATCGTGCATCGCTTAGACAAGGCTGTGAGTGGCGCCATGGTCGTTGCAAAGACGGATCGCGCGCACGCTTCTCTGGTCCGTTCCTTTTTCTTACGAGAGGGTATCGACAAAGAGTACCTCGCACTAGTCGCCGGCCGGCCGGAAGCTGACGCCGCTGACATCGACAACGACGTCGACAGTCTGCCTGCGCACTCTCATTATGAGCTGCTCGGCACGAGCAGGCGATCAGACGGAGTCTCGTCGCTTCTTCGCGTACAGACCTCAACCGGGCGCAAGCACCAGGTACGCCGTCACCTGCAGTCCATTGGCTGCCCCATCTTCCTCGACCCGCTAGAGCCCGCCTTTGCGCAGACAAGACGTGGCAAGAAGCGGGCAACTTCTCAGGCGGGTGCCCTCGGCGTCTCGGTTTCCACACAGCGCCGTGTACCAAAGCCTATTGCTGACGCTGCCGATGGTGCTCCAGCAGGGGAGAGGATCTTTCTACATGCAGCACGTCTTTGCATTCAGCATCCACGGACGGGCTTGCAGCTCAGTGTGGAAGCACCGCCTCCAAAGTGGTGGGGTCCTGTGCTCGCCGACCTTGAGCTTAGCATCTGAAGCCCTGCACAGAAACATCACTCCACGGAGACGCTTTGAGATTCCGTTCCATTCCGGACCACTGCACGCGTACCGAACCGGCGCGGACGCCGCGCCGCGCGCCGGCGGAACGTCGTGTGCAACGTGCAAGCCCGGTGAAGCTTATGGAGAGTGCGATCGGCCTCCTCGAGTAGAGGACGACCGGCCGGCACGAATCTGCCTAGGGGCGACCTTGGAGGCATCGGCTCCGCTGAGCCCCAGGCGTCGCGAGAAGAGGGTTTAGACTCAACAGGGTCACGACCAGTCTCAACTCACCCGTAAGGAATCCCCTCCGGACCCTCCGGTATCTCGTCTCATCTCCGACGGATGTAACAGGTCTAAGTATGGTTCCGATAGCATGCCTAAAGGACCCACACCTCACCGATGACGTCAGCATGACGTCATCCCCTCTCTCCCGCTCGCACCCCCCACGCTGGAGGTAGCCCGCTCCGATCAGCGACCAGAGCGGTAGGGACGAACGCACGAATTGGTGCGTGGTGGGCGGTGCCTAAGGGCACAGCGAACCCCCCACAAGGGTGGTGCCTTGGGCACAACTGACCCTTTCGATGATGCCTGGAACCGTTTCCCCCCACGATTTAAGCCCGTGACCGGCGCCGCTTTCGAGCGTAGGCCGAGAGGCCAGCTCGATATAGTTGCCGTGTGCACGATCTCAGTAGGAAGGATGATGGTAGGCGCGACGCCCGTTCATTCGACGTCGTCGTTGTTCTCTTCGGGGGCGACCTCCTCGAACTCCTCGAGGCAGAAGCTCTGCGCCGCATTCCATGCGTACCACATCTCGAACGAGGTCTCGTAGATGCGGTAGTGGCGTACGAAGTCGTCGAAGTAGTCGAACATGCACATGGCCGGACCGTCGCCAGTTACCCAACCCGCGTCGGCGTAGTCCCCCTCTTCGGTGACGACGTCCGACTCAGTCTCGCTGTAGTACGGGTCGAAGTCGGCCATGGACGCCTCGAGCGCAGGCGCCAGCCGCGGGGCGGTCACGTAGTCCAGCTTGGCTTGTGCATTGGACGCGTACGCGATCGACGCGTTGAGCTTGATCACCGGGATCCACTTCGTCAGGAAGTCCGCCGCGTTGTTGGCGTCCGAGACGTGGACGATGATGACGTCGCCTCGAGCTACGCGGGCTTGGCAGGTCGCAAAGCGTCGTTGGGCGTGACGGAGGCGACCCGCCGCTTTCGGGTCGTTGGAGACGCGCACGCTCGACTGGTTGTCGCCGCGGATCACGGTCGGCTCGTCGGGAAGGATGCCCATGCCGCGGGCGATCTCGCGCACGTTCTCGAGGATCTCGGCGCACTTGGACGTGGCGATGCCTTCTGCCTCTGCCGAGGAGTCGACCGGACCCATCTTCTTGGTCTCGGCGACAATCACGCCGTTGTTCATCATGATGAGGATGCCGTAGATGTTGCGCTCCCCCCACGAGGCGTCAGCCATCGCATGGATGCCCTGCTCCCGCGGAAAACCCTCGATCGACCCCCCAGACGCGGCGACGTCGCACTTGGAGTAGGTGATGCCACGAAAACGCGATTCGTACGCCATGATCATGGCCGCCTTGGCGACGATGACGGCCTCGGGCGGCGCACTGGCTTGCACGCACGACAGCCGATGCGTGACGACGTTGAGCTCGCCCGCGGACACCTTCATGACGTATCGAAGGATGCCCGTGAGCGTTTGCACCTCCTTCGTGATGGGCGTCACCTTGCCCGACGGGTTGAGCGGCAGCATCTGGAGCGAATCAGCGAGGTTCTTGAGCTTGCCCCCCTTGGTGTGCTTTAGCTTGAAGGCGTCACGAGCCTTCGCCGTGTTGAGCTCGGGGCACTCTTGCGCGAACTTTTGGCCGATCAGCTCGGGCATCGAGATGGTGATGACGTCGCGCTCGGGCGACTGCTCGATTTTGTAGCCTGCGAATGCCTTCGGGTTGTGCTCGGACGTGACGCCGATGTACTTCTTGCGCAGAGCCTCGCACGTGGCGTCCGCGATGGCGTGGCCGTTCTTTTCCGAGAAGAACAAGTCGTCGACGACGATGCCGAGGAGGCAGTCGTTGTTTCCCGTGTCGAGGCGCCACATGCAGGGGACGTTCTCGGCCGGCACCCATCCGAGCTCCGTGAGGTCCGCCTCCAACGTCATTTGCCATTCCCGACCCGCTTCGGGCTCTCCGAAGAGCGGCGGTCCGAGCTCGAGGACCATCGGCGTGCCGTCCTCGTCGAACTCTTGCGCCGTGTCCGGGCACTTGAGAAAACGCTTGCCTCTCGACGTCCACGCGTTGGTGTAGGCGGACTTCACGTCGGCCTTTGTGAGGTAGCGCTGCCTGTTGGCCGCGTCCGACACCATCATCTTGAACGCGATTTCATCGAGCGTTGTCGAGGACGTGGGGATGCCGTAGGCGATGCCTCGCTTTGCCAACACGCGCTTGCCGCGGTTGCCGTCCACGTTGTGTCGGACAGTCACCCTGTCGAGCATGTTGGTCGCCGGGTCGAGCTTGCACTTGTAGACGGAGACGACATCGAAGATTGGGCCTTCGAGGGTAGCCTCATCTTCGCGCCTCATCCTGTTTCCCCGCACGTTCTTGAGGCCGAGGAAGGATTCCCGGCTCGCTTCGAGCCACGCGTCACGATCCGGCGAGGCCATCACTTACGCGTAGCCCTTTGGCTGATCCATGACTGCCTTGGTGCCTGCCTTTGTCACATACTCGATCTGCGTTCCCGAGGCTTCGAGGTTCTCGGCGAACTGAGGCAGTCTTGGCTTGTATGGCACCTCTGCGACGCGCTCCAGGATGCACTCGACGGTGTCGCCCTTGAGAGAGGCCGGCGCGTCGTCCCCCAGCAGGTGCTCGACGATGATTTGGGCCATGCGCGGGGTTGCCTCACCGCGTTCGAGCGCCTGCTCGGCTAGTTCGGCGACGCTGACGTCGCCCTTCTGGATCGAGTGACGAGTGGTCCGCACCGGCGGCGTGGCGGGCGGGACAGGCGCGGCGACGGGCTTCGCGAGAGGCGGGGCGTTTGGCGAGTGCCTCGTCTTCCTTGCTGGCGTATCGGCTGTCTTGACTGCCGGCTTGATCGCCTTTCCTGCTTTCCCAATCGTGGTCCACGCGTCGGCACTTGGCGCTGGGGCCGCGATAGGGGCCGGCGGTAACGGCACGGAAACTCCCGGTAAAGGGACCGCAACGTTTGCGCTGCCTTTTTCGGGAAGCTGCGAAGGAGACGCGCCTACAGGCTCCGAGAACTCGTCCCCACCCACCGGGGTCAGCAGCGAAACGGGCTCGATCGCCGTTGTCGGCGATGCGCCGAGCCTCATCCACGGCTTGCCTCCATTGACGAGGTCGTGAACATGTTCGTCCGGCCAGCCGTCGTACTTTACGACGTGGCGCAATTGACCGTCGGCGAGCTTGGTGATGGACACGATGGTGCCCTCGTACCACTTGTCAAGCTCAGGATGGTTCTTGACCCCTTGCCAGAAGACCTTGATGCGCGTGCCTACGGGGGCCTCGACTGAGACCACCGGCTCCTTGGGCGTCGGCACTCGCTTCGGGGTCTTGGGCGGAAGCAGCACGAGCGGTGCAACCGTGGAGAGCTCGATCTGGCACGCCACGTCGTGTTGCGTTGCCCCGGCCGCCATGCCCGTGCGCGACAGCTCGAGCTCGTCGAGCGGCCAGAGGAAGGGCTCGAAGGTGAGCTTGCCCGTCGTCGGGTTGAACACCATGTAGCTCGAGTGCTCGATGCCCACGAATACGCCGTCGGCGACGCGCTTTCCTGCCCCCTTCCAGTTGGTCCGCTCGTTCTCGTCGCGCAGTCTGACGACCTGACAGCCGAAGACGTAGGGGACCATGCCGTTCTTGTCGCCGAAGTCCGGCACGCGGCCGCAGTGCCGTTGCATGCGCGAGGGTTCGCCGTCCTTGTCCGGGCGCCGGTTGTGGAGGTATAGCGCGTACTTGTGCGCCAGGGCTTGGTACCTCCTCGGGTCTGCGCCCAGGTTGCGCTTGGCCCGTTGGAGCATCGCCTCGGTAGCCCGCGCCGTCGTGTCCATGAGCTGCTCGGCGCGCGCGACGCATTCGTGCTCGCCCGAAGGGCCGATGAGGACGCGCACGTGTAGCTCGCCCTCGACGCGCTGCTTGAGACGCTCGCAGTCGAACTCGGGCGCCCTGTCGAGCTTGATAGCTAGGATCCTGTGGTTGTATATCGCCTCGGCCGCGTGCACGTGCGAGAAGAAGTCGACCCAGTCGTCCGTCGTGTGCGTGTCCGAGGTCCTCGCGTACACGTAGCCCGAAGCGTCGTCGACGGCGATCAGCATGCATGTCGGCGCCCTTGCTCCCGCGCGGGTAGGGAGTTGCGACACTTGCTCGCGGCCCGGGAACGTGAAGGCGTCTGCGACGAAGCGGCTTCCGGATGTGAAGATGCGCTCCTTCGGATCGCGCTCGACGTTGGTGGGCTTGCGCTTGGCGACCTGCCCTCGGCGATGCCGATCGTGCTCGATGATGTGAATGTCGGCGTTAGTCGGCGCCTTCACGGACTCCATGCCTTTGACGGCCTTCTTGATCATTTGGAGCCCGTGTACGCCGGTCGCGAGCCTCGATGCCCAGAGTTTCGGATCGATGCAGCTGAGCGCGCCCGCCGAGTTGGCCTCGGCCTCGTTGATCTCGCCCACGCTTGCTGCGGCTTCCTTGGGTCGGAGCAAGTCGCGCGGGATTAGGGTGTCGCTGCCCACCGTGACGAAGGCAAAGAACAGGTCGTTGTATTCGAGGACGAGCCACTCGACGCCCGACGGGAACGAGATGTCGTATGTCGGCGGGCCGTACTTTGTCGAGTGGTAGTTGACCGTGGCGCCGAGGGACTTGGCGAGGAGCTGTGGGGGCACGATGTTGCGCCGCGCTCCCGAGGCCTTGTGCCCTTGGAGCTGCAGCAGCTCGTGCGCGCCACCCGCGCACAGCGGGTACATCGTGAGCGACGCTTCGCCCTCGAGGCTCAGCTTTGCCCCCTTGGCTACCGACGCGATCGCTCCGTTCGACGCCCAGCTTCGAGCGTGTGCCGCCTTGAGCAAGCCCTTGGTGGCGATGAGCATCACGTTCGCGCCGTCGTCGAGGTGAATCGTCTCGCAGCCGGGCAGCATTGGCGTGTTGCTCGGGGCGTCGAGGTACATGACGTCGCGCAGCGCGAGAAGATCGGGGTGGCCCCTCACGATCGTGTGGATGCCTCGCTCCGTGGAGGAGATCTCCATCTCGCACACGCTGCCCTCGAGGGCGAATCCCTTCTCGACCTCGAGCCTGATCGCTGCCTCATCGAGCTCGGTCGCCGAGGCTTCCGTCGCGCTCGCCTCGTACGGCACGTTCCACCACTTGGCGTACTCGCGCGCCGCCTTCTCGTACAGGGGCTTGGGAATCGGGCCGTTCGCCTGCAAAACGAGCTTGTGCTCCGGGAACTTGGGCATGTCGAAGACGCAGCCCAGGCCCGTGATGGCCCTCGCGCCTGGAGCGCCCGGGCAGAAGCGGAACTTGCAGCGGACGCACGGCGGGCACGTGCACGCGCTCGTGAGCACGTTGGCTTTTCCGCAGACGGCGCATGCCATCCCGGTCGCGCCCTTGCCCCCCAAGCCCTTGCCCGGGGCGCCCTTGCCGCCTTTTCCTTTTGCTGGCGCGCCTCCTTTGCCTGCGCCCTTGCCTTTTCCCTTGCCCTTCGCCGCGCCGGCGTACGTGAGCGCCGTCGAGTTCACCTCTTTTGCCGCCTTCTTGGCCGCGCCCTGCACGTTTCTGAGCATGATGGCGATCTTGATTACGAGCTTGTCGAAGGTGATGAGGGGCTCCGAGATCATCGTGGACTCCTCCATCTCCCACAGCAAGTCTCGCACGACCATCGATTGCGGCTCGAGCAGCATCGGCGGGAGTTCCTTGAGCATGGCCTTAAAAATCGCTAGATCATCTTGCGAACGACGCGATCCGAGCTCCGAGTAGTCGCTCTTGAACAGCGCCGCGGCGAGCTTCGTCTGGTCGAGCGACATGCCCCCCATGAAGTAGACCGTCGTCGCCATTTTCTGCTCGGCCATGTCGAGTTTGAGCGGGTTGGACTTGGTGACCGTCTTGTACACCTTGTCGAGCAGCCGAACGCCCGAGCGGCACAGCGCCGCGTCCTGACGCGCCTCCTTGTGGAACAGCTTTCCCGCCTCCGTGTCCTCTTTGATCGAGGTGTTGATTTGACGGGCGAGCCAGCGATCGGCCTGCACGTTGATCGGCTCCGATGCGAACGCGATGACCGTCTCGTCGCGCGCCAGAACTCTCGCGATCATATCCGACGCTGATTCGCACAGGCCCGAGGACACAGCCGCCATGGCCATCGCCCACTCGAGCATTTCGTCCTTGCCCTTGTCTATCGGGCACTTGACGATCGCGTCCGAGTAGATGTCCTTGATCTGCCTCGGCTCGCGCGGTTGATCGAGACGATCTGCGATGGCTTGCATGCTGGCCAGATCGGAATTCTGCATGTGGTCTTGGATCTGCTGGGCCGCGAGGAGTTTTGCAGCTGCCACCTCTGCTTGTTTTTCTGCTTGTGCGAGAAGACTCGCCTGACGCACGTCGAACGTCGACTGCATGTCTCTTCTCTTGAGCTCCTCCTCGAAACGGGCGGCTTGTAGCTCCATTTGGGCTCGCATCTTATTGAGCTGCAGCTCCTGCTGAAGCATGATTACGCGTACGTCATCCGCGGTCGATGCGATAGATGCGCTACGCGCTGACCGCTCGGCCGCGCCGTCCCGTTCCGACGCCGCTGCACCTGGAAGGACGTAGATGTCACTTCCGACCGCCATCGGACTGTACAGGCCCGGAGCGCGGTCATGGGAGTGCGCGAGCCCCGGCACGCTTGCCGAAGTTTCTTCGATGACCTCCGAATTTCTCGGCAGAGACTCGTAGTATCGGACTGCCATTAACATATGCAGCCCTGCAGAAAATCGCCGAAAAAGTGATCCCGCGCGATTGAAAGCGTACGCGATGCCTTCAGCTTCGCCGTACCTTTCTTCTGGAAGCACGTCCGCTGACGTCCCCCTTGCGCCTGCCTCTTCGGCGAGCTCTTCTGTGGGCGGTGCACTTGCCGGCACCCCCTTTGGTTCTGATTTGATTTTTGCTTCTTCAGGAGGATCGAGATCATCCACCGCTACCATGCGATCGGCCTCCTCGAGTAGAGGACGACCGGCCGGCACGAATCTGCCTAGGGGCGACCTTGGAGGCATCGGCTCCGCTGAGCCCCAGGCGTCGCGAGAAGAGGGTTTAGACTCAACAGGGTCACGACCAGTCTCAACTCACCCGTAAGGAATCCCCTCCGGACCCTCCGGTATCTCGTCTCATCTCCGACGGATGTAACAGGTCTAAGTATGGTTCCGATAGCATGCCTAAAGGACCCACACCTCACCGATGACGTCAGCATGACGTCATCCCCTCTCTCCCGCTCGCAGAGAGGTCTCGTCTTTACATGTGATTGTGGAGCTATCAGTATCACTAAAAAGCAGATGCGTAGAGACAGACTATACATTACTACGTGCTAACGTTCATGTTATCGTGTCCACCCCGAACCGATATCAAATGTGTCCATTGAGGTTGAGGAAGCTAGATGACGGATGCTGGACGACGTCATGTACGCGGTCTTGCTCGGCGGGCTGGGCCACGGCGTACTTGGCTCGGGGTCCGGATGAAACAGAAGCGATGGCGAGGTCCCCATCGTACCCGGACGTGACGGGAACGTCGAAGCCCCCTGTGTGCCCGGACGTGACAAGAACCGCGAGGTCCCCATTGTACCCGGACGTGACGGAAACACCGTACCCGGACGAGACGGGAACAACGAAGCCCCCTTTGTGCTCGGTCGTGACAGGAGCGGCGAGGCCGGCGTCGTGCGCGGCCTCGACCACGGCAAGGGCGGCGGCGTCGTTGACAGCCCCGCTCGCCCAGACACACGGCCCTGGTGCTCGACTTCAATCATGTCGTCGGGGCCGATGTAGGGCGTGTACACATCGCGGCGCCTGTCTTCATTCATGATGACCTCACCGAGTATCTCACTGCGACGGTGGTGATTAGTCCGTGGCCCTTCCACGTACGCCTTGAGCGCCTGTGGCGAGCTGATCGCGCGCCGGTACTGGTCGATCCTGGGATCCTGTGAGGCCACACACACAGAGCCAACATAGCCGTAACCGCAGGATAGGGCACCAGGCGGTAGCGATCGCGACGGACGCAGGACCGCCATGGTGAATCGCGGCAACAGGCAAGGGTTATAGCCATCGCCGCAAAGGTCTTTGCCCCCAGGCAGAGGCGATAGCATGGGCAGTCGAAGCAGAGGGACGGCCTGTCGCAATCGGTCAGCCAACTCGGGACTTGAAGCCAACGTGTGCCTATCACACTCGACGCACAGCATAGCCTCCCCTCTGCAGCCCACGCAATGCGGCCGATCGCGGGGTGGGCTTCGCTCGCCGGGTCGACGGGGCTGATGGCGTACGTGGAAGGGCCAAGGACCAAGCATCGCCTCGACACCGATGGAAGCACGTTGTGCGCGCTCTCCGCTTGTATCGTTGTTGCCGCCTTCCGCGCCGAGATCCCCCTGGAGCCGCCGTATTTCAGCGAGTTCCTCGTCAGTCAGCTCGCCCGCCGCCTGTCGCCGCATGAGGTCGGCGACGCGCTCGAGCCGCCGCAATTCAGCGAGTTCCTCGTCAGTCAGCTCGCCCGCCGCCTGTCGCCGCATGAGGTCGGCGACGCGCTCGAGCCGCCGCAATTCAGCGAGTTCCTCGTCAGTGAGCTCGCCCGCCTCCTGCCGCCGCCTGAGCTCGGCGAGGCGCTCGGCCTCGCTGAGACCACTCACGTCTCGATCTGCCGCATGCCCAAGACCACGTCCGCCTTGACCTGCTGCTCCACTTACACCTTGACCTGCTGCTTCTTTATGGCCCCCGGCGCCTCCGTCCAATCCATCGAGTCCCCAGCCTGCGAGCTGACTGATGCCTCTCACCTCAGCCTGCTCTGCATCGCTCGCGACACGCAGCAGGGCTTCCTTGTCCCTCTTCAAATCGATCGGTGGAATGCCGCTTGCCTTGGCGATGGCGGGCGCGATTTCCATGAGGAGATCGTTCAAGAAGTTAGCGTAATCTTCGGCTTCGAGTGATTCGACGTAGAGATCAGCGACCTCGAAGATGCCGCCCACGAAAGCGTGCTGCGACATGAAGCCCATCCCACCCGCGTCTCTGAAGAACTCTTCGAGCGCGCTATCTTCGGCCTCCGCCTCGTCGTAATCGTCTTCGCCGACGAGTTTACGATAGATCTGTTTGTACGTGATCAAGTAATCGTCAAAGCTAAGATCGACGGCGTTGGGCCGCCCGTGAGGCCGGTGCTTGGCTACGGAAAGAGCTACTGCCCAAAACATGGTCAGCATTTCTGTCACCAAACGGTTCTTGCGAAGCGTTTGACGCTTCGTAAAGGCTTCGACGGAGTTGAGCGTCTCGTCGCCATCAATGCCCTGTGAGCGCATCAACTCCTCGAACTTGCGGCGCCCCACCTTGGTCCTCGCACGATCCATCCAGCCTTTGCCCTTTTTCGCGTCCATGAGATTGCCGTTAGTCTTCAGCCTGGCGAAGGCGAGGACTCGGTTGATCGACGCTGGCTGCTGGGGTGATGTACTGTGCTCGCGCAGCTTTTTGTCGAGTTCCTGGTAGGGCACAGCACCTGAACCGTCGTCGTCAAGCCACTTGAACACAGACGTGCACTCCTCCTCGGTCGCGTTCTCGAAGCCGATCGACCGCACACCGATGATGAAATCCTCGAGAGTGAGTATACCATCGTGGTCGTGGTCGATTCCACGGAAATGCTGGATCACCGTCATGCCGCCACTGAAGCGGAAGAAGTTGCGAAGCGTCTCACTTGTCAGGGCACCCAAGTTCTTCGGTGATTTGGCCCAAATGGGCGGCATAGATCGCGCCGGAAGCTAAAAGTACCAACGGCCGCAGTAAAACTAGCAACAATGCAGCGTTGGAAGTGGCTTGTGCGAGACTGTACCGGCTACGCCAATGAAGGCTGCCGCGGAACCCACACTCCCGCGGCGCGTGTGTGACGCGGCGGCGCGCGTATGTGGCGTGATCCCAATTTCTGAAACCACCGGTACCGGTTCAAAGAGTGTTCAAAGGCACCGGGGGGAGCCGGGACACACACGGGACACACACGGGACAGAAGGGCGAATCTACCGTACCACGGGCATTCGAGTTCGCAAAGGCTTCGATTCTCTCCCAGAGTACAAATAGTACCCCACAGCGCACAGGCCGGCGCTGCAAATCATGAATTAACACCGACCCTTCGCCCTTCTAAACTGCCGATGGGGCGCCGAACTTTTCCACGTACTTTCTTGCGCCGTTGGGCGGCCTGTGAGCGCGCCTGAGAGACGTCTCTTCTTCCCGGGTCGAAGACGCGGAAACAGTCAGGTTCACAGCACATCGATTTCTATGTCGCGCGTCGGCCGCGTTCGCGCGGCGCGCGCGCGCGCGCTCGACGGCTCATGTCCTACCCGCACGACCCTAAGGACTACCTGTCGCTGCTTCAACGGACACTCGTCCTAAAGCGAAGCGACGGCGTGCCTCCGCCCGTCATCGACACGGGCGGGCCAGCATCATCTGACGTCATCGAGGGCCGCTGTCCACAGGCCCTCAGCGCGAGCATGTCTATGCTTGCTCATCGGATTGGTGAGGGCACCGTGCGTCATCTGCTCAGCCAAACCATGCTATGGCCCCTGCCCAACAACTGCGTCTTCCAGTTCAGCGGACCGCCACCTCTACGTACTTCAGCAAAGAGCGCAAACCTGCCAGCGTGTCCGGTTCCAAGGGTGCGCGGTTTGCCGCCGCCGCCACCGCCCAAAGATGAAGACGAAAGTGGGCACATGGACGTTCCTCACGATATTTCTAGCAACAAGCGCCCTCGTCTTAGCAGCTGGCGGCGGCGCAAGGCCACGCGACAACGCGCTGCGGCCCAGGCAGCCGCCGAGGCCACAGCCCTCGCCAGGAAAGCTGCCGAGGCCACCGACGACCTCTTGATGGACTCTCCGGAGCCCGCGCCGATTGCGGCGGCCGTTCCCGTGCCGCCGCTGCCACTGCCGCAGCCACCACCACATCCATTCCCGGAACCCGTGCCCCCGCGTCGCTGCGCAGTCATCGTACCAACACGACGCCAGATGCGAGTACTCATCCGGTCGCTTGTGCGGCGGCACCGACGCACATCGTACCACAAGTTGCTGTGCGCGCACCTCCCGCCCCACCCGCCCGCCGCCGCGGTCTCCGCCGTCACCTGGGCGCACGTCCACAACTTCACATGGGCCGTCGGCGCTGCGGTCATCCCAACCCAACTGCTCGGATCGAGTCACAATGTGCGTGCGCTGCTTGCCGCCGCCGCGCACACGGGCACTTTGGCGTCAGGGGTGCGCGAGCGGCGCATGAGCCTCCCCGCGCAGCTCACCGAGCGTTTGCACACGACGGAGCACCCAGCATCCGCAGCTCCGAATGGCGCCCTCGCTGCCCCCGACCGAGGACGGAAGCGCTGTCGTGGGCGCCGTCGCCCCTCTGTTGAGCACGAGCATCCATCCGTCGTACGAGTGCCAGCGACGAGCAGGGGGAAGGAGAGGAAGCGCAAGCGCTCGGCAGCCGCGGCGGCGTCTCAGAGCGAGCCTGCCGATCTCGACCGTGATCTCGATCACAAGCGCTCCAAGCTCCACCACTCCGTTAAGCCGGTCGCCCAGCCGCTCACGGCCACAGAAGCCGGGATGCAAGCGCCTACCAAAGCCATGCGCATGCCGCGCGCCTCGCGCCGGTCGCTAGGCATCGCTTTCAAGGGCAGCCGCGGCAAGGGGGCGCGCCACGCCGCCTGTGCTCGCCGGCGGTTGCGCAGCTTGGGACAGTGGTTGGTCCTCCGTTTACTGCTTCCCAGCCTGCGACGAACGTTCGTCTGTAAGTCGCCGCAGCGGTACGCTGATGCCCTCTCGTACAGTCCGTGGCCACGAGGCATTTGGCGGCGGGCCTTCCGGCGCGCGTGCCGCAAGGTGCGCCGTGCCTCACTCTACCCGTTGTCGGCCCCTGAGGCCTTCCGCCTCCTCACGGACCCTGAACGCTCGAGTGGGTGTGCGACTCTCCAATTGCTTCCTAAGGGGCGGGGCGACTTCCGTACAATCCATAACCTGAGTCGTGCGGTGCGTCTGCCCAAGCGATGGCGCCAGGACGCCAGGGAGGCCGACGGCGCGCCCACGCTCGCGGCTCGCGGTGCCCTCCATGAGCCAGTGAACACGGCGCTCGCGCACCTGCTGCCTCTGTTGAGCTCGCTGCGCCGCCGGCTGCCCAGTGCGCTCGCCACCTCCTTGCTGGGCCTGTCGGAGGTGCATGTGCGCTGGCGCCACTTCGTCGCGGAGCGCCGTCACCTGGCACCTGACGCGCTGCTGCGCTTCTCGTCGACGGATCTCACCGGCTGCTTCGACACGATCGCTCAGCCGCGACTCTTCCAAGCGATCCAATTTGCGCTCAGGCTACTGCTCACCACGACTGCAGGACCGCCCGTCGGGCGAGCGATGGCAGCGGTGCCCGCGACGACGGCGGCGGCGGCGACGGCGACGGGCGGCGCTCTCGTGAGTCGATCGGCAGCGCGTGCGCCGGCGCCGCCCCCACCCCCTCGTGTGCTCATCCCTCGAAGCTTCCGTGTGTACCGGCCGTCGGCTGGAGGGCTCGTCGCTCGTACGCTCACCGAGGTGTGCGGAGGCCGGCTCGTCGCCGACCCACTGGCGGCCGCCGCGCGCCTCGCGGCGAGCGGCGCAGCGCACGGCGCGCTCTTCATCGAGGGCGCGACCGTGCGTCCGCAGGCGTCGCGGCTGGCACTCGCACAGATGCGTGAGCACGTGTTCTGCAACGTGGTGGCGCTCGACGGCCAATTCCTTGTGCAGCGCATGGGGGTGCCCCAAGGCTCAGTGCTCTCCTCCCTCTTCTGCTCCTTGCATTACGGCGCGTATGAACACGCGATACTCGCACGCTACCTGCCGCATCGCGCGGCCTTGGATAGCGATCGCCAAGGACCGCTGGGCACGGCGGTGCGGGTACGGGCGGCACCGGCGGCTCCGCCAACGGCCGAGCCGCATGCATTGCAACTGCAACTCAGGCTGATCGACGACACTCTGCACGTGCAGACCCTTGACGCGACCCCAACCGCTGCGCACCCCTCGTCGATGCCGCTGCCAGAGCCAGCCAACCTGCTCGCCTCCCTCGAGCACCAATTGTCCTCCTTCGGCTCTGTCATCAACCCGTCCAAGGGGCGGACCTACCCTGCTACCGCACGCCCCTCCACTGGTGCTACGCTCGCCATGGACGCCACCGTCGATGCCATCGTCGACACCACCAACGCCGACGCCACAACCAACGCCGGCGCCGACGCCGACGCCGACGATGTGCACGTGCTTCCTCCTGGCATGTGCACCGACGCGCAAGGCCGCCGCTTTTTCCCGTGGTGCGGCTGGCTGATCGACGTGGAGACGTGTGAGGCGCGCCCGTACCTTGGCAAGGCGCGGCTGCTCGCGGCGCGCGAGCACCGGCCGCGCCGCGGATCGGTCTCGCTCGCGCGTTGGCTCGCACTTGCATGCAAGGGGCTCAAGCCGAAACTCCATCGTGCGTTTGTCGACCCACAGCTCAACTCGGGACTAGTGGTGCGACGGAACATCTTCCACGCCTTTCTGCACGCGCTGCTATCCTCGCACCTCAGCCAGCAGGACGCGGCGCCCGACGCCCTTGCGCGCGCCCTCGAGGCATGCGTGCTCTACGGCAGCCGCGTCGCGCGCACGCACCAGCGGCGCGCCGTACAGTTGGCGCCACACGGGCGCTGTGCGTCGACGCTGCTCGCGGGGTGTGAGGTCGAGTACCTGGGCTGGGCCGCCGTGAGCGTCATCTGCCAGCACCGGCCGGCGACGCTCGGCGCTCCGGCGCTCCGGCGACGGATACGACGGCTTCTTACCCTCGCTGAGCAGCGCTGCGTGCAGCTGGCCGAGCCGTGCATGCCTCTGCTTGCCGCAGCGTGCGACGCCCAGGGGCTCATCCGGCTGGGGTGAGCGGCTGGCAGGCAAAAGCGCCTTTCCCTCCAATCTCCGTGAGTTTCTGTTCACGTGAAAAGTGCGTTTCCCAGGTCGGTGGTTACGCTTTCACGTTTTTCCCCACAGAAAGCGTCCTAGCTTACGTCGCCTAGCAAAAATGCCGACCAAGAAGGAGGCCGCCCCTGCTCCGGCTGAGGCCCCCAAGGCTGAAAAGGCACGCTCACGCGCACCGATCCTCCCTGCAGCCTGGTACCGTGTGCCTGCACGCGCTGACCATACCGTGTCGCGCTCTCGCGCTCGCAGAAGGTGAAGAAGGCAGGCATGGACTCGGTGAACGCCAAGCTTGGCCTCGTCATGAAGTCGGGCAAGGCACTGCTGGGCTACAAGAGCACACTGAAATCGCTGCGCAACGGCAAATGTGCGCAGCATTACCCTCGGACGCCGCGCAGCGCACGCACGCGCACTCAGCTCGCTCGGATAGTTGCCAGGCTGGTTCAGACGCAGTCGGGACAGACCCTCTATTGCAAGCAGCTGTGATCATGATGTTGCAGCCAAGCCAGAGAAGGGCTGCTGGCACGAGCGGGAGGCGGCGGGGGTCGGCAGCAGGACAGGCATGAAGACGGTGGAAGTTGCGCATGCGCAGACAGGCAGCAATCGGCGTTGCACGCGCCTGCACCTGCTCGTTCGGGCGCTTCCCGAGCGAGTTTGCCCTTCGTGGCCCGAGTTGTTACCTGACACGCCCTGCCTCCCCTTGTCTCTCGTGCGCTCTGCAGCTAAGCTCATCCTCATCTCCAACAACTGCCCGCCGCTGCGCAAGTCTGAGATTGAGTACTATGCAATGCTTGCGAAGACTGCTGTGCACCACTACAGCGGCAACAACATCACCCTCGGCACTGCGTGCGGAAAGCTGTTCCGCACCTCGGTGCTGTCGATCACCGACACTGGTGACTCCGACATCATGCAGGCGATCCCCGAGCAGGCCGCTTAAAGCGGCTCTGCGCCGCAGAGGACCTTTCCCCCTTAGCCAGGTCTCCCTTTGTACGACTCGTCCGCAGTGTTGTCAGCAAATCTCGCTACACATATTTCTTTGTTTCGTTGCTTCACGTAACTTTATGGCATGCCTTCAGCATGAAAAGAGGCATTCAAGGCTCGTTATCCTCGAGAACGTGAACGTGAACGGCTCATCGTGATTGCGTTGGTAATCGGCGTGAGGTAGAGAATGCCGGAAGCTGAGTGCATAGGCGCACGCCTCCTTGACGCGGACGCGATTCAACCTGGTAAGGCGCCTCACTTCCGGGCCGCGAACAACTCCTCGCTCTCGACTACCGTCTCCAATGGATCCGCACGCAGCGTCGCGAGAATTGGAAGGCTCTTTCGGCGAAACAAGTCAGGAAAGGACACCAGGCCTGAGGAAACGGAGTCGGGTGGCGCCTTCAACGCCGCAGAGCGCGAGTATGACCCGTCATTGTTCGGCGAGATCCGCGACAGCTGGGTGCGCCGGCACATGGTGGCGCGCGAAGCCGACTACACTGTGCGCAAGCCGCTCAGCGTGCGCGTGTTCACATGGAATGTCGCTGGCAAGAAGCCACCGTCCGATTTGGAGCGGACGATCCAGGTCCACCTCAAGCCGCTCATCTCCGACTGCTCCGTCTTTGCATTTGGGCTGCAGGAGGCGGTGAAGCTGAACGCCGAAAACGTGGGCAAGGGCAACGACGGCCCGCTCGAGGGCAGCGCGATCCTGTGGGAAAGTGCGCTCAGCTTGGCGCTGCGTTCGGTGACGTATGACGGAGCCTTCCGTCAGCTCGTCTGCCGCCAGATGATGGGCATTGTGCTGCTCGTGTACGTGCGCGAAGAGCTCGCATCGGCGTGCGGCACGCCGCGCGTGTGCGCCGTGGGCACCGGCCTGCTCGGCCTGGTGGGCAACAAGGGCGCCGTGGCGGCGAGCCTGCGTATCCACTCGAGCAACGTGTGCTTCGTGTGCGCGCACATGGCCTCGGGCTCGAACGCGACCGAGGCACGCAACCTCGAGTACGCCCAGCTGCTCCTGCGCCTGAGCTTCCCACAGCCCCTCGACAGCGCAGCGACCCTCGACCGGACCTTGAGCCGGCTGCCCCACGGGGGCAGCGGCGGCAGCAGCGGCAGCGGCGGCGGCGGCGGCGGCGGCTCGGACGGTAGTTCACAGACGAGCAGTACGATGCGCAGCGGCGGCGGCTCGGACCCGCCCGAATCGCCCGAATCGCCCCTGCCGGAGACTGTCCTCGAGCACAATCTAGTTGTGTGGTTCGGCGACCTCAACTATCGGCTGAACCTTGCCGGGGACATGGCGCGCACTCTCGCCGAGAGGGGCGACTACGAGGTCTTACACGCCCACGACCAGCTCGGCCAGGCGCAGCGCGACGAGAAAGCGTTCAACGACGGCTTTGAGGAGGCACCCCTCACCTTCGCGCCCACATACAAGTACGACGTCGGCACCGACTCCTTCGACTCGTCTGAGAAACGCCGGCCACCCGCGTGGTGCGACCGCGTGCTCTGGCGTGAAGGAGACCAGGGCGCGCGCGTGAGCTGCTCGGAGTACGTGCGGCATGATGAGCGCACCTCTGACCATCGGCCCGTCTCGGCGCGGCTGGCGTGGCACGTCGCCGTGCAGGATGTGTCCGCTCGAGAGCGTGTACGCTCGGAGATTACACGCTCGCTCGACGCGTGGGAAAACTCCTGCGTGCCCACGGTGGCGCTGGACATGACCGAGTTTGAGTTTGGGAAGCTCGCGTACGGCATCCCGACGCGACGCACGATGACGCTCACGAATGCGGGGCAGACCGCCCTCAAGTTCTCCTTCGAGCCGCTGCCGGACCATTCGCACCATCGACCTGAATGGCTCGATCTGCACCCCGCCTCCAACCTGCTCATGCCGGGCGAGGTGTGCCACGTGCAGCTGACGGCACTCGTCGAGACGCCGTACGCGGCCGAGCTGAACAGGGAAGCGACAGGCGCTGTCGCCGCAGAGAGCCCCGGCGCAGTCGCTCTCGAGAGTATCCTGCTGCTACGGCTCCAAAACGGGCGTGATTACTACGTGACGGTGGGCGCGAGCTGGCAGGCAACGTGCCTCGGGCGCCGCCTGCTCGACCGTACTGCCGTCGGCGCGCCCATTCGGCCCCCACGGTACCCCGACGCTGCGCGCGCGCCCGAGGCGGCGGCACACGGCGGCGCGATGCCGCATGAGCTCAGCGTCTTGCTCGAAGTCCTCGATGCTGAGGTGCGGCGCGCGACGGAGGCGGCCGCGGCGGCGGACGCCGCAGCTGCCACAGCAACTTCGGATGCCTCTGCGGCTGCGGCCGCGCCCTTGCTGGAGACTTCGGAGGATACACATCAGCATGCGAGGGCTGCGGCTGCGGCCTCGGCAGCCGCGGCCTCGGCGGCCACGGCGGCCGCGGTCTCGATGGCCGCGGCCGGCGCGTGCACACAACTGGCCGCGCTGTTCTACACTGAGCCGTCAGACGAGGCGGCGTGTGCGGCGGTAGTCGCCGCGCTCGATGAGGGCGGCGCACTGCCGGCTGTGCCCCTGACATGCCACGGCGCCACTCTCATCAGGTGGTGCAACGCGTTGGCCGAATCGGTGATCATGCCACAGCTCCTCGAGGCCGCAGAGAAGGCAGCAGGCTCCAGGGCGGCAGCGTTCGCCCTGGTCGAGCAACTGCCGCCAGAGCACTACAGCGTCTTCGAGGCCATCGTCCTCTTTCTACGGCGGCTGCTGCGCGCGCACGCTGCCGCCGCCGCCGCCGCCGCCGCTGCCGCTGCCGCTGCCGCTGCCACCGTCGTGTGCAGGGGCTCCGCTCCACCAGTACCGCCGCCAACACCGCCAACTGTTCCCGCGACGCCAGCCTCCGGCATGCCCGAGGCCCTGCGGCCTGCCGCCGCAGCAGCACTCGAGGGCCAGGAATACTTGCCTGACCGGCTGCTAAGCCAAAACGGTACGGGCGCCGAAGCCAACCAGCAAGGGGGCTTCGCTGTCGCGTCGATCAACGCCCAGCTCGACTCGCGTGTGGCGTCGCTCTTCGGAGAAGCCATGATGCGGCAACCGAAGCTGCCCGTCAAGCCAGGCGAGCGTGGCAACTCCGCGCGAGGATCGACACGCAAGAGCAAGCAGCCTCTCATCTATCTCATCGGCGCACAGTGGTGGAAGGCCGCCTTCCTCGGCCACTTTCTCGATGAACTCGAAGTAGCTGATCAAGCGCTGCCGTGGACCGAACGCGCCAGGCTTGACGCTAGGCTCGCGGCCCAGCGAGTGTGGCGCGGGTGAAACTCATGGGACATAGCTCTTAGCTTCAATGTAGGAATTCCTATCAAATTTAGCACTATGTCGTGTTCCAGCGGGCTCTTCGCTCAGCGGCTTGGCCAGTAGAGCCGGTTGTTGTATCCGCGCAGACTCCGAGAACCAACCGATAGCTTGCTAGCGTAGCTTAGCGTGAAGCGTCCCATGTTCTTACGTACTTACTAGGTGGTAAACAATTTGATGTTCACGTCCGGTCAGTTTACCGGTACGTATTCCGGGATCGGTTTCAGAACGCGCGCAGCGCACGCACTCTTGAGAGGCACGCGCGCGCGCCTCGCGTGCGCCGCTCTCCTCGTCCCGCATCAGGGGCCGACGACCGTGGGCTACATGGCGGCCATCCCTTCCAAGCCCACGGCAGTTATACGAGCCGAGCTCGAGGCGGCAAACGTTGCGCTGCCCGACGATGAGCGGCTCGCTGCGCTCGCCCAGATCTTTATTGATCGCCTTGAGGCGTTGCGGACGGCCATCGGCGAAAAGAACCAGGGTGACCTGTCCTGGCACCACGTCTTCAGCACTTTCGACAAGGACGGGAGCGGCATTATCACGCTCGATGAGCTCACTTCAGCAGTGCGCAGCAAGTTCAAGATGAAACCGAGCGAACTTAGCGAGACCGAGATCAACGCACTTTGGTGTGCGCTTGATGTCAACGATGACAATTCCTTGACCAATGATGAGTTCAGGCGCTTCATCAGACGAGGAACATTCTTCCATGACAGTGGCCCAAAGTTTGGCGGATCGGGCACAGGCACTCTTATGGGATATGAGAATGATGTTTTCAACCAAGCACTCGAAACAACGCCGACGAGCGAAATTCGACTCCAGCTGGTGGCGGCTGGTGTTGCACCACCCGTCGATGATGCGCTGGTCGCCCTCTCTCGCTTGTTCAATGAGCGCCTCGAAGAGTCGCGTAAGCGCTCGCAAACCGCGTCGTTGGACAAGGCGCAGGGTGATGGTTCGTGGTTCAACCTCTTTTGCGAGCTGGATGCGGACCGGTCAGGTAACATTACGCTGGAAGAGTTTGAGTACCAGGCACGTCGAAAGTTGAGAGTCTTGCACTCGGAGGTGTCTGACGTTGAGCTCAAAGCGCTGTGGTGCGCCATTGATGCTGACGACAGCAACACTGTAAAGTCTGACGAGTTTCGGCGCTTTCTGAGGCTCGGTGAGAAGGAGTACACGGTTGGGACGCGCTTTGGTGGCAAGGGAGGTACCACTGGGAGCGCAGATATTGCTGGCACCCTTTCCGCGTTCACGTCAGGCGAGGCGATCGAATGTACGCCGACGGCCCAGATGCGAGTAGAGCTCGAGGAGGCTGGCGAGGTGCTGCCCGATGATGAGACGCTCGCTGCGCTGGCAAAATGCTATCACGAGGCCTTATTGGCATACCGTATCGCAATAGGCACCAAGGCCCAAGGAGTTGTGTCATGGTATCAGCTCTTCAGCTCTGTGGATGAAAATGGCGATGGTCTCATCACATTCGATGAGCTCGAGGTGGTCACGCGGCAGAAGCTCAAGTTGAAACCCTCTGTGATATCCTTGAACGGCTTGAAGGCACTCTACTGCGCTCTCGACGAGGACAGTGACGATTCGATTCATCCCACAGAGTTCAAGCGCTTTTTAAGTCGCTACAAACCTCCGAAGCCAGCCAAGAAAATGTTCGGAGGGAGGGGAGGTGGCATCCAGTACACGCTCACCTCGGCCGAGGCCATTGCATCCACGCCTACTATTGTGATGAGAGGTGAGTTGGAAGCAGCAGGCGAGCCGCTCCCCGATGATGGACGGCTCAATGCTCTGGCAAAGTATTTCCACGAGGGCCTCGAGCTTGCGCGCCAAGTTGGAAGGAAGCTTGCCAACAGCGATATTTCCTGGCGTGGCCTCTTCCAGGAGATGGACAAGGATGGCAGCGGTGAGATCACCTTCGACGAGTTTCAAATGGTTGCCCGCCAAAAGCTGGGGCTCAGCAAGTCAGAACTTTCCGCCAACGGCATCAAGGCTCTCTGGTGCGCGCTCGACGAGGACGACTCGAATGCCCTTCGTTTTGATGAGCTAGCGAGGTTCCTGAAGCGCTACAACCCGCCCAAGAAGACCAAGCCCAAGTTTGGTGGCCAGGCGTTCCACAAAGGTCAGGCTTTTGGTGCCTTCTTAAGGCGTGGGGCGGCACTCGAGGTCATTCCCACTCGCGACATGCGGGCCGAGCTCGAGGCTGCAAGCATTGCCTTACACAGTGAAGAAGAGCTGCTCGCGCTCTCGAAGGTCTTCAACAAGCGGCTTGAGGAGTCACGTCACCGGATCGGAGGCACCCGCACTCGTGACCTTGCTGCCACAAAGGAGTCCTTGTCGTGGTTCCAGCTGTTTGCCGAGATGGACGTGGACGGAAGCTCGTTCATGACGTATGACGAGTTCCAAGATGCAACACGCACAAAGCTCCGAATTGGCAAAGGCGAGATGTCTGACGAGGCGCTCAAAGCGTTGTGGTGCGTTCTCGACGCCGACGACTCAGACGCCGTGATGCGCGACGAATTCAAGCTCTTCATGACAGGCGAATGTGCCACACTCCTCGATGCAGGCCGGGAGCGGCCAAAGCCGCCTCTGGGAGAGTTGAGGCGTGTACCGCCTGTGCCGCCTCTTAGGATGAAGCCACCGCCATCGCGGCCAGTCTTTGACTATGATGAATACGTTAAAGTGGCTACGGCGGGGCACGAGAAACGCATGGCGGAGCTTGAAGCACGGCTGGCGGCTGAACACGAGCGCCGCCGTGCGGCAGACGACGCACGGCGCCAAGCTCGGATGCGAGGGCAAATTGAAACCGAGCAGCGACGTCGGACCATGAGCCAGATGCTCAACGAAGTGCTCGCATCGCCCCGTCCTCTTATTGATGACGGCATCCACAGACTTGGAGCGGCCCCGGTCGTGTCGTTGGCGCAGTCGGAGCGAATGCTCGAGCTCATGGAGCGCAGGATGCAAGAAGGGAAGGAGCCCGAGATGGAATTCGCATGGCCCCGTGGCAGCATGAACCCTCGCAATTTCACTAGCTCTCGCAACCTCAGTAGCTCGAGCGGCTCACGCCTCACCAACTCCTCATACTGCCTGCGGCCTGTTGCACCAGCTCTGCCTCCGCGGCAGCTGTCCGTGCCTGCCTACGAGAAAGAGACCGAGCGCTGGGGAGGGCCACGGCCGCGAGACTCAGCACCATTGCAGTCGACGGTCGAGCAGAGCACGGATCCCGATCTGATGGCTGCGCTTGCGCGCCTTTCCGACGGGCTGCTTGCTGGCTTCAAGCGCACTCATACGCCGTCAATGCATATGTCGAGGTCCGCAGGCCGCCTTCCATTATTACCACCAACCAACCTTGCTCCGCTGGAACCGGTCCAGGTCCCGCGCCTTGTTCGGGATGCGAATTCGAGAGGGAGCTCGAGATGGCGTGGGCTTGGAGAGGGCTTCGAGATGGCGCAGCGCCTCGCTCAAGGGCCGGCAGCGCACTACTTCGCCGCGAATGGAACGCAGCAGCCTCCGCCGTTGACGCCACAAGAGGATCGACAGAGGGTTGCCTCAACGCTGACAGACGATTTGATCAGTTTCTCTGTCAACTTGGGCATGCCCTCGCGGCCATCAACCCGTCAATCTCGTCGAGATAGTGGCATGGTGACACCAGAAGAGGATCGAGTTGGGATTACCTCAACACTGACGGACGATTTGATCAGGAATACTGTCCACTTGGGCATGCCCTCGAGGGAGCCGTCAACGCCATCCCAAGTTCAGCGACCGGTGCCACCCTTGAGTTCTGTGCCTGTGGCGAAGCGACAGGCCGCCATCAAGGCGCGTGCTGCGGCGGTCGAGGCGAAAGCCAAGCTGGCCGCGACCAGGGCGGAGCACGAGGCGGCGGAGGCGCGCACGGCGGTGGCGCGCGCAGCGGTGGCACGCGCGGCGGTAGCGCAGCCGCAGGCCGAGGAGCCTCCTGCGGCGTCCGCCGCGGAGGCGGTGGCGACAGAGGCGATCGCAGCAAGTTTCCTGGCAGTGACAGGAGAGGCGCTGCTGCCGCCGCCGCCGCCGCCGCCGCCGCCACCGCCGCCGGCCGAGGAGCCTCCTGCGGCGTCCGCCGCGGAGGCGGTGGCGACAGAGGCGATCGCAGCAAGTTTCCTGGCAGTGACAGGAGAGGCGCTGCCGCCGCCGCCGCCACCGCCGCCGCCACCGCCGCCGGCCGAGGAGCCTCCTGCGGCGTCCGCCGCGGAGGCGTTGGCGACAGAGGCGATCGCAGCAAGTTTCCTGGCAGTGACAGGAGAGGCGCTGCCGCTGCTGCCGCCGCCGCCGCCGCCACCGCCGCCGGCCGAGGAGCCTCCTGCGGCGTCCGCCGCGGAGGCGGTGGCGACAGAGGCGATCGCAGCAAGTTTCCTGGCAGTGACAGGAGAGGCGCTGCCGCCGCCGCCGCCGCCGCCGCCGCCGCCGCCGTTGGCGGAGGAGGAGGAGGGTAAGGCAGCAGTTGCAGCAACTGTAGCAGCAGCACCGGCGGCACAGGTGGCAGCACAAGTGGCGGCGCAGGTGGCGGCGGCACAGGTGGCAGCAGCAGCGCCTTCTGCCGCGCCCGCGCCGGCTGCCGCGGTAGTAGCAGCACCGGTGGAACAAGTGGCAGCAGCTGAGAAGGAGCTCGCGCAGGCGCGGGCGGCGGCTGCACTCGCCGAAGAGGAAGCAGCAGCGGCGGAGGAGGCTGCGGCCGCGGCCGAGGCAGAGGCGGACGCGGCCGAGGCAGCGGCTGAGGCGGAGGCGAAGGCGGCGGCGAAGGCAGCTGCTGCTGAGGAGGCAGCTGCTGAGGAGGAGGCGAAGGCGGCTGCCGAGGCGGCAGCGGCCGCTGCCACGGCAAAAGTGCATGCAGTGGCGGCCGAGGCAGTGCCGACGGCGGCCACAGCGGTGGCAGAGGCGATCTCTGCAAGTTTCCTGGCAGTGACAGGAGAGGCGCTGCCGCCGCCGCTGCCACCGCCACCGAAGCCGCCGCCGCCGCCGCCGCTGCCAGCGGCGCCACCGCTGGTGCCCTTGGTGGAGGAGGAGGCTGAGGAATCAGTTGGAGCACTGGTAGCAGCAGCACCGGCGGCACAGGTGGCAGCACAAGTGGCGGCGCAGGTGGCGGCGGCACAGGTAGCGGCAGCAGCGCCTTCTGCCGCGCCGGTGCTCCTGGCGGCGGCGCCGCCTTCGCCGCCACCGCCGTCGCCGCCGCCTCCACTGCCGTTGCCTCCGCCGCCTCCACCGCAGGCGGCGTTGGAGCCGGCGTTAGAGCCGGCATCGGAGTCAGCGGCAGTGGAGCCGGCAGCGGCGGTGCTGGCTGCAGACGTGATCGCTGCAAGTTTCCTGGCGGTCACCGGCGAGGCGCTGCCAAAGTAAGTCTCACGCTGTTTCAATTGTGTGAGTCTGCGAGCGGTAGTGTGGGGTCATTCCCCCCGGTGTGGGTCCTTTAGCAGGCTAACGGAACCATACCTAGAGACCGGTAGACGCGGTGAGCTCCGGCGAGATACCGGCGGATTCCTACGGGAGATCTGGCGAGGTACACGCCTACACGGGAGCTCTGGCGAGGTACACCGGAGGATTCTCACCGGAGAGACGACGGAGAGTGTTCGTGACCCTGTTCGTTCTAAACACCAGTCCGGACTACCCCTCGGTGGACTCAACAACGGGCATCCACGCGGTGGCAGACGCCTCTTGGGGCGACCGGAACATCTACGGCTGCCTCATAATGATGACGCCACGGCGTGGCCATATAGCTGCAGCGCTGCAGGCAGGAGCGGCGGCGGCGCGCGGCGGCAGCGCTCGAGCGGGCGGAGGATGCATGCCGCACGGCTGATGCGATGCGTGCACACACACACGAGGGCAAGATGAGAGGCGGAGAAACGACAGGGACGTTCGGCTGCTCGTGCCGGCTGGCGCCTGGGTCGCCATGGGCGGTCCACTGCCGACCCGGCCTAGACGCGCTCGGCGCTCGCCTTCGGGCCGCCGGCGTGAACGTCAAGACCGCCAAGGACCAGTGCGTGCTGCCCTGATTGCCCCACGTGCCTCCCTTGAACATAAGCCCAATCGTTCGCGTGAACCTGAAACTCACACATGGGCCGATGCCAAAGACCGTATCACGGGAGCAGTGCACCATCACATTTGGAGACGGCTTCGGCCACGCCGCGCCCGTCATTCGCGTGTGTCAGGAAGTACCCATCGAGTACAGGACACCTTCGATGAGGCCATCACGATCACGACGCTCTTGCGCGGCCTTGTCAACTTCTACGCGCTCAACCCAACGGCGTCAAGTACCTCTGGAGCCGCTGCGTCGTCTGCGGCCGCATCATCGTCGAAAGCGAGTTCTGGAGCAGGTCTTGAGGTCCTAGAGCTGCTGTGCTCGATGGAGGGTGAGACCTGGGATGCCTTAGTGCGCCGAGTCATCCGCGCGGAGCAACGGGAGCTCGACGCGCTCGGCGATGCGCGCTCGAACGCCTCGGCTACCGCGGGTCGGCCTCACCCTCGTTAACCCTCGTGATGTTCCCTGCACTCGGAGTGCCGCCGCCGCAGGCACCAACGAATCAATATGGAGTCTACAAGGCCCAGGACCGCGGTAAGTCGCGCCTGAGCCTCTCCAAATAGCCCTCAGCAGCCCTTCAATGTTACCCACTATGGAGACGGAACACCAGCCCTTGGCCTTGGCCCCCTAATCACTTATTGTCAAGTAGTGTTTTGGAATAAGGTGCCCCGGAAGCTTGAACATGTTGCTCCTAGCTGCAGCCCAGCTTTCTATCCCGCACCTTACCCTGAAAACCGCGTCCCCCCCCCATTCCCCCTCACCCCCAACCTTCGTTTGTTGCATGCGGGCTGCGTTTCCACACGAGATGTCGCGTTCTCAGAAACTCGAGACGTTCATGTTCGGTCGTAATCTCATGCTGGTGGCGTGTGGCGTCGCGACCGCCACCGCCGACAACGCGCTCTCCTTGGCCGCGTATCGCACCAACCCGTCGAAGTATGAGAGCCGCGCGCTCGAGTCGCTCAACGGCGCGCTGGATCGGTTGCTGCAGCGTGGTCAGCGGCGAAGGTGGCCGTGGACGCCGGCCCGGGATCCAGCGCTGATGCAGCCGGGCCCAGGCGCTTGGCGCCGACAAGGCGATGCGCTGCGCATCCTAGTCCAAGTATGGCGCCATCGCGACGATCCCATCTTCTTGCCCGGCGCATGCGAATCGCTGGCCGAACTCGCCAACGACGAACGCGCCATGGATGAGCTTGAGCTTTATGTGCCACAGCTGGCGTACATCATCCTTGGTCTCCCGGCGGACAGCTTGCTAAGCTCGGTACTCGAGCGCTTCGCGCTGCGCTTGTGCGAGACCAATGCACACTGGGCGCTGCAGCTCTCATGGAACGTGTATGCCGCGCTCGAGGACAACCGTCCGGGAGGCAGCTTGGGCGTGCACGGCGACCCCGAAGCCTACAGCCGTGCGGCGCGGCTGCTGCAGCTCATCGAGCAGAGCATCGTGTACGGCGCCAAGATGGTCAATCGTGACAGCCTGCGCTCAGCGGCGCTCGCGCACAACATCGAGCTGTGGCGACAGCGCGTCCTGGCTCGCGTGCAGAAGCTTGCCGACGACGTGCAGCAGCTGGCAGAGCACGTAGTACCACCGCACACTCGCGAAGGCGAGGGCGCGCTACCGACCTCGGTGCCATCGTCGCAGCCCGTGGGCAGTGGTGGCGGTGGTGTGCTGAGTGCTCCGGCGGCAGCCGCCTTACAGAGCCGCAGCCGCGATCGCGATCTCGAGACCGGAGATCACGATCTCGGGGCCGCCCGAGATCGCGATCTCGGGACCGAAGGCGGCCGTTTGGTGGCGTCTTCAGCAGCCGCCCGAGCTTCTCCCGATGGCCTGTTTGGTTCTGCAGTGATGGAGGGCCACCTGCTCAAGCGGCGCAACCGTGACACGTATGGCGTGTGGCGCTGCTGCGGTGAGAGTTGGACGCGTCGCTGGTTTGTGCTGCGCGGCTCGGTCCTCTTCTACTATCGCCGACGCTCCGACTCTCGGCCGCGCGGTGCGATGCCTCTCGGCCAGTGCAACCTCGAGGTGCGCAGCTCGCCGCGCGGCGATTACATCCGACTCTCGGCGCGCTTCTCGCCGCACGTGATGCGCATCCGAGCCGAAGGCCCAGCGAGCACCGAGCTTACGCATACATGGCTGCGCGTCCTCTCCGCAGCGGCGGGGCTACCAGGATTGCCGGTGCTCTCGTCCGCCACCCGTCGCGCTGCGCTCCCATACAGGGGCTCCGCAGGCCTCGTCTCGAGTGGTGCTCGTGCCATCGGCAGTGCCAAAGTGGACGGCCTTGCTGTCAGCAGCCACAGCCGGAGCAGCAGCAGCAGCAGCAGCACCAGCACCAGCACCAGCACTAGCACCAGCACCAGCACCATCAGTCCTGGTGAGAGCGACGCTCCGTATGGGGCGACACCGCCGAGCAGTGCTGGCGTGCTGCCCCCTGTGGATATTCTCGAGTGCGCCGACATCGCCTCGCTCTCGATGTCACAGCGCTGCTCGTTCCTCTACCTGCGCGCGGTGCGTGACTTCGTGCGCACACTCGCAAGGCTCTCCGAGGCTGTGTTCACGCCAGGCGCGGCTGGGCTCAGCGGCGTGCGACCCCTCGGCGATGAGGCTACCATGCGGCTCGAGGCTCTGCTTAAGGACGTGCGCCTGCCTCCACTCGCGTACGTGCCTCTTTGCCGCTCGTCGGAGCCGCTCCGGCCAGTGACGCGCATCTCGCCGTGTGAGGGATCGGTCTTCGTCACACGCGCGCGGGCCTCTGTGTTGCTCATGCTCGAGGTCGTCTCGGATCCGCACGGACGCAAGCTCTCCGAGCTCTTTTCGGCCGTCAAGGATGCGCGCGAGGCCATCGCCGGCGACCTGTCAAGCATCTTTGGTGGACTTGCCCAACCACCGCTGCGGCAGGTGAGTGCCGAAGCTGCGGCGGCCGCGCTCGAGGCCGGCCAGAGCAGCTTCGGTGGCAGCGGTGCGGAGGTGTTCGGTGGGGTGGCAGGCGACGAGGAGGATGACGACGATGAGGCGCGCGGCGTGCCCCCGATTCGGTTACGAGAGCGGCCTCTCGTGCGCATCGCGCCCACGTCGAGCTTCAGAGCTTCGCAGAGCGCGGAGACCCTCAGAACCGCACCGATCTCAGCCAGCGAGGCCTCGGCCGGCGAGGACGTTCTGGATCACGTCTTCGGAGAGTCGTGGGCAGCCAAGACACGACGGATCCGCAAGGCGTCCCCGGCGGGCCACAAGCGCGGTTGGGCTCTGCTGGCCATGATCTCCAAGGCTAACGACGACGTGCGGCAGGAGGTCTTTGTGATGCAGTGCTTGCGCTTCTTTCAAGCCATCTTCCCAACGCCGCTCTGGCTGCGTACCTACCGCATCCTAGCCACAGGCCCCTCATCGGGGCTCATTGAGATGATAACGGACACGACGTCGCTCGATCGCCTCAAGCGGCGACCGGGCTACACCACCTTGAGAGCGCACTTTGAGGCCGCGTACGGTGGCGCCGACTCGCCTGCCTTTGCTGCCGCCCAGCTCAATTTCGCGTGCTCGCTCGCCGCAGCCTCAGTGGTGTCCTACGTGCTCGCCATCAAAGACAGGCACAATGGCAACCTGCTTCTCGACCGGCGTGGGCACCTGATGAACATTGACTTCGGCTACATCCTGGGCCAGAATACAAAGATAGGCGTCGTCTCGGGCGAATCAGCCGTCCCCTTCAAACTCACGCGTGAGTTCGTCGACGTGCTCGGTGGTCCATCAGCATCCCTCTTCACGGACACTTTCGTCGACCTCTGCACCGCTGCACTGCGCGCAATACGCGACCACGCTGATACGCTGGTCGGCCTGACCGAGGTGACCATGCTCGCCCCGGCCTTGCCATGCTTCCAGGGCACGGGCCGTACCCCAATCGAGCAAATGAGGAAGCGCCTCATGCTCCAGCTGCCCGATCACCTGCTGCGTGACCGCGTGCGCGCGCTCATCGCCCAATCACTCGACCATCTGGGTACGAAAGCATATGATCGTATCCAGAAGGTGAGCTTCGGCATTGAGGCATAAGCGCCCTACAGTATTTGAACATACTCCCGATGCTTCGCACGTGGCGCGCACGCGACGCTACCCTTGAAGCACGAACCTAGCCGACGCCATTTTTGGCCTGACGCGCACTGATTTGGCCTGAAGGCTCCGACGCTGCCTGACGCACATGCACCAAAGCGCTGCAGAATGCTCAACAGCACGCACGGCAGCTCCTTTTCCCCCGTACTCGAGTATACGATAATTCTACTGCACTTCAGTAAGTTTGTGAGCAGCTTTGAACGCCCGTACCGGCCCCACGTCCCACGACACGACGCCACGACGCGACGATGCCGCGTGCCGATTCTGCATATACGCTTTTCATTCAGCGTCTAAACCCATGATATCAAATACAGGTTTTCATTACGTTTAACGATAACGTTTTGTCAACGTTATTCGAAAGTCAGTGTCTCAAGGACTCACATCTCAAAGTCAATCCTTAGTCGATAGACCGGACGATAACCGCCATGTCGATAGCTCGGGCTCCGGTAGGGCTCCGGGAAGCTGCCGTGCGCTGTACGCCGTACAACTGGACACGGGCTCCCGGTCCGGACCGCTCTCCAACAACATCCCACCCCGGATCCGCACATTGCCCCATATCGCATTATGCACCAAACAGCTGTAAATTGCCGAACGCATGCCCGCCAAGGAAAGTTATAGCCAGACCCGATTCAATGGCATGGGAACATGCATGTGGGCACGATCGTGATGCATGTGAATTCGGTGAGACCCTCAAGGCCGGAGGGCGTGGGGTGTACGCGGGGCGAGCCACCCCTCGACCGAATCGGCTCACGTGGCGAGGCGTGAGTTGAGATAGAGGCCAGGGCCAGACGTGACACTCGCTGTCGTTGAGTCGGTGTCCCCATGAGCCGCATCGATCTGCGTTTCCATCCAGCTCAAGGCCGATGTGCGTGGATCTTCTTGCGGCGCCATGCACCCACGGACACCCAAAATGGCGCGATTCGGTGTGGCGAGAGCGGTACGAGGTGGTGTCGAAGGTGGCAAGCCACCCGCAGCCACCCTGCTCTCCGGCAGAGCGACATGAAATGGTTCCATCCTCTGCTCGGAGGCTTCCGATCGCGGGGAGGTGGCGCCCTCGCGGCCCGCCATACGACTCCCGGCACGGCTCACTTCCCCGCTGTTTGCCTCGCTGTAGCACCCGCTGCTCCCTTCCTCACTCGGCCTGCGGATGAGGTCGACGCTCCGGTACAGGCGTGAGGCGGCAGCGGGGCGCAAGTCGTTCTCCGCGTAGTCACGGTCATCGCGTATCTCGGGCGGCGTCATGAAGCCCTCTGGGATCCCCTCTAGAGGCGTCTGCATGCCTGAGGTCGGCACCGAGGACTTGCAAGAGGACAGGGGCGTCTGCATGCCTGAGGTCGGCGCCGAGGACTTGCAAGAGGACAAGGGCGTCTGCATGCCTGAGGTCGGCACCAAGGACTTGCAAGAGGACAGGGGCGTCTGCATGCCTGAGGTCAACACCGAGGACTTGCAAGAGGACTCTGCTGTGCGCGCCCGAGCGCGTTGGTCGCGGCGGCGAGCCAGTGCTCGCTCGATTCGCGCCACAAGGATCATCACAGAGGTTGCCTCGGCTCGGTGCGGTGCGGAAGAGGACTCCGGCCGTGCACCCAGACCGCCGCGTTGGATCGCTACAGAAGTTGCCTCGGCTCGGTGCGGTGTAGTGCCGCCGCTGTTGTCGGCGGTTTCGAATTGCTCCTCGACCTGCGACTGCCTGTCGGCCCAGTGCACGGGATCTTCCGTCGGTGCCGACCTGCAGGTCGAGAATGGCTCGGGGTAGCTGGGGCTGAAGTTCGCCCCGCAGCTGGTGTTGGAAGAGGACTCCGACCGTGCACCCATGCCGCCGTCAGCACGCAGCTCGTCGTCACTGCTGTCCCCCTCTTCCGCCGCCTGTCCCCCCCCGCCCAGCCGCCCCCCCGCCAGCAGCGGCAGCTCCAGACTCCCTTGGTGGGCAGGCACGCGTCCATCGGGCTCGTCGATTGAGCGCTGGCTGGTCTCATTGGCGCGCTTGACGGCTCGCACGCGGGCGAGACGGTCGGAGGCTGTACGCCGGACGAAGCTCTTTGTCCGGCTCGGGCACCGGTAGGAATCCTCGACAAACGGTGTGGGAGCTCGGGACTCGTCGAGTGTCTCATGCGCTAGGGCTGCCATCATGGACGAGGGCACATGGGCGTTGTCGTGGGCGTCCCTGGGAAGGTCCTGTGGCTGGTGCTGTGGCCGGTACGAGCGCGAGGTATGTTCGGTACGAGCTCCTGGACACGTAGGGATGCCAAGGAGCTCAAAGTAGGTTTGCTGCGCCTGTGCCGCTTGCAGCGACACAGCGTACAACGCGGCGGCCTCGCGCTCGGCACCGCTCGCGGTGAAGGCAGCCAGACGTGCAATCTCGTCTGAAGGGCGGCCAAAGGGCCGCTGTGGGGAGGGCATCATTGAGTTCTGGCCCGAAACATTGAGGAAAGTCAGCCCAGAGGCCTCACCAGCAGGCCGCCGCGCCTCTGGTGGCGGTGGCTCTTGTGGCGGCTTACCCATCTGCTTCGACATGGCGGCCCACTGGAGCTCGGCCGCAGCAACCTGTTCCTCCTTCCAGCTGTACTCAAATTGTGCGGGCAGGCCGGAGCGGCCCAGTTGTAAGCCGGAGGCGGCGAGTATCCGTGGCGAGAGCTTCGCAAGCGACACGACGGGCACTCCGTCCGGCTCGGCGGCGGCACGGCGAGGTCTGGGCGAACCTGCTCGGCTCGGCATCAGGCTCGAGCACAGGCTCTGCTCAGCCGAGAAGAACTCTTCGGAGCAACTGGTATGGGCCGAGTCGACGGCCGCCGCCTCCCGTCGATACTCTTCGATTGCGCGCGCGAGCCTTGGCAAGTCGCGTGCATTCCCCTCCGGGTCCTCGGACCATGTCGCTCTGATGCCCTCCTCCGTGTAGGCATCGAGAGGATGCCGCACAGCATTATCGACGGCGCGCGCACGGATTGGGTGCAGCCTCGTGGGGCTCGTGCACGTCGCCGCCCTCACTCTCGATGGGGTCGTCGCCCACCTCACTCTTGATGGGGTGCTCGAGGAGATGAAGGCATCATCAGTAGCGCGCTGCCCGCTGCGCCCGAAGGCAGTTCGGACATATGTCTCTTCGAGCTCGGCTGCCTGCTGGATCTTGCACTTCGATCTGGCCATGTGGTTGAGGTTTGAGTCGAGCCAGATGCCCTGATACTGTCGAGAGCTGTTGTCGAACTTGGAGGCGAGGTACGAGCAGCCGCAACTCGTGAGACAGCTGGCGATGCGCCTGCGCGCATTCGAGGAGATGATCAAGACGCATGCGATGCAGCACGCGAGGGAGGCGAGCACAAAGCCGACGACGAGCGCCGCGACCCAAGGTAAGCCTCCAGTGCCCGCGCTGCTCGTGGCGAGGTTCTGCCGTGCCGCGCCCGCGACGCCGACGGCTGGTGAGGCGGTGGGCGCCATGGGAGGGATCTTGGGCATGGAGGGCGGGGAGGGTTGCGCAGGTATGACTCTGGGAGGGATGGGCGGGGGGCTGGGCCCGGGGCTCGGGGCTGGACTCGGGGCCGGGGGTCGACTCGGCGGTCGACTCGGCGCCCCCGGCGGCAGCGGCGGTGGAGATGGCTGGATGTGCGTGCCGCCAGCGCACTCGCAGCAGTACTCAGTCGGCAGGACGTTGATCCACTTGAAGCGCGCGCATGCATTGGCGGGAGCTGCAGGCGATCGAAACCAGTTGCACTGCCTGTAGCCGATGGCCCAGGTACTGCTTCCGTCAGCGAACACCTCCAGCAAGTGCCACGATGAGGGCGGGGTTCGCCGTGGTAGGCTCGCATTCTCTCGTGGACCGCCTGCGTAGCAGGGCAGAGACGGGGGGGAAGGTGGTGCGGGCGGGAGCGCCGGGGGAGCGGCTGGAATCCCCCCCTGAAACCCGCCTCCGCACGCGCAGCAGCGTGTGGTTGGCAACGCATCCTGCCAACGATAATGTGAGCAGTTATTGCTGCCTGCGTTGGCAAAGTAGGAGCAATTCTGAAAGGGAAGGGATGCCCAGCGCGGTGGCGCGGTGTTGTGAAGCAGCGGCCGCAGCCAAAGATCGGTGTTCCGGATCAGGAATGACGGCGGTCGGTCGAAGCAAGCCATGTTTCCTTGAGCAGGAATGCGATGCGCCCGCCGCACGATTGTGTTGACAAACCGTTGATCGAAGTTTTTCGAATTTCCGTGTATAAAAACATGTACGGTTCTACGGAGGCTTGAGTTGCATGCTGCGCGGTGCCTAACGAAAATAATTCTCACCGGGGCGTTTTCCTCTAGTCGAAGCTTACAAGTGAAGTATGCCTGGACCCAACATGCAATGGACCTACTAGTACTACAGTTCAATCTTGAATCTGTTCATGCATGTTCTAATCAAACGGCGGGGAAACGCAGGTGGAGCAGGGGAGCACGTACGTCGTCATTCCTCAGGCACCTCGACCGTCTCTGGCGTCTAGGCGTCTCTCGATGTGTCTCGATGGCCTTTCCCACCCTGGTTTTCCCTGCGGGTGTGCCAGCTGCGGTACAGCGAGCTCGCCCCGCCGGCACGGCGCTCAAACAGTGGTCATTGCCTGGTCCAGACCGGGCGCGCGCTGCCGGCCGCCCCGATGATAGTCATGTTCTGGCCGATGTCTCTGGGCGACGCCATACAGTGGGCCGATCTGGGCGACATCATCCCGTGAGACGAGTACGAGGCGGCCGAGCTTGTGAAGCGAGCGGAGGTGTTTAAGGGCGAGGCGGCGCAAGTGCTCGTGGGTGAAAACTCGATGACCACGGGTGGCGCGGCTGGCGTCGGGCGCGGGCTCGAGGGCGTCATCGCGGCGCGGTAGGCTGCAATAGCTTGCGCCATCGCTGCGGGGCCCCTGGGCGTGGCACCGTCGTTTGGGCGAGCCTCGAGAGCCCCCGGCTTGGATGCATGCGTCTTCCCACTTAGATGAGGAGAGGTCCACTTAGGCTTCGGTGTCGACATCTTGAGCATACGCTCGGTCGAAAAGGTTTTGGACCTCGCCGCCGCGGCGCTCTGCCGGCGCTGCTCTTGCTCCGCGAGCTCCCTTTGGCGCTGCTGCTCGATCTGTTGCCGTCGACCCACCGAGCTCGCGCTGCCCGCCGCACTCAGCCGTCGCTCGCTCGGGGTGCCTGCGAACCCTCGTGGGCTGACGAACCCTCGTGGGCTGACGAACCCTCGTGGGCTGCTGACGTGCGCTGGTGCAGCATGCACTTGACTCGGTTCACTTTGCGCATGAGAGGGGTCCGGGGTCTGATTCGGCCTAGCGAGGGGCTGTGCGACCGGGCCCGGTGGCGGGAGCCGCCGATCGGGCGAATGCGAGCGCGAGCGGCCGGGCGACGGGCTACGTGACCCCGCAAGTCGTACAGATGTCATCAGAGTAGGGGTACTCGGTGATACGTACGGTCGACCGGCAACAGCTGCTCGGCCATGCTCGGTGACGGGGTGCGCCTCGATCCCATCCTCCGCCTTTCCCACAGCCTCGATCCCATCCTCCGCCTTTCCCACAGCCTCGATCCCATCCTCCGCCTCGGCATTTCCCATGGCATACGAGTAGATGCTGAGCCCCTTGAAGCGACTCGGGGTCGCGAGGCGCTTCATGTCATCCGCTGAGAGGATTCTCGAATTCTCGACGGCGGCGCTGTACGCGCGCTCTGTGCGCATGAGAAAGTCCCTTTGGCGCTGCTCCTCGACCGCTAACCGCCTGCCCACCGAGCTGGCGTGGCCCGACGCACTCAGCTGGCGCTCGCTCGGGGTCCGACCGACCCCACGCGGGGTGAGGGCAGGCGGAAGGTACTCAAGAGTAGCCTGGGCCTGGGCCAGCACAGGCGGAAGGTACTCGCCAGAGGGCTCGAGAGTGGCCGGCACTGGCGATGGAGCGCTCTCGTGAGCGCGGGCCGAGCCGACGGCCCATCGTGGAGACGACGCACCTGTCCGCGATGGAGAAGGCGTGTCGCTCCATTCGGTCGAGAGCCACTCGCTACTGAGCCACTCGCTACCGGCATTGGCGCCGTGCCCCTCATACCGGTAGGTCCCTGGCGAGACCGCACGTGCGCTGCTCGCGCGGCGTGCGCTGCTCGCGTCGAGGTGGGAGTTTATGCTTCCTAGCTCCATGTGAGTACGTGCTGAGGGCATGTGAGTACGTGCTAAGGGCACGTCCACTTCGGATGTCCGAAGAGGCAAAGATGCTGAGGGCACGTCCTCTACGGATGCGGAGCTCTTCAGCAGCGTAGGTACGCCAGGTCCTGGGAAGCTCAGTGCCGCGTCGAGGCTCAGCCGGGCGGCGACTGCTTCGGCAATCTGCTCAATCTCCTCATGAGAGTAGATCGCTGAGGCTGTCGCCGTCGCAATCTGCTTGAGCTCTTTCGAAGGCGGTGGCGGAGGCGGTGGCGGCGGCGGCGCAGAACGAGGCAACGGCACGTCCCAGACGGCGCTGCGCAGCGCCGCCGTCGTGGGCGTTTCGCGCCGCACCGAGCGCAGTCCGTCGGTGGGTGAGCGACGTGCCTCCTGCTCTAGAACCTGCCACGCTGTCGAATCCGTGGAGCCATCTACGTGGAACCACTTGCGCGGGACCACGGGCGCTTGGGTGAAGGGCGGCGACGAGGGCTCACGCGGCGACGAGGGTTCGGAGGGCGTACGAGCCACCCAGTCCGAAGGCGTGCGGGCCGTTGGGCGATCCCCCGAGGGCGGCGACACCCTGTGGAAAAGGAAGGAAGAGGGCGCCGTCTTAGACGGCGTCGAGGTGGCCGAGGCGCAGCGCGAGGAGGCGATCTGGATGAGCTCGCGCGCGCCTTCGCTCCAGTCGCGCAGGTCGGACTGGAACGCGCGAATGAGGCGCACCTCGTCCTGCGCCGCCTCATCCGCCGCCTCCGCCGCCGTTTGCTTCTCCTCAATGGCCGCGTTCGTCCCCTGCAGGATCTCACCGACGGCGTGGTTCAGCCACGTGTCGAGGCCTTGGCGGCTCGCACGATGCTCCCAGTGCTGGTGCGCGCGCGCGCGCAGGTGGCTGCGCACGCGCTGCTCGCTGGTGCGCACCTTTGCGCCCGAGCGCCACCGGCGCACCAGAAGCTGCCTCGCCTCCTCGTCTCGTCGGCGCATGGCCGAGTACATGCGGGACACCTCGTCCTGGGCCACGGTACGCTGCTCGGCCACGTTTACCGCCCACGTTTTGAAGCCATCGGTCAGGCACCGTTCCTGCCACGCGTCGCTGCCCCGCCAGTGCAGCATCTGACCTCGGGCGTTGTAGCGGGCATGGAGCTGCCACGTGTGAAGCGCATGGAAGCGTGGGTCGGTGACAAGATCGAGGTGCTGTGCCGCGAACTCGTCAAAGAGCGCCGCACGTACGAGAAATCCACGTAAGCTGGCCTGCACGGTCGTGGCCGCATTCATCTGGTCCTGTAATGCCGCGCGGCACAGGTAGCCGCGCATGTGTGCCTGGATGAGGCAGGAGGACTCTTCTTTCTCGTTGGCATCGACCATCACGCTGTGCGCCTCGTGAAGCAACGCTTCGAGATCGTTGTCGATGTACACCTCAAAATCGTGTGGATCCTCATATAGGCTCGACGCCACATCATCCGCGTCGAGGCCACATAAGGGCGACTCGAACGACCCGACGCGACTCATGTGCTCCGCATCCATCGGCAATCCATCCAAAAATTGCACCACGGTCCATGCACGGTCGGTTTCGTGAATGCCCCGCTTTGAAGTTGCCTTTCGGACACCGCTACATGTAGCTACGGCTACGGCCGATTTCTCACATCGCTGCGTCGGACAAGTGGACACAAGTACCCGGAAAAAAGACACCGGGGGGAGCCGGGACACACACGGGTCACGCACGGAACACGCACACGTACTATTGTACCGGTGTGTGTCCCGGCTCCCCCCGGTGTCTTTTTACCGGTACGGGTAAAACCGAGCGGCCCTGCACGAGCGGCCCGTCTTCACACAATGGCAAGTCGTGCTATCCGCTGCTGCTGCTTGCTTGCCATGTCGAGTGTGCATGGAATGAAAGCCAGCCCTGGCAAGGGCGGCGCCAAGCGTCAAAAGCCTTCAGGAGGAGCGCGAGGTTTTGCACCAAATGTCGCCAAGGGCACCATCAAAGATGAGGCTTTGGCTATTGTTGGCGAGACTCCAGAGCCACTCGCGGAGACACTCGCCAGCAACATGGCTCTGGACACAGCCGACCATCAGCGAGAATGCGCTGCTGGCCTGCTGCAATGGCCCTCCATTGCCGCCTCCGACAGTGCTGTTCCTGTGGCAACGACGCCCTATCACGTGCACAGCGATTCTCTCTTCAGCGTGGGCAACGCGCCGCATTGCTCGCGCGCTTTGGCCCATGTGACCAAGGAGCCCTTGCTCACAGCTGACGAGTGTGCCGCCATCATCACTGAGGCCGAGGAGCTTGGCAACGCCTCCGGCTGGGGCTCCAGTTACACAAACCAGGCCTCGGATGAAATGGAATTCAGTGCGCTTCCTGGAGCGACTCGGATTCTCGCTGCCGCTCTGCCACGCCTCGCCGCCACAGCCGTGGCGGCGTTGCTACCTACAATGCGTGCTTCCAGCATGCGCGTCTCGCCGCTGTCGCCTCCGCTCATCGTGAGGTACGATGCCGCCAAGAGACGCGACTCCATGACTGACCACAGCGACTTCAGCTTGGTGACCATCAACGTAGCCCTGAGCACAGGTCACACGGGAGGGGGCACGTGGGTTCAGGCGCTAGGTCCTGACGGTGGTCAGACTATTCGAATCGACGACGTCGGGCATGCTCTGATCCACAGCGGCCCTCTTTGGCATGCGGGCGCGCGCACCGAGTCAGGCGTCCGCTACATCGGAGTCGTCTTCCTTCACAGCTCGAGCTACGTCGACCACTCGACGCGGCTACAGAATCGCGCGATCAATCAGTTGCGTGACGGCAATCCGAGCCGGGCCGCGAGCCTGCTCAAGGCTGCCATCGAAATCAACCCTTTCGACGCCGAACATTACGTTCAGCTCTCGATGGCGAGGCGTCGTCTAGGCGATACTGCAAGTGCGGTGGAGGCGGGGCGTCGTGCGGTGGCCATCGGCGCGGCGAATTGCGACTTTAACTTCGACGCGAACTACAATCTCGCGTGCGATCTCCGTCAGATTGGCGATCTGGAGGGGGCGGCGCTCGCCTTTGCCGAGCCCGTTCGCATCGGCGAGTTGAGCTCTCACAGCTACATAGTCTCGGCGGCCAAGATGGGGGCGGCGGAGGTCGGGCTGGGCGGCTGCTTGCGGCGGCTTGGGTTGCTGGAGGAGGCGGGGCTTGCGCTCGAGCGCGCGATCCGATTGGAGCCGGATGGCGCCGCCGACGCGTGGGCGGAGCTTGGCCTCATCTACGTGGAGCAGGGAGATGCTGAATCCGCCGAGCTCTGTCAGCTCCAAGTGGTCAGACGGATGCTGGAGGCCTCTGTGCAAGCACCCGATAAGTCGAGGATCCGATACTATGATAGCGCCGAATGATCCACCGAATTTTGATTCTTTCACCGCATGACCGCCGATACCGATAAGTTGTTTAGGACGATTGTTTCGTCTTTCGTGCACGGCAAATTGACCGTCGGTACCAAGGAGGTGCGGCACATACCTCCCGCTCCCGCCGCGCCGCGGGCTTGGGCCGCCCGGGCCGACTGTGGAATCCGGAGCCCTAGGCTCTCGGGGAACCCTTGCAGATCCCGTTTAGACCATGGTTTAGACGGGGAGTGGCAGCTGGTACGGTAGGGGCAGCGAGTAGACCTGGTTCCTCGCATCCTCGGACCTCGCCGTTCCGCCGGCGCCGCTCCCGGACGGGCTCGGAAGTCTGAAGAGCTCTGAAGACCGAAGTGCTGGGTGTTCTACACGGAGTATCACACTGGACACTGTCTCTCCGCGGATTCTTTCGCCTGAGGGATGCCGATCCGATCGCTCATTCCCCCATCGCCGCGGACGTCGCGCGCGGATCCGCCATCGGCAACGGATCGCACGCTCGGCATGCGCGCGGATGCTTGGGGCGGATCCGCGCATTTACCGCGGTCGACCGGAATGGTTGTGGAAATAAGCTCCCAACCGGCCCGACGGAGCGCGCAGCCACGTCACTTGTCACACTGTTTTCAAATAAAACATCAACCGGTACAGCGCTTGACGAACCGGTCGTAACTTACGGGCTTAGCAGTATCGCGTAGAGGCGTATCGAGTTCGTCCACCGCAGTAATGTACAGTTGAACGCACAGTACAGGCGTACTCGAGTCGACGGACCACGCGATTGCGGGCCAACGAAGTGCTCGAAGGCCCATGTCCCTACTCGCTATTGACGAAGCCTTCAAGGCCGTTATCATGGCCACCACCCGTGCGCTGCTTCATGTAGATCGGCACCAAGGGCTTGATGTACTCGATGCCGGCGGACTGCATGTAGGCATGAATGAAGAGGAAGAGCGCGGAGCGAGCCTTGGCCATCGAGAAGACTTCTTGGGCGGGGAAGGTGGAGGTGGCCCAGATCTCCATGACCAGGTGGCCTGCCTCGAGGTCTGTCGAGGCGATGAGGATGTCGACAGACGCCCACTCGGTGGACGTATCCTGGATGTACTTGCGGATGGAGTGGATGAGCTCCGTAATCTTGGACGCTGGGGTCGCATGTGGAAGTTTCATCTTCATGCACATGCAAGTGGGCGGCGAGCGGGTAAGGTTAATGATCGACTTGTCGAGCAACGCGTGGTTTTCGATGAACCCCATCTTGGCTTCGGTGGTGTGGAAGGTGGTGCGAAACAGGCTAATGTCTTTTACGACGAGCGAGCCGAGATCGGAGGGCGGCTTGGCGGGGTCGCAGACGAGGATGCGGTCGCCTATGTCAAAAGGGCGTGCGATCAAGACGTAGAAGGCGCCGGACATGAAGGCGCCGGGCGCGCGGCCCAGCAGGTAAACCAGAGAGAGGACCAAGGACACAGCCGGTACTAGCAGATCGTTGAACCCGACACCGATGGCGATGAAGTACAAGAAGCCTAGCGCCAAGTACCAGCCCGCGGCTGCTGCTCGGACGAGCATCACGTTGATCCGATCAAAGTTGTCGACGGACGCGGTGAGCAGCCGTTGCTCGTGGTAGCAGCGCTCGACGCTCGCTAGGAAGGACTCGCGGCTGATGGTCTCCACATCCGCTCCGAAGAGGGCGTCCGCTCCGATCGTGTCAACGTACGTCTTACCTAGGAGAGTGTACGCCCACCGAAGCAGCTTGGCACGGCTCAGCTTCGGGCTCAAGGTGGTTGCGCCTGCGCCCGCAGCGGTTGAGCCCGCGGCTTTCGTGGTGGCGCCCGGGGTGGTTAAGCCTGCGCTCTGGATGTTTTCGGAATCCACACGCAGTTCCAGCTGTTGGCTCAGGATGTCGAAGACCTTCTCCGCCTCCCCCCGTGCCATATCGAGTCTATCGGCTTCCTTGAAAGTGTTGCCGAACGACAAAGGGCCAGCGACATACCCGAGCAACTGCTTCATGGGAAGATCCCTTTTCCAAGCCTGCACCTCGATGGCCGGTGCTTCTCCCTTGGCGATGGCCGGTGCTTCTCCCTTGGACAAGGTGCGAAGGATCGGAGGTGCGGCTGGCACCGGCGGCGGCACGGGCGAGGGTGGCATGGCCGGCGGCATGGGCGAGGGCGGGACGGGCAAGGGCGGCATGGGCGAGGGCGGCACCGAAGGTCCAACTGCCGCACCGTTGGGGCCGACTCCATCTCCGCGAGGCCGCAGGGCAGCGTCCTTATCGATTCCTTCAGAACCGCTACTCTGAAGAGCCGTTGCTGTGATTGCCGCGTCGGCATTCGGATTGCCGGCACGACCGCCGCAGAGAGGGTCGGACGGGGACAGTCCCTCAGACAGTGTCCTCCGGTGGCCGCGGAGGTCGGGCCATCTTTGTGAAAGCGATTGCCCACCGTCGAACGTGGAGGAAGACTTGATCGGCTTGCGTGGTCGCTCACTCACAACCTTCTGTGCCATTCGTCTTACACCCTTCTGTGCCATTCGTCGGGCCACCGCCTCTTGTATTCGAGCCGCCGCCTTTTTGCGCTTGGCTTCCTCGAGTTCCGCCTTTCGTGCTTGTATGGCCGCTGCGTCAGCAAGTTTGCGCAGCACCTTCTGAGCCTTGTATGCACTCTTGGCGCGCTCCTCATAGTGGTGCAAGGTAAGGAGCGAGATGTAGTATCTGGTCATGCCAACGATAAGTGGGTATCCGGCTCCGAGGGCAACCCACCATCCAAGGACCAGCCAGAAGCGAGGTATGCTCTGAATCATCAGCCACTCGTCGCGCTCAGAACCTAGAAACGGTCCGATCGCCATCAGCAGTGCGCTCCCGAGCAAGCCGAGTGGCCAGCCGGTACCTGAGCTCCACACAAGGGATACCGAGAGTGGGGGTAGCCAATACACGCCCAGCTGAGATCGGCCGACCCGATTGGAAATCAGGTGAGCGAGGGAAGCAAAACCGCGGCCGGCGGCCCAAGTGTAAACTGGGCGTATGAGGAGCCAGCCGTAGGCATCGCCGATCTCTTCCCACTGGAACACGATCCAGAAGAATATCGGAGCGAAGGCGACTGAGCAGAGCGCCTCGTACCACAGCATGCGAAAGGCATACTTGGGCACCTCGATGGCAAACTTGCGCACGGCGGCCTTCTTGCGCCACTCAAGGGCATACTTGCGCACCACATCTTCACCAGCTGTACCGTCCGCGCTCTTTTTGACTGCAGCGTTCATTTGGTCCACCACAACGCCCAACTTGTCCTCAGCGTTCAATTGGTCTCCTGGGGCTGCGATGCCGCCTTTGGCCGATTCTTGGGAAGGAATTTGCACGTCGACGTGATCGAGCAGAATGGCATCGAGTCGATCATGGTTGCTCCTCCTGATATTGGCTGTGCCAAACGAGGCGAGCGCTTTCAAATCGTCGGCAGCTTGACGAGCTTCAGCGAAGGTGGCTTCGTTCCGTCCCGACGAAGCCATACTCTCAGAGGCACGGTTGCTTCCGGGAACGGAAAGCTGGCGGATAAAACGTGGCGCTGTCGTGTGTGCATCGGGCGGTGTGTCGGGAGGTGTGCCGATGAGTGAATCGGCTGGCACGTTGATGAGCGCGGCGGCTGGAGCGTCAGCTGCTGGTTGGTCCCACCCACGAGGTGTGACGAAGTCCATCACCTTGACTCCAGAGCCTCTCGTGGTGATGATTGTTGGCCTAATCTGGAATGTTTAGTACCGGTAAAAAGTCCGTGTGCCCGTGCGCGCCCGTGTGTCCCGTGTGTGTCCCGCTCCCCCCGGTGTCTTTTTACTCGGTCTCTTTTCCCCCGGTGTCTTTTTACCGATCTCTTTTTGTACATGTACTCTGCCGAAGGCGATGACGATCGCTCGGGGTCTCGGCCTTCTCCGATTGCCCGCAACGCGGCGTTGGTGCGCCACCGTAGCCGCTGCAGGCGGCTACGCCGCCTTCACCGAAGCGCAACAGCCCTATTCGATATGCGAGGCGCACGCGCGTATTGTGCCTGCGGCGCCCGCTGAGGCTACCAGCCCTTCGCTCACCTCCCGCTGCATCGCGGAGGCCATCGGCACGGCGATCATTGTCTGTGGCGGCTGTGGCTCGGTGGCGGCTGCCAAGTACGGGGGCAGCGGAGCGAACGTCTTTGCCCACGCCATTACCTGGGGCATTTCGGTCACTCTTGCCGTGTATGCCACTCGTGCTGTCTCCGGTGCTCACCTGAATCCCGCGGTCACGGCCGCACTCGTGGCTACAGGCAAGTCGCCTGCGGACGAGGCGCCGGCGTATATCGCCGCACAGTGTCTTGGAGCCTTCGCGGCGGGAGTCGTCACGTACGCCGTCTGGGGCAACGCCATTGCGGCGACTGAAGCCGCCGCCGGCATCGTGCGCGGCACAGCCGCATCGGCCGCCATCTTCGCCGGAGCCTTTGGTATGATTCCGAACACCGCGGTGCTCGGTGCGGCGGGCGCGCTGGTGGCCGAAATTTGGATGACGGGGGTGCTCATGTTCATGATCTGCGCCATCGGCGATAGCGCCTCGGGGTCGGTGCCCGCTGGCTCTGAGCCAGCTCTAGTTGGGGCAACGGTTGCCATGATCATCGGCACTTATGGGCCTGTCAACGGTGCCGGCATGAACCCCGCGCGCGACCTCGGCCCGCGCCTCGTCACCCTGCTCACTGGCTGGGGCCCCGCCGCCCTGACGGGATGGTGGATCTACACAGTGGGACCGGTGATCGGCGCGGTGCTCGGGGCGATGGCTTACGATGAGCTGATCGCGCCACAGACTGCCATGAAGGCTCAGAAGAAGGTGCTGTGAGAGGCGCAGGCGGGGCGCACATTGTCGAGAGCAGCGAGGCGTCCAGAGCATGTGCATGCGAGCGCCCAAGCCATTCAGTGCCAGGAGCCATGGCACTAATGGCACTAGCCGAGGGCGGGGCAGCCTCCGTAGCACGAAAGGCTCACTGTCATTCGAGCTTGGAGGGTAGCTGTGGGACATGCCTGTTTGCCTGAACAGTGAACACACAGGGCGGCGGTGCGTGGCGCCGAATAGAGGCGGCCTCAACTCGGCAACCGAAAGTTTGAACACGTTTACCGGTTCGAGATCCGTGTGTCCCGGCTCCCCCCAGTGTTTAACCGTGTTTTTGAACCGGTGTTTTTGAACCGTTCGATCCAGTGAAACCGTTACGGTTACCGGTACAGAACTTTGCCATGGAATTGCAAGTTTTTCGACTCACGCACCACACGGCACGACCTAATTAGACCTCAAACCTCGCACAGTGCTTAGGGGCACCGTGTGCCTAGCGCCGACCTCTCATGTCCTCAAGGGGCACTGGTCACCCAGCGCCGATCCACGCGATCCCTGCAAAGAAGATGAGCTCGTCCATCGAATTTGCGCTACGGGGCGGGCTGAACCCGAAGACGGGGCTCTTCATCAAGGCGACGACCATGAAGCTCAAGTGGCAAGAATCGGCCGAGGCGATGGCCAAAAAGGGGTCAGCGCCCGCATCCGCCGCCGCACAGCCGGCACCGGCAGCCCACCCTATTAAGTCCATGACCTCAAAGTTGAAGGCTCTTGCGAAAGAGCAGAAGCAGCTCTTCGCCGACCTACACCTGTCGCGTCTTCAGAAGCTCGTTCGCGCGACCGACACGGCCAATAACATGGCCAAGCAATTCACGAAGGGCAAGAATGCGAGGGATATCAATACTGCGATCGAGTTGGCGACAACGGCGGCTGAGGCGGAGAAGGCTCTGAAGAGCTATCTGCTCCTTCTCAGCCCTGCGGAGATCCCGCACGTGCAGGCAGTGTTTGACAGCATGGACCTCAACCACGACAGCGTGTACTCAGTGTTCGAGATCCACACTGGGTTGACGCGACTCGGAATACAGGTGGATGTGAACCAGATGGCAGGGGTCTTTGCCATAGCTGCCGAGAAAGGCAACTTCGACGTCGACGACATTGACGATAAAGGCGACTTCCGCATGGACGCGAAGGGGTTCTTCGACATTTATTGGGCGGCACTCGAGCTCGAGCTGCGCAGTCTCAACGAGCTCGCCGATCTGCGTGCAGCTCTCAACTTCTTTTTGCGCACACTGCGCAACAAGGACAACTTCTTTGCTTCAGCCATCAACGAGGACGAACGTGTCAGCTGTGCGAATGTGCTAGCAGTCTTCCTACGCGTGCACCAGGAGTCGTTTGCTGGCACCCCGGAGCTGATGCCCGTGCTGCAAGAGTTGGGCTTTTCGACGGAATCGGCGAGTGAAGCGGCGGCTGAAATGGAGCGTCTTGCACGGATGGAGGCGGAACGGCTGGCGGCTGAGCACGCGGAGCGGCGGGCCGAGGAGGAGCGACGGGCAGCGGAGATGGCGGAGCGGCTGACAGCTGAGGCAGCCGCAAAGGCGGCGGCGGACCGGCGGGCAGCGGAAAAGGCAGAGGCGGACCGGCTGGCAGCGGAGAATGCGGAGGCGGCGCGGCTGGAAGGGGAGAAGATGGTGGCGGCGCGGTTCAGGTTGGCACAGGAGGCGAAGAGGAAGGCGACGCTTGAGAATGCACGCAAAGAGATGGCGACCGCCGGGGGCCGCGATCTTGGGCCACCAACACGGGGCACCATCATGGTCGGCGAGTACACAGGCTCGGCAACACTGTTTGGCTGGCGCCTCGAAATTACGGTTGGCTGGTTTCTCCCAACACCTGCGTTCATGGCGTCCAAGGCGTCCAAGGCGTCCGATTGGCTGTCCACCGGAGCGCACAAGGTACCGTACGACAACGACCACGCGCAAGAGCAGGTCAAGCACGGCACAAAACTGGCGCCTCTGCAGAAGCTAATACTCGAGGCCGACGTGGCCAACAAGAAGGCCGCTGCCGCCCTCTCGGAAGCCGTAAGGAAGCCAAAGGTGGTGGCGGGGGCTGCGGCGGCTGCGGCGCAGGCGGACGAGGCTGTGATGAGCCACCTGCTCAGCCTCAGCAAATCGGCACTCGAGCTCGAGCTGCGCGGCTTGATCCGGGCCGACGGGCTGAACGAGAGACTCGCCGAGTTGCGCATCTTTCTCGGTTTTTGTGGGCGCGCACTCTCCACTCATCATGAGTACGACAAGATGCAGGCGTTGCTAGGCATCTTTCTACGCCTGCACAAGGAGGCCTTCAAGCAGGCACCGGAGCTGCTGATAGACCTGCAGGAGCTGCGTGAGACCCAGCGCAAGCACACGCTCGTGCACAAGTCGCTGATGCGCATGAAGTCCGCAGCGATTGCGTCAGCCTTCGATAAGTGGCGCGAGAATCACCTCGAGGACAAGGCGGTCCAGTCCCTATAGTCCGAGTTTCGTGAGCCTCTCGTAGATCTCGGACACCGAGCTCGCGCCGGAATCGGGAATGGTCGTGTCCGCGCTACAATGGGAAAGTCGTACGAAAAGATCGAGGAGGTCAGCACTGTTCTCGCTTGACCGGCCGCGACGACCGGCTGACGTCGTGAGACCGCCTCCATCACCCCACGCCTCATCGCAACACGCAAGTCATGTCGCAAGTGCTACTCAAATCATTGTTCCCCTTACTTACCGGTATCGGTACTGCTGTACATAAACCGACGGCGACGACCCGAGAAAGAGCTACGAGACGAGACCAAACGAGACCTCGTGCATATTCGTAACGAGCGGTTCTGAGGTCAGGTCGGACCGCTGAGAACATAACGCTTTTTTTTGCCCAGGAGGTGTCCAGAGGGTGTTTCGAGACTCCCTGGAGTTAGTACGGGGCCCTCGGAGGCGCGGGGGGGTTAAGGGGGGTTAACAACAAAAATCGTGAAACGAAGGTGATTCACAGGGCACGATCGTGTAACGAAGGTGAGAACCTTATCCGATGGAGCACCCTGGCTTCATCGGCGCGGTTGCGTGAGCGGAGCGACTTGTTGAGCTCGCGACCGCCCGGCTCGTGCTCGGAGACGAAGGAGTACTACGAGGTCATCCTGAAGGAGTCAATC
>Ga0210241_100098_pt1 | contig 64635 bp, 52 predicted proteins | sample ChrtobMetP5a_8mM_FD_155488 | JGI IMG/M metagenome (GOLD analysis project Ga0210241, IMG submission 155488) | Chrysochromulina tobin associated microbial communities from unialgal haptophyte culture, Seattle, Washington, United States - P5a_8mM | ecosystem: Host-associated > Algae > Haptophytes >...
CGACGGTGGTGGTGATGGTGGAGGCGAGGGCGGCGGCGACGGTGGCGGCGACGGTGGCGGCGGCGAGGGCGGAGGCGACGAAGGAATCGGCGGATCTGGTGGTGGGGGGCTTGGTGGGGGCGATGGTGGTGGCGATGGTGGCGGTGGCGATGGTGGTGGCGATGACGGAGGCGGTGATGGCGGAGGCGGCGAAGGCGGCAAAGGCGGCGAAGGCGGCATCGGCTTCTCTGGAGGCGGCAACGGCGGCGGCTGAGGCGGCGGCGGCGGCGGTGGCGGCGGCAGATGGTGCCCCGGCAGCAGAGGCGGCAGTGGGGGCTCGGACGGAAGCGGGGGCGGAGCCGAAGGAAACGGCGGCGATGCAGGCGGCCACGGCGGCGGTGGCGGCGATGGGCGTAAGAACCATAAGAAATCTGGCTGGCCATCGAAGTACCACACCACAGGCATCAGCAAACCACTGATGCCGAGGCAGGAGAAGAGGCAGAAGGAGGCTTGCAGCCGCGAGCGCATCTGCTTGATCTGCGAGCTTCGCAGTCCGGTCATGGACGCCTTGGCTTCGGCAGGATCGTGCTGCTGGAAGTACTGCAGGTGCACCGGCGTGACAGCGCGCGGCGGCGAGAGCCATCGCCTGGGCTCTTGCTTGTGCACGACAGGCGAGGCGGCGGGAAACGCACCTGTAAAGGGATCGAAGCCGTACTGCCTTTGAGGAGCCACGATCCCCAGCGAGCGAGGCATGAGAATGACGATTTCTGCTTTGGCGCCTCCGAACTTCAAACTTCCAAATTTGGGTCATGTTTGGGATGGAAAAGGCTTGAGGTCAGACAATGCTGCCCTTGCCGTTTCCTCCACACTGCAAACACTCGCTTTTTAGTATTTTGGGTGACTGACAATGCTGCTAAAAATAGCTCTGTTCGCGAAGAAAACCAAATTCACATAAAGAACTCAACATTTGGGCGCCCGCGCAAGTGGGACGACGACGAGCCCGCTTAGGCCGCTTTACAAAGAAAGAGTCGCTTTACAAGCAGCTGGACAACCAGTAGCAGGAGGACCAGCAGGAGCAGGAGCAGCAGCTGGACAACAAGTAGCAGCTGCACCATGGCGCCTGATTTCGCGGTCCTCGATCCCTATAAAACACCGCCGCCGCCTCCTTCGCCGCTTCCACCGCCGCCGCCGCCGTCGCCGCCCCCGCCCCCGCCGCTCCCGCGGCGGCCACCACCGCCACCACTGCCGCCGCCACTCCCATCGCCACTACCGCCACCGCCTCCGCCTCGGCCGCCGCCGCGAGCACCAATACCTGAGCCACCACCGCCTCCTTCGCCGCTGCCGCCGCCGCCGCCGCCGTCGCCGCCGCCTCCGCCGCCGCACCCGCGGCGGCCTCCACCGCCACCACGGCCACCGCCGCTCGCATTGCCACAACCTCCACCGCCTCCGCCTCGGCCGCCGCCGCGAGCACCATTGCCTGGGCCACCGCCGCCGCTGCCTCGGCCGCCGCCGCCACCACCACCGCCGCTACCGCGGCCGCCGCTGCCTTTGCTTGAGCTAGAGCTACAGGAGCCCGCAATGCCACCCTTGCCGCCACAGATGGACTTTGGCGGGGAGGCGTTATCGTTCGTGACTCTCTTTGGCGTCTGTGTGATCCTTTGGATCGTCACTGGATTTGTGGGCGAATTCGCCCTCTGGATCGGGCAACTCTTTGGCTGCTGCACCGAGCCCGCGTCGCCTCGTCTTGCCAACGCGGACGAGACGGCGAGGGTGCGTGACGGGTGGCAGAAGCTTGACGGCGAGAATGGCAAGCGTGACGTTACGCCGCCTCCATCACCCCCGCCGTCATCGCCACCGCCCTCGCCGCCGCCGCCGGATTCAGGCAGGTGCAACTGGGTGCCACTAGCCCCAGGTGCGCGCTGTGGTTTCGAGGTGGCGCGATAGGAGCCAGCATGAGCGTTGGAGGAGGCTGAGCATGCACGGACAAGGTCGAGCGCCTGGAGCTCCTGGGTCCTGCACATGGTCCTGGACGGCCAAAAGGACCAAATACGTCGCAGATTAAAGGAGACACACACTCTCTCTCTCAGCAATGTGATCACAAAAGCTTGGCACGGCAGGTATGAGCATCTTCGATGGACTATGCGATATCAATATGCCCCGCCGCCCAGGCAGTGGGCACACAGGTTCACTTATCACGTAATCAGGATGCATCTCAGCCGGAAGCAGGGCGACCATAATAGGCGTACTCGAGCGCGGGTGGCGGTGGGCGCGAATGACCGACCGGATCATAACCTCGGCAATGAAAGTATTAAATCTGCGCATACACGGAAATGGACACTCTCCGTCTAACTTATTCACGCAATCACGACACGGGTCGCAACTCTCGGGCTCAGGCGACCAGGCTCTGGTAGAGTGCATAGTAATGCCGGTGCTCCTCGTCCGACATTCGTTCGATGTCCGCCTCGGTCACTTCCGAGAGAGCCATCGGCTGGCCCTGCACGAAAACCTCAGGGTCCTCGTCCTCTTCGCCGTCCTCAGCGCCGGCGCTTTCGGCGGCGACTGGTCGACTGGCATCCACAGCTGCGCTATTCACAGCTGCGCCGATGCCCCCGCTGGGCACCGACTGCGCCAAAGGGGGCGCCGCCAGAGAGGAGGGGCCCGCCCGGGACGACGCGTTTGCCGCGAGCTTCATGAACTGCACAAACTCCTCTTCGGCGAGGGCATCGGCGGCCGCCTGCTCCATCTCCTTCGCGGGCGGCTGCGTCGCGGCCTGCGCAGCCAGAGCCATGGCGGCCGCCTTTTGAGCATTGGATAGCATCCATGTGGGAAGAGGTTGGGAGCTTCCCCCAGCGGCGATGCCACGCGAGGCGCCCAATGTGGTGGCACCGCCGCCACCGGCAGAGGAGCCGCCAGCGCCGGCGCGCGCGCCGCTGCCGCTCTTGCCTGCCTTGGCAGCCGCGGCAGCCGACTCAGCATCATCGATCCGCGGCCGTTTGTACGTCGGCGGCGGGAGATCAGCCACATCCCGCAGGGCCCGTTGGAGGCCGGAGAGATGGATGCTGAGGGCCTTGCGATGTGCCTCGACGACGACCCGGGCATCCGAATTGTTCTCCTCCGCGAGCTCGACGCCGAAGCACCCGAGGTTCCCGCTCGGGCAGCTCAGCCCGCCGGTCATCGGATTGAGCTGTGTGTTGTAGTCCACCACGAGCTCCGACTGCCGCAGCCCGCACTTCGGACACCGATAGGTGTGCAGCTTGGGCGCCTGCTGGTCCTTGAGCCGTCGATCCATGGCATCCAGCTTGAACGTCACCGAGTCTGCGAGAATCTCGAAGTCGATGCCGTACAGCTTCTGCGCATTATCTTTCTCCGGCGGCGGTGCGACCCCGGGGGGCACCTCCTCGGCTTTTTTGGCCTGGGGAGCCACCTCGATGACGAGACCATCTGCCTTGAGCTTTGCCAGCAGCGAGCGCACGTATCGTATTGTCATACGCAGCCGCTCGGCGATCGTGTCGTCAAGTTGCAGCTCTGGGTGCAAGTTGGACCCACGCAGTTGGCGCGGCGCCGTCAGGATAGCCTTCATGACGTAGTACTCGGGAAGGTTGTAAAAAAGGCGGACGGTCATGAGCGCTAGACGCTCGAATGGCATCCAGTTGTCGTCCATCTGCGGCACGAGACGTTCCGGTTCTTCGCGATGTGAATCGCCCACGTGAATGTCCAAGTCTTGCAAAAGCAAAGCTCCCTGGAAGGTCGGAGGTACCAACCCAAAGGGACAGACCAACCCAAAGTCGTCTCAGTGAGTTCTCAGTGAGGCACGATTCCCGCCTCAGTGAGACGTAAAAACCGTACTGTGAGCCGTGCATAATCGTTTCAGTGAGGCCGGAAAATTCGACATGTATACTTGGAAGAAAGAAAACTGCCTCAGTGAGCCGGAAAACGTCAGTTACAAATCTCTGTCTGGGCGGCTGGGAGAGACCGACCTCACGAGCGAAATAATTGAGGAGCCCGAGCGAGCGAGTACTCTGTACTGTACTTGCTTGTGTTCACCGAGGGATCCGGAGCCGCCCTTTGATACTGTGGGGAAAGGAGAACGGCGGTCCGCGACGAAACTGACTCGTTGCTTGCCTTTCCTTTTTGGGATTAACTAATCGAAAAGCGGACCGACCACCCGGGGATTCACTGCAGCGGTCGCGTCCAGGACGCAAAAAGGATCCCTGGAAGGACCGAGCCATGAGCCTGTCGGGCAAGACGATCGTCGCGGCCGAGTCGGCAGGAGCAAAGGTTGGCTCCTCCATCACCACGAATACCAGCATCCTCGTTGCAGGCCTGGGCGCGGGAGCCGAGGAGGAGGACGACGCCAAGGCCAAGGGCGTCGAGATCAGGACCGAGGACCAGTTCGTGGCGGCGGTCGGCGGCGGCAAGGAGAAGGATGCGCCATTGGCCGAGGAGCCGGAGGAGGCGCCCAAGGCGAAGAAGGCCAAACACGATGAGCCAATACGCGTGAGTGCGCGAGACGGAGAGGTCACGTTGTCGCGCGATGCCCTCGAGCAATGTGCCCAAGACAGAGCCTTGCGAGCTTACGCTGTGGCCACGGACGCGTTGGCGGCGCGAGTGGCTGCTGCGAAGGCGGCCCTGTCCGAGGAGGATGCACGGCTCGAGGAATTGCGAGCACGGCTCGAGGATCTGCGCGCCAAGCTACACAAGGCGGAGGCTAACCATGAAGCAGCAGTGGAGGAGCTTCGTGCGGCTCGGGCGGAGGAAGAGCTTCATGCGGCTCAAGCGGACAAAGAGCATCAAGCGGCTCGGGCTTGGCTATTGCAGCAAACCAAACTCATCGAGGACGCCCTCTACCTTGACGCCCCCACGGCGGTTAAAAACATCCAGCATGTCATCGCCTCCCGGCTCAACGGCAAGTGCGCTTCCGAACTCTGTGTGCTGCTTGGCGCAGATCGTGACTTTGGCAGCGCAGAGGAGGGCGCGGCGTCCATCTCCGAGCCGGTATTTGTACCAGAAGGCTTCGAGGCGCCGCCGCAGTCAGCCAGCAGCTCCACGGCACCGCCCGCACTGCTGCATCAGCCCCCGTTCTTGGATGCCACGGATGCTGCCATGGAGGCTGCTCTGGGCCTGGTGGACGTGGCCACAATTGCAGAGCTCAAGGGCGTGGATCGAGTTCGGCGAGCGCTGGCGCGACGTGTCCTCTGCGCGCGCCTTTGCCGCCGCGACGGGCAGCCCGTACCCACACTTCTGGATGCGATCACCGACCTCGACGTCGAGCAGCTCATCGAGGCCGGCCGGCCTGGAGACGCGGCCATAGCAGGGCGGATGGTGCCTGGACTAGCGCGCCTCCATGGCTACGGCCATGTGGTGGACGTGGCCGCCATTCGGGCCGCAAATCTGGATGATGAGGAGGACAATGACGTGGACGACGACATGGACGACGAGGGCGAAGTAGGATTCTTTCTTCTTGGTACAGCTAAGGATGCTCTCAACAGCTGCATCTCAGGCGAGGGAGAGCCGCCGTTGGAGCTGGCGATCGCAGCCGTTGCCTGTGCAGGCTTGGGAGTCGTATGCGGCATTCCGGTGCAGCAAATGCGCGAGGACAGCGTAACGGCGGAGCTCGACTTGTCCGATAGGGGGCTCCACGTGGCTGCGGCCATGCTCGTCGCTTATCTCCTTCCGGCTACGTCGGTGCTCAAGAAGTGCAATCTGCTCAAGAACAGCTTCGACATTGAGTCGGCCACGATGCTTGCCAAGATCGGCGCGGACAAGGGCATCATGCTCACAAGCATGACACGCGACCAGACGAAGGCCGACCTCTCGGGCCAGGACCTCCAACCCGCCGACACCATCCTGATTGGGTCCGATCTGAAGTTTATGACGGTGTTGACCGATCTAAGTCTCGGCAACAACTGCATCGGTCCAGAGGGGGCCAAGGCCATCATGGGTGCCCTCTCCTCTGGCACATCGGCGGTGACCAACCTCGAGTTGCACGGCAACGATATCGGCGATGAGGGTTCGATTGCAATTGCCGAGGCCTTGCACTCGGGCATGTCCGTGGTGACTAGTCTAAATCTCCGCTACAATCAGATCGGCAAGGAGGGTGCAATTGCAATCGCTAAGGCGCTGAAGTCGGGCACGTCGGTGTTAATCACCCTGCACCTGGGCAGCAACAATATCGGCGACGACGGCGCCAGGGCCATCGCGGGTGCCCTTTCCTCGGGCACAGCGGTGTTGACCACCTTGGGCCTGGGCAGCAATAAGATCAGCGACGACGGCGCCAAGGCAATCGCGGGTGCCCTGTCCTCGGGCACAGCGGTGTTGACCGAGCTGCGCATGGCCTACAATAACATCGGCGACGACGGCGCCAAGGCCATCGCCGACTCCCTCAACTCGGGCACGGCGGTGTTGACCACCCTGCGCCTGGACACCAACAAAATCGGTGACGAGGGTGCCAAGGCCATCGCGGGTGCCCTGTCCTCGGGCACAGGGGTGCTGACCAAGCTGTGGCTTGGTAGCAATAGCATGGGAGATGCAGGAAAGCAAGCATTGCAAGATGCGGTGAAGGACCGCAGTGGATTTATGTTGCATCTGTAGCTTCAGGGCGGAGTCGTTCCCGCGTCGGAGGTTTCAAAACAGGTGTAGATGGTCAGAGCTGTATGTGTTCAGTGAATTTTCCCTAAGTTCGTAATTCTGCCTAGGGTGCTGAAAGATTTACGGAAAGGGCCAGCACGCGCTTCCACGCGCCTCGGCATACACAGTACTGTGGTATCATGTTGTATCGTATCCGGGCTTTCCGAGGTGCGAATGCGACGGTGCGACGGTGCACGGTGCACGGTCGTTCAGGTTTCACACGCGTCGCCCCGGTCCCGGATCCCACATGCATGCCCATGTGCACACACTCCTCCCGGACGGCGGACGACTGTTTCGCCGCGCCTCTTGCCTCAGGGTGAGGCAGGCTGCATCAAGTCGTGGGGCGCTTCCTGCGGCCACCCGCTCCAATCCACAGAAGAGAAGCACGTTCAGGACCCGTGCAAGTCTTCCTCTTTCTCCTTCGACTTTTCGCGCTTGGGGCGTTTGCCGAATCGCAGGCTCGAACCGATCAGCCCGCCCGAGATCGAGCTGATCATAAAGAAAGCATACCAGCCGGTTGGGACAAAGTAAAGCCAGCCTCCTCCAGTGCCGAGAATGAAGCCTGCCATGCCTCCGAGCGAGAAGCCAGTGACCTGGGACTTGGCGTGCGTGATGAAAGCTACGCCGACGAGGATGTAGTTGAACGCGAGCAACGCAATTTTGAACACACTCTCCCACATATCCGCAAACGTTGACAGATTCAAATTGGTTCTGTCTTGGGCGATGGACGTTGCGACGCTGTGATACACCAGCGCGCATAAGACGACGTAGAGAAGGCCGGTGATTATGGACGGCATCCACAGCACCTTGCCAGCCGCATCGAAACTCCTCGGATCGATCAGATCCATCGGCTGCGACCGTGTGGTGCGTGTGGAGAGCGGACACAGCGTCGGATGTGAACGTTACCCGTAAGTCAAGTCAAGTCAAGTCATGGTTGTCTGTTGTTTATGTATAGACTTGACTTGACTTGAACGTTAACACTACAGACGCGACAACCGGTGCTACGGCACTGTTACTGCCCGCTCATGGATGTGAGCTCATTCATATGAATACACACAACGTAACAGTGCCCGCCGTGTGTGTATTCATTACAGTGTGTGTATTAAGCACAACAGTGTGTGTATTAAGCAACTGTGCTTAATGACAAAATGGCGGTTACTGGCTACCTTCTCTCCAACGGCACACGCACTCCCGCGAGCCTAGGCGCCCTCGATCTCGGCAATCTTGGCCGCGAGAGGCCGCGGCGCCACGGGCCGAGCGTACAAGAAGAGCTCGCCCGACCGGTCCTCGACGATCCGAATGTCGCCATCAAAGTAGACGAGCTTCACGGAGCACGTGGGTGCGCGCCCCTGGTTCCACGGCAGCAGCTTCCACACAAACCCGACCGGCACTTTGAGGCTCCAGATTAATTGAGCAATCTGCTTGCCCAGGTCCCCAGGTAGAGGGCGCAGTCCCGAGAGGCCAGGGACAGGCCGACTCGTCGTGTAGAGCACCTCCATGTCGATCTTGTCGCCGTTGAGCGCCGCGGACGAGGCTGTGATCACGCACCCGCCAAACGTGGGCAGCAGCTTGAACCATCCCAGGATCGGAATCACGGTGAGGGAGAGAAGGTTGGTGTCGAACTCGGAATAGAGACGTCCAGTCGCGGCATCAATTGTCTGGGCGACGCGCCCGATCTTGGAGACGCCCCAGGAGCATGTCTGCAGCTCATGCAGCTTGAAGAAGAGTTCGGCCTTGTCGGGGGCGCCCGCGTTCGCGTATGCCTCCTGAATCGCTAGGAAGAAGGGCGACGAGCGAAAGATGCCGTGCGCGACGTTGGTGAAGACGAGCTCCCATTCGCCGTCGAGCGCCGCTAGGTTGGTGGGCAGCGGGGGAGATGCCGCGATGAGCTCGCGCATGAGCGACGTGGTGATCTCCATGCGCTCGCGATATGCATCCGACGAAGTAGGGTTGTACGACTGCCCGCGGTCCAACGCAGCGGCAGAGATGAGGATCTTCATCTTGAGCTCGGTGTTCACGCCCGTCTGCGTGAGGACCGGTGCGACGACGGTGGAAGCTGCTCGCATCAGCGCGGGTCCTGCGCGCGAGCTGGCCGTCAAGGCCGCGGTCGCCAACCACATCTGGGTCAGAGCCATCGATCGTGCAGGTTCTCGGCCGATAAAAAGACAAAAAAAAGACGCCGGTTGATGAGGGGCGGCAGGGAGCCGGGACACACGCGGGATAGCTCCCCGGTGTCTTATTTCCGGTTCTTGACTTGACTTGACTTGCCTAATTTGACGCATTTTTTCCAGAGCGCACTCAAGTGGCTGGACGCGCTTCACGCGGCCGCGGTGCCGGCAACGATTCAGTCCGGCGACTAGACTTGCCTAATGATTCTCGGCTGCGGCGGGCGTCGATCGATGTCTCTCTGCCTGGTCGCCTCTGTCATCGTCATCGGCGCACCGACGACCGGACCGACGACCGAGCCGTGCATCGACGAGGCGCCCCATTGCGGCGCGTGGGCAGCAAACGGTGAGTGCGAGAAGAACCGCAGGTACATGCTCGCCTCATGCCCAGTTGCGTGCGGCGTCTGCGACCTTCCGAGCCGGACCGCGCCCAGCAGCAGCAGCGCGTCGAATCCGGCTGCCGCGCCGGCAGCGTCGGCGGCGATACCCAAGGAACGGCCGCCACCTTCGCCACCACCATCGCCATCGCCGCCCTCACCGTCACCCGAGGAGCTGCCGCCACCACTGTCGCCTTCACCCGCTCGCGCCACCGCCAGCAAGACCGCTGCCAGCAGTACTGCTGCCAGCAGTACTGCTTCCAGCAACGCCACCGCCAGCACTGCCACCGCCAGCGCCGCCGACGTCGTCGTCGAGGACCTGCTCGCTCCCAAGCTCACCTCCTCCGGCGAGGACGAGCCCAAGGGACATGCCCGCTACGGCGCCGCACGGCTGCCCGGCAATATGAGCGCTCTATCGAGCACGATCCTGCAGCAGGCGCGAACCGGCCTGACGAGCGCGCTGCGCGAGGTGCGCAGCTGCCGCGCCGCGCGCCAGCAGTGCAACAACGAGCTTGAGGTGTGCCGAGCGGGCACTCTCGCGGAAGATAAGCGCCATCTGAGCGACGACCAGCATCTGCAGACGGAGGCACAGCATTGCCTGGTCCAGCTGCAGCACACGCGCGAGCAGCTGCAGGCACGCACGCAGGAGCTCGCTGACGAGAAGGGGCGCGCCGAGACGATCACAAACGCCGCCCAGAAGCAGCTCGCGACGGCGCGTTCGCGCCTGCAGCAGGCGACGAGCGCCGAGGCCGCATGCAAGACGCAGCTCGAGCAGGTGCGAGCTCGCTGATGGCCTCTGATTGCCACTGATTGCCTCCCTCATTGAGAGCAGGTGCGAGCTCGCTGATGGCCTCTGATTGCCACTGATTGCCTCCCTCATTGAGAGCAGGTGCGAGCTGAGGGTGTCGGATTGTGCGCTGAGGGCATCGGAGTGCGTCGGAGTGCATCTGAGTGCATCTGAGTGCATCTGAGTGCCTCTGAGTGCGTCTGAGTGCATCGGAGTGCATCGGAGTGCATCGGAGTGCGTCGGAGTGCGTCTGATGGCCACTGATGGCGTCGGATGGCCACTGATGATCGATGATGAGCTCGGATGGTGGTGCTCGACATCACAGACGGCCAGCGCCGAGGCGCATGCATGTGCTCACCACGGCGCTTCGCTCCCCTGCGCGACCTCACAGACGGCCAGCGCCGAGGCGCAGCAGCAGCAGGTCCAGGCGCAGCTCGGCGTCCTTCGTCGAAAGCTTGAGCAGAAGGAGCAGCTCGAGGACGCGATTGAGGGCAAGCACTCGAAGCTGACGGAGGTGCAGCCTTGCGTTCCGGATAGCCACTGACCGTTCCTGATGACCACTGATTGCCACTGATTGCCACTGATTGCGTTCCGGATAGCCACTGACCGTTCCTGATGACCACTGATTGCCACTGATTGCCACTGATTGCGTTTCGGATAGCCACTGACCGTTCCTGATGGCCACTGATTGCTCTTGTTCTTGATAGCCACGGATTGCTCGGCGGGCAGCTGTACCGTGCCGTCGAGGCCGCCGATTTCCAAACTGACTGCCGTTGAGTACCGTCGAGTGCCGCTGAATGCCTCTGAGTGCCGCTGAGTGCCGCTGAATGCCTCTGAGTGCCGCTGAGTGCCGCTGAATGCCTCTGAGTGCCGCTGAGTGCCGCTGAGTACCGTCGAGTGCCGTTGAGTGCCACTGAGTGCCACTGAGTTCCGTTGGTGGCTGTGGCTCTTGCAGGTGTACCGTGCCCTGGAGGCCGATTGCCTCTGATGACCTCTGATGACCTCTGATGACCTCTGATGACCTCTGATGACCATCGCAGGTGTACCGTGCCCTGGAGGCCGATTGCCAAGCGGAGCTTTCCAAGCTTCGAGCCGCCCAACACGACGCATCGACCGGTGCGCCGCCTCCACCGTCCAAGGCGACGAACGCCGGGACGGGCGCCGGGATGGGCGCCGTGTCGGGCGACGGACACGCCGAGGCCGAGGCGTCAATGCATGGCGGCGGCGGCGGCGGCGGCGCTAGTGGCGGCGGCGGCGGAGCGGGCGGCGAGGGCGGCAGCGCGGCGCCGTGCCGAGCGCCGTCGTCGATGCCCGGAGGATGCGATCCGATTGCACTGCTCATCAGCGGCGTGGGCGGCAGCCTGATCGGCTGGATGCTCCGCGGCCGAGTCAGCGGCGGCGCACGCCGGCCAGCCGCGCTGCCGATGAGCATGAACCACGGAGGATCGCGTGGGGGAGGCGCTGGGGCGGGCGGCTCACATGGAGCCGCGGAGGAGGTGGGGGGTTGGATGCCGTTGCCTACGTCACGCGACCTCAAGCTGTCTTAGCCGTTAAAAGCGTTCTTGTGCTTATTCGGTTCGGTTCAAATGATACAAGCGTAGCTCGTTCAGCGTCGCGCGTTCTGCACGATTGCGCGAACTCGTTATAACTCGAAACTGAAACTCTTCATATTCGGCTTTCGGGCACGCGGGGTATACAACTCACCATACGATACGCCACGATCGTGCGCGCGTCGTCGGCGTCGCGTGGTGAGGGTGGAGCGGAGACGGTGGAGGTCGAGGTGCGGGGAGGACCGGACTATAACGAAACTATAACGTAAGCGCTGGGCGTCAACATCTACCGCCACGTCAGATGAATTTTAGGAGATGCGCTCGTATTTGTCATTGTGCTCACAATGTGCTTGTGGCGTGGGCACACAGGGCGTGGATGCCGTTATAGCCCATGTGGTATAGCCGGGCCGTCCTCGATGGCGGAAGATGAAGGGGGTACGCCCAGCCCCCAGCCCTCGCCCAGCCCTAGCCCCACGGTGCAAGGTAGGTGCAAGGTGCACGGTGAGCTTCGCATACCCAAGGGGCTTCCCCTTGGCATACCCGTTTACTTACGTTTACTGTTGGCAGTTCCAGTGTTCAGCCCCGAACCAACGGCAAGATGAGCAGGTTGCCTACATTCGCGAAGAGGTGCACGCCACAGTGCACGAACGCGCCCGGCAGCAGATGACCACGCACCGTGAGCACTCGGCCGACGGCATAGCAGAGCGCCCCAAGTGCGTACCCGCCAAAGATCCGCGGCGCCCAGCCCGGTGCGCATGAGCGGCTTGCTAACCATATCTGGCAAGCCATGCCTACACGCACGGTGACAAGGTCGACAGCGCGCCGGGCGCTCTCCTTCACCTGATGATGGAGGCCATCAAAGGTCATCAGTGGCCCTCAGTGGCAATCAGTGGCAATCAGTGACCCTCAGCGGCAATCAGTGGCAATCAGTGGTCATCAGTGGCCACAAAGAGACGATCAGGGTGGAGGCGATCTCCCCGACCGGATTCTGCCAGTAGAGAATAGATGACAAGAGAACGAGGAGCGGCCCAACGCCAAAGTGCACCGCGCCGTGATGGCACGCGCTCGCCACTGACGAAACCGTGAAGAAGGACGAAATGAAGCACGGGTTGCGCCAACGCGACGAGGTGCGTAACGGCTGCCACTCATCGGAGCGTAAATCCGCAAGGACGTCGCTGAAGCCACTGATGAAACCATGAGGAAGGACGTTGCTGAAGCCGCGGCTGCCGCGGCTGCCGCTGATTGAGGTGATTGCCACTGATGACCCATGAGTGCCGCTGATTGAGGTGGTGCGAGTAGGCGCGATTGGAAGAGAGTAGTCATCGTCCGGCGGAGGGAGGGAGGAGTCGTCGTCATCTGACGAACCTGACGAACCTGACGAACCGGACGAACCTTCCAAAAGATGCGGAGGGAGCGAGTAGTCGTCGTCATCTCTTGGAAGGTTCGTCAGGAGCGACGACGACATCGTTGGGCCCCGGACGACGTGGCGGGCACTGCGCCGGGCACGTCCTCGTGAGCCACCTTCGAGCGTCGTGTCCGGCGTCTGGACGCGCAAGTGCTGCAGGATGCCGCGCACGACGCGAAGCTGCTGCACTCGTGCCGCCGCCGCCGCACCGTCCTCTGCCGCCGCCGCACCGTCCTCTGCCGCCGCCGTCTCGGGCGCCGTCGCAGGCGCCGTCTCGGGCGCCGTCTCGGGCGCCGTCTCGACCGCCGTCCCGAAAGCAGCGATCTCCTCCTCATAGCGCTGGCGTCCCGTGTCTTCACAAAAGGTGAGGGTGCGTTCGTCACTATCGGCGCACGTGGACTCGCGCACGAAGCCGCGCGAGCGCGCGGCCACGTGCGAGGCCGCGTAGCACCCGGTACCGTCGCCGGCGAAGACAGAGAATTGCACCACGTCATTGCCACGCGTCCTCGCCTCCAGGTGGTGCAGGAATAGCGCATCGAGGATGAGCTGCGCGCCGCGCGTCTGCAGATTGGGCCCCACGCCACTCTCGATGCTATCCGCGATCCAGCAGTCGTGCACCTCGTAGCCGAGCGACGAGCTGCGCCGCCGCACGAGGGCGCCAGCGCAGAGGAAGTGGTCCGAGGCATCAAACGCCTTGAGCGCGAGCGAGCAGGTCTCGCCACGCTCGAGGTTTTCGTGGTCGACGAAACCAGCCTCGGCGACTCGCACGACCACTCGCGGTGGTCGCACGACGCCATGCAGGCCCAAAGCCACCGAGGTCCACATCGTCGTGAGCATCTCGTCATCCGGTGTGAATTGGCTGGTAATACTGACGAAACAAAGGTTGTGTCGGCCACACCTCCGTCCATGGTGATACATGTAGTGAGGAGAAACGCGCGTTGTGTTGATCACATCGCTGCATCATTTTTGACGATTTTTGTGCTCACTTTCTCTTCGTCTCGACAATCTTCTCACGCACGATCACATGGTACGGTCATTGCAGATGGTGCTCGCCGTCGCTGCCGCTCTGCTGCAGGCTGGTTGCGCCTCGGCCTTCCAGTCAAGTGTGAGCTGCTCGACCACCACTACAGCGCAAGCACGGGCATATCCCATACTGCAGCAACGGTACTCCGCAGACTCTGCTGCTAGCAGGGCTGCTGCTCGAGCAGCAAGAAGCGGCGCGTCCATGGCCCCTCAGCACGCTGCCCCAACGCGAGACGCCTCACCTTTAGTGACCGCGCCTCCGCGGAGCTCGATGCCGCAGCAGCAGTTTGCCAGGCCGCCGCCTCCACAAGCCATGCCACCGCAGCAGTTTGCCAGGCCGCCGCCCCAGCAGGCCATGCCGCCGCAGCAGTTTGCCAGGCCGCCGCCCCAGCAAGTCCCAGCGCGAGGGCTGTCGGTACGCGAGCAGCTCATGGCCTCCCAGCGCAGCCGATTGCGGGCGGGAGTGGGCGCTTCAGATTCCGCATACGCGCCCGAGGCATCGATCACGAACCACCCGGGCGACCAGGGGGAGACCAGAGTGCATGGCGGCTCATCAGAGATGGAGTCCGTGTACGCAGTGCTGCAGGAGTTTGCGGCGAGCGACTACGCCAAAGCCATTTGCGAGTACTGCAACGTCTCGCCGTCGCAATGGGGCCAAGCTCGCGACATGTTTGCGGAGGTGCGGCTGGTCGGGGGGCCTGGAGGACCTGCTTCGACGGTCGTGATCGTGCTGAGCCGTGCCTTCGAGCAGCGCTCAGAAAAGCTCCTCGAGCGCCTCAAGCGCCACTTTAGGCAGCGGATGCCTGGCCAGGTCCAGCGCTTGCAATATGAGACCAAGTCGCCGCCCTCCACGAAGACGTACATCGTCTAAAGCCTGGCAGGGTCTTGGGACTTGGCACGTGCACCTCTGGTGGCTCCGCTGCCCAGCCCACAGCACGGGGTACGGAACTAAGAACTGGACTTATCTTGTGCATGCATGTGGAAGCCGATCGTGGAAGGCGGCGCGAGGCACCAGCCGGAGAACGATGCAAGTTCGCAGTGATTGGATTTCGTTCGGGGGGGATATGATTCGTCGTGTGGATATTGAAAGCTGGTCTCGTGTCTCATGCCCGATCTCATGCCGCATACCATCAGTTTCTGTCGCGTTGTCCGATTGCGTTCCCCACAGTCGGCCAGTGCTGGGAGGGCATGATGTTATGATTTCTCGCCGCCGCGCCTACCGCTTACCGGTTTTTTCTTTTACGGTTTTTTAGATTTATACTGCGCGCGGTACCGGGGGCGGGCCCGCGCCCGCGCGGGGCGCGACCGGTTCCCAAACCGAAGACCCTGGCAGGGTCATCTAGTCACTAGTGCTCTCCCTCATCAGCGATCAGGCGACAGAGGTCTCGAGAATGCGACGTGCAATAGGCAATGGCACGTCCAATCGCCCGCGCGCCGAGGGCGCTTCCCGCGCCGGCGCCACCACGCGGGATCCACGCGCGCCGTGCTGAGCGCCGTACCTCGAGATGGCGACATGGCTGGCGGGTGCCCCTGTGCATGCCCATGTGGCTGCCTCCGCCTGCATGCATGCGAGCCGCGTGACCTCGCGAGTGTAACGCCCGTCCGAGTCCGCGGTGCCCCGCCACGACGCGCGCGACGCCAGACTGGCTTCGATGGCGGCGACGAGCTGTCGCTCTTCCACAGCCGCCTTCGTGCGACGCGCCGTACTGAGCGCTCTTCCACAGCCACCTTCGCGCAACGCGCCGTACTGAGCGCTCTTCCACAACCGCCTTCGTGCGACGCGCCGTACTGAGCGCTCTTCCACAGTCGCCTTCGCGTAACGCGCCGTACTGAGCACTCTTCCACAGCCGCCTTCGTGCGACGCGCCGTACTGAGCGATTATCGTGCACGCGCCGCGGCGCTCGCGCAAACAGCTTCGAGCGCCGCCGCTGTGTGCCCTGCCCCCGCTAGGTGCCCTGCCTCCGCCGCCTCGCCTGGCGCCGCTTGACTGCCTGGCACTGCTTCGTTGCCTGGCGCGTCCTCACCGCTCCTTGTCGCCTCACTCGATTCCTCCGACGAAGACCTTCGGCCCGCAGCCACCGAGAGCTCGGCTCCATCTCTGCAATCAACTGCGATGCGTACGCGGCGTGCACTGCCGACGAGTTCGGCGCCGCCGCGTCGTCCAAGCTGCAAGCTCGCTCGCACCGCTACCTCGAGCGACGCCGCCTCCTCGGCAGCGGTGAGAGGCGCCGCCCGGTGCGCCACCGCGAGTCGCTCGCTCTCGCGGAGCGCTGCGGCAAGCTGGACCTCCTCTCGCGCGCGTGCGTGCACGTCGCATGCGCATCACGCTTCCATTCGGCGGCGTGGCTGCACAACCTCGCTTGCACACCTCGCCGCTGTGAGCCGCATGCCGCTGGACTGCACGCACAGGTCCGGTTTGGACGCACCCACCGGTGCCTTATTGAGCGCAGCCAGCGGCTGCAAGCGCGACTCCAATCGCTCCCAATCCACAGGCGGCGAAAACAACTGGTTGGGCCGCCCTCTCAAGGGTGGTGGCTGGATCGGAGTCAGTTGTGGCGATCCAGGTGGAGGCGTAAGCCGCGGCCGGGTGAGTAGCACATAGTCCCCACTTTCAGTGGGGAGCACGTGCGTCGGCGTGCCGATCACCCACTTGCGGCGCTGGCGAGGCGCAACGTCCTCCTCGCCAGGCAACATCAGAATGTGTCTACTATATGTAACGTCCTGGGCTTAGAGCGCCGCACGCCGCAGATTCTCTGGCGCGCCTCCGCACGTTTGAGCTTGGGCGTCACCGTGAAGCAGCCAATCGCGGCCTCCATGGGAGTGTCTGCGCAGCGGCATTCTCCGCGGTTCAACGTGCGTACGAGAAGGAGAGTTCCTCGTTGTCAGTACCGGTAAAAAGACTCCGGGGGGAGCCGGGACACACACGGGACACACACTCGTTGTCAGTACTACATCCTTCAAAACTTAGTGTGAATTTGGCGGCGAGATCGGTGTCAGACCGCTGTCATTACTTATTTAGGGTAAGTGTTGAACACCAAGGAAAAACACCTGTAAGCCCACAGGTCGTTTCGTCGTGTCTCGGGTCATCGCAGGCGTCGGCAACGCAACAGTGGCCAGTGCCCTGTCTGTCGAGACTGCCAATCAAGCGCCGTAACGGCATTGCGTAACGGGCACCTTACGGCACCATCCATGAGCCACTCGCTAGCCCAGTCAGTAATAGTACTTGATGAGGTGGCGCATGTCCTTCGGTATCCTATTCACCTCGCGCAGCGCCGAGATGGAATGGATCACGCGGATCTCGTGCCAATCTCGCGCGGGCATGTTGAGTGCTTGGTGCGCCTGGTATCGAAGCGGCAGCTCATACCAAGTGTAAAAGAGGCGCCAAAACTCCTGGTCGCCGCCGTCGTACGTGGACTTGTTGGACATCGAGTACAGATGCCTCAGCGCCCGCCCAAACTCCGCAGCCGACGGCGTCAGCCCGAGCAGTCCCGTGGTCACCGCGCAAGACTCATTATGTCGCCACTGCCATCGAGCCATCGAGGTATGCCACACAGCAGAGGGCGTCTGCACGAATGCGAGGTGGTCGATATTGTGGGCGAGCGCCATGTCGTTGTCGAACACGAACACCTTGTCGAACTGCGTCAGCGCGAGCGCACCAATCTTGCCAAACGTCAATCGGTGGTAACGGTTGGCCCACAATGGGGGCACTACAAACGGTCCCTCGGTCACGCTCACGTTGACCTTGTGCCGGTGCCCTTCCTGGATGAGTTTGCGCTCCTTGCTTAAGTCGCGCTCCGGCCCGACGATCACGTGCAACGGCAGCCGCGTCTTCACCTTGCCCGCCGAACGGATGAACCAGCTGATGCGATTAAACTCGCGGTCGTACGCCAACCAAGGCTTGTGCTGGAACTTGGTGCGGACGAGCGACCTGTTGTACATCAAGAAGAGCAGCAGCGCGACACGCGGTGGCAGCGGCCGGTCGTCGGCGCTCACATTAGGCGGCGACGGCGTGTTACACAATTCCGACGGCCTACAAAGCCACGAGGAGCCGCAGCCTTCGCTGCAGATGCACCGGCTGGCCGACAAGTTGCAATAGGTGCGGTACAGGATGTCGGGGGTGTCAAAGGCCACTCGTCGATGGCCGATCGCACATGTCAAGTTGCTGCGATTCTGCACGTATTTGATCATCGGCATGGCTGTGGCGCAGGACAGCGGTTGTCGCGTGAAATGGGAGAGCGTTGTGAACACGTGAGCGGGGGGTTCTCCCTGTAATCTCGGACCCCTTATCTTCAAGCGAGATCCGATCTGTCACAGGTACTCATCGGGATCCCGAAACCCGTACAGCGACAGAGGCCCCTCGCTGCGCAGCGCGCCGATCGCCTCGGCCTCCGATTCACTAAGGGCAAAGTCAAACAGGATTCGATTCTCGATCTGGTGCGCACGCGTGGCGGCCTTGGGGATGATGCAGAGGCCCTGCTCGATCTGCCAGCGCAGTGAGATCTGGTGCGGCGAGCGTGCGTGCGCTTTCGCGGCCGCCGTAATGGGCGCTCGGCCGAGCAAGTCCAAATTTGGGTCCTTCTTCCACAGCTGCCAGCCGCCGCCGCCGCCGCCGTACGCCTGCAGAGCGATGCCCTTCTCGCGGGCGTACTGCAGCCACGCGGGATGCTGACGAAGCGCGTGGTACTCGAGCTGCCACACGGCTGGCAGTGGCACATACTGCGAAATCTGCCGCGGAGAGTGGTTACACACGCCTATCGCCCTCACCTTGCCCGCGGCGCGCGCCTCGAGCAGCGCCTTCCATGTGGCCAGCCTGTTCTCAGCGTGGAGCTTGGAGCGCGGCTGCTTGGCGACGGGCTGGTGCACCGCTGAGTGCATGAGCAGCAGATCCAGGTATGTCGTCTGAAGCTTGGCGAGGCTCGCTTCGAGCGATTGCAGCGCGGCCGCGTAGCCGACGTTTCCGACCTTGGATGTCAGGAAGAGCTCCGACCGTGGCACGCCGCTGGTCGTCCACGCGCGGCCTAGCGCGGCCTCAGACTCGCCGTACTTGGGAGCTGTGTCTATCAGGCGGTACCCCACCTCGAGGGCGGATGCGAAGGCACTTTCGGCGTCCTGAAAGATGCCTCCTCCCAAGCCGACGATGGGCATCTCGCCGCCCTCGCGCAGCGAGAAGGTGCTGCTAGCGTTGAGTGTTGGCGCGGCCGCATTGCAGGCGGCGGCGGTGCCAGAGGGTACATCCATCGGCACCATTGCAGTTTCGTCGCTCCCATAAATGGACGCTTCCGGAACATGTACAAAGTGCGGCTCACCATGATGGGTGTGGAATTTTTACACGCTGTGTGCTGCTTACGTGTTGTGTGTTTTCATATGAAAGAGTTTGACTTTTTTCTCGAATGGCGATCCCAGCCGCAGAGCGCTCGGTGACGCTCAGTCTCTACCGCGCGATGTGGCGCTCGACGATGGCACCGGCCGTCCGCCACTCGCGCTTCACGGTGCCCCTCGGAAATCTCCCTGACAATGTGAGCGCGCTCGCGCGACGGCTCAAGCCCACGGACCAGCGTGGCTTGCAGGCGCTGCTGCGCGCGGCGTGGCGCGACGAGGGAGGCACCCTGGACGGCGCGTTCCAAGCCCTCCGCGCGCTCGGCGAGCTGCACAGCGAGTGCGAGGAGACGGTCAAGCGGCGCGTGGACAAGGCCGACAGGCGAGGCATCCACTACCAGATCGGCGAAGTTCTGAGACACAAGGTCTTCGGCTTCCGCGCCGTCGTGATCGGGTGGGACCGGCGGCCCGCGGTGGATGTCTCCTCGTGGGACGGCGTGCAGAACCTGCCGAGCGGCACCGAGCAGCCCTTTTACAAGATGCTCCCCGACCTCGCCGACTGCATCGAGCACCTCGGTGGCCCACGTGATGTTCGATACGTCGCCCAGGAGAATCTCGAGCGAGTGCCGCTCTCGCATCGACGCATCCTGCACCCGAGCCTGTCCGCGGCCATCTTCCCGGCGTTTGATGGCACGCACGGCCGCTTCGTGCCCTCCGAGCAGCTCGCATTCGCCTATCCGGGGAGCGAGCTCGAGCCTTCCAGACACGAGCCACCGCTGGCGGCGCTGCTGCGGCAGGTACCGCCCGCTGCTCCGCCTCAGCCGGCTCCCAGCCCTCGCCCCATGCCCAACCCTGATTGCATGCTGATTGCATGCTGATTGCATGCTGATTGCATGCTGATTGCCGCTGAGTGCGTCCCTCATCAGGTGGCGCCGCTGCTCGCCTCGTTCTCTAGCGTCTCCGCCGGCATGGGTGCCTTCGTGCTCGCGGCCACCGAACGGGAAGCCACGGAACTCGCGAGGCGGCGGCTGGCGGCGGCGGCGGCGGCGGCGGCATCGGCATCGGCGGAGAGCGCAGCGGCGGCGTCTGCTGCTGCAACCCTGGCCTCTGCGGTGGCCTCTGCCCGCTCTCCCGCCGACGCCGTGGATGCGCTCAACACAGCGCTCGTCCGCTCCACACAGCGCGAGCAGGCCGGCGGGATCGAGCTGCTGCACCCGCGCGGAGCGAGCGCCGTCCCGGGCGCCACCGCCTCTCCCCGTGAGCTGCTCGGCGAGGGCGTCGTGTCGAGCGCCGCCCCTGCCCGCCGCCTCGGGCCAAGCCGCGCCGTGCCGAGCACTTGCATGCTGCGCGACGTGCGCGCGCTCTCGCGGCGCGCCGTGCGCTCGTGCATGCAAGCCGAGGCGGCGATGACGCTCGCAGGGATAGCGATGCACGAGGGCGCGGCGCATGCAAGTGCTCGGCACGGCGCGGCGTCTGGCGCGGCCGGAGGGCCGTTGGCTCCGGCGGCGGCGAGCGCCCAGCACGGCGCCCCGGCAACCTTGGCAATGGATGCCGAGCAAGGGCACGAGGAGGAGGAGGACGACGACGTCGAGGACGAGGACGGCGCTGTGTCGGGCGCTGATGAGGCCGCCGCCGGCGACGATGCCGCCGCCGCGACCGTGAACGCCCATCGCAGCGCCGTGAACGCCCATCGCAGCGCCGTGAACGCCACACTCCGCCTCGCCGCCGCCGCGCCCGGCACGGCGCCCGACGTTGCAATGGCCTCGAGGGCGGCGCTCAGCGCCACGTACCGCGCCATCAGGCACGTGGGCCAGATCGAGAAAGATCGATGGCAATGGATGGCAACTGATGGCAACTGATGGCAACTGATGGCAACTGATGGCAGCTGATGGCAACTGATGGCACCGAATGGCACCGAATGGCAGCTGATGGCAGCTGATGGCAACTGATGGCAGCTGATGGCACTTCATGGCAACTGATGGCACCGAATGGCAGCTGATGGCAGCTGATGGCCTCCCTCATCAGGCACGTGGGCCAGATCGAGGAATATCTCGCGACCAACCTCGCCGAGCGCGAGGCTAAGTCGGGCCGCGAGGGCATCCAGTTCCATGTGGGCCAGGTACGGGCCGCTGATTGCAACTGATTGCAACTGATTGCAACTGATTGCAACTGATTGCAACTGATTGCAACTGATTGCAACTGATTGCAACTGATTGCTCCCCTCATCTAGTACGGGCGTGAGGGCCGCTGAGGGCCGCTGCTTTCATCTGAGGGCCTCTCTGAGGGCCTCTGATTGCCTCGTCGCGTTGATTCGTCAGGTGCGCCGCCCCTTGGGAGATTGCACCTGAGTGCGTCTGATTGCCTCCTTCATCAGGTACTCCGCCCCTTGGGAGATTGCATCTGAGTGCGTCTGATTGCCTCCTTCATCAGGTACTCTGCCCCTTGGGAGATTGCACCTGAGTGCGTCTGATTGCCTCCTTCATCAGGTACTCCGCCCCTTGGGAGATTGCATCTGAGTGCGTCTGATTGCCTCCTTCATCAGGTACTCCGCCCCTTGGGAGATTGCATCTGAGTGCGTCTGATTGCCTCCTTCATCAGGTACTCTGCCCCTTGGGAGATTGCACCTGAGTGCGTCTGATTGCGTCCTTCATCAGGTACTCCGCCATCGCAAGTTCGGATTCCGCGCCGTCGTCTTTGGCTGGGACGCGCGTCCTCAGATCGACGTCTCCCAGTGGGATGGGGTCGTCGGCCTCCCTTCAGGGCCATCGCAGCCCTTCTACCGGATGGTGCCCGATGATGGCGACTGCTATTCTCTGCTTGGAGGCCCGCGTGGCGTGCGCTACGTCGCCCAGGTCATTGCCACTGGTTGCGTCTCCGATTGCCACTGATCGCGTCACTGATTGCCACTGATTGCGTCACTGATTGCCACTGATTGCGTCACTGATTGCCACTGATGGTCACTGGTTGCATCACTGATTGCCACTGATTATGACGCTGATTGCGCCACTGACTGCCACTGACGGCCTCTGAGTGTGCACCCCGCACCTCCGCAGGAGAATCTCGAGAAGCTCCCGTCGGCGGCAGAGGTGATTGCGCCGCTGATTGCCACTGATTGCCGCTGATTGCCGCTGATGAGAATCTCGAGAAGCTCCCGTCGGCGGCAGAGGCGATGTGTAGAGCACGAGCTCCTTCCCCATCTGAGTGCGTCTGATTGCGTCTGAGTACGTCTGATTGCGTCTGATGGCCTCCCTCATCAGGCGCGCATCGAGCACGAGCTCATTCCGCACCTATTCACAGCCTTCGATCAGCGCAGTGGCACGTACCGGCCTGTGCAGCAGCTCGCGTACTGGTATCCGGTAGACGAACCGCCCCCGCTGCCTTTGGGAGATGATGCCGTCTCCACCCTCTCCTCCTCCTTCGCCACCACCGCCGCCGCTTCCACCGCCGCCGCCGCCTCCACCACCACCGCCGCCTCCACCGCCGCCTCCGCCGCCGCCAGCACTAGTTCCGTTTCGAGCAACGCGTCGGCGACGATGGCGGCCGAGCACGCGCATTCGATGGGCGTCGTCGTTCATGTCATCAAGTCGGCGCGCGCGCTGTTGCGAGCACATGCCATCGCCTCCTCGGATGCAGTGCGTTCACAGCACCTGGATGCGGCCCTCGCGCTGCTCGGAACGGCGCGCGACTCCACCGAGGCAAGCACCGCCGAGAGCTACAGAGACCGAGAGCGATTTACTCTCTGATGTCCCTCTGAGTGCCTCTGATGTCCCTCTGATGGACCTCTGATGGACCTCTGATGGACCTCTGATGGACCTCTGATGGACCTCTGATGTCCCTCTGATGTCCCTCTGATGGACCTCTGATGGACCTCTGAGTGCCTCTGATGTCCCTCTGATGGACCTCTGATGGACCTCTGATGGACCTCTGATGGACCTCTGATGGACCTCTGATGGACCTCTGATGGACCTCTGAGTGCCTCTGATGGACCTCTGATGTCCCTCTGATGTCCCTCTGATGGACCTCTGATGTCCCTCTGATGGACCTCTGATGGACCTCTGATGTCCCTCTGATGTCCCTCTGATGGACCTCTGATGTCCCTCTGATGGCCCTCTGATGGACCTCTGATGTCCCTCTGATGTCCCTCTGATGCACCTCTGATGTCCCTCTGATGGCCCTCTGATGTCCCTCTGATGGCCCTCTGATGGACCTCTGATGTCCCTCTGATGTCCCTCTGATGGACCTCTGATGTCCCTCTGATGTCCCTCTGATGGACCTCTGATGGCCCTCTGATGGCCCTCTGATGGACCTCTGATGGCCCTCTGATGTCCCTCTGATGGACCTCTGATGGACCTCTGATGTCCCTCTGATGGACCTCTGATTGTGTCCCTCATCAGGCAAGCACCGCCGAGCGACTCACCAGCACCATTCTCGCCGCCCACCCGTCCGACTCGTTGACGGAACTCACGCGGCGCGCCGACACGGCGCTCGAGCGCGACGATCTCGCTGCGGCGCAGATCGAGCTCGATGCGGCGCTTGCCCTCGATGCGACCCATGCCGAAAGCTATGCGCGCCGCGCGAACGTGCATGTGCGCCAATCCAAGCATCAGCGCGCCCTGGCCGACGCTGAGAAGGCGCTCGCCCTCGAGCCTCGACATATCGGTGAGATGCCTACGCCTCTGATTGCGTCTGATTGCGTCTGATTGCGTCTGATCGCTCGCCCTCGAGCCTCGACATATCGGTGCGCGAAGCTGCTCGCCTCTGAGTGCCTCTGAGTGCCTCTGAGTGCCTCTGAGTGCCTCTGAGTGCCTCTGATGAACTCTGATTGTGGCTTCCTTGAGTGCGTCCTTGAGTGCGTCCCTCATTAGGCGCGCTCTGCTCGCGCGCGGCCTCTGATGACCTCTGATGACCTCTGATGACCTCTGATGACCTCTGATGAACTGTGATGAACTGTGATGACCGCTGATTGCCTCCCTCATCAGGCGCGCTCCGCTCGCGCGCGGCGGCGCTGCACGGGCTGCGCCGGTACGCAGAGGCCCTCGAGACGTACGACGAGTGCCTGGTGCGCCACCCGTGGGCGCAGGGCGTCGTGTCGGGCATCGAGGGTGTGCGCAAGGCGCTCGAGACGGCGCGCGCGACGGAGGCGGCCAAGCGCTTTACGAGCCGCGGCCGTTCGACGAGCGCTTGGCTCTCGTCGGTGAGACCACGCCTATAGCTTTGCCTCTGAGTGCGTCTGTGTCAGTTTGAGTGCCACTGAGTGCGTCTGAGTGCTTCCCCGACCAGGTGAGTACGGCGAGCAGCCGGCCGCCCGCGAGGGAGCGAAAGGCTGCAGGGGGGCCGGAGAAGCTCACCAGAGGGCTGCGCTTCCAGCTGCGCGACGAAAAGGATGGCGATGAAGATTGACACAATCTCGCATGATCGCGTCGGATGTGCGGATCGATGTTGAGGTGAGAGCTGACACATGCGACGACCCGGTTTTTCATTTTTTGTCTCTTCGCGTTAAAATACATGTAACACGAACACAAGTCGAATGCTAGTTCGTTCACGGTCGAAAGACGCCCCGCAGGACTTCAGTCCTCGATACCTGAGGTCCAGAACGCGCGGTAGCGAGCGATTTTCCTGGCGGCGTCACACAGCGACGTGCCAACATGAGAACGCCCCGTGCGGAGCCAGCGACGAGGCTATGGGTAAGAGCTAAGAGCCCTTAGCGAGGCCGACGAGGCGATAGCGACGACGCGACACGCCGGACAGCGAGGGAGTGCTCTTCATGTCGGAGCAGGCAGCCCGAAGCCAAAAGTCCCTGCATTTGTGAAGCGTCACGGCATCACGGGCGATTGGCAGGCGACGCCGTTCGCGAGGCCGTCGGGCGGGCACCGCGGACCAGACAAGGCCGTGATGGTATGGAGCCTGGAGTGCATCCAGCAAGTCACCGCTGGTGGCCATCCAATGTGGCCGGCAGGACGGTGCGGCGAGCAGCTCACGACCACTTGCCTTATCCGGCGAGCCGTTCGCTCCAAAGTGACTCGACGGCCTTCGTGAATATGGAGTACAATTGATGCGGACGGCAGTTGAGGTGCGCGCGCCCACGCATCCTCGCCTCCGCACTGCGCTCACCGAAGCCGCCTCAGGAATGATGACCATGAATGAATGCATATGACTGCTGAGGGTCGCTCACCGCGGCCCGTGCGGACGCGTAACTCGTCTAACCTACTCGGCCTTGTGAGGAAACTTCCTGTGCCTTATTCCGATGCCTGCTCGTTCTCGCGCTCACACGCGCATGCGCATGCATGCTGGCTGCCCTGCGCTTCACAGTCTCGAGCTCACAGTCTCGAGCTCTTCACAGTCTCGAGCTCTTCACAGTTTCGAGCTCTTCCCTCTCGAGCTCTTCACAGGCTGGAGCGCTTCACACACGAGTCGAGCGACTGATTGTTGTCTGCGTCGGGATGAGCTGGACGCGCACTGTAACAAACCGCGCCCCTCGTACGAGGATAAGGAACGGCGCGGCGGTGCGCCCTGTGCTGAACCCGACCGCTGGGGTGCCGTCTTGCTCTCTTTCGTTTCGTACACGACGCGACGTTTCCGGCCGCTTTCCCGTGTCCGTTTGGAGCGTACGGAGTTTGAGGTTTGCCTTCGGCGTGCGTTATTGTTCCGTTCGTAACCGCTTCATACTCTAGCCACAGTACATGTTCCAGCTAATAAAATACACACTAATTAGCTAAGAGGGCTAGCCCGGCGCTCCGGCACACGACACATGCCATGATAACCGCCTGGAGGCGGAGTGTGTTCTGAGATCATTGCTCAAATCGGTATCGGCGTTCCGCCCTCCTAATCTACTCGCCCCACAGCGTCGACCCCGTGCCCCCAGAGCGCGAGCCTCCTCAAGCACGGTCGCAGCGCGGCGCACAGGCGCGGATAAGCCATCGGATATGCAGCGATCAGTGCGGAGCCTGAGCCTACCGGGAAGCATCCAAAGAATCGGCCGAGGGCGTCGGCCGTGCGAGCGGCGTGGCTGGGAGTGATGAGCGAGCGTGAGAGCGAGATGGCCCCATCGTCCAGTGTGTGCGTGCTGTGCGCGTAAGAGGATGGGTAGTACAGGCTCGCAAGCGGCTCGAGCGTTGTCGAGCTGCATTTGAGTGGACGGGTCGGACGGCACAATGTGAAGCGCTTTCGTCCGCGAAGCTGCACGTGCCAGCTGCTGAATGGAGGGTTATCGACATGCAGGTGCATGCCGGATCCCTTCAACCCACCAACGGTCAACATGCGCCACCGCAAGGACTGCTCAAAAAGCTGCGTCACATTTGCTGGTGCCAGCGCTGCTTCGCACTCTCGTTCAGGCAGCGCCGACCGTGCCATGAAACTGGGCTCCCTGATTCCGAGGAGGCGCAGCGCACGCCACCACTGTCGCGGACTCAGCGTCGCAAAGGCATACGCCGGCGAGCTGTTGTCAAGCCGCTCCATGGCGCGCCGAAAGGCCATGCTGCGCACATCAGCCGCTAAGGCCGCGGTCCGCAGCCCTTGAGCGTGGTAGTCGGTGCGTACATTCGCGAGGAGCGAGAGCAGGGGCTCCATCGGTGGCGAAGTGGAGCTCCTAGGCGCGGGTATGTGAAGCGATTCGCGCCACCATTCGGGGACCATCGAGGTGTGAGTGAGGCCTCATTTTCAGGGTGAAGGCCTCATTTTCATCGAAATGGGGGTGTGAAAAGGATAAGTTCAAATAGTTTTTATGAATGGAATTGAATTTAATTGAGACTAGACTAGACTGGACTTGACTATCCGATAGTCTTGTCTTGTCTTGACTTGACTTGACTTGCAAATCAAGTCAAGTCAAGTCTATACATAAACAACAGACAACCATACGGAAGCCTATCGAGTGTGCTCCGGAAGCCAGCAGTGGAGGACGGGAGTCGATGGAGATGGCGGAGGGGGATCCATCTAGAGGCGACACGTCATAAATGCTGACTTGACTTGACTTGACTTGACTTGACCTTGCAAATCCGATTCACACACAAATTCCGCACGAGCATTTTGCGCCGCATGCCGCGGTGGATGCTTACTTCGGTGGCCGTACTCGTCGCCACGTTAGTGAACAGCTCGGTTGCAGAGCAGGATCCTCAGTTCAAGAAGGAGGAGCTGGAGGCGCTGCTCCGAGCGGAACGTGCGCTAATGCTACCGTTGCAGCCACCCTGATCTCCTTGACTCTTTTCTAGCCCCCAGCTCGCCCGTGCTCACTTCGCAGATTCTCAAAAGATCAGCAATGTCTATGACCCTCATGAAAAGGTGCAGTACACGTGGAACATCGAGAAGCAAGTGCTTTGTCCTGGTGTGGACGGCGTTTGCTCGAAGGAGGAGCTGTGAGAGCACAGACTGGAGCGTTAGACTCTACAGTTTGCGAGGAGCAGCTGCCGTTGCCCGAGGGGGTGGCAAGCACCGCTGGGCCGTTTCGGGGCATGCCAAACATCGAGCGTGAGCTCAGTGCGTGGCTCGACAATGTGGAGCGATGTCGCCATTGTTCGACGCCCCAATGGTCCATCTCACCCCGAGCGAGACCCCGTCTCGAGTTGAGTCTCGAGAAAATACGCGGGGTCGATCTAGTCGACGAAACTTAGTATAAAATTTGAAGTCGAGACTAAAGTTAGTCAGATATTGGTATGATCTCTATTGCGAAACGGCCGCCGAGGGGTCAAACGCTGCTCGGGGTCGGCGCCGCCCCCCCCGGCAATTGCCCCCCGGGGCCGCGGGCATTTGCGGAGATTCAGTTTCAGATTGCCACATCGCACAGTTCCCACATGACCCACATGGGCCACAGGGCGGGCGAAGCAGTGCGAGGCGTCGCCAAGCAGCCGTATATCGAGGAGAGCAGGCTGCTCACCTGTAGGGAAAATCCTTGGGGAAATTGTGGCGCTGTGATGATCACTGCGAGGTGGATGACACGAGGCCGACCCATCGAGGAGAGATGGTTGCTCACCATGGCGGGCTCAAAGATGCATTGCTTATGAAGAGCGATCCGTGTTTGGTGTCGAATTATAAACATTGGCTGTGAACGAAACTTTCCGGTTGGGGCCCAGGATCCAGTGTATAGGGCCGCGGTCAAAGGCCTGAGCGCTCGGGCCGACCTCCGATCATGAGGTGCTCCAACCGCGAGCTGCTTGCCTATGCTCTGGTGCTCTTGGCAGCGCTCTCTCTGATCCTTCAGTCGGACCTGCTTGCGTTCGAGTCGCCTCATCGTGCGAGCAACAAGAAGCACAGCGCGCGGTGGCGCTCACTCACGGAGCAACAGAAGCAGCAGCAGCAGCAACTGGAAGCACAGGCGAGCGAGGAGACGGCACTTCCAAAGCTCACCCGACGGTCGGGCACTACCATTTTTACATCAGCAGCAGCACGTGCTGCAGTGGTCGACAGCGTCGATGCCATCGCCACAACTGCCCGTGGTGAAGGATTTGTGGAGCTTCCGGCGGCGGCCACGAGGACTGCCGCCGCCGTCGTCGCGACGTCGACCTCGAACAGCGCGGTGGGCGAGCGTGATTGCCCATCCGTGTTCGTGTACAACGCGTCCCAGTTCAGCTCCAAGCAGCTCCTGGACGTCGGCTTTGGGTGGCCGCTCAACGAGCCGTGGCTCTTCTATTCAGACCAGCACAATACAGGGGCCGTGGTGCTCGGGCGCGTACTGAGCTCGAAGCGCTGTCGGCTCGTGAGCGATCCTCAAGAGGCGAGTCTCTTCCTTGTCCCGCTCGAGTTCCCTCCAAGTCGCCAAGCGACGCCTAAGGAGATCGCGAGAGTGTGGGAGTTCATGCCCCCGGCCGACGAGGAGCGCTTGTGGCACGTGTGCAAGCGGTTGTATGAGGAGGACTGGCGACACGTGCTCGAGCACTGGTCCCCACAGACCGCCAGGAAGCACGTCTTCGTGCCCATCCACTTCTTTGAGCTCGATGGCTTCTGTCGAGGCGCGGAGCCTGCGTACGCTGATTGCCACTGATGACCTGCCTTGCATGCAAGTGCTCAGCACGGCGCGCTTCTGTCGAGGCGCGGAGCCTGCGTACGCTGATTGCCACTGATGACCTGCCTTGCATGCTAGTGCTCAGCACAGCGCGTCCACCTACCAGATACGACTGGTTCGTCGAATCGGCCTCTGATTGCGACTGATTGCCTCTGATGGCGGCTGATTGCGTCTGATGGCGGCTGATGGCGACTGATGGCGGCTGATGGCGGCTGATGGCTACTGATGGCGACTGATGGCCTCCTTAATCAGGTACGACTTGCTCGTCGAGTCGCGCCGCGCGAACGCCGAGCTGCTCGCCCTGACGCCTGCCATCAGGACGGGGCCGCTCTATAGCGAGCTGCTCGGCGAGAGTACCTTTGGCGCGATGGTACGCCAACGGCTCTGATTGCCTCTCTCCTCAGCGGCGAGAGTACCTTTGGCGCGATGGTACGCCAACGGCTCTGATTGCCTCTCTCCTCAGCGGCGAGAGTACTTTCGGCGCGATGGTACGCCAACGGCTCTGATTGCCTCTCTCCTCAGCGGCGAGAGTACCTTTGGCGCGATGGTACGCCAACGGCTCCTTTCGGCACCGCTGCCTTCGCGCCAAAAGCTCATCAGGCTCTGATTGCCTCTCTCATCAGGTACGCCAACGGCTCTTCTCGGCACCGCTCGTGTCGAGCGTGCATCTGCGCGCGGGTGAGCCTCGGCCATGGGCGCTCAACACGGCGCTCAGCACGGCGCCCAACCCTCATCAGGCAAGCACGCGCCCCTACCTCATGAGCTATGGCGGCTCGACCGAAGGATCCCCAGAGGCGTCGCGCCTGCGCTCGCTGCTCGTGAAGCAATGCCTGCAGCTCGGCAACGCGACTTGTCGGCTTGTGTCCCACTATCGAATGGATACCGTACTTGTCGACGCCCTTCGATCGAAGCGCGAGTCTGTCTTCTGCCTCGAGCCGCCGGGCTTCGGGGACCACCGCAAGTCGCAGGTACGCGGCTGATTGCCTCTGATAGCCTCTGATAGCCTCTGATGGCCTCTGATGGCCTCTGACGGCCTCTGATGTGCGGACCACCGCAAGTCGCAGGTCGACGCGCTCACCCTCGGGTGCATACCAGTCATCTTCACACCCCATGCATACCAGTACCTGTGGCCCCTGCACTGGGGGCCCTTTCGCGATACGTCGAGCGTGCTGCTCGATATGCGCAAGGTGCGAGTGCGTCGGAGTGCGTAGGAGTACGGCCAGTACGGCCGAGTACGACCGATTGCGGCTGATTGCGGCTGATTGCGGCTGATTGCGACCGATGGCGGTCGATGGGCGCCCTTGGTTCATTCACACTGCGCTCGCCGTTGGTTCACAGGTGCTCTCGGGCGAGATTGACGTCGCGGCCGCACTGCGCGCCATCCCGGCTGATCGCGTTCGCCAGATGCAACAGTCCATCAGCATGCATGCACATCGAATGCATTATGGGATGGGCGACACACCTGGCGATGCGCTCGAGCTGCTGCTACGCGCTCTGGATGAGGCGGCCTCGCAGCCGCTGCCCGCGAGGCTGCAGGCGTCCCTTGAGCGCGCGAACCGGCACAGCGCGTGCGCCGACGCGTACCCCGAGCAGATGCGTCGAACCACCTTGCGCGCGTGGAAGACTCTCGAGGCTCACGAGCTGTGGAAGACTGCGCCACGCTCGTGCGCGGCGCTCGTCGGGGGGGACCACGCAGGGGGCAGCACTGGGGGGAACAGGAGTGGCACCGGCGGCCTCGCCACGAGCTTGTTTGGTGCTCGGGACGGCGCGTTCAGCTGCGACAGCCCGGTGCCTTCGCGCAAGAACTCTCTATTCGTGCGCGACATTTGCATGCGCACGTGCGGCCGATGCCCCCACGACTCCCTATGGGGAGACTCGTCGTTTTCATAGGTTAGTCGCACCAAAGTTTTCAGTTAATTTGGACAACGTGACGTGCGGCCGGTGCATGCATGCTCCGCAACGTCGGCATTCGCAAAAAGTGATGGCGGTTTTCTCGAGAGCACCAGTCTTCAGGGACAAGCATGCCCTTGGGACAATTGACACCGCGGGCGACACTTGATCCCGCGGTGCTGCGCTTCAAGGAAGTGGGTAAGCGCGTCATGAAGTCGTCATCCTCGGTGGAGGTCTTCAACGCTGACCGCCTTGGCCCGCACAGCAAGACTCTGGGTCCCTTGGGCTTGGCGGGCCTTCAGCCAACAGGGTGGGGGTTGGCCGTCACGACGTCTGGTCGAGAGGGTAACAGCAGCAGCATGAGCTCAGCAGACGGACGAAATCTTGACGCCGCCTCACGAGCGTCCGCAGAAATGTCGAACCAGCAGCAGTTCCAGACGGAGACGGCGCACCTCGCCGAAGAGCTCGCGACCATCTTCTTGGTGATAGGTAGGGACCTGGCGCAGGGTGGCGCGCGAGACGCAGCGTGCCATCTCCTGCGACACGGCGTCAAGGCTCAGACGAGCAACGCCGCGCTCTCCTCCGAAATCCTGAGCTGCTTGCTCGACAACGGCGGCAAGTTGCTCGCGCCCGACTTCCCACTGGGCAACAGTCGACGTGTGCTCGAGCGGCTGCTAACGGCCAAAGGCGCGGAGAGCGAGCGCGGCGCCATCGAGCGCGCCAGCTATTCGCGCGCTCTCTCCGAGCTTGAGGGCAGCCTCTCCATTGCCGAGGAGCGCGCGCGGAGCTTCCAGACGAAAGCCAAGCACGAGCTCGAGGATACGAATGCGATGCTCGTGAGCAGTCGGAGACTGTTGCAGGAGAGCACGAGTAGGCTGCTCTGTAGCTGCTCTGCTCAAGGAGCCCTCTGATGGCCTACTGATGGCCTCTAATGACCTACGATAACCTCCGATGACCTCCGATGAGCGATGACCTCCGATGTGTTTTCTGATGGCCATCCTCATTACATCCTCATCAGGTATGCTCAAGGAGTCAATGGCGGCCAACGAGGCCGCCGCGGCCGCGAAGCTCGCTGACGCACTGAAGCGCGCTTTGGCCGAGCGAGACGCGCTGTGTGGTGCGCTTCGGGCTGAGCTCGCGGCCACCGAGACGGAAGCTGTGGCTGCTATCGCCGCCGCCAGGCGCTCGGCTTCCCAGGCCGTGGACGAGGCGATGGAGGCGACGGGCAGGGCTGCGGCGGAGTCAGCGGCGGCCAAGGCGGCAGTCAGCCGGCTGGCCGAGCAGGCGAAGCTCGCGCAGCGTGCCGCACAGAAGGCCGACGAGGCCCTTCAGCAACGTGAGCACGCCGAGGCGGAGGCGCGTCAGGTCGCGAGGCAGCGGCACGAGGACGAGATGGTCAGCAAGGCAGTCATCGCGGCGAAGGCGGAAGCCTGGCAGCAAGCGACAGTGCACGCTTGGAAGGAGGCGCGTGAGACGGTGACCGCGGAGGTGACCGCGGAGGTGACGGCGACGCTCACCGCGAGCTTTGAGGCGCGGCTGGAGGTGGAGCGCGAAGCGCTGCAGCGGGCGCTCGAGACGGCGCGCACGCGCATGCAAGAAGAGCTCGACGAGCAGCTAGAGACGGCGCGCGTGAGTATGCAAGCGCAGCTCGACCAGCAGCAGCTCTTGCTGCAGCAGGTGGCGCGCCTCCCGCGTAGTACTCCCTCATGAGCGCCGTCTCGAGCCCGACCTGAGTGCCTCTGATTGCTGGTTCCTGGTTGATTGCCTGCCTCATCAACGCGCGCCGTCTCGAGCCCGACCTGAGTGACTCACTGATTGCTGTGGCTGTTAGCTGGCTGATTGCCTTTGATTGCCTGCCTCATCACATCGGATGGCTATCGGATGGCCACCATCATCGAGCGGAGCTTGAGCTCGAACCTCGATCTGGGGATGCGAGCTCTCACTGCCTCTGATTGAGCCTCTGATTGAGCCTCTGATGACCACGAATTGCCTCCATCATCAGGTGGCCTCACGCGCGGAGCTCGAGCTCGATCGGGGGATGCAAGCGGCTGATCGAATCGCGAAGGAGGCCGAGGCGGGCGCGGCTCTGGTCCGAGAGGATGCCGAGCGGCGGATCGCCGAGCTACAAAGGTCTCTCATTGCAGCCGGCGTCAAGGTCGTGCGCGTTCATGCGGCGCCCGCGCCGAGCACGAGCACCGGAACATCCGGACCATGAACGCCGCGGACACTACACGGTATTGCCGCTGACGGCTGCAGACCTCACCACCTACTCACCTCACTCACCTTACACCAGAACGAGAACCGCACGGACGGGCGCGCGCCGTGAACCGCCTTGTGAGTGAGGGTGCATGCGTCGTCGGCGGTGTGCTCGGCATGGTCGTCGCGGTCGTGGTGATAGTTTTGCATGTTTTGTCTGCAGTCTCGGCCTCATCGCAGCAATGCTCTCAGGACTCGTTCCACACGACCTGGTGCCACTAACTGCCACACCTCTACTTATGGCATGACTTATGGTATTTTTCTATCTTAGCTTAGATATGAATAGTGCTCGGACGCTCGCGCAGCGCTAACATGGCAAGCCATGGACAGCATTCGCGTCCGCGACGCGGCGGCGGCGGTCCTCAGTGACACGAACCGTGTTCAAAGTTCTTGCTTGCTTCTGGCATCACACAGGTTTAATTTTCTAATTTTGCACTCATTCATCCTCGCGCGTCCTATTTTTGCGACCATCGTCTCCTCCCGCGCGCGTCCTGGTCGCCGAGGGAAAGAACATCGTAGAGGGGACAGAAATGGGAGCCTCTCTCGGCTCGCGCGCCGCGCGGCTGAGCTCGCCTGAAGATGAGCAGAAGGCCCGCCGCTACGCGGGCGTGTCATCCTGTGATACGCGCTACATGATTCTTGCGGCTAAGGACGGCGACTTGGTTCGCTTGAAGAAGTCACTCTTCGTGCTCAGCCCTTTGGAAGCGCAGGATGCATACATGGACACGCCTTTGCACCACGCGGCTGTGCGTGGCCATTTGGAGGCGTGCGTCATGCTCCTGCGCTGCGAGCCGAGCCTGATCAAGGCCGTCAACAAGGGTAAGAACACCGCCCTGCACCTCGCGGCCAGCGCAGCGCATCTCGAGGTGGTCAAGCTCTTGCTCGACCATCACGCCGATATCGACGCACGCGGCATCGAGCAGTACACCCCGCTCCACTACGCGTGCCGCGACTCGGCCACCCCCAGGCGCGGTCGCGTCGCGCCGCATCTCGCCGTCGTAAAGCTGCTCGTCGCGCGAGGCTCCAACCCCGACTTGCGGACACGTGACGGGGCGTTGCCGCGGGACCTCGCCTCGACTGAGGAGCTGCGCGCGTGCCTGCCGGGTGGCCCCGCGCTCGCCGTCACCAAGGAGGAGTACGAGCGCCGTCTCAGGCTCCTGCTGAACGCGTGCAGCCGTTGCGAAAGCTCCTCGGACGACGGCGATGAGGACGAGCTTGACGAAACTGACGAATCCGCCTCGCAAGGGTCGGAAGGGATGGAAGGGATGCTCGAGTCGCTGCTTCCGGAGCTGTCTCCCTCGCTGCTGTGCCCGATCACTCACGCGTTGCTCGTCGACCCAGTCACGACGTGCGACCATCACGTCTACGAACGGTACGCGATCACCCAAGGGCTCGAGCGGCACTGATGATGACCACTGATGACCTCTTGATTGCCTCCCTCATCAGGTACGCGATCACCCAATGGCTCGAGCGGCACGACACGTCACCTCTCACGGGCCTGCATCTCGATTCGAAGCGGCTCACACCCAACAAGGAGGTGCGCGCCGCGGTGGCGAAGGAGCTCGAGGGCGCCATCAAGGGCCACCGCGCTGGTCGGCCTTCACTTCGAGCCTAGATCCATAAGTGTTCACGACAGCACAGGGACCTCTAGGCTTTGAACCGAAGGCGCGAAGTGCGATCTAGGAGCGGCACATGCGATGAGGGCTGACCGAACCGCAGTGCGTGTGGCATGAAGGCGGAACATATCAACATTAGCTACAGGCCGTCACAGATTCATCCAGATGCATCGAACGCAATGCGATTGTCCCGGACATGAGCGATGACGTGAGGGATGTGCAACTGCGCCATAGTCATGCGATGTGAATCGCGCGCCCACAGGCCACAGGGGCAATGAAATCAGAAAAGAGACGAATGCCGCGTGCGGAGTGCGGTCGTGTGCTTAAGAGCATGTAGCGCCCCCGGCCGGACCGCGCGTACGCCGTAGCGTGTGTCGGGACGACCGCGCGTTTTACGACAAATTGCACGGTCGAGACACCCTAAAACGCCACTTGCACATCCCGCACTAGGGCATGCCGCACGACACACGCATTCCCCCACAGCATGATGCGCACGGGCACGCCCTCATCGGAACCCGCGCACACAAAGAGACAGTCCACACGCCATTCCTCTGACCCTATGTCCCTATCGCTCATGGGAGGCCTCTCGATTGCGAGCTGGCTTAGCTGGCGGCCGCGGCCGCAACCTTGCCCGTGCCTGCATCGGGCCAAGGCATGGCGCGGATAGTGTCCGACGCGAAGGCGGCCGATGGCATCATCTCGCCCGTGTCGTACGCCGAGAGCGCGCTGCGGCCGCCCGTGCGCAGGATCTCTGTCTCGTACGCGCCAGGGCCCGGCTCAGACGCCTGCGCGCGCTCGAACGCATCGTTCTTTTTGAACCGGTTGCCTTTCGCCTTCATACTGTGCGCCGGGTTCTGCGAGAGCTTCGGCTGGATCACGTCGAACTTGGGTGCGTACTGGCCGGGGCCGGGCACCTTTTCATCGTGGTACGAGACGTCCTTCTTCGACTTGGACTGGAAGGCTGACGAGGGGTACTTTTCGCTCGAGTCGAAGGCGGATAGGTTGGCCTTCATGCCGTTCTTCATCATCAAGTCGCCATTGTACGCGCCCGGCCCAGGGGTCTTCTCACCCATGACCTCGAGGCGCAGCTCACGCTTGTCGCGTGTGCCGAAGTCGCCCATGCCAGCCAGGTTCGAGCGCCCGAAGCTCTTTTTGGAGGTCTTGGCGAGCTCCATGTTGGTGTACGGGTCGTACGAGCCAGGGTCGCCCGTCGCTGCGGCGCCCAGCCCTTCCACCATCCGCTTCGTCTGCGACTTGAACGCGGACGCGTGGCCGCTGCCTGGGCGTGAGTTGAGCGTCGACTTATTCGACTCGTACGCTCCCGGACCGGGCATGTCCTGTGCGTCCTGCACGTCATCGAGGAAGGGCAGCTCGTGCGCGGGCATGAGGCAGCCGAACCCGGGGTTGGCGCGGCTCGCCATCGACACCGACTTCTTCAGGTCCGACGCGAGCGAACGCTCGTGATGGGACTCGTACGCGCCAGGACCCACCATGTCACCCGTCACCTGTTTGATCTTCTCAAACCGCTGGCCCTTGGCCTTCATCCCGTTCGCTGGGTTGTGGGCCACGGGCTCGATTGCGGACCACGCGGGCGAGTAAGCGCCTGCGCCGGGCACCTTTTCATCGTGGTACGAGACGTCCTTCTTCGACTTCGACTTGAAGGCTGACGAGGGCATCTTCTCGCCTGTGTCCATGGCTGAGAGCGCCCCCTTCATCCCGTTGCGCATCATATCGCCTCCATTGTAAGCGCCCGCCCCGGGCGTGTTTTCGCCCGTAAGCTGAATCTGCAACTCGCGCTTGTCGCGCGTGCCAAAGCCGCCCGAGCCCGAGCGGAACGATTTGGCGAACGACTTCTTCGAGGTCGATGCCAGGTCCTTCAGCGTATAGGGGTCGTACGAGCCGGGGTCGCCGGCTGCCGACGCGCCCAAGCTTTCGACCAAGCGTTTGGTCTTGCTTGTGAACGACGACGTCGGCTTCCCCGTCGCCTTGAGGGTGCTAGCATTTGCAGGGGAGTAGGCGCCCGGACCGGGCGACTTGGCCATGCGCAGCGCCTTCGCAGCTTTCCTAGCAGCATGAAGCTCTGCCCGAGCTTGCGGCCCAGAGGGCTTGGCTGACTCGGCAGCAGCCGGTGCGTCGGCCTTCCCGGGCATCGGAGCCGCTCAGTGACGTGCGCGTACCGCGCAGGCCTCAGCTAAAAGAGAAATGGCCGTCGCACGGGTTTTGGGACACAACTTTGGCCAGGGGGCGCCCGCTGTCGTTTCTAATCTTTAAGTTTGGTGGTTCGGACGCCTCAAAAGAACCCACATGGCACGTGCCGACCTGAAGTTGTCAAACACAAGCATGCGTGCGTACACTGGCGACCGGACAGAAATGTAGAGACCATCCATGAGACAATCACGAGTACGGTACATCTTGACCAGATCCATGCAGATCTTCAGCTCTCAGTGCCTGCCTGATTCAGACATTCAGCATTCAGTTCCATGGTCAGAGCAGTCCCAATCACCTAATCCGTGCTTCCACTTCGCATCCTGGCCGCAGCCATCGCACCCGAACCCAACGTGGGCCACAGGGCTTCGTCACCCAACCCAGCGTGGGCCACAGGGCTTCGTCACCCAACCCAGCGTGGGCCACAGGGCGTCGTCACCCGAACCAAGCGCGGGCCATTGGGCTTCGTCACCCGAACCAAACGTGGGCCACAGGGCTTCGTCACCCGAACCAAGCGTGGGCCATTGGGCTTCGTCACCCGAACCAAATGGGCCATTGGGCCGTCGACGCCCTCGTGCGCCTCCCGGTGGGTGACCAATACGGCGCTGTGAAGGTCCCCTCGTGCGCCTCCCGGTGGGTGACCAATACGGCGCTGTAAAGGTCCCCTCGTGCGCCTCACCGAGGGTGCTCAATACGGCGCTGTGAAGGTCCCCTCGTGCGCCTCCCGGCTCTCAAGTGCAGTACTGCATGTACAGTGCAAGGAGCTCGGGCTTCTTCTTGGTCGCCCCCACAATCTTCTTGTACTCATTGCCTAGCTTGAGCTTGAGCTTTGCCTGCAGCACGGGCACCGCCAGCTGCTCGGGCTGCACGCTCGAGCGCCGCTTGGGCGGCGGCGCGCCCTTCTCCCCCTCGATCTCCCCCTCGTACTCGTCCTCGATGCCCATGGGGACCTCATCGGCATCGGGCGGTGCGGGCGGCGGCGCGGGCGGCGGCGCGGGCGGCGGCGCGGGTTCGGGCGCGGGTTCGGCGGCCTTGCCTCGCTTCCGCCCCGCGGACACGGGCGCGGTCTCTTTTGAGGACGCGGCGGGCGGGGGCGGCGCGGGCGGCGGCGGCAGTGATGTGCTCGGCGGTGGCGCTGTGGCTTGTGGGCGAGCGTGGAGCTGAGCCTGGAGGGAAGCGACGTCGGCGGCGCTGGCGGCGCGCTGGCTGCTCAGCCGGTGCACCTCCGCCTCGAGCTGGGCGATGCGCACGTCCTGCGTGCTTGCAGCCCGTGTGGCGGCTTCGAGGTTAGTACGCGCCGTCGTGAGCTCCCATGTCAAGCGCACAACCTCCTGCCTTTGCAACTCCATTTGCTGCGCCTGCGCGTGTGCCTGCTGCGAGGCCGTATGGTGAGTGCTCGCCGTGCGCTCGAGCTCCGCTCGCAGCGAAGCGAGAGTCGCCTCCTTGTTGGCCGCTGTGGCGCTCAGAGTGCGCAGCTCGGCGGCGGCGGCGGCTCCTTTGACTCTCTCGCTCTCGAGCTCACGATCTCGCTCTCGAGCTCGCGCCCTCTCGCTCTCGAGCTGCTCACGCGCGGCGCGTAAGTCGCGCTCGTGCGTCGCCGCCGCCGCCTCCGCCTTCGCCGCTCGGCTCATCGCCGTCGCCGCATCGGCTCGTGCCGCAACTGCCGCCTGCTGTGCGGCCGCGGCGGCACGCGCCTGCTCGCGCTCTGCGGCGGCGAGAGCATCGGCCATCAACGGAGCCGCGCGCGTGAGGAGCGCCGCGCGCCCCGCCTCCTTCGAGGGGCCATGAGCCGAGCGATCGTACTCGGCCAGGAGTTGCGCGAGCGCCGCCGGCAGTGCGTGCGCTGGGGAGGCAGCGGCAGCAGCAGCAGGGGCCGCAGGAGGAGCTGCCACGCTGGCGGCGGCGGCGGCGACGGCGGCGGCCGTCGCCTCGCGCGCGCATCGCCCAAAACGGTCGAGGAGGGACGCGACGAGCTTTTCACACAACGCCTCCGAGCGAGCTCCCAGGAGTGCATCGACCTTGCCCTTCTCCGCGCCGATGAGCTCGAGCAGCTTGGCCTCCTTGGCGTCGGCCTCGGGGCCGCTGCCCATTGCGAGGCTCCGGAAGTGACGCACCGAGGCCTCCTGAAGCCGCACGTGCTCCGCGTTCCAGCGCACCTCGTCCGGCAGCGCGTCCGCCGAGCGCGTCGCCGCGCTCGCGCCGTCGACGTATAGTCTCGCTGCTTCGTCGAGCGCCCGCTGGCACTCGAGGTTGATGACGGCGGACCAGGCCGTCGAGATCGTCGGGAGCGCGCCCGCGTTGATCGCCTCGCAGTACGAGCCCGCCAACTGCAGCAGCGTTCGGCCAGTGAGCGCTGGTCCGCCCGCGCCGAGAGACTTAGGACGTGCCCCTTCAAAGAGCCGCCTCTTGAGCTGCTGCACGCCGGAGACGAAGTCGGCGTTGAGCGCGCTGAGCGGCGTCTTGTCGAGGGCCTTGAGCGCCGAGGGTGGCAGCGCTGTCCCGAGCGTTGGGTGCGGCAACGCGATGCACGAGCGCTCGGTAAAGAGGGTCCGGATCGCCGCGCGGGTCGCATTCTGCTCCTGGATGGCGGCGGACGTGCCCTTCGCTGGCTGCAGGCACGACTCAAGGTACGCGTCGGGCGTGAGGGCGGCGCCATCGCCGTCGAGCAGCTCGAGCTGGAAGTCGCGCAGCAGCCACGTGAAGCGCGGGAAGAACTGCGCGAGCGCGTCCGCGCCACCAGCTCTGGCGGCGGCGGCCTCGCCCTCGGCGTGCACGCGGATGCGCTGCGTGAGCTGCGCGACGAGCGAGAGCTGGTCGATCGCGGCGTTGTTGATGGCCTTCTCTGAGTTGTACACGAACGCGGACGCGAGCAGGATGGCGAGGCAAAAGATCTTGGCGTCATGCCCCTCGGTCTGGGCGATCGACTGCAGGCCCTCGGTGTCGAGCAGCAGCAGGTTCTGGGGCGCGCCCGGCGTCGGCGCAAGGCGCAGCGGCGCACCCCAGAGCCAGATGCCCTTGGTCTTCGCCTGCACGCTGTTGCCCACGCCGAATCCCGAGCCCGTGGTGCCCGCCAGCTGGTTGAGGATGTAGCTCTTGCCCGTGCGGTAGACCCCTGCGACAGCGACGACGCCGACGGTGCCGGAGACCTGGCTAAGGTAAGCGCGCGCCTCTTCGGTGACCACCAGCCGCTTGGAGGACGGATCCACCTGGATGAAGGGCACGGCCATGGCGGGTGGCGAGAGAAATAAGCTCGCCTTTTTCCCCACTTGCAGCCATAGAAACACACTGATGGGACTTCTTGGAAGCGTGGCCGGAAAACAATCGTGAGAAGCATATTTTTGACGTCTCCGGTTGAGTCTTGTGTTGATTCCGGGAAGAATCGCGCCTTCACACGAAAAATGCAAGGCGGCGGCTTCTTTGCCGAGGACGACTACATCGAGCCACCACCGGCACAGCAGGTGAACCGGCAGCGAGGTGTTCCACCGCCACCTCGGAAAGTGACGGCGCCCGTGGAGAGCGACGACTTTGATTATGAGGGTGAGGCAGCACTGGACGCGCTGGAGCGGCAGGAGCGGGGAATGGTGCTACCGCCGCCGCCGGATGACCACGCGCCGCGCACGGTGGGCATTTGCGATGAGTGCGGCGAAGCGAGCGGACAACCGAAATTCTTTGCAGCGTTTGGAGTGAGCGCGTGCTACGACTGCCAGCAGGCGGCCCGTGGCCCTGGTGGCAAGTACGAGCTGATCATAAAGACGAAAGTCAAGGGCGAATACTTTCTCACCGATCGGCAGCTGACCAAGGAGCGCGGCGGCCTCGGCTGCCTCCTCCGGCCCAACCCATACGCGCAGTCGGGCCGTTCGCACGGCGGCGACATGAAGCTCTTCCTGCGCACGCAGGTAGAGGCGCTAGCGCTGCAGGCGTGGGGCAGCTCGGAAGGGCTCTTCAACGAACGCGAGCGCCGCATGAGTGATCGGGTCGTCAAGGGCGAGGCGCGCAAGCGCAAGGCGGCCGAACGTGAGCAGGCGCGGCGCGATGGAGCCATCCTCGTGCCTCAGGTGAGATGGCCTCTGATGACCTCTGATTGCCTCTGATTGCCTCTGATTGCCTCTGATTGCCACTGGAGCCATCCTCGTGCCTCAGGCTAAGCGGCCAGCCGCGGCTGCAAAGCACATAGCGCAGCAGTCGGCGTTTGTGTCGCACACGCACGTCTTCATGCCCGACGAGACGTACGATGAGGCCAAGGACACGTGGACCAAGCGCTGTGCGTGCGGCTTCGAGGTCGAGTACGAACGGTTTTGAGACCGAGATGCTTGCTGTCTCATCAGTGTGTGTCAGGATGGTACCCACACACGCGACGAGTCGGTCGACACGGACGACGGATCGCGCACCCTACGCTCGTAATCAAAGTTCTTGTAAAATTGGCCGCGAAATTGAGACTTGAAACTCTTGGATTCCTCGTGTGCTCCGATGACCGACGCACGAGGCATCCAGGAGAGGATCGGCACAGAGGAGCAGAGGATCGGCATCGCGAAAGCAGACTAGGAATCGGGCGTCGCTAGGCTCAATGCCTTCGCCGACTGCAGCCGCTCCTCACATCTGGACGCCGCGCCAAAGCCATCGCTATTTCAAAAAATCTGCCAAGCTGCGCTCTTTCAAACCACAAGGGGAAGCCCCCTTGGGTGCCTACTCTCCCCCGGCTGTGGTTCCCATCCGAGGCACGTTCGCCGGGCTCCAGAACGTTCGCAAGGCTGCACCTGCAATCACGGTGGTCACGAAGCTGAGTTCAAGCGAGCTCATAGCCGAGGCCGAAGCGCTAGAGGGCGACAACAAGCCTCGCAAGCAGGGGGTGGCGGTGCAGCTGCGTGAGCTTCTTGCTGAAGCGAATGTCGATGTACCGGCACAGCTCCGGGCGTGGGACCCAACAAACAGCGGCAGCGTGCTGAAGACCGAGTTTCGCTTGCGCATCAAAGCGCTCTTTGCAAAGCACCGGCCCAAGGAACCTTTCGATCTCGAAACAAAGGAGATCGACGCGTTCTTCGACTCTCATGACAAAGACAAGTCGGGCGTGATCAGCTCGAACGAGCTCAAAACGATCTTGGTCGATTTGAAGTCTGTTGCTGTTGCGATTCAGAAGGAACAGGCTGAGGTGCGCAAACTCCAGTCAGCCAAAGCTACCAGGCTGCGCGAGATCGCCGTCATCGCGGCCGAGGGAGAAGGCCTCGAGGAAGATGCCAACCGGCGGGAGGCGGAGCTTACGCGGCTGAAGCGCGAGATGGAGGCGGATCTGGAGGTGCAGCTCGGCATCGCTTGCACGCGCCGGCGCATCAAAGCGGCGGACTTTGTGGGTCAGTTTGCGAGCAGCTCGGAAGGTCTGACGAAGGGCGACTTTCTAAATATGGTCAGTGGGCTGTTACTCGACGCCTCCGCACACATGCAGGCCGCTGAGCTCTTTCACGTGATCGACGCGGACGGCAGCGGAAGGCTCGATGCCAAGGAATGCACGGCAGCCCTCAAGGCGATGCAGAAGAAGGGCGATGAGCTACGGCACGAGCGCGATGCGCAGACCACAAGCATGAAGCATTGCCGCACGAGGGCTGCCACGAAGGCGAGGATCGTGCGACAGCAGTATGCTGAGCTCGAGGGTTACGTTCAGCCCAGCATGCCCCTGCTCGAAATAACTGTCGATGAGATGACACCCCCGAGCAGCCCCGAGGGCGACATGAGCGACAGCAGCCGCGCACGCAAGGAGCGCGCGGAGCGAATCGACGAAATCTGCCGCCAGGCGCTGAGGCGACTGCCCCAGCAGCAACTGGCCAAGGGGTGGAACTCGTGGCTCTTGTTCGCCGAGAGCCGCGCCAGGAATCTGCACCTGCTCCAGGCTAGCATGGGCCACATGCTGCATCGCAAGCTCGCCGCAGGCTTCAACAAGTTTGTGGATTACTGGCTGACGAGTCGAAAGATGGTCCAGATGCTCTCCGAGGGAGTCGCGAAGTTCAAGTACCGAAAGGCAAACTCGGCCTTCAACGCTTGGCAGTATGCGACCGGTACGGGCGAGTATGCTCCTTCCCTCTTGAGCGCAGGCGAGCATAACTTGTTGACGTATGGCCATGCCCCGCTGGCATCCTTGTGTGAGGCGATGCAAGCGTGCCTGGGCAATCAACTCATCAGGGTGAGGCACAAGCAGCTCGCTTGGTGAGCCTTACCGGGCGTGAACGGCCTTACCGGGCGTGAACAGCCTTGCATGGATAAGTGCTCAGGACGGCGTGGATCTGGCTTGAGGTAACGGCAGGTGAAAGCGCAAGTTCGAAAGGGCAGATCGCAATCTCGCAGCAGATTGTGACGGACATCCCAATACATGTAAACGAACACGGCATGATGGAGCAAGTAATTAAGACTGATGGAGCGGAGCGCAGTTTGAAGGCTGTCTGATCAACCTATAGTTGCCCGACCAAGTCATGTGCGCATGTGGAGAGTGGAGACCCGCGCGATGGGGTGAGAGTCACTGACATCTTGGGGCCGGCAGCTGGAGCGTCCTGCCTGGCATGGGCCATCGGCGGGCGTGCTTGGTGCAATGCATCTTGCATGGTTGCACGGTCCGCTTTGGGGTCGGACTCTCTACGCGCAGCGCGCGCGCGCGCGCGGCCGCGGGTTCCTTCATACTATACTTGTAACGCGTGGGGTTTCTTATGTGTCGGACGCGGTTCACACAAGTGACAAGAGTTATGCAGCTGGCACAGGTCTCGAGCGACGGACCGGCATGCCCCGGCACGGCTCCGAAAATGAGCAGGACGGTTGTGTTATGCTGGGTTGCAGGATGGAATTGAGGATCCTTTTGGAGCTTCGATCTCCTTCGATGAGGATTCCTCGCCGGACACGAACCCCTTCTCACGAAGCCTTCGACATGCTCGCAACCATGATTGGCACCGTTGGCCTCCGCATGGGCACCCCGATGATGCAATACGGCGTCAGCGCGCCCCCGGGCTCCTACACTGGCTACACTGGTGGCGTGGTGCCCACCCGTATGCCTCCGTCGGCCGATTCGGCCATCCTCATCCAGGGCGGCTCGCTTCGCACCTGGTCGTACCGCTCCCCGGCGGTGGAGCAGGTGCAGGTCGTGCTCAGCACTGAGGGCCGTCCGCTCGATGCCGACATCGAGCTCTGGCACGGGCCCGACAACACGCCGTGCAAGATGCGCGTGTATGTGGAGAATGGCCAGCTGCGTCCCTTCTGCGCGACGATTGAGACCCCCCGCGGCCCCAACACCGTTGCCATCCGCAACATTGGCCAGATCGAGTTCCCGATCGCTGCCAACGTCATCGCCGATCAGGTTGACAACCCGTCGGCTGAGTGCATTGCCGCGTCCGCCACCATCCAGGGTGGTGCCCTGCGCACGTACCCCTTCGATCCGACTGTGGACAGCATTGAGGTTCTTCTGAAGACCGACGGCCGCCCGCTCAACGCGCGCATCGAGCTGCTGCAGGGCCCGAACAACAACAAGCAGGTGATCGAGCTGTACACCGAGGATGGCCTCGACCGGCCCTTTTTCTGCATCCTCGAGACGCCGGGCTCGGGCAACGTCGTGCGCATCGTCAACACCGCGCCGGTCGAGTTCCCGATGACCGCGGGCGTTGTGCCGCACTCGATCAACCAGCGTATGACTTCGGAGGCCGTGCTCGGCGGCGACGTGGTCCTTGGCGGCGACGCCTACGGCTTCTAAATTCTAAATCCAGCCGGCTGCGGCAAGAGGCGCGTTGCGCCGCCAACCGGCGCCGGCGCACGTGTCGTGGCGCTGTGGTGAGCGCTACACTGCATTGCCGTGTGTGACCAGATGACGCATGATGTGAGATGGAGTGCGCGCTGCGTGGCACGTCGCAGATAGAACGGAATCGCGTCCGCCCTGTGTCGAGTGTCGAGTGTGATGTGGAGCGGTGTGGTGTTGGCTCATCAGCGGGGCGTCAGGCGTCACAGGTAGATCCCGGATTCCTAGTTGGACTGGGAGAGCTCTGGAGCTCGCCCGCATCAGGTCGGTACATGTGTGTGTGTGTGTGAAAACGGGGCGACACGAGATGGTCGGCACTGTACTGCGGCGCTCACCGACGGCAAGCGTGGGAATCCGTGGGTGCACCGCGAGGGGGGCGGCGCGGCAGGGAAAACCCGCTGACCCCACGCCATGCGATGCGTTGACCACTTGGAGTTCAGAGAGTGTCAGAGACCTCACTAGCAATACCAATTACAGGAGTACACACTTGACGCGCGCGCGCGCGCGCGCCTCGGCCTTTGCACGATCACGGCTCATGGTCATGCGCGCACGGCATCTCTTCAACATGCCACAGCCCACGGGCACACGCTCGATCCGCCCCGATGACTGGCTCAGATCATTTGCAGGAGCTCCCTCTCACGTTCGAGATAGTTTTCCTCAGTCACCAGTCCAGCCTCCCTGAGCGAAACGAGGTGACTCAAGCGATCACGAACACTCTTGCGATCGTCCCAGCGGACCACGCTCGAAACGGACCACCATGCTCCGAGAAGCAGCAAAAGGATGAACACCACGCTTGTCAGCTGTCGCAGCATCGACTTCGGGGCATCGCCATGCCGTTCGTTACAAAACTTATTCCATACAAACCACCATGCACATCCTTGCCCCACGATCAACCCGAAAATGCGAAGCAAACTCGTTGCGTCCGTGGCGTCCGTCTGCTGCAGCATCGACTGTGCCGTCGGCCCTGCCAACTGAGTAGTAGGCCCCTCAACCTCTGGAGTTGCCAAAGGCGGTCCGCTCTCTTCAGCATCAAGGCCATGGCTCATCTCCATGGATGCTTTTTCCAATCTTGCGTCAAAGCCTTCGATGATGGAGTCGAGCTGGAAATCATCCGATGCTGTCAGTCGAGCAATAGAGATCCCCTGCTGCGTGGCGCTCTCAAGCTCAGGATGGCTCGTCGAATCCAGCGCAGCGTCGCCAGAGCTTATGAGCAACGGAATGACCATCGCCAAAATCAAGAAGCCCACAGCAGTAGCCAATACTCGTACATACCATCGCATCGTCTTCATTCGTGCCTCCGACAAATTGCGATTGATCTCTGCCATCCGAGCCTGCTTTTGCAGTAGGAGCTCCGCCAGCTCAGCAAACGCACTGACATGCGGCCTAGCAGCTGCAATCGCACTTGGAAGCTCTTTGTCAGTTGCACCTCTGAGCTTTTCGAAAGCAGAGTGTGCCGCCTCCAGTGCTGCTTGCGCCACAGCCTTCTCGGCCCTTCGCCTTCGACAGCCGAGCACATAGCGCCAGCGGAACTGGCAACGTATGGCGTTCATCTCGAGCTTCTTCATGCGGCGATCCTCTGACGCCAGCGCGCTGATGATTTCGTCCAGCACCTCTCTTACTTGTCCTGCCGTGTTGGCATCTATAAGGTCATCGCCGTCCTCAAACCAGAGAACCCAGCGAGATGCAATGTCCTCAGACGGCTCAACGGTCGCTGCCGGCTTGGCAACTTTCTGCGAGTTGAATATTAAGGGCCATGCCCACTTCTCCGCGATCGGTGCCGCTGTCACAGGCCTATGCGACCAGCGGTGCAGGAGCTTACGCAGCTCGACGTAGTGCTGCAGCGCAATTCTCTTGGGCAACTCGCGCATCAGTGGCAGCTCTTCGTACAGCGCTTGCTCGCTCCCTGCCCAGTTGACCATGAATCTATGCAGCGGCGTCTCCGGTTCGGAGCTGAAGACCTGCTCGTAGTCAACGATGCCTGCCTCGAGCTGCGCAGCCGCCGCAGAGAGAGGTAAGCGGTCATTCGAGCGGTCTGTGTCGTACGTGCGCTCGATCGTATTGAGGGTCACGATGACATCGTCGTCCCACCGCGCCTTAAGCACAAAGGGCAGGCGAGCGAAGATGTAGTCCTGCGACGAAAGGTAGATGCGAAGGTAGTTCAGCAACAATGAGAGCTGCGTGAACCGCACCTGCAGGAGGGTGTTGCACTGCTCTTCCTCGTAGAGCTCAATGTGCACGCGCTGCAGTAGCTCGGCGTCACTCTTGACATCTGGAAACATTTCACCGAGTTGCGTCCGAATCGTTGCGTCTTCATCATGAGCGCCAGCCGAGACGGCTCGAATCCAAATGGTGGCGACCATGTCAAGCCCACGAAGCAGCTTGGCCACCTGGTCATGCTCGAGCGAGTGAAACATGCGGAAGTATAGGATATGCATGCCGTTTGTCTCCTCGTCACCTAGCGTGTGCGAGGCACTCAGGGCGTGCTGCAAACGCGTAAGGTCGCTTTGCAACCGAACTGCTGTAGCAAGCGCCTCGTCTCCTGAGGCAGCCTCGTTGCCTGCTGACGTCCGTCGAAATCGAAATACACGGCGCAAGTGGGCAGACGGGTCCTCAATTATTGCAAGCCGATCGAGGTAGAGGCCATTCACCTCTCGGCGGATAGCATCGAAATCAAACGGTGTCTTTGACGTTTGGCTTTGACGTTGCCAGTGGAGCTGCACCAACTTGGCAAAGCTTCCAGCGTGATCCAAATGAAGCAGGCTCTCCTTCAAGTGCCTCTCCATCTGCGCTGTCTGCTGAGCGAGGCTCTTGCTTTCATCGACGCCGAGGTGCAGGTCCCAAGGTCGCACGTCGCCAAGTGCAACGCTTGCCGTGTTGAGCTCAAGCGGTTTGATCGGCTTCTTGTCGTGAGCAGTCGCCAGACCGTGCTCGGAAAGCTCCAATACCAAATCATTGTGCATCGCAACCATGCGCTTAATGACAAGGAACAGGCTGTCGCAAGTTAACACCTGGCCATTGAAGCGGACGCCGCCGTCGTCGAACAGTTCATCCTCATTCGTGCTCAGGAAACGCCATATAGGATGAGAATCGTCCAAAGGCGAGATTCGAGTCAGCCGCTGTTCAGCAGCGCGGGCAGCTGCAGCTGCAGCTGCAGCCGCCGTTGCAGCCTCGGCTACTCGATGAACGTCCCCTCCAACGGTCGCTTCGACAGCTTCTAGTGCAGCTTGCGCATGTGCCGCCGCATTTGCAGCCGCAGCCTCTTGATTCGCAGCGCACGCCCCAACACCGATGGCTTGATTTTCAGCCACGAACTGATTGAAGCCCATCTTTACACGAAGCCAAAGCTGGGTGATGCGGCGCGCGTCGTTCTGGCTAAAGCGCGTTCGGGTGCCTTCATTACCGCGCTTTGTCGCCATCGACTCGAGCAGCGCACCAATGCTTTTCTGCTTGGCCTGCTCTTCAAGCAGGATGTACTCGAGCTGCACGTGCAGGAATTGGTAGAACTCGATCAAGTCAGGGAGCACCCACAGGAAGCGCAAATGACGGCACTTGCGTGTAAAGGTGAGTAGCATGGCCAATTCACGCGTTCCTGTAGGGTCCCTACCGACTACAAGCTCGAGTTCATCCTCAAAGATGACGCTGGGCGTGATGGGTGGCACTGAGGGACGGACTGCCACGTGCAGAGGCGGGTGCTCTATGATGAAGTCGTCGAGTCGGCTCGAGAGCTGAGACGCGGCCTCGCGGCGGCGAAGGAGGGCGATGTAGTCCGGCAGACGCTGACGAGCATGATGGAATGAGATCATCATCTGGCGTTCATACATCTGCACTGCTGGAATGCTGTGGAAAACGTTGGCATACCCGCGATGGCTTTGGAACGAGCTCTCGCGGTGATGCTCGAGTGCACGGAGGACGAGCTGGCACTGGCTCTCAGCGTTGAGCTGAAGCTTCACGCCCAAATGATGCCATGGCGCCTTACAAAAGCTGAGGACGCCTGCGCGAAGGCCCTGCCCCGGAAGCGAAAGCACACGACGCATGGTGTGCTGCGACTCCGGCTGTGTGACCAAGCTCACGCCCAGCGCCGCAAAGGACGACCAAAGGACGAAGTAGCGTGAGTGGCGGTCGAGCGGTTCGCGTCGCGGACGATTCGCGGGAACGTCGCCATCAAACGTAAGCTCACACCCACAGTCGTAATGGACTGACCCGATCGCTTGTGAGTATTGGCTCCCAACGCCAAAAGTGTTGACAAGCCGGTCTGGCTGGAGGATGTGCGTAGCAAGGTGGGTTGTGGCTTCGTTGGATCCGAGGGTGAGGGCGATCATGCCGATGATGCACGACTGCAGTTCACGATCCTCTCGGCTTTGAAGCTCCGCCGGTGGTGCCTTCAGCAGATCATATAGCGTATCGCTCGGCATACCGGGCTCCTGAAAAGCAATGAGAGTTTCAGGCTGGAGAAAGCCACGGAAGACTCGCATTGCACTTGGGGACAACTTTAACTCGTTCTGCAGCGCATCCAGCGCACTCATGACCGCATGATTGTTGATTGTGCTGCGTTCGTAATAGATTGCAGCGAACATCATCATGATCACGTCGAGCCTGTGTCTGTCCACGCCCGCGCTCGCACTGCACAACGCTCGGACCTTCGCAATGAGCAAATCGCGGTCAGTCATTGATTCCGCTAGTGAGCAGTATGTGGTGTGGAGCACATTGTCAGGGTCGAATGCAAATGCCAACTTGGCATGCCGACCGACGCACTCCTCTGCAGCCGCCGGTATTTCGGACCATTGGCTCAGGACCGCAGGTAAAAGCCGCCGGCCGTGTGCGCGTAAGAACTTGATCATCGTCTCGCGGCTGCGGACCTCTCCTGCTAAAGCATTCATGAGCTCATGCCCCCAGTCCGGATGGCTCTCCACAAGTGCCTGGAGCTGCAGTGAGGGCGCTTCGCTCATCAATTGCGCTTCTGGACCTTCTAGCAACGGTTCCGCTGGATCGCGATCGTGCCGAGCAGTAGCCGCGAGCCGTGAGCCTAGGTCAAGCACCACCAAGAGCTTGCAGGCAGCAAGGGTGATAGCACGCAAGTGAGGCACTCGCAACGGCCCTTTACGCTCCAACTTTCGGAGACGCGCTTGCCGTACAGAGACAGTCGTCGCAGCACGACTGCGGCTTTCTATCATTCCATCGAGCTGTGACTTCAGGCTGCAGTATAGGCCAATGGACTCCTCAAGCTTTCCTGACCGCTGGGCAAGCAGTTGCTTGAGTACAACAGTGAAGTACGCGTGTGCGACGGGTCGATCGAGCTTCGCACCCTCCTGCTTGAACCACGGGGGCACATACGCGCATTCCCAGCTTTCAGCAATAGGACTTGTTGCGAGCTGATCGACGAGATGGCTCTCAAGTAGCTCAAGCACTTCGGCGCTGCTGCTCGAGTCGGCATCACGCTCCATGACGTTGTAGTCGCACAGAGTGCCGACAAGCCGCGAGTTCGAGAGTAAGGACTCGACAACATAAGTGCGTAATGTCTCGGGTAGCTGGTGCTCATGAACAAGGGTATTCAGCAAGAATCCCACATCAGAGCGCACCTCAGGCTTGAGCGGCGAGCACTCAAACTGAGCCGTGCTGCACCAAAGCTTCAAAATGCGCTGCATCAGTCCCGTTCGATCCGGATAGATCCGCTGTGTGATGCGCCAAACGCTCTCGAGGCGCAGTTGAGCATTGATGGCGAGCTTGGCCTCTTGGGCGAAACGGCGTAAGGAAGCGCAATCGTCGCCCTCCCGGACACTTTTGGCAGCAGCGTGCACTACGCTCATCACGAGCAGGCTCGTTGCGCTCTCGGGGATATTTGAACCCTGGCTATCGACGACTAAGTCACGAAGCTCGACCAACCCAAATGCGTTGGCCCACTTGACTGCCTGCTGAGGGTCCTGCTCAGAGCTGGCAACAGCAAGATCCATCTGCCTGTAGAACTCCTGCACGATGGCGGCGTGCAAACTCGCGGCGACCTCTCGAGTTGCGGCGGCATCCCCCAAATCTTCCATTTTCGCCTCCATCATCGCTGATGACGTTGCTCCCATGCTTTCCATGAGCACACTCAGCGGCCGAAGCATGGCAGCCAAGCCTTTGATCATCTCCTCGTTACGATGCGCTGCAATATGCAGTGCAATCACTGGCCGCTTTGCATCGATGCTGTAGCAGCGGTTGCGCAGCCAAGCAATCACCATCCGCTGCTCAACGATTGGCGAGCCACAGCACAGCTTGCTTACAAAATGAGCCACATAACGCTTCCACAGCTCTTCTGGAAGCTCGCATGTGACGTCAATACCAGCCATCCAACGAACCACTTCTGCAAGTGGCGAATCGGATGTTTTGATTTTATCTTCGACTGCAGCTGCGGCGTGCCTCTCAGAGAGACTGTGGCCCTCCGCAGTTGCAAACACTTCACCCGTCGCCTGGCTAAAGAGCGCCGAGACGAGGTGAAAGAACGGAAACATCGAGTTTGCTTGAGGAGGTGGGCTTGTGACGACAATGCGGCGCGGCTGAGTGAGCAGCTTGAGCTCGGGAATGGGCGGGATGGGCAACAGCGTGAGGCAGCGAAGAAATACACCCTGGACGTGAGGATCCAGCGTTGAAAGCGAGATCTCGTCGAGCAAGTCCAAGTTAAGCTGCTCGTTCATCTTGCAGATCATGAGGGTGAGATAATTGCAGAAAGCCTCTCGCACCTCGCCAGTGATTGCCTCCACAAGAGAAACACGCAGCTGCCCAGAGGCGAGGAGCTGCGTTGCGGACTGCACCCGATCCCTGATCATAAGATGATCTCCGTCGGTCCAAAGCATCGAATAGCGTGTGCACAGCACCTGCTCGATTGTCTTCTCAACACCGTTTTGGGGGTCTTTCAGCTTCTTCAACATGAGAGCCTCCAGAAGCTTCACGCGGGCTTGGACGGGCACTGGCTGCATTGGATTGAAGTCTCCAGGACTTTGCCCATTCCACCCCCGTGCATACTCAATGCGGCTCGCAGCAGTCGTCAGCGCAGTATTCAGCCAGCCCTGGAGAGCGGGCATGAGGTCCCACGCTTTTACATCAACGAGCGATTGGTAGTCATTGGACGCGCCGAGCTTAAGCCACTCTCTCACGTCGAGGGCACCGAGTGCACTGGCCTCTTCGCTGATGGAGTCCAGGAACACAGGTTGCCACTGATCACAGAATGTTGTGTCGTAGCATGGCAGCACATAGACATTCGATGCAGGGAAATGCATGATAACCACGATGGACTTGTTGGAAGCCATATCGCTACAGAGCTCGTCCACCTTACTTCGAACAAAATTTACGCGGCTCGTGGGCGTCTCCGCCATATCGATGAAGAATAAGAGTACTCGTTTTGAGCTTGCAGCGCTTCGGAAGGAGCGAAGGCATGCCAGGAGAGCCTCTTGCGTGGTAAGCAGCGACAGTGGGCAGAGGGAAAAATCAGCCAGGGTAATGATCTCGTTTTCGCCATCAGGAAGTTCAAGGCTGAACGGCTCACAAATGAGGGCCTCAAGCAGATGCATTTCCGAAGCTGAGCTCTCGTCCTCTGAGCTCTCGAGGCCATGGGCCGGCAGGGATAATAGCGACGCAGTTGTGCGCGTGTAGACAACCATCCTCTGTGCAGTACGTGTGCTCACCATGCCTTGCAGCAGCCGCTTCAGCGAAAAGTGCTCCTGGCACCTGAAGTACGTGTCGAGCATCTCAAAGGGGACAACGGCGCGGTGCTTGTAGAGCCTTTCAGGTGTGCACACTTGGATCAGCCGTGACACTGAAGTCTGCAGCAGCCACTGGCCAGTGATCGCAACAGCCAACCGCGACGTTGCAGATCCTGACTCATTGGACGACAGGAGGAAGTGCATCGCCTCTCGAACAGATTCGCCGATTTCCTGCACACCATCTTGCAGGAGCGCGAGCGCCTCTGGATCAGCCTGGAGCTCAGCTGCAGCTGCAGATGCGATCGAGGTCGCAAACGCGGGCGTCAAGACGTTGCAGAAGTTGCTCCCCAGGGTGGACACCGAATATAGGAGGATTGACTCGAGCGTTTGCTGCGCCTTGTACCCGTAGAGACTGAGCGATTCAATGCACTCCACAAGGCTGTGTAGCTTGGCGAGCACCTTGGAGACAAAACTGCGGAACCGACTCGGATATTCCGCAACGTGCGCATCGAGCAGATTGCGATGCGAGAGTCGGTACTTCTCGAAGCGATGGAGGAAAGGGGCGGGCGCATAGCGAAGCTCGGAGAGGCGCATATGAACCACACTCTGGAACGACTGATGGACGCGGCACAGTTTGGAATGCGAGCCCACGGCTATGTTGGCGTGATAAGAGTTGACAGCAACATGACCGACGGTGATGTCCATCCTAATACCCCCTGGCGAGACGGTCAAACTCACGAGTGCTCGCGCGTGCCTGTCTTCTTGCCGTTGAAAATGCTGGTTGAATAGATCGTAAAAGCTCTCGTTGACGGGTTCAGTGTGCGAGAGCACAACAACCTCTCCCTTCTCAGCTGCTGTTTTGACGCTGCTCACGAGCGTCACCTGCTGCAGGCTAGTGTCCTCACGGAAGTCACTGAGTTTGAGGATGATCGAACCACGGTGTTCGTCCGTACTCACGTCGAGGTCACGCCGCGCATGCAGAAGTCGAAGGATGGAATCATCGGCCGTTGTGTCGATCAGGAGCTTGTAGCGGCTTATCGGCCGCTCAGCTTGTGCCTGCTCGGATAGGCTCTCGCGGAGCAGCGTGTATGGATTACGGAGCTCGGCCATGCGAAGCTTGTCACCGGCACCAAGACGGCGACGCCAGAAATTGATGAGCTGAAGCTGATCGGCCTCCTCTACGCCACTCATGTTGCGCTCTAGCGCGTGGACAATGGTTCCGAGGCTGATCGTAGAGCCACTGGACAGGCGCGCGAGCAGCCTGATGACGTGCATGAAGTCACGCAGGCCAAAGAACGTGTTGAACCACGCGAGCTCCCGCTCCTCGCGCATTAGATCCTGGTACGCTAAACAGAGTCTGTCGAGCACATCGGGGAGGCGCTCGTCGAGGCCAACTACAGTCTGTGCGAGTAGGCGCCGCTGTTCTGCCTCGGAGCCGAGGCCGCCAATGCAGATCTGCATGAGCTCGCGATGGTCAGGCTCCGCGCGCAGAAGAATTGCGCAGCGATTCGATTTGGCCGCGTCGAGTGCGTGGTTGGTGATGGCAACAAAGCCGACTTTGGCTGGCCTAGACATGTGATCTTCGAGGTAGTAGTGAAGAACCTTGAGGCTTTCGCGCTGCTCCTCGGGTAAACCGGCCTCGTCCATGAAGACAAAGCACGAGGTATCACCGTGTGTCATTTGCTGCTTGTCCTCGGCTCGTTTGAACACGGCTTCGATCTCCGTGCTCGTGCTGCGACGGCTACACTGATAATGGAAGCTGAGAAGCCGCTTTTGCGTCCGGTAGAATGACCGGGCCTTGGATTGGTCGCCCTTCGCATTCTGAGTCACGACGGTGACGGCCAGTGTCTTAGAGGATCCCGGTGGACCAATCTGCGGAAGGCGGAGAGCTGTGAGTCGGCAACCATCCACATGGCGTGGGGCGGTGGGAGAGGGAAGTGGCCTGCACGTACAATCATGAGAGGAATGCGTGCCAAGGTGCACACGACGACCATGAATACGTTTTCCTTGAGACCTGTGGTACGTGCGATACCCTGCTCAAGCTCGGTTGTCTGAATAAGCGCATCCATGGCCTCGGTCAGTACTTTATCTAGCCGTAAGTTGTGCTCATCTCGGAGCATCTGATGCAAGTCGCACTCGAAGCTAACGCGTTGCTCCGTTGAGAGGCGCAGGTAATACACCACACCGATTGTGAGAAGCATGGACCGGCGACGACGCTCGGGGGCACTTGCAGGATCGTCACCGCCCTCCATGAAGAAATGAGCTTCGCCATTGTGCGTCTGCAGCAAATTGTCGAAGAATCGGAACAGCGCGAACACGCGTTGGATGTCTCGCAGAGAGACGACTGAGCTCGCGCGCGCGTTGAGGTCGGCATCCATGCGCTGGAGCTCAGCAGTCGAGAGTGGTCGCGGCGAGGCGGCAATTATGCGCTCCTTCAGGCCAGCAAACTGCTGCTGTGCAAAGGCGCGTGTCAGATCTTGCGAGCGACACATTAGTGCAGCAAGCTGACGTTGCTCGGGATAAGGGAAGCGCACGTCTTCGCCTCGATATAGCGCACTCATCCGCTTCTCAATGAACTCCGCTTCCTGCTCTGCCTTAAGTGATCCGTAGTCCCAGGTCACCTGCTCGATCGAGAGCGGCAGTGGGTGAACCTGGTAGTGGCCCATTGCCCATTCCTTACCAAGCTCCTCGCGACGTGCGTTCGCTGCGGAAAAATGCACAAGCTTCTCACGCGCTGGATTGCACGCAGCGATGACAACGATGTTTTCAGGCAAATCGACACCGTCAAGCCTACGGTCGACGATGAGCTCTTTGAACACGCCCATAGTGCTACTCGTATTCACTTCGTCGAGGAAGATGCAAAGTTTGACGTTGCGATGGCGGGGCGAGTTAAGCAACTCAGCAGCCGTCTGCAGCCGGAAGCCAAGCTCGATGATTGGTGCGAGGTCCGTCTCAATGGCGGCAGGTGTGAGTGCAGCGTGCACATTGAGCTGATGGAAAGTCCAGCCAACAGGGCTGCTCATCAGCGAAGTCTTTGCGCGGATGTAGCACAGCAGCAGATCAGCAAGCACTTCGGCGCTAATGTCACCGGCTGAGCGCTCATTGATCGGATCTTGCCAGGCAGGGCTCCACGCCGTCTGCACCGCCTGCCACAAGCCGTTGTCGACTAGGAGCCCCGGATCCTGCTTGAGCTCTATCAAGAGCGCGGCACGAAACGGCGGAATGTTGACCGCAGCAGACCCGTCCACTGCACTATCACAAAGATAGGTCGCGAGACGTTTAGCGTCATTCCAGACCTCTTGCGGCACAGACCGGAAGCCGGCGTCAGGGAGGAAGAAGGAAAAGAGGCTCAGGGCCATACTCTGCAGAGTGCGGACAACCGGGTCCACCTGGATCTCCCCGAAGGCGACGGCGGCATCCTGAGGCTGCTGAGCGGCTGCCAGATTGCGCAATTGGTCCACAGTGACTCGCAGTCGCGGGTTATCAACATCTTGCATCTGCGCGCTCATGCTCGACAGATTCTTGAGGATGAAGTACATTCGCGTAAGCGCTGTCTTGCTCACACCCGTCTCGCCCTCCATAATGCAAGGCACACGGCATTCTATGCGTTCGTGCATACAAAGCATCTTCATCGTAAAGTCGAGAGTCAGGACAAAGCGGTGCTCATCAACAGCGGCGATAGTCCCAAGATTGATCTCAACGTCTATCGTCGATTGCTGGCCATCACGCACGATCGGGCGCTGTCGCCTCTCTAAGGCGCGATCTTGAAGCACGGCATCGATGCCGAGGCCCCGTGCAAGGAGACTGTCGAGCACGCGGCGCTTGCGAAGATCGTCAGCAGATGGCACGTGAAGCTCGAGCTCGTCGAGAAGTTGCCTACGCTCCACACTCATCTCGCTTGGCTTCGTTGCGATCAGGCTCCACTTCGAGTCACCATTTTCCTCCCAATACACGAATTGCTCGTGATTGATTGCATCCCAGTCGTGGCGATAGTCATCACTCAGGGCATGATGCGCCTCTTCCATCATTATCTTCAAAGTTGAGCTGCCGAATCGCTCGAAGCCATCGTTCATGTTGAACTTCTCAGACGTGCGAAGGATGTGGCATCGGCGCGCGAGGTAACGCACCCAGTAAGACTGCTTGAGCATGGACCATCTTTTCTGAGGTAGCAGCATGTAGTGTGAAAGAAGAGCGTGGCATTCAGCATCCGTCACCTCTGCTAGCTCAACCCTCTCACTCACGGTCATGGCCTCGCCGACGACAGCCCACGCTTCCTCGATCGCCTCCAGGCCACCATCTGCAGGAACAATCTCATTCGTACCGATGCGACCGTCGACGCATACGCGTCGGATGAGATCACGACTAGAGTCTTGAAGGTTGATCGTAATTGAGAGCACGTTGATGTTGGAGGCATCGAGCTTGCGAAGGCGTTCTGTACACGCTTGCATGTTTTCACCTTCGGAATGGCCGTCCGTCAGGCTGACCATCCAACTCGGATTTCGATCAGGAAGCGAGCATAGAAGGTCAGCAGCATCGAACATGGCGCCCCACAAATCTGTGCCACCACTCGGCTGGACGAATACCAACTGGGTCTCGATGTTTGCCAGGTGCCGGGCACTCAACGGCGCTGGCTGAACGTTTAAGAGGATCCTGCCGTTGAACACGACAACGCCAACACGATCCACAGGTTGAAGCTTTCCTCTGCAGAGTTCAAGAAGGCATCGACGGCAGGTTTCAAAAGGGGCGCCCGCCATGCTGCCTGACGCGTCGAGGACGAAGATCACGTCCTTGGGCCCGCCATAGCCGCCTCCATTTGAGGTGTACAACTCATCGATCGTTCCGTCTTGATATGCCTTGAGGTACTTGCACACGAGGCGAGTATTTTCTCCATCGAGATCGAATGCATCGGCAGGTCTTTGCAACGTGCCAATCGAAGCAAGCACAGGTAGCTCCTTCCATAAACCATCATCCTGGCTCAGTGTGTCTGCCGGAGCCTCATCAAGATGGCCGATCCGATCGGGAATCTCTACGATTACTTCCCAGCGGCTGCCCGGCGGTACGTTGAAGACGAATCCAGTGGAATCCTCGACGCTGCGAAGAACGAGCAGACTGAAGAAGAAGCGATTGATCTTTTCCATGAGTGCCTTCCACTCATGCATCTCGTACGTCCGGAATTTGCCCATGTTGAGATGGAAGCACAGTGCAAGCTGAGTCGAGCTGCCTTCCTTCAAGATGGTCCTCTGCAGCTTCTGCGAGACGGCTTCAAGCGAGAAAGCCTCCGTGATGCTGAACACGCATACGGCGCGGGCCTCGTCTTCTTGCATCCATTGCAGGATACGTTTCCTGATCCAATGGGTCTTGCCGCTCCCTGAAGGGCCCATGACGCATGTGACCGCTCTAAAGTCCATGCCGTCCACGACCCATTTGCGTAAGCTCGACCCGGAAAGTTGATCTTTCTCGGAAGCCGCAGTCGAAGCTGTCCCCTTGTGATGGCGAATCCATGGTGCTGCCTGCAGCGAGGTGCTGGCACTCTGTAAGCAGTGCATATTGTGGCGCACACCCGTGTCTCGTGAGGCAAGCAAGTGACGCAGCAGAGCCTGCTGAGCAGTCGGTGCCAATGCCTCGACCTGTACCAGCACGAAGCAGCGCCCAGCGCTGGTGTCCGTTGCAGCATGGTGCCGAACGCGGTCAAGAAAGGTCTCCAAAGTTCGCAGATGGGTCGTCGCAGAGCACCAGAGAACCTCAAAAGGCTCCGGTAAGCGCTGATAGATGCGATAGATGAGCGCAAGCATGGCATCAGAGGACGGCTCGATCGTGTGCACGTGCAACCCGGGCCAGTGGACAAGCGGGCTTCCGGCCGGACGAACGGGGAGCGGCGGGCTGCCCATGCCATGCTGAACGGTTTGAAGAAAAGCACCTACTATCGCAGGCCACTGTGCAGGGCCATCGACAGCAGAATCATCATCAGCAACTGCAAGAGCTTGGACAGCAGGCTTGATGCGAGCTTTCTCGACGACATCGAGCAGACGCGAGAACACACCCGATGACCGCTGGAAGAGTGGAATCAACGCCAAGGTCAGCTCCTGTGCTGAACCATCCGCCGCAATCCATGGCCATCCTTCAAGCAGCAACCGATGAAGACGTTGCGCCTCGCGTGTCGAATAGAAGCGCAAGTACGGGTGCACCGCTGATACCTCTTCCAACCTCCGCTTCCATGCGCTCAGAGCCCGGCTCAAGCGCTGCACAGAGAGCTGCGAGACCTCGTCCGGATTAACGGGCGCACGTGGAATGGACTGGTACTCCGGATGGCCGAGTGCGCACAACTCGCACATGAGTGCGAACGCCTTGCGATACTCTTGAACTCGCTCGAGGAATCGAGCACACCTGTTGGACTTGTAGTCGGTGCCTTGACTCACGGGGTTGGTGATTTTGTCGTCGTTCTGCACGAAGCCCAAACGGTGTTCAAAGTCAACCAGCTCGTCTGACTTGAGCGTGCGTTCGACATCATGATCCGTGTAAGTCAGCCAGAGCCCGGGAGGGTCCGCAAGGTGGAATTCGAAGCATCCTGTAGCGAGCACGCAAAAGAACTGCGCAAAGACTGCATCGAGCCCGCCGAGACCCTTATCGAACCACTCCTCAAGGCGGCCCATGTGCTCCTGCAGCCCGCGAAGCTGTTGAAAGCGAGCGCTCCCAGCCTGGCGGGCCTCGCGCATCACTTGCTCGCTGCTCCAGAGCGCGGCAAGGATTTCCGAAAGGCTGTGCTCACGTAGGCTTGCAACGACTGAGAGGTAAGCCACTGCACCCTCCAGCTGGTTGAGAAGCCGTTCGGCATCTACGCCAGTCACTTGGTTCTGTAACAGCTCGAGCTTCTCCTTGAATTGCGCCATGCCACCGCCAAAGAACTTGCGTTCGAGAACAAAGCGCCACACTCGATCGTGATCAGAGAGCTGCGCAAACAGTGTGAGCAGCGCGAGCTCCTCGCCGTGCTCTTGGTCTGACACACGCTGCTGCTCGGCACCGCGGCGATCGCCCGAGGGACGCAACGATCGATGGATGTTCGCACGCAAGTCATTATAGTCCGTCATCGAGTGCCCGCGCATCAGACCTTCGTCTCGATCATCGCTCAAGCCGTCAGCGTAGCCGCACAGCACGTGGTATGTGTCATCGGCGACGTCATCACGACTGCATCTGAACGTGTACTGCTCAAGCGTATCGACAAGCTTTCGCAGAGGCCCCACTATCTGGCCGAGCTGAAGCACTGATCGAAGGCTTTCAACGCGATCGGCGACCAGAGCCTGCTCTCCAAAGAAGCCAGCGATCACACGCAGCTCGGCGTCTGGAGTACGTCCTGCCTCTCGAAGCCTTTCGCCTGCAGCTCTGAGCTGGCTAAAGCGAACTTCCCCGCGACCTTGCACCAGGGCCTCGAACAGCTCGATGACGGATCGTAGCGCATCAGCTAACGCTTGCGTCGTGCGAATCGCACCGTCGGTGGCAGGCGGAAGCTGCTGCTCCAGGAAATGGCTGAACAACACCGACTGTCGTTGGTGTGATGCCATGTCGTCGTGTTGATCGAATCCACTGAAGTACTCGAAGAACTGACGTTCGGGGGCTCCAAGAGGGTGTAGCCACGCCTTTAACGAGGCTTCTGCGCGCCGAAGGTCGGTGAGAGTGTGGTCTTTGGAATCAGCACGCTCAAAGAGGTCGAAGATCCCGCTAATCTGCGACCTATCGATGCCCCATTTCTCGATCGATCGCACCGTCTGCTTTTGCTGAAGAATCCACACGAGGATGCTCTCACCATCTCTGATCTGCTGCTCAAGCTGCGCCACGGGGGGAGACTCCAATCGCAAGAGCGCTGTCAATTTCTGGGAAAAGTCGTACTCCTTTCGTTGCAGATTGGGGTGGATCTGTTTCAGTTGACAAAGAGAGATGGACTCAGTCCGCACTTGATCCCAAACGCTCGCAAACTGCCTTCCAAAGGATGCATGCAATTCGTGTAGAAGAGCCCGCTCCTCATCCAGGTCCGCCATGATATTTCCATCTGGGCCGAGAGCACTAGTGACAGCCTTTACGACAACAAAGAGGAAAGTGTAGTCCTGGCCCGTGCGGTGATTGGCATTTGCTATGACTGTGACCCAATTGTCGGTGGTCACGGTCTGGGTGACGAAGGACTGCATACATATGATGAGGATATTTGCTGCGACGCCACGGCACGCCAGACTCTCTGGCGTGCGTAATCGAGTCAAGGATTCGATCACATCACGGAACTCATAGCCTGGTGCGTGCACGTTGAGGGTGGAAGGGCACATGAACTCAGCCGCGAGATGAAGCAACCCTTGCGTCAGCAGGTTTCGCAGGTTTGGTAGCCGAGTGACGCCTCTCAGAACGAGAGCGAGCTGAAGTGGAAACTGCGGATCGCGATCGCGAATGCTGGCTTTGGTCTCCTTGAGGATATCCGTTATCTGCAAAACATAGCTCGCATCCACATTTGGATCTGGTGCACTGTTCAAAAGTGCACCAAACCCCGACGTAAGCCTCGTCGGTTTGGCTCGCAGCCACGTGTGCAGGCTGGAAATTAGCCCCGACGAAAGATCATGCTCACGAGTCGTGGTCGGCATGGCCTGGCGTATGCACTCTTTAAGCTTGAGGTACGGATCAAAGTCGGTCGAGTCATTGGATGCTCGAAGCCTTTCCAGGGCACCGTCAAGTTGAGGAACGCGCACGTGCTTATAGGCGTCCGACACTAGCCACTCACCCAAGTGATCGGGGCGAAGTGACTTGAACGTTTTCCGCACGTGAGCCGTGACCGTATCGACTGCAACCTTCCATAGTGACGGGCAAAAAGTATGAAAGCGCTTGTGAAGCCCGAGGAGGACAACGTTTGCACGTTGATAATGGACGCGTGGCTCGTTGCGTGCCGACAGCATGCCCTGGAGCAGCTTCTGCAAGGCGAAGTCCACTTGGCTAGAACCGAGCTGGAGCACGCGGCTGAGCCGTTCAACAAAGTCAATCAGTTGCAGTGGACCCACATCTGGATCATGCTGCGCACACGTTTGTTGCGCAACCCACTCGTAGATGTCCTCGAACTCGCGCACAGCCTGAGGAGATGGTTGAGTGAGATGCCCAATACAAGTGAGCAGCGCCCAGCAGTCGTCGATGGACTGAATGTCATCACGCCAGGCTCGCACGAGACCGAGATGGTCTGATTTATCAAAGGCATGGACAGTATGTCCGTCGACGTGGGACTCGCTGAGCGCGCTTCCAAGCTCCTTCGCGAGGCGGATGCTCTTGCCATTGGGCATGCGTATCACCCTCTGCAGGACCTTGGACCACAATGCTCGAGCGTCCGCAGAGTCGCAGGCCTTGAGCTCGTAGCACCGCTTCAGCACTCGCGCCGAACTTACCAGACCATCGACGTCGTGGCAATAAGGCGCATCCTCGATGATCGAGAGAACAACATCTTGAAAGGTTCTCCAATAGGTGGGGTCAGATGCCGATGCCACTTGTGAGAGTGGCGGATCGCCAAGAGTCACCCAGGTGCCGTTGGTGATGTACCTAGTTGCAATTGTGCATGCGACCTCGATGGCGCGCCGTTCTGCTCCGCTAGCGCTATCGTTCTTCGCACGTGACTGAAGGAGATGAGCCGAGACCAGCAGCAACGGGTACTGCTCTTCGAGCTGCGTAGCAGTAGTCTCCAGTACCGAGCACGAGGTGTCCAGGTCGATCTGAAAATCATCAGCAGATGCCAAGAGGAGATTTTGAACTCGCGAGAAATCGCCCTCCTTAATCGCCTTTTTGAGCTCATCGGAGAGCTTTGGCTTATTCGAGACATAGTTGACAATGGTAGAAACAATATTGCGTCCTAAGCTGACCAAGTTCCATCCTTCTCGGGCCTGCGGTTGCTGCTGCTGCTGCTGCTCGAGTAGCTGATGTGGCGGCTGCGACTGCAGCTGCCCGTTGATGCAACGCGTATCGCGCCGGTTGGCCAAGGCGCTCTTGTCTGCAGCGAGGAACACGTTTAAGCTCTTCGGGTCACCGTGGTTGGTGATCTTTCTTGAGTCGTCCACACGGATGATCATTACAGGGACGGCAAGGTTATCAGCAGACTTGCTGAGATCAAGACGCTGTTCCTCCGTGGGCGCGGTGGGGAGGATCAGGAGCAGCGCGACAGCACCAAATTGAGCTTTCACCGCGCTCGATAGTAGCCGGACATCGTCGCCGACGGTGTTCGCCGAAGCTGAGCGGAACTTGTCAACGCGAACGACAGCAATACTGCCTGGGGAGGGATTTTTGTTCTCTGGCCAGCTTACCTTCCACTGTCCACCGCGATCGCTATACTCCCACTTCCCGGTAGCTGTTCCAGTGAGCGTTGGCATTTTCGCAGTCTCACCCTTGAAGAATCCGTGTGTTGGCACGCCAGCGTAGACTACGAATAGGGGGCCCACGGCATTGCCGCCGGGGTGGTCCAAAGCCTCAAGACGGAACGCTTCGTGGCCACGCATCGTTGCATACAGACCTGAGAAGCTCTCCACAGCAGGGGTCCTGGACGAGTCCACAGCCGTGCCGTGCGAGTCAAGCTCGTCCAGATCCATGGGCACTGAAGTCGAGCTCGAGGCAGCGCCCGCGCTCCCCGGGTGCCGCGGGGCCTGTGTGTCCGCAGGCTCATCAAGGGCGCCGTCTCTGGAGGCAGGCTTGGCTTCCTCGAGCCGGCCCTCAGCACGAGCTCGGTACAGCGTCCGCGCGCACATCCGGATGTCATCAGGCTGCAAGCTTGGCCAATGACCGCCGAGAATCTTAAAGAACTGGTCATCTGACGGCAGCTTCATACCTCCTGATTCAAAATACTCTTTCAGCTCGGCATCGCTCCAGTCCTTGGCGCCCGAAGGCACATGGAGATCCGCTGCGTGGTGTTCGGCTTGCGATGCGGTGAAGCGAGCTTCGAGTGGCAGTGGCAGCAGCTTCACGCAAGCTATGAGCACGTTCCACGGCACGTTCTCCTCGAGATGGACTGACAACTCGTGTCGTAAGGCCTCGTATGAGTCGAGTGGAACGGCTCGCCGGTTAGCCTGCGCAGCCAACGAAGCGGCGGTCAGGATGGAAAACCAATCAAGCACTCGAGAATCATCAGCGCGAGCTATCACGCAAGCTGCTGTCCTGCTTACCGATGGGGTCGCGGGCGAGGACTCGTAACTGTGTTGGACCATATCCCTGGCAGAATCCGCTCCGCGAGAACGGGGGAGAGCTCGAGCGCGCGAGCAAAGTGTCTTGCGAGCGCGCGCTTTGCTTCGCGGCGCACACAAACTCGCTTTTGGAGCTCGTTTTGTCGCGAGATGAGTCAGGTAATCAGCTGATACCTACTCAGTGGGCTCGCTAGAGGTCCAGCAAGATCTCAGGGATTCTGGTCACATGTGTGAATGTGTAGTGGGAACGGAGAGGGGTTTAGTTTTCGGTGTCACGTGGTCGTGCAGTGTATCGTTGTGCACTCGACCGTCATCGTTGGCCTACCATTGAACGTGACGGGTGTTGATCACACGTCTTGCGACAAGTGGAGCCTCTACCGAGGACGCATACGTGATCATACCCGCCTGCGTCTTCATGGTGCTGTTGGCGTTCATCGTCAGCATCACTGCAACAGCAAGAACCAATGGCAAGGTGGGTCTGGCCTATCCTGGCCCTACCACGCCGATGATCTTGCATCAGAGCGCGAGCGCACCGCTCCATGCGGTGTGTCTCGCAAGCGCGCGGATGCAGCAGTGTACCACCAAAGAGTCTACAGCGTTATTGCCAATCATGACGCTGGTCAATGGTGGTGCCAGATTCACCGAAGCACCTCGGCATGGAGTTGTTCATCTACAACATGCCGCGACTGCTGCTGATGTTGCAATGGGCCTGCCCTTCCTTGTTGATGGTCTCCCACCTGCAACACTGCATTCACTTCATTACTATCATCGAAGCAACTGTGGCCTCGCGATGAGCACCAGCTCGGTCAACTCGGGCCTGCTCGGAGCGTCTCCGC
>Ga0210241_100101_pt1 | contig 64065 bp, 41 predicted proteins | sample ChrtobMetP5a_8mM_FD_155488 | JGI IMG/M metagenome (GOLD analysis project Ga0210241, IMG submission 155488) | Chrysochromulina tobin associated microbial communities from unialgal haptophyte culture, Seattle, Washington, United States - P5a_8mM | ecosystem: Host-associated > Algae > Haptophytes >...
CACAGCGGCGGGCGCTCGCGAGGCCTTCGATCGTTTATTCCCGGGCGCCGAGCCGCAGACGGCGTGGCTCGAGGCCGGCCACTGGGTGCATGCAGAGAAGCCCGACGAATTCGCCCGGCTGGTGGGCCAGCCGTTTGCTTGATCATCCCCGGGGGTCCAGAAGCGGGCCTTGTCAGTGACATCGTCGTTGTGAGCCTTAGCGGAAGACCGGCAGGAATAAGTCATTCCAGTCAGCTTCAAAAAATCGATGGAAAAAGTCAACTGTGAACGTGAAAGCACGGTCTTCAACTTTGTGCTAGGCGACAACATGTCGCGCTCCACTGAGAAAGATCTCGACGTGGAGGACCTCGAAGACGAGTTCGACATTGACGAGTTCCGCGCGGACACAGCGGTGCAGGAGGCACTCTCCAAGGGCACCGACCTGCGCCAGTACGCGCTCGAGGTCGAGTCCGCCCTGCGCAGCGTCGAGCGCGACTCGATTCAGGACTACATCTGCGAGAGCGAGTCGCTCGCGGGCCTGCACACGCAAATTCGGCAGTGCGACACTGTGCTCGACTCGATGGAGTCGATGCTGCGCGGCTTCCAGGGCGACCTCTCCTCCATCTCAGCGCAGATCAAGTACCTGCAGGACGAGTCGCTCGCAATGAACGTCAAGCTGCGCAACCGCAAGGCGGCGGAGGCGGAGCTCTCGTCCTTCATCCAGCAGATCGTGGTGACGCCCGACCTGATCTCCAACATCTGCGACGCCGACGTCAACGAAACCTATCTCGCGTACGTCCTCGAGCTCAACAAGAAGGTCACCTTCTCCAAGCAAGAGTCGACCAAGATGACGTCGGCGTGCATGGACATGGCGCCCGAGCTCGAGAAGCTGCGCACCAAGTCGGTGCAGAAGATCCGCGAGTTCTTGCTGGAGCGCGTGGGCATGCTGCGCAAGAAGATGACCAACATCCAGATCCTGCAGCAGTCGGTCCTCCTCAAATACAAGGGGCTGTACCACTTCCTGTTAGAGCACGCACCCGAGACGGCACTCGAGGTCAAGGAGGTGTACACGACGACCATGTCCGCCATCTACCTGGTCAAGGTGAAGGGATACCTCGCCGAGCTCTCGCGCGCGCGCACCGAGCCCGCCACCAAGTCCGACCTGCTTGGTGCGGAGGAGTGGAATGCCGCCGGACCGTCCCTCTCGACCGCCTCCGTCTCGTCTTTCTTCGGAGGGCTCTCATCCGCATTAGGCACCGGCGGCCCCAAGCCCGCGACCGCGCGCGGCGACCAGGCGTACAAGCTCGGCGAGCGGATCAATATCCTGGAGCAGGTGCGCGATCCGCCCCTCATCCCTGCAGTGTTGCAGCAGGGCGGCGTGCCGGGCAGCAGCAGCAGCGGGGAGGGCGGCATTTTCTATGAGGCGGTCTTCCGCTCGTACTCGATGTTGCTGATCGACATGGCGAGGAGCGAGCACTCGTTCATGCTCGAATTCTTCGGCGACGCGGACGCCTTCGAGCAGATCTTCGGCAAGGGCCTCTTCCACTGCATGGAGCACCTGGAGCATTACCTCATCTCCACATGGGATGCGATCGCATGCGTGCTTGTGCTCGAGCTCATGCCTCGCCTGACTGAGACCCTCTCGGCGACGCAGCTGCCGCTGCTCTCCAACTTCTTCCACCAGGGGCAGGCTCTCGTATGGTCACGCTTCAAGCAGATCATGGAGGCGCACGTCGCCTCGCTCGCGACGGTGGCGCCCAAAGCCCCACCCGAAGTCCATCCCCATTACATCGCGCGCCGGTACGCCGAGCTGCCCGCTGATGACCTCTGAAGACCTCTGATGATCTCTGACGACCTCTGATGACCTCTGATGAACTCTGATGACCTCGGATGACCTCTGATGGCCTCTGATGACCTCTGATGACCTCTGATGACCTCTGATGGCCTCTGATGACCTCTGATGGCCTCCCTCATCAGGTACGCCGAGCTCGCCTCGTCGCTCCGTAAGCTCAACCCGCCGCAGTATGGGCCGCAGATGGCGGCGATCCACCGCGCGCTGCGCGTCGAGGTCGAGCGGCTTCTGCAGGAGCGTCTTGCCGGGCTCCTCGCCACACGCAAGAGCCAATCCGCTTTCCTCGTGAACAGCTACGAGCTCATCGCATCCACGTTCAACGAGCGCGGCGCGCGCGGCGACGAGTCCGCACGCTTCGAGCAGCTCCTCGACAGCGTCAAGGCTCTCTTCGTCGAGGAGTGCCTCGCCGTCGACTACGGCGCCCTCATCAACTACATCAAGACGACGGAGCCGTTGCTGATCACGGGTGGGCAGGCGGATCGGTCTCGCGTCGACGTGGGCGGGATGGAGCACCTCATCCGCTCCTTTTACGACACGTGGAAGCAGGGCATCGAGACGGTCAACCGCGAGGTGATGAAGTCCTTCCCCAACTTCCACCTCGGCCAGGACATTCTCAAGCAGGTACTGACCCAGCTCCTCCTCTATTATACACGCTTCCTCGACCTCGTGAAGACCGCCTACCCGCAAGGAGCGCCCTTTGCGCACTTTGCGCTCTCGATCCCCACGCTCATGAGCGAGATCCGCGCCTTCTCGCGCAACTTCTAGGATGGCAAAGAGGATGGCAGGGGCGGCAGCGGCCCGGCGCCGTCCGCCACCGTGGCGAGCGGCGCTTGGGCTTTGGCCTGTGCACGCTGCCGTGCATCATATCCCAATGCAATGTGTGTGCTCGTTAGCTCGACGGTGCGCGCATACGCACAGACGCGAGTTGCATGTGTGATGGTGTCGTGTGTGTGCAAGGACGAACACGTGTTTCCTTGAACCCGCTTCTGTTTCTATGCTAAGGAACCATCATCAGTCTGCTAATACTGCATCCTACATCGATAGCTCGAACACTAGGTGCCTACTTCCTAGTCACGCTGCGTCATCGCACAACGGCGGTGACCATGAACTGCTTCATCTCGTTGAGCGAATGCCGGCCGTCCACTAGAAGCGTGCGCAGCCGTTCCAAGTTGGTCTCGTCGGTGTGCTCCGCAAACCGCTCTCGCGCTGCCTGCTTCACCCCGGCAGCGGTGTCGGCATCGACGCCTTTGAGCGCACGCAACACATCGCGGTAGAGCTTGCGGCCTTCGCTCCGCATCACAAAGTGCTGCAGGCCGAGCTTGGCGCCACACTTCGCTGCCAGAGCGCCGCGACGCGACGACATTACACGTACAAATCCCAGAACGTTCACGCTGGTGCGTTCATGAATTCAAGTTATTGAAAGTTGAGGGAGGTCGTAAAAGTGAACTGTGAACTATTCGCCAATGGCGGCTTGGCGACAAGAGCTGCTCTCATCCGTCGCCCTCGCGCTCGTCGTCGCCTCGGTCAGCGGAAGCATCACCTCGCCTTCCTTGCCACCGAGGCTGCCACCAGACCTGCCGCCTGCACTGCCACCATCACTGCCGCCCACAGCGCCACCTGCAACACCGCCACCGGACATCCCTCGGCCGTACTTTGTCGGCAGCACGGGTGAGCACCACTTGGACGGCAGCACGGGAGGGCACAGCATTGCCGCCTGCCACGTACGGCAGCTCTTTCCGCTCGGCGGGCCGTTCACCGGCGGCACGGCGGTAACGGTGACGGGCATCGCCTTCCAAGACCTGGGCGACGTCAAGTGTCGCTTCGGTGAGGACGAGGTCCAGGCTCTGTTGGCGAATGAGACCACGATCGAGTGCGCGTCACCCGGATGCACCTCTCCGACGTGCGTGCGCGGGCAGGAGGAGACGCACGTGACGGTGCCGCTCGAGGTGTCGATGAACGGCGTGACCTTCACCGGCAGCGGTTTGCAGTTTACGTACTACGACATGCGGTACGTCGCCGTCTCGCACATCACGCCCGCGGGTGGGCCGGCTGCGGGCGCGACGCCGTTGCTCGTGCGCGGCCACGCGCTGCGCGACCTCTCGTCGGGCACGGCCATGGGCGTGCGCCTGCAGGGCCTCAAGTGCAAGTTCGGCGAGAACGACATGGTGCATGCATACCTGTGGGCCATGGGCGACAGTCGCGACAAGGCCGGCGCACGCTGCATCGCGCCGACCGACCTGACGTGGCCCGGCGGCGTGGGCGCCAATGCGTCGGTGCTGCACCCCATGCCTCTGGAGCTCACGTTCAACGGCTATGACACCGTTGGTACGCTCCCCTTGAAGCCTGGCCAGCTGCATGCAAGTGCTCAATACGGCTCCCCTTGGAGCCTGGCCAGCTGCATGCAAGTGCTCAATACGGCTCCCCTTGGAGCCTGGCCAGCTGCATGCAAGTGCTCAATACGGCTCCCCTTGAAGCCTGGCCAGCTGCATGCAAGTGCTCAATACGGCTCCCCTTGGAGCCTGGCCAGCTGCATGCAAGTGCTCACTACGGCGCCCTCTCCTCCCCACAGGTACGCTCACGTCTTCCGGCGTGCCGTACACGTACTACGCGCCGCCCGCGTTCAATACGTCGCGGCTGCACCCGCTCGGCGGCCCGATCCACGGCGGGACCGTGCTCACGGTGTACCTGACCGACGCACGGCTGCTCGTGGACCTCGGAGGCGACGCTCACGGAGTCCTCTGCCGCTTCACACACACGCGTACCGTCGGCGTGTTGGGCTTCGAGCGGCAACACGTGGTGCATGAGGTCGTCAATGCGTCGCTCACGGACTGCCGTGGCCAACGCACGTGCGGCGCCGGCTGGGGCGCCGTCAGCTGCCGCGTGCCGCCGCTGCCGCCACCGCTCGACACGCAGCTCTCGCCGCAGTATGAGAGCTCCTTCGACGGGCGAGACGTCAATGTCGAGGTGACGGTGAACGGGTTCGACTTCACTGACGGCGGCCTTCCGTTTCGGTACTATGACGACACGGTGTGGAAGCTCCACCGGATCGAGCCGTCCGGTGGGCCGCTCACGGGCAACACGTCCCTTGTGGCGCGCGGCCTGCGATTCTCGTCCCTCGGGGACGTCCGATGCCGCTTCGGCCCTCTCAACGAGGAAGTCAACGCGACCATCGACGAGGAGCAAAGCATCCGATGTGTCTCGCCAGCGCACTGGCTGCACGCCGACAATGTGGTGCCGCTCAGCTCGCAGCGCGTCGAGGTCGAGCTCACCCTCAACGGCCAGGACTACCTGCCCACCCGCCAGTTCGGCGGCGGTTACACGTACTACAAGCTCGACGATACCCAAATCGGGCTGAGCGTCGCACGCCTCGAGCCGCCGGGGGGGCCCGAGCAGGGAGGCACCCTCGTGCGCGTGCGCGGCACCGGCTTTGACGACGTCGGCGGGCTCTTCTGCAAGTTTGGCGGGGAGTCGCCGGTACCGGCATCGCTCGTCGACCGTGAACATGTGCGCTGCTATTCACCGCAGCGAACGCCGAATGCCTCGTCGTATGTGGACGACGCCTTCGGCGGCACTTATGACGAGCGGACGGTCGAGGTGACCATCAACGGCCAAATGCATGCCCTCACTTCAAGCGGCGTGCGCTTCGCATACCACACAGATGCGGGCGTGGCGGTGTCGCGCATCTACCCGCGCGGCGGTCCACGGCAGGGCGGCACGCCTGTCACCGTCTGGGGCGTCGGCTTCCGCGACCTCGGCCACGGACGCCACACAGATGTGCCCACGGCGGCGGGGCTTCACTGCCGCTTCGGTGGCCTCGAGCTCGTGCCCGCAACGCTCGCCACTGAAGGCGGGGGCGGCCCCCAGCGCCTCGTGTGTGCGAGTCCAGGGCTACCCGCACCCGTCTCGTCGACGAGCCTAGTCGTCCGAGTGACCAACAACGCTGACAACCCGCCCGGCGGCCCCGCGCTCACCGACGACGACGTCGCCTTCACGTACTACGACTCGTTCAACGGCAACGACGACGGGCGGTCCACGCCGTACGGCGCGACACTGCTCACGCACGGCAGCGATTGGACTGGCGGCGACGTACTGTAGTGTCTCAGACTCCAGGAGTATTTCGGTGGCGGCGAGATTATTGCGTACGATAGAGAGAACTGAATAGAGAGAAGTGCCCACCCCCTGCTTGCCCCTGCGGGCGAGTGTATCACAGTCGCGTTGATCGTTCTCACCCTGGTAGGGGTTTCGGTGTTCACACGAAGAAAGTGAAACTTGTATTCATAACCATGGACGACGGCACTTTCACGCTGCAGGTCAAGGACGTGCGCAGCACGCTCCTCTCGAGCATCGTCGTCTCGGCCTCGTCCGATGTGCGTGCGCTCAAGCAACGACTCGTCGATATTGGAGCGGCGCCTGCCGCGGCCGTGCGCCTCCACATCGCGCACAAGGGCCGCATGCTCGAAGACGCCGAGCTACTGGAGATCCTTCGCGCCGCACCTGTGGTCGTGCTTGCGGCCGTGCTGCCCTCGGCGACGACCACCAACGGCATGGCCCCGCCGCGTCGCCTCGTGCTGCCGACTCGCGAGCAGGTGGCCGCCGCGTGGGAGCGTTTCTTGCCCACCACAGGCGGCGATGGCGAGGCTGTCCCGCGGCCACAGGCAGACGACGATGCCGCGGAGGCCCTACGAGCCATCGCGCGAGCTGCGGCAGCCGGCGCCCAGCGAACAGCGCCGACCCAGCCACCTCCGCCGGCGACTGCCGCGCCGGCCGAGGATTTCATTCCTGAGGAGGAGCGTGTATGCCGCATTTGCTTCTGTGGTGAAGAAGCGGGTCGGCTGCTCGCGCCGTGTCGGTGCCGAGGCTCGGTGCGCTACGTGCACGCGGCATGCCTGAATGAGTGGCGTGCCGCCTCGGCCAACCCGCGCTCATTTTACCAGTGCGACCAGTGCGGGTTTCGTTACCGAACGGAGCGCGCCCCGTTGGCGGCATGGCTGCAGAGCGAGCGCGTCGTGCGGGCGGTGACCATGACGGCGCTGCTGCTGCTCGTAGTCCTCGGTGCGCTGCTGCCCTTTGAGCCGCACCGCCCGCTGTACCGGATCCTACGGCTGCACCCGCACCGCGAATTCGGACGCTGGTGGCGCCCTTGGTGCGATCGACTTCTAGTAGGCCTTGCATGCCCCGGGGCACTGGGCGTGGCTACGTCGGTGCGTGCGGCGTGGGTGCAGCATAGGGGATTGCCTTTTGAGGAGCAGCGCTGGGCGGGCGCGCTTCTACTCTCGTTCGCCGCCGCCGAAGGCTCGCCGATCATCCTGCGCCCCATCCTCTTCTTTGGGATCCTCCATTTTGGGCGCGTGCTCGAGAGCGAGACGCGACAGCAGTGCCGCCGGCTGCTCACGCGCTGTGGCGAGCGCCTCCTAGATGCGAACGAGTGACACATCGTATGGCACGCAGGGGTCTACGACACACAGACGACGCCGTGTAATGAGCCACGCGACACGACGTTATGGGTTTATTAATGCTTGGCTTCCGCGAACGTCCGGGCGTGGGGACCGCGCGACCCGCGCGACCGGGATACGCCGGATACTACGGCGCAAAACGATTCTATGACATTAGACAAAATCCACCTTAAACCCACTACCCAGCACACCGGTCACCCTCAATCGTGCGGTCACACCTCCGCAGCGCGGGCGGCGAGGGGGCGACACAGCACTGTTGTGATTGTAAATTCATCGTAAACCGCTCACAGGCACAGCGCCCCTACTATCACTTTCTCACAGAGATCATATGCTCAGGCCTCGATCACAGACCATTCTGGCCTTGAAGCTGCTTGAGCTCGTCCTCGAGCAGTCTCCGCCGCTTGGACGCCGTCTGCAGCTCGGAGGTGATGACCTGATAGATCTGCTGGAGCGACTGCGACTCGACTGGCGCGTCCGCCTCGAAGTCGGTGAACCACTTGCCGTTCGCCGAGTGCTTCCAGCCCTTGATCGATGGCGGAGCCTCCGTAAGCAGCCGTTGGCGCAGCCCCTCCGACGGGCTGTTGAACACAAACTCGTCGTACCGCTCGGCGACGACGGGCTTGCCGGCAATGTTGACCTGCTCGCCGGGCGGGTATAGCTTGAGCATGTGCGAGAGCTCGATGGGCTTGTCGCGCGAGTCGTGGAAGTAGACCTGCAACGTCACCTCGAACTCGCCCCAGCCCTGATCGGTCACCTCAAATGGCGCTGTCTCGATCGCTGCGAAAAGGCGAGGAGCAAATCGAGCGCGCGCGCGCGGTAAGCGTGTCGGGGGCGCCGGGCGTTCGGGCATTGGAAAATGCGCGAGATTGGGAGCGCTCACTCCGAGTCGGTGGCTGCAGCGTTGGGTGCAGCACGAAGACAACTTTCCGGACTATTAGAGACAGGTCCTCCTCCGGGTTCGCCGCTCGCAGGTAGATGGTCCACTCGTGCGAGCGCGACTCCTCGGCCTTCTTGCCGAGCCACGTCGCAATCGAGCCGATCACGAAGGGCTTGCTGAGCGCGTCGCTCGACTCGCCAGTGGCCATCGATGCAGCGTGTTCACATTACGGAGGCGCCGTCACGGGCGGGTGCCAAACAGCAAACAACGGAGCGTGTTCATAATAGCAGTTGCAGACGTATGCGTTAAAAAGCCGCCATAGGCTGGCTTTACTGTCGTGTGGAAAGGAACTACGCACGATACATTATTTGGCGGGGCTGCGCGTGTGTCACGGCTCGTCGTCCTCCGATGCGCTTTTGCGGTCGCGCGGGGGTCGGGTCGCTCCAGTGTGAGTGTGCCTGCGCGGGTGTTAACTGGCGGTCTGTGTACGTCGAGTACGGCTATACAACTGCCTCTCTGCCGGGTCTGGGTCTGCCGTAGTAACAAGTAAGATTGGTAGTAACGGCGATGGATCGCGCGTAGGTTGAGGGATGAGGGTGGGTCGGAGGTGAAAGTGACACGCTCGGATTCAGATCACACGTCTCAACGCACCCTGGGCTGAGCGGGCTAAGACTATACCACAATGCGCCGTCGCTCTATCCTCTAAAAGCAACAGCTCCAGAATTCACAGTGCCCCCGACACGCGGAGCACATCACAAAAGGCGACGCTTAGTAGATTTTGCCGAGAGCTTTGGGGTGGTCAGGAGGCAGCCAAGACGCGACGCCAAGCCCTGGTCCGTTCGGCGACCCACCACCGCCGCCGCTATTCTTGGCCTTGTATGGAGGCGTTGATTTGCCCGTGATGGGGTTGACGAGCGGCACGAATACTTTCTTGGGCGGCGAGGGGAATTGATCCTGGTCTTTGGAAGGGTCGGGCTGTGCTTCAAGATTGAAAGGCCACTCGTAAGAGATACGGCACTTGATGGGGTCGGGCACGTAATGCGTCCGTGCAGGCTTGCCGACATCGCCGGGCACAACCTTCGACTGCGAAGTGTAGATTGGAGCGAGCTCCTTCCACTGGATGAGCTCCATAGGTAGGTCCAGCGAACCTCAACCTAAATACGTGCGGGGCTGCCTTCTCTGTCTCGGCGTTACAGCACGACGTCTCCGACGACGTCTCGTTTTCCGCACGAGTGTATGAGTGCGCAAAACATCGATCAGTCGGTTTCGAAACTTTGTCCAGTCAAAGTTGCGCCATCATCCACAAAAGTTGCGTGAGTCATGCACCAGCTCAATAGTAGCGATCAAATACAACTTGAATCGATCAACGGGACGGTGCGTTTATGGAGACGTCGCAGGACGTCGTGGAGAGGAGATGAAACCGCCTCTTCACGCGTCGGTCCGATCGATTGGTTGGCGCCCGTCATCCCGTTCTTCACGCCTCTCGACCTTCCGAGCGACTTTCACCGACCCATCCTCAGCCTACGCGACAGTACCGCACTACGTAGCATCGCTGGCATGCCAGGATTCGAGGTCAGAACGCTCAAGGCGGGGCAGGATGGTGATCCAGCCACATTCGTCGCCAAGGTTACGGGTTTTGGTCACAACGACATGATCTCCCTGCCAACACTTACCAAGGATTCTATCCTCGACAACTTGAAGCGACGATTCAAGGTGCGAACTGCCTGCCTCCTCTGCTTGCCCGTCGCTCATCGTCGCTCCACATCCTCCAATTCCTGTGCTCCACATGAGCGCACCGTGCTCGCTCACGCCCTGACGGCCGATGTTGCCACGAATGCGCGCCGCGCAGGCGGAGCTCGTGTACACGTATGTTGGTGATATCGTCATCTCCGTCAATCCGTTCAAGAATACTGGCTGCGTCGGGAAGGGCATCCGTGCCAAGTACAAGGGCGGCGCTCGCACGCACCTGCCGCCGCACATTTACGCCCTCGTCGACCAAACGTACAACACGATGGTGCGTGACAATCGCTCGCAGTCGATCCTCATCTCGGGCGAATCGGGTGCCGGCAAGACGGAGGCGATGAAGATTTGCCTCACCTTCATTGCGGAGGTGTGCACGCGCCGATCGCATCGCCGGTTAGCCGCTCCCATTCTCATGCTCTGGCTGTCGCTCTAAAGTACGCTCTGACCTTTTGGCTGCGCAGGCCTCGCAAATCAAGGGCCAACGCGTCGCCGATGAGGTGGCGCCACGCCTCATGATGACCAACCCCATCATGGAAGGCTTCGGCAACGCCAAGACGGTGCGCAACAACAACTCGTCGCGCTTTGGAAAGCACTTCGACATTCAATTCTCGTCCAACGGTGTGATCCTGGGTGCCGTAACAACAGTCTACCTCCTCGAGAAGCCTCGCATCTGCCAGCACCTCGAGGGCGAACGTAATTACCACATTTTTTACATGCTGGCCAAGGCGCCCAAGCCGATCCGCGACCTTCCGAGCGTCGCATTGACCAAGTGGGAGAACTACTTCATTCTCAATCAGAAGGGCACCGTGGCCGAGGTGACCACGTGGAACGACGAGGAGGAGTTTGCGGACTGTCATGAGTCACTCTTCAAGCTCGGCTTCTCGAATGACCAGCGTACCGAGCTATACGTGATGCTTGCAGCTTGCCTCAGCCTGGGCAACATCAAGTTCGACGCGGGCAAGGAGGGCTCAGAGGTCAAGGACACGAAGCTACTGAGCCGGTGCGCGGAGCAGCTGCAGGTCGAGCCCACGATGATCCTCGATGCGATCACGTTCAAGACAATGGGCGGCGGTAAGATCTCGACGTACAAGTCGCCGCTTGACCCGTTGCGCGCCAACATCGCGCGCAACTCGCTCGTGATGCACATCTACTCCCTCTGCTTCGACTGGTGCGTCCAAGTTATCAACGACTACATCTCAGTTTTCAACGCCGCCTACTGCACCGGCGTGCTCGACATCTTCGGTTTTGAGAACTTTGCCACGTGCAACTCGTTCCCGCAGCTGTGCATCAACTTCACCAACGAGTCGCTGCACAACTTATTCATCGAGCACGTGTTCAAGCTCGAGCAGGAGGTGTATGTCAGGGAGGAGGTCGAATGGAGCTTCGTCTCTTACGAGGACAATCAGCACGTAATCGACCTGATCGCCAAGCGGCCCTTGTGCATCCTCGGGCTTCTCGACGAAGGGTGCACCACCGGCTCGGGCAAAGACTCGTCGGTGCTCGAGAACTGCCACTCGACCTTTGGCTCAGAGGCGAAGAACGCCAAGTACAAGGCGTACATGAAGCCTAAGAAGGCATCCGACAAGACGTTCATCGTCTCGCACTACGCGGGCGAGGTGATCTACACGATCGAGGGTTTCGTCGAAAAGAACAAGGACGAGCTCTCGGCGGACATCATGGCGTTGCTAGAGGTGCACACGAGATTCGATCAGCTCAAGCAGCTCGCGCAGAACGATTCGAAGAAGAAGGAGGAGGCGGCCGCCGCCAAGGAGGCATTCAAGCCCGGCGCGCGACGCGGCGGCGGCGGCGGCGGCGGCGGCGGCCCGGGCCTTAAGAAGAAGACTGTGGGGAAGACCTTCTCTGAGTCGCTCTCGTCGCTTATGGAGAAGCTGCGCTCGACTGAACACCACTACATCCGCTGCCTCAAGCCCAACCAGACTCTCAAGGCGGGCGACTGGGATAACGACTTCATGCTTAAGCAGCTCGCGTACTCGGGCACTCTCGAGGTGACGCAGATCCGCAAGGCGGGTCTCAACGTGCGCCGGCCGCTCAAGCATTTTTATCAGTACTACCGCATCTGCGCCGACGATCCGGCGTCGCTGCGCGCTGGCACTGTGACCAAGCGCTGCGAGCTGCTGCTCAAGCAGCTCGCGGTCGACCCGAACAAGTACCGCGTGGGCAAGACGCTGCTGTTCCTGCAGAATAACGACATCATCGACAGGCTCGACAAGGTGCGTGAGCACAGGATCCTCGGGCTCGTGATTACTTTGCAGTCCTTCTTCCGCATGCTCAAATACTTTGTGGCGTACCGCAAGATCAGGCGCGCCATCCTGCGACTGCAGGGCTTTTGCAAGTCTTGGGAGATCCGGCGCGCATACATCGACGTGCGCGTCTCGGCGCGCCTACTTCAGCGGCACGCGCGCACGTACCTCGCGCACAAGAAGTTCCAGGACATGCTCGAAGATCTCGACCTCACGAAGGAGAGGAAGCGTGCGATTCTGCTCAAGATCTTGCACCCGGAGCGGTATGGCAAGACGAGAATTGGCCTCTCGGGCAAGCGGCGGGGGCGCGTGCTGCTCAAGCCAGGAAAGGTCAAAAGCCGCGACGACGATGGCAAGGCCGAGTACATGGAGATGCCCAAGTTCCAAGTGAGCCACGAGGGGTGGCTCAGCGTACGCATCGGCAAGCTCTCGAAGGCTGTCAAGTACTATGTCTCGCTCAAGCAAGGGACGCTCACCCTCTTCGAGGACCACGAGTCGCTCGACGCGGTGCTCTCGTACAATCTGGCTGTGTGCGAGCTGCAGGGATACTCGTCACCCGCGATGAGGAGAGACGTCAATGGCCTGACTGACTTGCCGCATCTGTCCACCACCGCCTCGGGCAAGGTGAAGCCGACCACCTCGTTGACGGTCGTGCGAAAGGACGAACTGTACGCCCACAAGGTGCGCGGCTTTCGCGCCATCGGCCGGCGCATCAAGGGAACCCTCTGGGGCTCCAACAGTATCGTGATGGAGATCGAGCCCGATGTGCAGCGGTCCGTGGAGTTGCTAGCCACATGGGGCGACAAGATCGAGGAGGCAATGCATGAGGCTATGCTGGTCGACTCATATAAGATGCAGGTCAACCTCGACGGCGAGGAGGAGGACAAGCCCGTCAACCAAAAGGTGGCCACGATCATCAAAGAGGGGTACATGCGCAAGAGGAAGACGGGCAACAACAAGCTACAGGACCTGAAGCGATCATGGGAGCGGCGCTATTGCGTGCTGTACAACGACGGCAAGCTTCGCTACTACGAATCGCGAGACAAGGCGGAGGAGAAAGGCTCTCTTGACTTGCGATTCTTCGCGCTGCACGAGGAGGACGAGGACCTCGAGATCGACGACGAGGAGGAGGGCGAGGAGCGGCAATCGCTCAAATTAGCCAATCAGTTCTTCAAGATTGAAAAGGGCAAGCAGTTCGGCCTGCACTCGGGCCAGAAAGCGTTCTTCCTCGCGTCCCCCGAGCGCGCCGTTGCCGACGAGTGGATTGCGACGCTGCAGACGACGCTTGCAATCCTGTACCAGAAGTCGCCCATCTTCTCGCAAGACTTTTTGCGCGTCTCGCTCATGGATGGCACCTTTACCACGATGGTGATGGACGAGGCCACACGCACACGCGACGTCGTCCGTTACATGTGCAAGAAACACTGCCTCAACAACGAGTCCGAGTGGGGGCTGATTGAGCAGTGGGATCACCCGGGTTTGCCCGGCGGTACCTCGGAGCGAAAGCTGCCGAACGACGAACTGCTCCTCGACCAGACGGTACTAGCGTGGGAGCACGCGGCGCGCAAAAGGTACGGGCTCGTCTCGATGGTGCCACAGTTGGCGTTCCAGCTCGTGCTGCGCAAGCAGACGTCGCTACTGCCGCATGCGCGTACGAAAAAAGAGCAGCACCTCGAGTTCTGCCAAGCGCTGGCAGACATGCGCGAGGGGCGCTTCACGACGGGCAACAAGGAGGAGGTTTTCGAGCTCGCGGGTCTCGCCATCTTTAAGGACTTGCACGTGGGCATTGGCGACGGCGGCGAGGCAGAGGACATGAAGGAGATCGTTCTCGAGGAGGGGCAGCTCACGGGCCAGCTCCATCATTACCTGCCCTATCACTGGTTCCGGTCGCTTGAGGCGAAGCGGTCGCCCGTGCAGAAGCAGACGGTGGCCGATTGGGACGGTGCGGTCGTACGGGCCTTCAACGATCTCACGCGCGGAGCGCTTGACGAGATTCACCACGACGGCGCCGATCGCTTTGCCACGCCAACTCGCAAGATCGTGGCCGCCTTCCGCATGGAAACCGAGATGAATGCAGTCGCCGCCACGCGCATGTTTATCGAGCGCGTGCGCCTCGCGCCGTTGTGCTTCTCGGCGCAGTACGTGGCAGAGATGTGGTCCGTGGACAAGATTCTCAAAATCCTCGTGGTAATCAACTATGGCGGGCTTCACATCTACCGGCTAGGCGCCTCGCCCACGCTGCTCTCCACCTTTGACTTCAACACGCTCGTCTCGTGGCAGTCGATGAACGACATGCTGATCATCAACATCATCTACGCTGCCAAGGGCGAGGTGAATAAGCGGCGCGAGAAGTTGAGGTTCCTCACGCGCGAGTCGATCCAGATGCGGACTTTGCTCTCCAGGTACGCCGAGGTGGTGCTCGCCGACCTCGTCAAGAAGATGAAGCTTGAAGGAGCTCACGGCGAGGCAACCGAGAGTTATTGAGCGGCTGGAGACGCTGCGTGTACTGGGTAAGCTCGAGCGCGACGAAGAGTGACGGCGCGACTGGGATGTTGACCGTGAGGCATGAACGCGGGGGCCTACGGTAAGTAGCAGCAAGCACGCCACTCACCACGCTCAGGAGTCACGGTGTACATGTATGTTGTATCTCTTGCGCTAGCGGTCCGATACCGAGTACATTGGACTAAGTGTACAGGGGCCACACCTTTATATCGCTTTCGGCTGAATCGCTCAGCACTCTAACTTGGAGTCTGGCCCGAGTCCCCGGTAGGCGAGACTGCCTGCTGTGGTGACTTTGGTGCGTTGGATGTCGCGGTGGTACTTTGTACTACTGCTGTACGCATTCAACACCGCACGCACGCACGTGTACAATTCATTCTAAGGCCCGCCCTTAGCCCGGCTCACACAATTTTCCCTCAGTCCCTCTTGCCAGGCGCACGAAAGCTCTGCATCAGAAGCTTGGCCGCGGCGAACGCACGCCCCAGAAGCTCTCCCTCCTTCTCAACGCCATCCGCAGGGCCGCGCTCGGGCGCCTCTGAGGGCGAGCCGGGCACGCCGGTCGTCACCTCGGCAGACACGCTCGGTACAGCGCTCGTCGTCGCGGCGCGAACCCTTTTTTGGAAGGCCTCGAGCTCAGCAAGAACTGGTCGGCCGGCCTCAGAGAGGATCCAAATCCGGAGGACGAGTGCCGCGGAGTGCAGTCGTGCGAGCAGCTCGAGCGCGTGCGCGAGCGCCTGGGTGCCCTGCGCATGCAACAACGCTTGCACAGCTACGAGCCCCTCGGCTACCAGCTCGGCCGATGCAGGTGCCGAAGAACGCGTCGTCGCGGGCGTCGCTGGAGTCGTCTTTGCCCCGGTGCCCGTCGCGACGGCTGTCGACGGCAGTTGAAGCAGCAGCCACCAGCACGCGCGCTGCGCTGGGCGCGCCTCAAGGTGCGCGCTTGCACGCACAGCGGCTGGGAACGCGGGCACAGCCGCAACAAACTCGCGCACGGGCGCCAGCTCAGGCCGCGAGCAGGCCGCGAGGAGCCATTCCCACCCGAGACTGAGCGCCGGTGCGAAGGCGCTTGCGACTGCGGCAGCCCTGGTTGTGGCGGCGGCGGGGGCGGCGGGGGCGACGGCACGGGCTCCGGCAGCGCGGGCGTCGAGATGGGCAGCACGGGCTCCTCCAAAGACGGGCGCCGAGATGGGCGCGGGCGGCGATGGCGGCGGCAGCAGGAGGCGCACGAGCAGCTGTGGTGCACCGGAGCTCAGCAGCCGCGACGCCACCAGTTGCGCGCGCGTGGGAGGTGGATCGAGATACCATCCTAGTAGCAGCACCGCCGTCGCAAGCTCTGCTGGTCCGCACCCGGCACGCGCGCCTTGCATCCATCCACCCATCGCGCCCGCCGCCTCGCCAAGGGCCTCGAGCAGCGGCACCAGCTCGTTCCGGACCGCCTCGTCGACAGCATCCCATGCGGCGCTCGGCGCAACGGCAAGGCGCCCAGTGCCCCCGCCACCGATCAGTGAGGCAAGGAAGAGGGGACGCCGTTGTGGGGGGAGCGCGCCGAGCGTCGTGGGCAGCTCAGCCACGCATGCGCTCGGATTGTGCAGCAGGTGGTCGCGCAGCATGCATGACAATGCGCCGTCCGCCTGCCGCAGCGCCACCGGACTCAGTACACTCGTCCAGCGCGGCTCAGCGAGCTGCCGAAGCGCCGTCCGCACTGCGTCGCCGAGGCCGCGCTTTGCCCACTCAGCGGGGCCGAGCGCCGCGAGCGCGTCATGCGAGAGCGAGCCGAGCAGGTGGCCCAGCCTCTCGTGCGCCTCCGCGGTCGTGCAGCGCTTGCCTGCAAGTGCCGACACGGCCATGGCGGAAGACGCGGGCGGCATCGACGGTGCGAATGGCTCGTACTCGACATCGTCGACGTCGGCCTCTGCGGCCCACACCTCTTCGTCCGCCCCGCTGCTCTCGGGAACCACCACCTCGACCGCGTCCGATGCTGGCGCCGGAGCCTGCGGCAGGACGTACAAGCCGAGCGCTGCGGAGATGGCATCGTCGGTTTGGGTGAGCAGCTCACATGAACGCAGCACACAGCTAGCGTACACAGCAGCATAGCACGCTGGAGGCGCCGCAGACGCCACGAGCCCGGGCACTTCGGAGTCTGCAGCAACTGCCGGTTGGCCTGTGCGGTTGGCCGTGGCGCCGTGTGCCGCTCCTGAGAGCAGTGGCACGCAGAGCGGGCAGTTTGGGTCGTTCGCTTCGATTGCACTTTCAAGCGTGCTCAGCCGAGGTTCATCAACCTCGGGGAAGTCGGTGCACAGGACGGTGTACGCGTGCAGGCATTCGGGAGTCGGCATGCTTTTGGGCCCTGCCGACGGTCCCGGCGAGCGAGATGAGCGAGCCAGCTCGCTCTCTCTCTCGCGATCTGTGAATGTGCACGTGCCCCGAGCTGTGAATGTGAAATTTTACATGTTTGTATATATCCCTCAATTATTTATATGTATGCTGTGCGGCCCGAGGGCTGATTCCGTTCAACCCGGAAGTTATCAATGCCACACCGTCGTGGGGGGTCAGGTATCAGCCGAGGCTGAGGTGGCTCGTATCGGCCACCACTGGCGCCTCCCACGGCGCGTGCTCATGCTCTCGAACGAAGACGTAGAGGGCCGTGTAGCCCGCGACCGGACCGGAGTGCCGGGTCACTTGGAGCAGCCGCTCGTGTGCATGCGCGCAAGGGCCGCCGTGCGAGACTGCCAATACGCTCTCTCCTCGGAACTTGCACGCGAGGGCGTTCATCGTCGAATGCATGCGAGCGGCGAGCGCGTCCTCATCTTCAAAGGAGGCCCACTGATAGTCTGGCGGCGGCGTGAGTGGCTCGTATGTCACGTCCACGGACACGTTGCTCTCGCCCCTGGCCAACAGTGCTGCTGCTGCCTCAGGCGCTCTGTACAAGAGCTGGTGTGCGGGCACGTGCGCGGCCTCGTGCAAGAGCGTGCCGGCAGGCAAAGGCATGCCCACGCGCGCATGCGAAGGGCCGCCCCAGGTCGAGTCCGCCCCTGGCACTGCCCAGCTCCTGTACCAGTCCTCGAGCATGCCCTCTCCAAGACCGGGCTCGACAGCGATTGCCAACACACCGAGCTCCAATGCGGCCGCTGCGGCCGTCTGCAGGCAACGCGTGAACGGCGAGGAGACGATGCGCGTCACGGGGGGCTGCCCGATCCGTTCCAGGTGACGGCGACAAGCGGCGCCCATCGCTGCACCCATGGTGACGCCCGCCGCCGACAACGGTGGATCCCATGGGCGCGGCTGTGCTTCTGCGCTAAGCTGCCAATTTTCGCCGCGGCCCTGGCACTCGTAATCTTGACGTGCGCCGTGACGCGAGAGGCAGAGTGCCATCGACTACTGCGTTGGCGGACACCACTCGGACAACACTGCTCCGTGGTGATCAGGTGGCCCTCGTGAACAAGAGTCCGCGCGCGCGCTGTGAAACTTTGCTTTCGGTGTGTTAGTCCACCGCGCGACGCATCAGAGCTGACCTTTTCGCATGTATAAACGATTTGCTTCACGTGGCCATGCGGAAAGGTCGTAATTGCGCTCGTGCGAGGGATGCTGCGATGCTGCTGGTTCGCGCTGCTATTGGCGGCAGCTGCTTGCGACGAGGTCATTGTCGCTGCTGCAGGAGTGGCCGAACAATTGCAGGAGTTGCGACAAAGTCGTGAGCCGGAAACGAACGTGTCCTTCACGGAATCGCTCGTACAGGAACTGAGCCAACCTTGGAGTAGAGTGATCAACCACCGCTTTACGGACGAGCTGGCAACCGGCACTCTCAACCTCGGGGTGCTGCGCTGCTATCTGGTACAAGACCATCGCTTCCTCGATTCCTTTGTTGTGCTCTTGTCCAGCATGATCTCCCGAGCACATTCGCTCAAGGACAGGATTCCAGGAGCGCAATTTCTGGGTCTGATCACTGGCAAGGAGAACACGTACTTTGAGCGCTCGTTTGAAGCGCTCGGCGTCTCCGACGCCGTCCGTGAGAGCACGCCGAGCGCGCCGGTGACTGGCTCGTTCATCGACCTGATGCGCAATGTGGCAGCGACCGGCAACCTTGCCGAGATGCTCGCCGTGCTCGTCGCCGCCGAGTGGTCATACCAGTCATGGGGCGAGCGCGTGCTTCCAAAAGCTGTCGAGGGCTCATTCTACTTTCGCGAGTGGGTGGATCTGCACTCAGGCCCGTACTTTGGCTCCGTCGTCGCCTATTTTCGTGAGCTCCTCGACGCCGAGGCCAGGCGCTTGAATACACTTCTTGGAGGCGGGAAAGTGCTCGCGGCGGCCCGCGAACGTTTCGAGGAGGCGGTCAACCTCGAATATCACTTCTTCGAGTACTGCTACGCACCGGGCCAAGCGCTGTGATGAGCATCGGCTGCGCTGCCTCAAGATGGGGGCTTGAGCGCTGTGTTGAGCGCAATGCTTGCCTGCGCGACAAGCGTCTCAATCGAAGGCAGAGCGACACGGACCAAGAGATGAGGGCCACCCGGCCCGGCCGCCGATGTTGGTGACGATGGCGAGCGGGCCGAGCGGACTTTTGCTCGGCGCCTCTGGCTTGATGGAACCATGATTCCGGTGTCTTCACCGTCACGCATAATAACGTCGCCCCCTAAGCGCCGGGGTGATCAGCCGGCGCCATCAGCTTCTGTTCGAGCTCTTGACGAAAGTTTGGTTGAATGTTGAAATCCGCATTACATGCGATGTATGGCGCATCGAGTGTTTTATTTCGATTCCTCCGTGACGAATCGAATCCGCGTTTTCCCGCAGCCTTGTTGTTTCCAGCTTGTAACCGTTTGATCTTGCCGCGCGGAGCCGGAGCCGTCCGCGTCGGCCGCGATCCACACGCACACCGGGCCGGGCGCCCACGTCCCGCATCGACTACTAACTGCTCTACGTCTATCTCCCCGCTCACTCGCTTCACGCAATCGCATGCCCACATTTATGCGGCAACCGGCATGGGCCATGCGCATGGCGCGGCGCACGCCATGGGGTTGGGCATGCCCATGCTGGCCCCATCTAAATGTACGTTCACAGCACGTCTCAAAAGCATCACGTGTGCGCCCGACCTGATCCGCTGCCTCTAGCGTACCTCTTGCGACGGGCACGCGCAATCGATCTATCATATCATGCGGCAGCCTCGATCTCCGCCTCGATCTCCGCCTCGATCTCCGCCTCGACTTCCGCCTCGATCTCCGCTCGATCTCCGCCTCGATCTCCGCTCGATCTCCGCCTCGATCTCCGCCTCGATGTCCGCCTCGATGTCCGCCTAGCCCTACTCTTCGCCACCATCCTCTTCGACAGCCAGAGTCTCGCCAGCGTCAGCATTTTCGGCTGCCTCCGCGGCCGCGGCTGCCTCTGCGTCCTCGGCCGCTTCGACTGCGGACGCGGACGCATCGGCCGCGCGACTCTGCAGCGCCCTCTCGCGCTCCATCTCCGCCACGCCGCGCCGGATGAACTGCGCACATCGCGTCGGATGAGCGGCGCACAGGGGGTGGGCGGTTAGGGGGGAGGGGTCAGGGAGGGTCGAATGGGGGGGGGAGGTGATCCATGGTTCGATCGGCACGCGTGCGGGGCGCGCACATCCTCCATCATCTCTGTCTCGGGAGCGAAGACAAGACGTCCATCGAGAGCCGCCCAGCGCTCAGTCGGAGGAGCGAGCATCTCGGCCACCGACGCGTGGCAGAGCCCCCAGTGCCCGCGAGCGATCTCGCCGAGCAGCTGCGTGCGGCTCCACTGCGCGTCTCCCCACACGCAGTGCACCACAGGCGCGCCGTCGCCGAGCACCTGCAATGACGACCAACGAGTCTGCACTCAGCATGCAATGACGAGCCAACGAATCTGCACTCAGCAACCATCCGTAGCCCTCGAGGGCATTCGGCGGCGAAGACGTGTTCGCTCTGAGCGCGCTACCTCGAGGTTGCTTGGCTTGAGCTGCTTGCCTTGACCATCCTTGAGGCGAACGACCCAGCGACCCGCGCTCGGCTGGTAGCAAAGAGCGACACCGCACTCGCCATTGAGCTCGTGGCGAGTTTGAAGCCCCACCAGCTTCACTGCCTGGCCGCAGCGCACATCACCCTGACCTTCGACCACGTCGTCGAACGCGCGCCTGCAAGCGAGCTCGAGGGCCTCATCGAGATGTTTGAGCACCGTCCAGCCGCAGCTCTCTCGATTGCCGCCGCTCACCTGCAATCAGTGGCAATCAGTGGCACTCAGTCGTAATCAGTGGCACTTCGGCTCAGTCGCCATCAGAGAGCCGTAATCAGTTGTAATCAGTTGTAATCAGTTGTAATCAGCCGTAATCAGCCGTAATCAGTCGCACTCAGCCGTAATCAGCCGTAATCAGTCGCACTCAGTCGTACTCAGTCGTACTCAGTCGTAATCAGTCGTACTCAGAGAGCCGCAGCCGGTGCCGCCACTCACCACGCAATGTGAGACTTCGTCGGGTGAACATGGACCGCCGATGTAATGCATGACGCGCACGGCCGACGCCTCGGGCAGCCTCGCCAGCACCGCATCACGAGCCTGCACGAAGGCCGTTTCGTCAATAGGCCGTGTCGTCTGTCGCGCCAAGTTGATCGCCGTCACGTGGTCGTCGCCGCAGCCCGGCGGCGGCGTGCGCTCGAGTGTGAGGCGCATGCCCTCGGAGTACGTGAGGGCCGCGAGGCTCTCGCCGAGCTCGTCGGGCGCGACACCCGTGAGCGCGCCGCCCGGCATGAGCCGCAGCCTCTGCCCTTGCAACGAGATCATCAGGTTGTCTCCCAAACGGTCACGCACGGCCTCGAGCGCCCCGGGCGAGTGGATGGGAACCGTGAGGGTTGGGTCGAGTGGCTCAACCTCGGTGATGAGGAAGACGCCTGCGCACCAATGCGCGTACGGCGAGTGCTCGCGCATGAAGGACGGCATGCCTTGCATCTGGGACATGAGCTCGGCCGAGAAGGTGGCGTGCGACGCGATGATGCAGCCGGGTGCCATGAGCGCGCCTAGCTCGGGCCCCGTGAACGATTCCATGAGTTCGAGCCGCGTCGGCGGCTCGCACGTGAATAGTCCCTTGCACACGTTGCAGCGATAGTGCCGAGGGTCGCGCTCGTAGAATGCTGGGTGCGTTGGCTGCGAGACGAGCACCATCCGCTGCCAACGGCGCAGGCACTGGAGATGAACCCATTTCTGGTCGCCGCGGCAGTTGCACGGGCTGATAAGCGGCCCTTCGTCCTCGCCGTCGAAGCAGTAGCGACACAACTTCTCCTCATCATCGGCCATCGATTGCCGATCCAAGTCCAAGAGGAAGGAAAAGGGACAAGATGTCGTGAATACGCTGAGGGGGAGGGGTGGCGTGTCGGGTAGTCTTGCCCACATGTGGTGTCAGCTCGTTTTTGGAGAAACTTGAAACTTGCTCGACTTTCCAAAAAGCTCGGGGTAGCATCGGCCGACGAGCGAACCGAGAAAATAGGGCTCAATCTCATGGAGGTGCTCTCCATCCCCGTGGCCGAGGATGCCCCCGAAACTCCGCGCACACCTGAAGCGGAGGCGACCATCGGCAACGGCTGGAGCGCGGCGGCTCCCACGGGCGCAAAGTCTGCTGTAAAGAGCAGCAGCAAGAAGGCAGCCACAAAGCAGCGCAGGGACGGCTCAGGCACAGATCGGCGACCTAAAAACTCGGGCTCGGGCACAGATCGGCGACAGAAAGGTACGCTCCAGCTCCTGCCCGAGTCCGTGCGGGAGGCACTCGATCACTCGCGCAAGGCGCGCGGCAACCACAACGGCTCCGACACGAGCCGCTCGCGACCGTCTAAGCACACGACAGCGGCGGGCTCTCAGCCCCTCGATACGTCAGATCTGCTCGCCCCACCCGATCCGGTGCGTCTCGCGCTGGCCCGGGTCGCGCAGGACACCTTGCAAGCTAGCAATTTCCAGGGCGAGCTGCTGCGGATCACGGCGGCCGTGCGTTCAGCCGACGACGACGCCAAGGAGAGCGAGGCAGCGAGGCAGCTGGCCGTCGCGCGTGCCGAGGCGGCGACGGCCGAGCGCATGCACGCCGAAGCGGTGCGGCTTCACGCCGAGAAGGCAGCGGAGGCACTACTAGCGCAGGAGGAGCTGCTGCGTGATCTCCGGGCTTCAAAGGCGGAGTCGTCCAGCGCGATTGCGGGCGAAGCGGCGGCGATGGCAGCGGCCGCGGCGGCGCAGTTGGAGGCGGCGCGGCTGCTTGCGCAAGTACAGAAGCTACAGGCGGAGGGGGAGCAAAAGGAGGACGCATACGCCGAGGAGCTGCAGCGGTGCGCCCGGCTCCCTATCCGAACAGCTTTCCTATCCTTAACAGCTTTCCTATCCTTGTTCTCGGCTCTTGTACGCGTGTGCCTGCACTCGCCGCCCGCCGCCCCTCGCACGAGCACGCGGCGCGGTCCTTGCTCTAGCGTGGCGCTCTCACGCGGCGTGTTGCCTCGCATCGTGGCAGTTGGGTCGTCGACCTCAACCGAGCCAATGCGCTCCAGGTGGAGGCTGCTGTGCGCGAGGCCGTTGAGAAGGAGGAGCGAAAGCGCGAGCGGCAGGCGCGTGAGGCCGCCGCACGGGAGGCCAAGCTGCGCGCGCAGGTGGCGCAGCTGCGAAGAGAGCTTGCAGCTGCCCGCGGTGAGCCTCCGCCAGCTGAGGCAGAGGCAGAAGCCGGCATTACTGAGGCTTCAGGCTAACGAGTGATGGCCATCACGCGCGTGCGCGGGCCCGGGGCGCTCCCGGTGCGGGGCGTCAGACTTAGTAATACCTGGCGGCTTTCCCGGCAGCTCCAGACGTTTGCTCTCAAAGATCAGCAATTCCGTCATTTAGAAGTCATGTTAAGCCTGAAATCAATGGGATGTTTCACAAACGGGCGAACACACATCGCCGCCGCCGGATTGCGCATATCGTGCGAACGTCCGAACGCTCATCCACCGGCGGCGGCCTCGTGCGAGAGCCGAGACAGCTACCCCACCCCCTTCCCTTGCCACTCGGTTTGCTTGTAGACGCTCTGAGCCCTAGGGAGGCGCTCGGCTGCTGGCGAACGCCCCCCCCGTGGCCATTCCACCACCTCATGCATGCAACACCACAACCGTGGACCCTGCCCCCCGAGCTGACGCCACCCTCGCCGACCTCACGCCGCCGCCACCGCCGCCGCAACCGCCGCTGCGAGGCGCTCGGTGCGGGTTCAGTGCGGAAGCGACGCCTGTGGAAGCGACGCCTGTGGAAGCGCCCCCTCTCACGCCTGAAAGCTGCGATCGACGAAGACTGGAGGCGATCCCGGTAGCCTGCCCCCCGCATTGCGCGCGCCGAAGGCGATGGTCTCGACGGGCCGTCCGCCGATGCCCTGCTTCTTGAGCGTCTCCTCACGCTCCCTCTCGAGCTTCTCGATGGCCGCGGACCGATCGTTGAGCGAGGCGATCTGCTGCAGCCGCAACCGGTCGGCTTCTCGCAAGAACCAGCTCTTCTTGTCCGAGTCGGTAACGGGCTTGAGCTTCCCGCGCACGTTGCCGCCCGCGCCGCCCGCCTTTTGGAGGAAGCCACTGAGCTCGCTGATGAGCTGATCCTTGACCATGAAGTTGCCCGGCTGCTCGTACCGAGGGGCCTTGGGCTTCGAATCCGTGCCCTCGGTCTCGATGATGGAGCCAGGGCCGAGCGCACCAGCTGCGCCGGACTGCAGGCCGTGGAAGGCCGCCTGGCTGGCCGCCTCTGCTGCGAGGTCGAGCAGTCGCAGCTGGTCTGCGTCGCGGCGCCGGCCGCCCAGGTTCTCGCGCAAGCGCAGCTTCTGCAGCCATTTGGGTACGCCTGAGCGTTGGGTCGTCTCCGCCGCCATGAGCGAGCCGGCGCCGTCGGGCAGCTCGCCCTTCATCCATTCGGCCCGATGGACTGCAGGGCGTCCGTCTCCTCCTACTCCGGACACAAAGTCGGGTGCGCCGCCGAGCGCCGCGATGTCGCGCAGCATGTCGACGGGCGCCTGCCCGTGCATGTACGGCCGGTCGAACGGCTTGCCCGGCGTCGTGTAGTCCGCCACCCGACGTGGCGGCACGGCGGGCGGCACGTATCCGGGATCGCCCGGCTTGAGGTGCGAAGTGTCTACCAGCGATGGCGGCAGCGGCAGCTGGCGTGCGCCCACGATCGCCGCCTGCGACGGCGTCATCGGCGGCTCCGAGGTGAGGTAGTACTCGCGCGGCGTCGTGTCCGGCTTGTGCGGCATGAGCTCGCGCGCCAGCTCCAACTCCTCCGCCGTCGGCTCCTCGTAGCCCTCCTCCCCCGGCTGGAGCATCTGCGGCACCATCGCGACCACCCGGGGCGGCGGCTTGGTGGGCGGCGCGAGGCCAATCTGCTCCGGCTTGATCTCCGGCTCGGCCTTGCGCATGAGCAGCGCATTCGATACAATCTGCGGCTTGAGCTTCTCCACCTTCGAGAGCACGGCGTCCGCGCGGATAGCGGCGACGCGCAGCTGCAGCGGCATGTAGAGCAGCTCGCCGAGCCGCATCAACCGCAGCTCGACGAAGCCCCGCACCCTCACCTCTGACGGGTCGAGCGAGATCTCGTAATCGAGATAGATCTGCGCAAGGTACTTGTACTCGGCCACCATGTCCGCGCTGGGCAGCGTGTACATGCGCAGGTCGATCTCGGAATAGACCTCCTGTTTCACGCGGTGCCCCTTGCGCCGCATCTCCAACGCCTCTTGCCTGAGCGCAGTGTACTCGGCATAGTCCCGGCTCCCACCTGGTCCCAAATTGTGTTCGACCACCGCGGCTTGGCGCGGCGTCACGTTCGACTCAGATAATCGCTTGTCGGTCGCCTTTCTCGCGAGGCGCGCGGCGAGCGGCAACGAGACGATCTCGCCAAGCTTGATGACCAACATCTCGCACGCCCCCTTGAGCTGAAGCGACGAGTTTTCGGATAGGTATGTGGCCACGTACCACTTGTACTCCTCGCGCAAGTCCGCCTCGCTCATCTTGTGAGCGCACGCCTCCAGCTGGACGAAGAGGCTCTGTGGCGGCTTGAGGCCGCGCTCGATCATTGAGACCAGCTGCTCGCGCGAGTGCAGGTAGTCGGCCGCTGAGTAGCCGAGCACATCCGCATGCATGTGCGAGCCGCCCGTTGGCTCACCTTCCCAGTCGATACCCATCGAGTCGTGCTGCGGCGCCGAAGACGTGTTGTCCACGCCGATCCGCTTCGAGCGGAAGCCGCTCGCCGGTGTCGGGTAGGACTCCTTCTTGGCGGGCGTACCAAACCAGCTCGGCCGCCGGGCCGGCTCAACAGGCTTGGGCAAGCTCTTGGTTTCATCCTTGGGCGGAGCTGGCGATGGCGGCGCACATATTGGCTCGTGGTTCGCGCTCGATGATGGGCTCGATGGCGGGGCACTCGACGGTGCTGGCGCAGATGCCGGCTCGGTGGAAGGTGGCTCGGCGGAAGGTGGCTCGGCGGAAGGTGGCTCGGCGGAAGGTGACCCAGCGGAAGGTGGCTCGTCGGAAGGCGGCTCGGCGGAAGGAGGCAGCGGCGGCGGCGCCAAGCACTTATCCATGGCGGCACCCATCCCTAAGGCCTCCGGGCCCGCACAGCCCCGCTCAGGAGAGAGGCTTTGGCGAAGCGCACTTTGGGTCCGAGGGGCCGGTTGTTACTTGGAGTTTGGAAGTCTGAAACGTCAAAAAAAGAATTGGCCGCGCAATCGGGCGAGGCCGCGCAGCACCGCGAGTCGCGAGACTTTTCCACGGGGTGCGCACGGTACGCTCGTACGCTCGACGAATCGCTCGACGCCCGGCTCGTCGCGCCTGTCGGGACCGATTTTGGCGAACAAACGGACGGACTCAGATTTGGCCATTTGCGAGTCTCAGTCATTCAGTCAGATACCCCGGTCCTACAGCAAGAACGCGAGGAAGCGGGGCACCACAGAACCCAGGATCTGTTCACGTTCACAGTTGCCGGGCATCCGCGTCGGCCGTCATGCAGGTCGTATCGTCGGTCCATCCAGCGACAGGATGGCAGCGAAGCTCCTCTTGTACGCCTTCCTTGCGCACATGGTGCCCAAGTTCGTCGCCTTCCCCTTTTTCATCCCATTCGTTCTTGCCTCCATGGGTTTCCTAATCTACGCCGCTGCTAAAAGCACACGATACGTCGTCGTTGCGCTGATTGCCTTCCAGTTCGCGCCGTTTGCGCTGACGATCAATCGTGAGCTGTCCGAGATCGAATCGTGGGGCAACAAGGGGGCCAATGCTGCACCCATGAAAGGCGTCTACCTCTTCAACGGCCTCGGCGCCGCGACGATCGATTTTTCGCACTGCCTCTGGTCCGAGACGACCAAGGTCGCGTACTGCCACCTGCCTAATGTCATGGCGTTGTACGCCGAGGCGGGCGTGGACCTTGAGAAGGCGGGCTTCCAGGTGACAGCTGACGGTGGCTCGACCGGCCCGACCAAGGAGGAGATGGCCAAGACGCTGCCGTGGCACATGTTCTGGCTGTTCTACCACGTCGTGCACCACAATCGGTTCGACTTTTACTTCAACGATGATCTCACCGAGGCGCAGGTGTACGAGAACGTGTGCCTCGCGCTGACCGCCTCGCCCTCGCCGCTCGCTTACCTGTTCCCGTACGGCATCTGCACGACCGCGACTATCTACCCGATGTTCCGCATGTCCACGATGGTGCGCGACAGCAGGGAGCCTCCTACGTGGTACCGCAACACGTACTCGCAGAGGGCGGAGAGCATCTTCAGGATCTACGACGGAATCCAGGTCTCCGAGAAGCAGAAGCGCGCAGGCGGCACCGTCTATCCGGCCAAGATGGTCTTCGGTGACGGCTACCGCCTCGAGCCGCTGCTCACGCCGGGCAAGGACGGTAGGGCAGTGCTGCACGAGGTCGCACTCAAGAAGGCTCTCAAGGTGGGCGGCGGCAAGGTCGTCATGCGCGAATACTGAGCAGGCGAGTGCCGAAAGCGCGCCAGCACGCGTCCTCCACACGCAGCGTGGCCGGGTGGAGAACTTGATGAAAAGACACACCCGGGGGCTCTCTGAGATTCAGAGTGCTGTGGACCAGTATGGTGAGCGACGGCGTCAAGGCGGCGGTGATTCTGCATGAGATACGAGGTGAATCTGCATGAGATACGAGTGTACTTGGGAATCCTCCCTTTATTTAACTGTCCGTTCACATGAACGAAAGAGCAGCCCACCACAGCGCGTTGAAATATGGTCGACGCTTTGGTGGCTCAGCTCCATTGCGCCGTGCTCGCAGACGATTGTGCGTCCGTCGCTCGTTACGGGCGCGCCTGCGCTGCTGCGGGTGTGCTCGACCAGCGTTCAATCGGTGCCTGCCAGCGTTCAAGCGGCTCTGGCAAGCTCGTTGGGCTGCCGCATCTGCTTTTAGTGTACCGCGGAGACACGCGGGTTCTCGAGGCAGTGCTCGAGCGCATTACAGACGACCTCCTCGGCGAGCATGCGTCGTGCTGGTGCAAGGGCGGCAAAGATTGCCCTGGTGGGCCCACGGCGTTGCACCTCGCCGTTGGGCAGGGCTCTGTGGAGTGTGTGCGTGCGCTGCTGAGGTTGGGTGCTGACGCGGAGCTGCCCTTCTGCTTCGCCGTGGATGCGCGCGATGTGCCGGTCAAGGGCGACTCCGAGAGCCTCTGCGGCGTCGCTGCCTACTCTCCCTATCAGCTGGCAGCCCACCGCGGTCACCAGTCAACGGCTGCTTTGCTGGTGGAGCACAACGCCGTCCCGGCTAACCACCCGGATAGTGAGTGCCCCATTTGCTACGAGCTGCTTGATGGCCAGGAGGGGAGCGCACTGACGACGACGTGCGGGCACCGCTTCCACGCTCGCTGCGTCCAGCATCGACACATCTCCGCATGCCCCCTGTGTCGCACTCTCCTCGGGCTCGGCCATCACTCGGGTACCTATGAGAAGTGCGCTGCGGAACTCGAAGGCCCGCCGAGCACCCCGGCGACGGTGCGAGCGGCGAGCAGCACCGGCACCGATGGGAGTGAAACGCCTAGGGGGGGCGCGGCAACCACAGCGCAATCAGCGGACTCGCGTGGATATGTTTGCGCCGAGCCTTCATGGATTCTCTCGCCTGCACTCGCACCAGAGAGACTGCGGGTGTACACAGAGACTGAACGGCGACGTATGTGAGCCTTGTGAGCAGGTGTCCTTGGGATTTCTAACTTGCCCAGACCCTCCAGAGCACCGCGTTGATCTGGTCTCAACGCCCCCCGGGGTCTATACACACACCGGCGCTAACAAAGTTGCATGTTCATTGTTCTGACGTCGCCGCGTTGACGCACTTTCCTTGTGCCCTGAGCCTCAGCCTGGTGACGGTCCGCGGCGCTACCCACCGGGATTCACATTCACACGAACGGTCCGCGGCGCTACCCACCGGGATTCAGGGCGCATGCTGCTGGCGCCAGCGCAGGTAGGCGGCGCGGATGTCCTCGCGGTCGAAGCCGTCGATGGGCGCAAAGTACGGGTGTGAGAGCAGCTGGCGCAGCGTGGGTGGCTTGGTGGTATGCGAGCATGCGTCGAGAATGGCGGCGAGGTGCGCGCTGGGCGTCGCGGGCGCCGAGCGATGGACCGGCCGTGACCTCGAGCGGCTCTCGAGAGGCTCGGCGGGCTCGAGGCCGGGCGCGAGGCCGGGCAGCGTGTCCACGCCCTGCAGCGGCTTACCGGTCGCGCCCAGGAGGGTCTTCAGCATGGCGACGCCATCGTACAGCAGGAGTCCGTCGCGAAGAGCTTGATGGTCAATGGGTGCACCGGCGGTGTGCGGCACGGCCTCGGCGGGTAGCTCGGGGAACTCGGCGCCCCATGGCAACTGGTCGAGCACCAGCCGGGTGCCATAATCCATCGCGTACACGTGCGAGAGGTCGACCGCGCCCATGAGCAAGAAGGTGGTGTGAGCGGAGAGGTGATACAGTGCTTCGATCAACTCGCGCCGCCAATGGCGGAAGAGGAGAGAGGTCTCGGGCAGCGCCCCACCCTCCAGCAGCCCTTCCGCGAGGGAGCCACCCGCGCTCACCAGCTCCAGGTGCCAGCGCGCGTGCGCCGGGTAACCGTGCGGTGCGCTTGCGGGTACGTGCGGAATGTGGCCCAGAAAAGCTGCCGCATGGCGGGAGAGGGCGAGCTGGCGAGTAGCGTCGAGCGCATTATGGAGTCGCGCGGCGTCCGACCAGCTCACGTGCGCGTGAGGGCAGCGCACCACGCGCAGCCGACTCGCGCGCTCCTCAGCCGACGTGCCCACGACCACGTCGATGCCGGGCCCGAAGCCGCCGCCAAAAGCTATGACGCCGCCGCCGTTGCGCGCGGCAGAGGCGGCACGCAAGGCGGCGGATGCGGCCGCGGCGGCACTGGCGCTCGGCGGGAGGGTGGCTGAGGCGATGCGCTGCTGCGCACAGCGGCGTTCGATGGCGCCGAGCTGCTCGCGCTGGAAGGCGTGCGGACGGTCGCGCTCCGCCGCAGATGGATCGAGAAGGTCCCAGAAAAGGCTCTGGCAGCGCTCCGGACCGAGCGTCGCGTGGATGCCGTCGTGCCAGTCGCGCAGGCGCGCGACGCTCGTGCCGAGACGACCGCGGAGCGCCTCGAGCATCGCGACCAGCCGCGCCGTCTGCTCGGCCGAGAGCGAGCCGAGCTCCCACTCCGCTAGCAGCCCATGCAAGTGCCGCACTCGTGCGACGGCGTCTTCGAGGAGCGTGTCGACCTTGTCGGCGCGCGGCGGCGCGTGCGCCACATTGAGCCGGCGCACGAGGGTGGGAAGCGACGCAGGCAGCGAGAGGTCGCGCGACGCAGCGAGAAGCTCTGTCTGCGGCAGCAGGCCAGAGTTGGCCAGTGCCGTGATGAGCGCCGCCCAATCATCCGAGGTCTTGAGCACCTGCTGCTGCCGCTCGTCAGCGTCGAGCACGGTTGTGGCTACGATGGCGTCGAAGGTTGCCGCGACCGCGTCCGGCAGTGATTCGCGAGTCACACCCGCCGGAAGCGATGGCACGGCCAACGCGGCCATTAGGATAGCCCAGTTCGCGGCTCCTGCCCAGTTCGCGGTGCTGCTGCTGTGAAACACACAACGCGGTTGGCGCAAAGCCGACACAGCGCGAATTTTCGCGCACCTCGATGAGCGTGGCCTCTGCTATCCACCAACACGCGTTCCGGTCAAAGCGGATGATACAGTCGACTGTATTCTCATTTAGAAACTTGACGTCGCGCCTGCTAGTGATGCCGACTTGCGCTGCTTGCGCTGCCGAAGCTGAGAAGTTGCTCAGATGTGGCGCATGCCAGTCGGTCTGGTACTGCAATGCCAAGTGCCAACAAGCCGGGTGGAAGCAGCATAAGAGCGAATGCAAGGAGCTCAAGGCAACCAAGATACGTGCCAACATGCAGGCTGCTGCGGCAGAGCTGGAAGCTGCAGATGCTATGCGAGTGCTGGTGCAGACGGATCGCATCATAATCACGCGCTGTGCAGACCCAGACGACTCTGTGTACATGCAAATCGGGCCACAACCGGGCATCAACGCGTGGCTGCAGGCTAATCAGGTGCAATGCTGGTGCGGCGACGTTGGCACATGCGAGTCGCCCGAGGATGCGATGTTTGTAGTGACCGCATTTGCACCATCGCAGCTGCGAAAGCTCAGGCAGCCACGGACCGAGCTCGAGCTCTCCGACTGCACGCGCGAGCGTGGCTCGCTTGAATCATCGCCCATCAGCGCCTTCGGCCTCCGGCTACGCGTCACCGCCACGCCTATGATTGGCCAAGTCTCGATCGGGCTCAAAGAGGTGGCACCTGACCCAGCCGCGCCGCTCACCGCTATCGCCGGCACGGCTGTGCGCGCGACCGTCTTCTTGGTCGCCGGCGAGGCTGCCGACCGGCTGGCGTTGCCGCCGCCCATGTCGACGGGCACCTATGCCGGTGAGCCACGCGCCAACGCCGGGATGAAGGTGTGGTGCGGAGTCGGAGAGAGCGACGACATCGTGTGCGCCGATTTGGCCTCTATGCCGCGCGTGCCGCTCGAGGCGCTGCTCTCAAGCCCGTATGTGGCCCAGCAGCCGCCTCTGCACCTGCGGGCCGCAGCGGCCGCGGCGGCGCCACCGCCGCATGGCGAAGCGTCAAAAGCGTCAGCGTCTTCACAAGGCGAAGCGTCAGCGTCTTCACAGGGCGAAGCGTCAGCGTCTTCACAGTCAGCGTCTTCACAAGGCGAAGCGTCAGCGACTTCACAGGGCGAAGCGTTGGCGTCTTCACAGTCAGCGTCTTCACAGTCAGCGTCTTCACAGTCCGCAGCATCTGTGGCGGAGCCCCTCGTCGCGATTGGCGTGATGCTCGAACGGGCGGGCACCTCGGCCAACACGGACGAGTTTGAGGCGCACTCAATCCGCGCCTATTTGCACAGACAGCACGCGGTTCGGTGCCCCGAGGCCGCGGTACCACCCTTTGCGCGCAGCCTCGTCGACGACCCACGCGCCATCGTCGCCATGCAGGCCGTCGCAGGTGACAGCATTCGAGTAGCGTGGATGCACGATGTGGCCGGCGGATGATCAGACATAGTCACGGACAAGCGCGTACTCGGCTGCTCAGCACTCACGTCAGGGCCTGCTCTCAGGCAAGTGTTCCAGCGAGGATACGTCATACGATATGGAGGGACGAGGGAGTGAAGTCTGAAGAGTGAGTTTCGTTAGTACACCGACGACGGTCGTGTAGGTGGGCCGCATGGGGCGACGCGTTCGCGCGGACCATGTCTCGACTCTCGTTCGACGTGTTATTTGTTACCAGCCCACACGGGCCGTAGTAGAGAGGTAGAGCGTGGTCAAGATTATAAAGCTCTCACACTCAACGTCAGCTCACGCCTACCCCGCGATGGGAGCAGGCTGGACGCTGGAGCGAGAGCCGTAGGACGAGACACGAGAGCGCTCTCGTCTCGCCATGCCATGCGCGGCATGCGCGCAGCGATCGCCTACGGCGCCTCAGGTTAGCCCTCACTTCTTCTTCCTCTTCTTGGGCTCGGCTTTGGGCGCGCTGGCCTCCATGGCAAGCAGACCGAGCACCGCCGCGCCGCCTGCGACGTACAGCTCCGGCTGAGGCTCCATACCAAAGGGGCGTGAGCCCTGGAGCACGAGTACGCAGCCGGTGATGACGACGTACTCGAAGATGCTGCCGCTGAGCACGCTCAGGATCGAGCCCAGGATGAGCACGTACGAGCCGAGCAGCACCATGTTCGGCGCCATCAGTGGCAGCTTCAGCATCTCGAGCACGTTCGTGTCCTTGTCGACGGTGCGCTGGAACACCTTTTCCGTCTTCTTGTACGCGCCGTTGATCGTCTGTTCGGCGGGCATGGCGCGCTTCGACTGCTGCGCGCTCACGTACTCGTGCGGCGTGAGCAGCGCGCGCGCGGTCATGTTGATATACTCTGCATACTTGGGATTCTTGAGCACCATCGGAGATGTGGCGGCCCAGTGGACGGCGCCCGCAATGGCCACGTCGAGCGGCTTCATCTTGAAGGCGTTTTTGCCAGACTCCCGCGGCCGTACCATGAACGGCTGCTTCGAGAGCACCATTCCGAATGTCACGAGCGCGAGTAGCTGGCGAATCATCATCAGAAAGGACCGCTTTCCTTTCTCGCGCTTAATCCGCTTCGCCTCCGATTCGACCTCCTCCTCCTCCTCCTGATCGTCGTCGTCGTCGTCGTCGTCGTCGTCGCCGTCGGCCTTCGCCTTCTCGCGCTTCGGCTTGTCGCTCTTGACCTTCTTGTTCGTCGGCATGCTCCCGCAGAACTCCGGGCGAGACGCGGCCTTCGCGGACGCGCGTGTGAACGTGAACACGACTCTGTGAACGTTAACACTGAAACTGGATCGAGCGCGGACACACAACTAGGTGACGATTGTACGTAAAGCCGTAGAGCGTCGTACAGCACAGTCTTTAGACTTCACCGGCCCGGACCGTGCCCATCCTTCTTGCGCTCCCTTGATTGTTCGGCAAGCAACTGCACATGGAGCTCCGCCTGCTTGCTCACGGCATTCGCAAATTCCGTGTGTGCCCTAGAGGTTGCGTCCGTGTGCGCCTGCGACAGCCGCATCACCTCCTTGTTCGCCTGAAGCACCTCCTTGTTCGCCTGAAGCACCTCCGCGTTGGCCTGTGCCAGCTGCTGGCTCAGTTGCTCAATGGTATTTCCTTGCTGGTGGATGGTATCAAACGCTTTCATGAGCATGGCGCCCTGCCCAGTGGACGAATCCGCCTCAAAACGCACAGTCGAGACTGACGGCGACGGTGCGAGCTGGGGCCTCGCCAAGACACCCTTGACCGAAGGGCTCGCCGGCTCGCCGAGCGCCGTCTCGGTTTCGGCCTTGAAGCTCGGCCTTCGGGAGGGGCTCAGGACGGCCTCCATCTCGCCACTCTCGACCGCCGCCCGCCAAGTCGTCTGCACGCTCTCCTTGAATTTCTGGATGATGGGCAGCTGCAGCTCCTTGTCCTTCTTGTTGGTGACGGACACGTCCTCGCTCTTCAGGATGGTGTACGCCTCCTCTGGCGTCTTGTTGGACCACATGTCGATCAGCCCCAGCTTGGTGTACTCGTTGGCGTTGTGGATGCACTCAATCGTGCACCGACGGTTAGCCTCCGGAGCGCATCGCAGCACGCCGTGGGAATCAATCTCCTGGAACGCCATCCAGGCCTCGAACTGGGTCCTGCCAACCACAGCGGAGCATGCGAACACAACAACTCAGCGCCGCGTCCACAGCAGCAGTCGGAGGAGCGCGATCGCACGACGCGGTGCAGCGGCTCGCTCTCACCAAAAGCGCGACATGTACGACATATCGAGCAGGATGAGCACCGAAGCCCCAAGGAAGAGGAAGTTGATGTTCGCGAGCGTGAGGCTGAAGATCTCTTGCTGCTGCGGCGTGCGCTCGCCCTGCGGCGCGCAACTGTAGTCCTGCGGATCGCACCCATACGCGCGGGGAGAAAGATACGCAATCAGCTCATGCATTCATGCTTGAGAGTGGAATGGTCCATTGGGAGGGGGCACCCGCAGGAGCATGTGCAAAAGAGGGCTCTGCGACGTACCAGCCACACGTACTCGTATTGGGGGTTGGCACGCAGCATGCGCTTGCTGGCCTTCATCTGAGCGCCCGTCGGGTCGGGCTCTTCTTTCCGGTCCCATCGATGCGACACGGCGAGGACCTTATCGCGGAACATGTGCTGGCAGCACTCGGCCGACGAGAGATAGAGCATTGTGTACAGCTCCGAGTCATCCTCAACGCTCTTGTGCATGGGCGCGGATTTGTAGTCGCGTTCAAGGAGGACTTTGGCGCGCATGAACTGAAACTCGCACGCCTTGCCCGCGCGCGCCGCGGCGAGCTTCTCCGTGAGCGTGCACTTGCTCTGCACGCGCGCGCGCTCCAGCTTCCGCTTCGCCGCCGCGACCACGCGCGGGTCGAGCTTCGGGTCGTCGCCCACTTCGTCGATGGCCTCCTCTAGCCGCTCGGCGTCCACGAGGCTGACGGGCGACGTGGTGGCGGACTCCACGACGGCGACCGCGGCCGTGGCGGAGGAGCCCTTGCTGCGGTTGGCGCTCTGGCTGCGCGCCAGGAGCAGCTGCCGTCGCTGCGTCAAGACGAGCCGGTCGGGGGTGTCCTGCCCCTCTGGCGGGTTGCCGTGCTGTTGGCGGTGCTCCTTGATCAGCTTGTCCACGGTCTGCATGAGGTTGTGGCTGAAGGCGGCGTAGTACTCGTTCGTGTGCGTGATCGCGCGGCGCGCAAACGCGGCGCGGCACTCGGGCGGCTCGAGCGCCTCGATGAGCTCGGGCGGCGGGAAGACCTCGACCATGTCGCCGTTCCGGTTGGGCCAGCGAGAGCCTTCCTTGGTGACGAGGACGATCTCGACGCCAGCGTTGACGGCGCTCGCAAGCTCTTGCATGCAGAACTTGGACTCGAAGACGCCGTCGCTCAGGACCTGCGCGGAGCGGGGTGCGCGCGTGCTCAGGGCAGGGGGGCGTGTGAGAGGACATGCGGAGATGGCCGGGAGCCGATCAGATCCTAATGCATGCGGAGATGAAAGGGAGCCGATCAGATCCCAATGCATGCAGAGATGGCAGGGAGCCGATCAGATCACGATGCATGCGGAGATGAAAGGGAGCTGATCAGATCCCAATGCATGCAGAGATGGCAGGGAGCCGATCAGATCACGATGCATGCGGAGATGGCAGGGAGCCAATCAGATCCCAATGCATGCGGAGAAGGCCGGGAGCCAATCAGATCCCGATGCATGAGGAGGGCGGCGGCAGCGCAGCGTGCTCACCATGATGAACACGTCGCAGCCCGCGACCACCATCGGCAGGTCGCTCAGTGACTCGAGGTTCTCGACGTCGATGAAGCACGAGTGGCCGTGGTGCACGATGAGCGAGTGCAGCCCTCGGGCAAAGTCCTGCGCCGACGAGCGCTTGTGCGAGATGAACGTATTGTAGCGCGGGACGCTCAGGAGCTGGCGGTCGTCCCACTTGCTGTAGTCGGTGCCCAGGGTCGAGAGCTGCCGCTTGAGCGTGCGCCAGGCGTGTCCTTTGCCAGGGAGGCTCTGCACATCCAGCTTGCCGTGGAGCGCGTCGAGGGCGTAGCTGGCCGCCTGCCGACGCCGCTGGACGCTCTCCGTGTCGGCATCCTCGTTCTCGTGCAGCTCGGCGGCGGAGGTGAGCGCGGCCTCGGCTCCGTCCGCGACGAGCCGCTTCCGCATGCGATCCGTCTCCTCCGCCGCGCCCGTGATGGCGAGCGCGCAGCGCTGCAGCGCCTCGGCGGCCAGGACGAGGTCGGCGTCCGACGTGGGGTGCGGGGCCAGCGGCCCCTCGACGAGCATGCGTGCGAGGCTGCTGCCCACGCCCTTGTGCACGAGGCGTGGGCGCAGCACCGACTCGGCCGCCAGATTTCGCACGGCGGTCGCGGCGATGCGCGCATTCGACGGCCCGCTGCCAATCACGAGGTCCTTGACGCCCTCGGCGAGGCGCGGTGCGAGATGGTCCTCGATGCGAGTGTCGTGCAGCAGGGAGCGCACGTACTCGTGCTGCGCCATGGCCGCGCCGTGGCGCTTGTCCACCGTCTGGCTCAGCACCTCGGAGTAGACGTTGCTCACGATCAGGAGCGCGTCGGCGCGCTGTGCCGCATCGTGCTCGATGATGTACTGCAGCGCGTCGAGCGGCTTGGCGGCCTGGATGGCTTGGCGCAGCGCGTCGCCCCGCGAGAGCGTGTGCAAGAGCGCCAGCGCCAACTTGCCCACGCTCACGTCGCGGTCCAGGTCGTCGGCCGCGTCCGCGGGTGCGATGGTGGCCGGTGCGGACGACGATCCCCCCTGCGCCGCCGGCGCCGCCGCCGCCCCTCCCCCAACGAGGCTGCCCGGCATCGCCTTGATCGACGCGATCAGGCGGCCCACGCCGGCATCAAAGTGCTTCTCGCCGCTGGCGGCTTCGTCATTGTCGCGGGCCAGGTCAATGTACTCCTTGCCGCCCAGCTTGCCAAGGAAGAGCGGCTGCCACGCCGTCTGCGCGAGGCACTGCGGCTCCATGACCACCGGAATGATCTTGGCGACCCCCTTGAGCGGGCTGCACGCCAGGTTGAACTCGAAGCGCGCATTGTCGTCGTCGCCCTTGCTGCCCAGCCCGGCGGCCTTTTTCATGTACGACTCGGTCAGGAAGACGACCACGCACGCCGACTGCGCGATGCCGTCGGCCATCGGCCGGCTCACGTCGTCGGCGCTCTGCTCCACATCGACGAGGCACGGTGCCAGGCCCGCCTTGGCGAGGGCCGCCTGGACGGCCCTGACGCGCTCCACGTGGTTGCGCTTGAGCTCGTCGCGGGCGCCGTCGTGCGAGAGGTAGGCGCTGTACTTGAAGGCCGAGTGCGGCGCGGCCGCGGCAGCGTCGCGGCTCGCCGCAGCGTCTAACGGGCCGGCCACGCCGACCGCATCCGCTGCGGACGGCACGGCCCACGAGCGGTGGAGGAGCCGCACGAGGGTGTCGATGAGGTTGCCGTCGCGCATGGACGCTCGCGCCGCCTCGTTGTTATTCGCGACCGAGGTGAGGACCTCCAGGGCCTTTGCGCGCAGCTGGGTGTCGCGCGCGCCGCTCAGCGCCTGCACCGCCTCGGCGACCACGCCCGCCTTGAATGCGACGCGCGCGCCATCGGGCGACTCGCACGTGACGCCGAGCAGCTGTAGCGTCGCGATCGCGTGGGTCTCGCGGCCGCCGTCGGCCTCTTCGAAGATGCGCGCGACGAGTGTGCGGATCACGGCGCGAGCCTTGGAGGAGGCCTCGGCAAGGTACCCGAGCGCGCGCGCACAGCGCAGCGCGAGCACACTCGCGTCGCGCGCGTCGAGCGCCTCGTTGATCTTCTGGACGCACACCGCCGCAGCGGGAGCCGTGCGCTTCGGGAGCATGCGCGCGAGGACTTCCAAGCACTCCGCCGCCTCGGCGTGTCGGGCGCTCCGTGCATCCGACTCGAGCAGTTTGATGATTGCGGGCACGACGCCCTCGTCCACGGCGACCGCCGCCCCCTCGGGCAAGGCGCTCGCACTCGTGAGCAGCTTGAGCGCGGCCTCGTCCTTTGTTCCGGCGTCTTCGCCCAGCTCGTCGACGGCGCGGCGCAAAATGGAGCGCGCCGCCGGGTCGGTGGCGAACCAGCCGACCAAGGTCGAGGAGCGCGAGATCAGGTCAGCAGCATTGGCGCTCGAGGCCAGACGGCCGCTCGCGCGCCAGCGGAGGATGGCGGCGAGCGCGGCGCTCGAGCGGACGGCCTCGCGGTGGGCGGGCGCGCCGTAGGAGACGAGGAGCTCCACGATGGCGGTCGAGATGAAGAAGCCGGGGTGCGACGGCCCCGGCTCGAGAAAGGCGGCCAGGCGGGGCAGGAGGCCGGCGTCGAGGATCGCGTCGCGGTAGGCGTGGACGGGTGCGATGACATATAACTGGAGCGGCACGAGGAAGGCGTGTATCCTCACGTCGGGGCACCGCTCGAGGGCGTCGACGAGGGTGCGGAGCGCGCCGAGGCCGTGCGCGACCGCCATGCCGTCCGGCTCGTTGAGCAGCCCGCAAAAACAAAAAACTGCCGGACGAACCAGCGAGCGCGTCAGCGCCCACTCGTCGCCACGCAGCGCCGCCAACGTTCGCGCGACGCCACCCGCTTCACGCACGGCCACCAGCGACGGCATCGCGGACACCGCATCCGCAGCTTGGAACGGGACGATCGGCTTCAGCGCGCGCATCGCGAGCCGCGCCTCCGCGGCGTCAAAGGGATCGACGCCTGCGCCCTCCGCCGCCGGCAGCATCCCCACCACCGCCTCCACCACGCGCACGCCCGCCGGTCGCGCCTCCGCGTCGGCCAGCGCGCGCTTGAGCAGCGTGCCGCCCTCGCTCAGGTACGCGCCCTCGCCCGCCGCCGACCCCGCGCGCATCAGCGGCAGCAGCAGCGGCAGCACGCCCGCGCCGTGCACCGCCCGTAGCCCCGCCTGCTCGGCGCTCAGCGACGCCAGCAGCTTCAACGCCGCGACGGCCGACGCGTCGCGCGCCGACGCGCCGCCGTCGAGCACCGACTGCAACACCGGCACGATCAGCGGCACAAGAGGCAGCACGTGCGCCTCCGTCGACACGTCGCGCGCCGCGCCGAGGTCGCTCACCAGCCCCAGCGTCGCCTCGCGCTCCGCTGGCGCCATGCTGTCGAGCGCCGTCAGCCAGGAGCGCACCGCCGTCATCAGCCCGCCCGTCCCCATCGCCGCCGCGCGCGCGTGGCTCGTCGTCGCCACCACCTTGCGCACCGCGCACACGGCGCGCGCGTCGATCATCGCCTTGAGCGCCCGCGCCCCCGCGTCGGTCCGCGCGAGGTGCGTGAGCAGCGTGCAGCAGCCGGCGGTGGTCGAGCGCCGCAGGAGCGGGTCGTCCATGATCTGCGCCTGGAGCATCGGCACTGCGCCGAGGGCGACGACCGCATCGGCGACGCGCCGCCGCTCGTCGCCGCCCGCGCTGTCCGCCGCGCTCAGGATGGCGCTCAGCAAGTCTGCAGCCACGCTGACTGCCACCCGTCCGCTCTTGTCGTCCGCGTTGATCGCGCACGAGGCGTGCGACCCCGTCGCCAACTCGGCCACCAGCTGCCGGAAGCCGGCGCTCTCCTCAACGGCCGAGGCGACCGTCCGGAACTCGGCGCTTGCGCCGCGCTCGATGGTTTGCACCAGGGCGCGGACGAGCCGACGGCTCGCGTCCCGCCGCGGAATCTCCTCGAGGAGCAACGGGCGCGCCGCGTGGCTCAGGATCCCCTCGACCACCGAACGGTGCGCCTGGCTCGACTCGCGGTTGGCAGCGCCGAGGAGCGATTCGAGCAGCTGGGCCGCGGCGTCGTCGCACTGCCGATCGCGCCCCGGCTTTTGGAAGGTGGCCATGGTCCGATGGACGACCTGTGCGGTCAGCAGGAGCGCAACCGCCCCGGCCATGCCAGGGAAGACGTTCAGCCACAGAAGGGCCGTCGTGACCGTCTCCACATTGTCCTCGTCCAAGTCCTTGACCAGGGCGGGAAGGAACGCCTTCGCAGCGACCAGCTGCTGCTTGAGCTTGACCGCATCTGGATGATTGCTGACGTGAACCAGGAGTCGCACGCGGTCGATGGGCTCGATCCCATCGCGCTGCACCAGGTCGACCAGCCGCTTGCCCACGTCCTCGGACTCGGAGCGGACTTCCTCGTAGCACGGCTTGAGAAGCCCAAAGAGCAGCTTGCGCTCGGCCTCGCGGCCCACATTGGTTGCGAGCACGTGCGCGAGCGCCCGGCGGGCTCGAGCACGGCCCTTGTCGCTGCGCACCAGCGCCTTGAGTGCCTTGCTCTCGGGCTGGAGGCGGAGCAGCGGCTCGAAGCGCTCGTCTGCCGCCATGTTGCGCGCGGCCTGTTCCGTCGCCGCATCGGCGAGCTTGCTGAGCAGCGTGGCCAGCTGCGCGTCGGCATGGGACGCTAGCTGCGAATCGCGCTGATCTGTGGCGAGGCGGGCGAGCCCTGCCACGACGCCGTCGACGCGCACCACAGCGGCGGCGCCGTCTTCGGAGCGGCTCAAGACCATGACCAAGTTGATTGCTTGGTAACGTTGAGGTCGAGAGTCGGTGTCCAGGGTTCGCAGCAGGATGCGCTCCGGCAGGTTGAGTTGCAGCACCTTCGAGCGGGCCTCGTCAACCTTGTCGATGAGGTCCACCAAGGAGCGCAAGGCGATCCCGTACGGATCCTCCCCCTCGACGGCGGATGCGATGGCCTCCAATGCGGCGTCGTTTGCCATCTGTTCGCGCTGCTTGAGCTCGCCAGAGGCAACGACCGCGTGGAGCAACTTCAGCATGGCCGTCGACGGTGGCCGACGCGACGCGAGCGCCGCCTCGATGATCCGCATCGCCGGCTCCGCCACGGCACGTGCGCACACGCTCGACGTCGCGACCGCAATGGCGAGGAGCCGCAGGGCGCGCTCCCCCTTGAGCGCAAGCTCCGCGAGCTTTGACAGCTGCGCCCGCCCGTCGGCGTGCACCGCAAGGCGGGCGAGCGCACGGACCGCGTCGGCGGCGGCCGCATCCTCGGCAGCCTCGAGCGCCGCCGCCAGCAGCTGTGGAGCCGCCTTCGCCCTGATGAGCTCGTCCTGGCCGTCGTCGGTTTGCGCGAGCTTGGCGAGCGCCTCGGCGACCTTGACGGACGAGTCCTCGTGCGGCAGCTGCCCGAGGAGGGCCTGCACTGCGCCGCCATCGAGCAGCAGGCTGTAGCCTTCTTGCGATCGAGCTCCCGCGATTGCATGCACGACGGATGCGAGGTCGCTCGCTATGGCAGGGGCGGCCTCGGCGAGCGCCGTAATCACGCATCGGAGCGCGCTCGGCACGGCGTCCATCTCAGCGGCCTGAACGCGCGCGAGCACGCGCGCGGTGCGGCTCGACGCGTCGGCCTCCTCCGTCTGTAACGCCGCGCACCAGCGAGGCAGCACGTCGGCACGCAGCGCACGATCGGGCTCGTCGAGCAGCCGCCGCGCCGCCGCGTCCTGCAGCTCGTTGGGCGCATTCCGCAGCCCCAGCACGCCAATGCACGCCTCCGCCATGTTCCGACGGACCTCCTTGCTCAACGCGGGCAACGCATCCTTAAAGAGGGCCACACGTGCGGCATGAGGCGCTGTGGCGCCGTCCGCGGAGCGCACGAGGAGCCGCGTGATGCTAGGCGTCAGCTCGTTGCTCGTCGGGCGCTGCTGGAGGAGGGACGCGAGCATCTCCACCGCGAGCTGCGACAGCCTTCGTGGCGCAAGGAACGCGTCCTCACTCGCAGCCTTGGCGAGCCGGGGCATGGCGCCCGCCTCGCACACCGCAACGGCTTGGTGCGGGATGATCGTGATGAGCAGCTCCGCGGCAAGCCGCGCCTCCGCGGCGTCAAAGGGATCGAAGACTGCGCCCTCCGCCGCCGGCAGCATGCCCACCACCGCCTCCACCACGCGCACGCCCGCCGGTCGCGCCTCCGCGTCGGCCAGCGCGCGCTTGAGCAGCGTGCCGCCCGCGCTCAGGTACGTCCCCGGTTGGCTTTCCGTCGCATACAGGTCTTCGAGGCTGAGGCTCGAATAGTCGCGAGCCACCTCACTCATCCGGCGCTTGCTAACGTACCAGCTGCCCAGAGGCACCGAAGTGCACACGCCGGACTGAGAAAAATCCCCACCCATCTCTGTTGCGCCAGTGCCTGCCCGGGAAATCTTCCAGTAAGTGCCGTCATAGTAGATGGCTCCGGCACCACCCTCGCGCGTGTAGCATGCCCCTCCATTGCGCACGTGACCTAGGACGAGATCGTACGTGCCCGAACAGTCGACCTCTCTGTTGCCCAACTGAACTCGGATGCGCGTCGGGGGGCCGAGAGGCTCGGGCGGCGGCTCGGGCGGCGGCCCGGGCGGCGCCCCCGCTGCCGACCCCGCGCGCATCAGCGGCAGCAGCAGCGGCAGCACGCCCGCGCCGTGCACCGCCCGTAGCCCCGCCTGCTCGGCGCTCAGCGCCGCCAGCAGCTTCACCGCCGCGACGGCCGACGCGTCGCGCGCCGACGCGCCGCCGTCGAGCACCGACTGCAACACCGGCACGATCAGCGGCGCCAGAGGCAGCACGTGCGTCTCCGTCGACACGTCGCGCGCCGCGCCGAGGTCGCTCACCAGCCCCAGCGTCGCCTCGCGCTCCGCTGGCGCCATGCTGTCGAGCGCCGTCAGCCAGGAGCGCACCGCCGTCATCAGCCCGCCCGTACCCATCGCCGCCGCGCGCGCGTGGCTGGTCGTCGCCACCACCTTGCGCACCGCGCACACGGCGCGCGCGTCGATCAGCGCCTTGAGCGCCTGCGCCCCCGCGTCGGTCCGCGCGAGGTGCGTGAGCAGCGTGCAGCAGTCGGCGGTGGTCGAGCGCCGCAGGAGCGGGTCGTCCATGATCTGCGCCTGGAGCATCGGCACCGCGCCGAGGACGACGACCGCATCGGCGACGCGCCGCCGCTCGTCGCCGCCCGCACTGTCCGCCGCGCTCAGGATGGCGCCCAGCAAGTCCGCGCAGTTGCAGTATCTATTCATCCTTTCGCGAAGGAGCTTCACCGCCGCTTGGAGAGCAACGGCATCTGCGAGCGCGGTGTACCCTCCTGGCAGCTTTGCCACCACACAGAGCGCACGGAGGGCAAAGTGCGCAGTATCGAGGCTGTCGGGGTCCAGCAGTGCCACGAGCACGCGCACGGCCGAGCCTTTGCTGATGAGGGCAGGCGCAACAGTACTCTCAAAGTCGGGTAAGCTGTGAAGCACAATGAGAGCCGCGCTGCACCTCTCCGGCTCGCGTGGCCCCTGCTCTACCACCGCCATGAGCTCGACGCCCAAGTCGCGCGTCGGCTCCCACAGCCCATTGTCGTAGCATGCCGAGAGCAGACGGTTTCGTAGCAGAAAGGCGTCCTGCAGCCGAGAGGTCGTGACGGTCACGTCCGTCTGCAGCACGCGTCCGAGCGCGAGGCGCGCCAAGCTGCAGCCGTGAGCGCTCTTGGCGAGCACGGACGCGAGGGAAGCCAGATGATTGGTACTCGTGTCCGCAGCTGCAGGCAGAGACAGCAGCTTCAGCGTCGGCTCGAGCGCCTCGACCGCTGCGCGCTCGAGCACGCTCGCCGCTTGCATGGCGAGGCTCCATTCGGAGAGTGGCGTCAGTTCGTACGCCACTGGCGCGCTCTCCACCACGTTCTTGATCGTGCTCGCCGCTGCGTTGGCCATGTATCGTGCCTCATAGTCCTCCCCGCTCGCAGCAATCAGCCGGGTGAGCTCGGAGATCACCCCATCAGTGGCCAGGACCGCTGCGGCAGCCTTGGAGGCGCCGACTGAGAGCCGATCAATGACCACGAGCGCTTGGTACGCCACCTTGAAGTTGCTCTTGAGCGCCGCGGGCAATCGGCGCGGCAGCTCGAGCTGGAGCGCGCGCTTGCAGCCCTGGTCTGAGCCGACGAGCTGCGCGAGGGCGCTCCATGCCCAGCCGGTCACATCGCCCTCGACGCTTTGGACGAGCATCTCGAATGTGCTGCCGCTCGTGATCAGTTGAGACTTCTGCTCTAGGGAGCCTGAGCTTGCGACAGCTTGGATGAGCAAGAGCGCGCCTTGGGACAGCGAAGGCGCCGACAGCGATTGCACCAGCTGCATCACGCTCCCCCTCATCGCAAAGAAGCCCGGTGTGGTCAACCCGGCCATGGCATAGAGCTCGAGCGCCTTGTCGTCGCTGGCGGCGCGCCGCGCGAGGCTTGCGAGCTCCGCCCGTGCACTGGCGTGCGCCGCCAAGTGACCTAGTGCGGACGCCAAGCGTCTCGCGGCCGCCGCGTGCAAAGCCTGCGACGCCGCGGCCAACAGCAGCGGCGGCGCGTTGCATTGACACAGCGCATCCTGACCGTTTTCGTTTCCTGCGATCATTTCGATGGCGAGTGCGATGCCCATGGACGCATTGTGCGGCAGGTGGCGCAAGAGCGAAGGCACGGCGCCCGCCTCGAGGAGCAGCCGGTAGCTCGCGCCGCGTGCTACGGCAATGCCGGCGATGACGAGCCCGAGGTCGTCCGCACGGGATGCACCCGCCTTGTCCAGCGCGGCCACCAGGAGCGCAAGAGCGCCGGGCACCTCGTCGAGAAGCGCCACCTGGTTGGAGCCGAAGCTTTCGAGGGTGCGCAACGTCGATGACGGCGTCTCGCGAAACCCCGCCACGCGGGCCAACGTGCGCGCCGCAGCATCGGCGGCAGCTTCAACCTGTAGCAATTTGCACTGCAGCGCAAGCCTGCGAATTGGGCGAACCGAGAGCGGCACACAGTGAGTAAGGTGGGGGGGTCGCATTGCGGGTGCGGGTGCAGCGCAGCGTGGCGTGCGCTCTTTGGGGGAGGGGGGGGCTGCAACGCACGCTTCTCGGAGCGGTTCTAGCTGTGCCGTGCGTAGAAGCCGTCGAGTCGACGCCTGCAGCTCGACGGACGCGTCCGGTTCCGCTAGGATCGAGAGACAAGCCGAGACCGCCTCGCGCTCCGCCTCCGGATCCAGCTCCTTGAATGGTCCGGACTCACGACAGGCGGCAATGGAACCAAGCAGCCGCACTCGCGCCTCGGTAGACGTGCTGGCGCTCGACGCCGCTTCGAGCAGGCCTGCGATTGCGCGAGGAGTCGCAAGCAACGCGGCGATGGCTTGCTCGGCAAGGTCACCGTGCAGCAGGCTCTGCAATCTTGCTGCGGTCTCCGCCGTTGCCGCGGAAGCCACGAGCTGCGCGCATGCGTTGGCGGAGGCGAGGGACGTGACGTCACCCAATGCAGCTCCCTCGGGCGACCGCTCCTCCGCCTCCTCCTCCTCCTCCTCCTCCTCCTCGGCTGTACCCGCCAACGGAGAGCTGGAGGTGGTCTTCTTCTTCTTCTTTCCCGTTCTCGATCGTGCGCTGGCCGCCTTGGACGGCGATGATCGCGAAGATGATGGACTGCGAAGCGTCGAAGGCGTGCCGTCGCCGCGCGCCACCCGCTCGATGGGCAAGCGGCGCATGGCGTCCGAGCCCAAAATTCCTTTATTTGGTCCATGCAAAAAGTTCCACGCATAAGTTGGGTTGGACGTTGGTACGCGTCGTACATGTACATGTCGTCTCAATATGGCCGAACGTCGTGTTGAGCTCACCACGTCGTTCGCGATCCGCGACGGAACGCGAGACCCCGATCGCACGCAAGCAGGGAGTCATGACTAGCTACAACCGCAAGGTCTCTCCAATTTACGAGGCCCTCGACGCGCGCAACCCCAAGCAAGCAGTCAAGCTGTGCGACGCCGCCTTGAAAAAGGCGTCAATCCCGCTCGTGCGTGCCCTCAAGGCGGTCGCGCTCGAGCGCATGGGACGCGCGGAGGAGGCGACAGCTCTCGCGCGCGAGGAGGCAGCCGCGGTGGTCAAGGCGCCGCCAATCGACGATACGGTCCTCTCGACGCTCATGATCGTCTTCCGCGCCGTCGGCCTGGTCGATGAGGGCGGCGCCATGTACGAGGCGGCCTTCCAGGCGGAGCCCGACAACACCGAGCTGGCGGCGAAGCTGTTTGCATCGCACCTGCGCGCCGAGCAGTACGCCAAGGCGCAGTCGCTCGCGATGAAGATGTTCAAGCGCCCGAAAGGCGACGAGTACGTCTACTGGGCCGTATCGTGCCTAGTTCTCCAGGTGGACGAGATGATGAGCCCCTGACGGCCACTGATGGCCACTGATGGCCGCTGATGGCCGCTGATGACCGCTGATGACCGCTAGTGACCACTGATAACCGTTGATGACCACTGATGACCACTCATGTGCTCCAGGTGGACGAGATGAGCGCACCGCGGCAACCATCGGCAGAGTACGCTGACGCGCCCGTGCCCGAGGCGGCAGCGAAACACCTGCAGCTCGCCGCTGCCATGCTCGGCCGCGCGGGGAGCCAGGGCAAGCTCACGCAGCTCGCGCACCTGCAGCTGTACGACGCCGTGCTGCTGCGCCAGCAGAAGCATGCGGAGCGGCTGGCGCTGCTCGATGACGCCCAGCACGGCGCGCTGATGGCGGACGAGGTGGCGCGCCATCGTGAGCGCGCCGTGCTCCTCGAGCGCCTCGGACGTTACGCCGAGGCGCAGCCGCTGCTCGCCTCCCTCCTGCGCGAGCACACGCCCGACGCGTGGGCCACGCACGCGGCCCATCTGCGCTGCGCACTCGCACGCACTGCGGCGGCCGAGGGGGGCACAGCGGCCGAGGAGGCGGCAGGTACTGTGAGGGCCGAGGAGGCGGCAGGTACTGTGAGGGCCGAGGGCGCGGCAGGTACTGTGAGGGCCGAGGAGGCGGCAGGTACTGTGAGGGCCGAGGAGGCGGCAGGTACTGTGAGGGCCGAGGGGGCGGCAGGTACTGTGAGGACGCCCCTCGGCGAAGCGCGTGAGCTGCTCGCGAAGCTGCAGCTGGAGCACCCGACGCTCAGGGGCCCCTGGCTAGCGTCCCTTGCCCTCGAGCTTCATGCCCTCGCGCCGCTCGCCGCGCGTGAACTGCTCGGCACAGCGCCGGGCGCCGTTCCGGGCGCTAACCCGCTCGCCGCGCGTGAGCTGCTCGGCACGGCGCCGGACGCACCGTTCGGCGTTGCTGCGAGCGTGTTGGCGGCGGCGGCGGCGGCGGCGGCCACGGCGGAGGCGGAGGCCCTCGGCGCTCGCGGCGGCGCGGGCTGCGCTGAGCTCGTGTCGCAGCTGCAGAGCTACTACAAGCGGTACGGCGACCGGGCGGCGTGCGTGCTCGACACGGCGCCGTGCCTGCGCGCCCTCCGCTACGTAACCGCCGCCCAAGCCAGCCTCCTCGAGCTTCTCGAGCCGCAGGTCCTCGCCGGGTCCAGTGCGGGCGCCGTGTCGAGCGCCGTGACGAGCGCCGTGTCGAGCGCCGGTGCGCCGGCGGCCGACGCGGCGGCGGCGCCCGAGGCGCCGTGTCGGGCATACAGCCAGATCCACGAGATCGAGCTGACGCTGCCGCAGCTGCGCCGTTACATCGGACTGTGCCAATACCGTCTCGGATGCGGCGCCACCGCCAGCCTCACGCTGGGCGCGCGGCGCGACCTCGCCACCGAATTCATGCAAGTCTACTTCCGCTCGCGCCCCCTCTCCGCGTCTCTCGACTCTCGTGAGCGCGGGCACGCCGACAATCTGCCTCTGATGGGAGCGCAGCTGCTGCTCCCGCGCGCGCAGCCCGACTGGTTCGCGTGCGGCGGCGCGAGCGTCACCGCCTGGCCCGTGCCCGCGCTGCTGCAAGCGAGCCTCATGCTGCGCCTCGCGCTCGACGCGGCGCCCCACAACTTCCAGCTCATGCTGGCGCTCATGCACTGCCTCGAGGCGCTCGGCGCGGGCAGCATGGCCCTCGAGCTCTACAAGCGATGCGACATCAAGCAGATACAACACGAAACGCTCTCATATGTGGTGCTTCCCGCGCTCGCCCAGCTCGGCGCGAGCGACGCCGCTGACGAAGCTCTAACTGCCGTGCGCCGCTTCGAGCAGCACGGGCTGGCCGAGCTACCCGAGCAACTGCTGCTCGCGTTCCGGAAGAGTAACTACCCGCAGGCGCTCGAGTTCGTCGCCTTCGAGCGCTCGGTGCGCCCCTCGTGGTGGCACTGATGAGCCATGATTGCAATCTCTTGATGATCTCTGATGAGCCCTCATTGCCTCCCTCATCAGGTGCGCCACTCGTGGTGGCACGCGATGACGAGCGTGCTCGGCGCCCTCGGTACGTGGACGGCACTGATGAGCCCCGATTGCCTCTGGATGTCCTCTGAGGAGCCCGAATGGCCTCCCTCATCAGGTACACTGATGAGCCCTGATTGCCTCTGGATGACCTCCGAGGAGCCCGAATGGCCTCCCTCATCAGGTACGCTCCGCGCCCATCCCGGCGGGCCGTCGACGCTCAGCACGGCGCTCAGCGCGCTGCGGACGGCCGAGGGGGCCGCGCCCGCGCCGAGCTGGGCACAGAACGTGTTGACCATGGACGCCTCGCCCGCCGCCCTCGAGGCCCTCCCCGACCCTCTGGATTTGAGTCCCTTTGAAGAGCATCTGCCCTGCGCACCCGCGCGCCGCATCCACGGCCTGAGGCGCACGTGGCTCCCGCTACGCGTGCACGTGCTGCGGCTGCTCTCCCACACGCTGAGCGGCGCGGACGGTGCGGGTGGCGCGACGGCGGCAGCGTCCGCCCCGCCGCTACCCGCCCACGCCGCCGCCCAAGAGGCTGTCGATCAGATGGCCGCACTCGTTGCGAGCGTTGGCGCTGAGGCGACGACCTATGAGGCGGCGGAGGGGATCGAGGAGGTCCCCGAGGACTGGACCGCCATCCTGGCCGTTGGCCGGCTGACCGTTACTCTACTCGCCGCGCCGCCCGACGGCGCTGCCGATGCGGTCCTGCTCGCGGCGACGAAACTGGTGCTCACGACGACGCTCGCACAGTGCGCGGCGCCGCTCGCGTCGCTGCGGGCGGCGGAGGGCTACCCGCCCTCGGTGCTGAGCACCGTCGCGCACCTGCTCCATCTCACACTGCCGTTGCTGTCCGTGTCCGCCATGTGCTGGGCGGCGCTGCTGCCCGGCGGTAAGAAGAAGAAGAAGGGCGCCGTCGCGGCGGCGGCTGAGGCCGACGACGGCGCGCCGGACGCTGCGCTTCCCGCCTCTTCGGCGCAACCTGCCGACGCGCGCGCCGCCGTGCGTGAGACGCTCGGCGCGATCGCCGAGGCCGTCTCGACGCTGCAGGTGAGCCTCAGCGCCGCCGACCGCCGGCCGGCCGCGTGCGTGCTCCTCGGCTCCGAGCCTGACGAGTGGGTGCGCTGCGTCGGCGGCGCCGCCGGAGAGCGAGCCAAGGCCGTGGCGAGCACGGCGCGGCAGGCGTTGCTCGCGGCTCTCGAGGCGGAGGGCAAGGCGAGATTGGCGGAGCTCGCGACGAGCGCGAGGGAGGTGGCCGGCGCGCTCAAGGTGGCGGCCAAGGCGCTCTAGGAGCTCAGAGCCAGAGAGTGGAATTCTTTTAAGCTTCATGGGCGTGGGTAGCAGGTAGCTCGGCAGGCAGCTGGTCGTGGTGGCCGTATGACGCCGCGGGCTCGAGACATAAATTCGGGGCGCGTGCATGGCTGAGTGCGGCTGAAACCGCGTTTTGGGGAATGTGTCACCTCCAGTTTTCACACCTGAGAATCTCACCTTCTCACGCAACCAATTCCGCAACCTCTTCGTCTCGCGACTTGGTCTGGGCTGCTTCGGCTGCGGCCGCGTCTATTGTGACGTCGTCCACGATGCCGGAAACTGCTTCCCCGTACAGCGTCTTGTCCGTGCTCGATCCGTCGGAGCTCGCAGCGGGGCTGGGCGCTGCCAACATCTCCTTCCACCGACCGGCAGCAGCCAGTCCGAGTGCGCTGCCGGCACAGGCAATCCCGAGGCACATTTTGCAGACGGGCCTTACGTGGCCACATGCATACAAGCGCCATGCTGGCTACATACACTCGTGGCTGGACGCCAACCCCGAGTACGAGTACAGCTTCTTTGGAGATGAACACGCTCTCCGGTTCGTAGAGCGGCATGGCACCGAGCGAGAGCGCGATGCATACCGCCGCATCCTCACGGGTTCGCAGCGCGCCGACCTCTTCCGGATCATCTTTCTCAAGATGGCCGGTGGCGTGTACGCTGATCTCGACGAGGAGCTGCGCTATCCGCTCCGCATGTTGTTTGGTGGCAAGGACATGAAAGGCCGCAAAGTGCCGCTCAGCAGCAGCGCGGTGATCGGCTCCTTCTTCCCCTTCGAGTTCTTGCTGTACGTGCCACAGCACCCGATCCTCCTCTCAACTGCTCGGGTCATGACCGATGGCATCTTGGAGCAGGTGGGCCTCCTCAAGAACAAGTCGAAGCACGCGTGCTACTCGCCGCACACGTGTATCATCCGGGTCACCGGTCCGTTGGGGTATACCTCGGGCGTGGGCGACGCGACGATCAAGGGCGGCTGCGGCAACCGCGTGCGCACGCCGAACCCAAACCAGTGTGCGATGAACTCCAGAGATCCGTTGCTGCGCAAAACGTTCATCTGCAGCGATGACGAGGGCGACGTAATCCATTCATGGTCGTGCGGCTTCGCGAGGCATTGGGACTGTCGCAATTCGGCTCGCAAGGGCAGGTGCCCGGGCAAGCACTATGCCCGAGCTCATCAGTTCTTCAATATCAGTTGAACGTGGTTTGTGTGTTCTCGGTGGTGTCGCTGTGAAATAGTTCCAAAGGCGCGGTCCACTGTGAACACGTGGCGGAAAAGCATGTCCGCACCCACCCGATTTTTGTGTGGCGATGGCGGATTGCTGCCCCCCTGGTTCGACGCCCTACCTGGAGGCCACGTACACGGCCCTCGGCCATGTCGAAAAGCTCGATGCGGTCGAGCTCTATCTCGCACCCGTTCCAGCGTCGGTCACTAAGGGCCTGCTGCTGTTCCCTGACGTGTGTAAGCTTCTCGCTCTTCGTCGCACTGGCAAAACCATGAAAATGTTCCTGTAACCATCCTGCCATCGAGTCCCGCTTGCTTAGGGGGCTGGAATGGCGGGCGCGTACGTGCGATCGCCGACGCGCTTGCCAATGAGGGTTACGTGGTCGCAGTGCCCAAGCTGCTCACGCCCTGCCTGGGAGAGGGCACCGATGGCGATGCGTTGCCGCCCGACGGTCAGTTCAGCATGGATTGGATGAAAGGGTTCCCATGGACGACGCAGAAGCCTAAAGTAGACGCCGCGCTCGGCCTGCTGCGCAGCAAGGGCGCCACCAAGATTGGGGTGATGGGCTTCTGCTACGGTGGCCACCCTTGCTGCTGGACCTCAAGTGAACATGAGGACGTGCTTGCTGGGGTGGTGTGCCACCCTTCGATGCAGCTGGAGGCCTTCGCATTCGGTGGCGACTGCGCGGCCCTAATGAAAAGCGTCAAGTGCCCCTTCTTGCTCGCTCCTGCCGGGAACGATATGGCCACGTGGGGTCCCGAGGCACCCTTCGTCGCCGCTCTGATGGAGTCCGTCAAAGGCGCCGAGTGCGTGATCAAAGGGTATCCCGAGATGTCGCACGGGTGGAGTGTCCGAGGCGACGTGAGCGACGCGGCCGTCAAGCGCGACGTCGAGCTCGTAATGGCTGACACAAAGGCGTTCTTCGCAAAGTACCTGGCCTAGCTCAAGAAAAAGGGCCTCGTAAGGTGTGGGTGGGGCGTCGTGATGGGCATTAATGCGGCCGCAACGGAGGCGATCTCGATCGGAGGTGAAGATGAGAGGTTCGATCTCGACCGGAGGTGAATATAAGCGGTTTGATCTCGATCGGAGATGAAGCTCGAGAGGTTGGATCTCGGTGCACGACGAGACCTGAGCGCGAGGCCGAGGGGGCGTGACGTGTGTCATGTGATAAGGTGAGATGTGGGGTGTCGGGTGTCGGTGTGCCGTGCGGGTGGTGTTACTCTTGAAACGTCGACTGAGTGTTGTTAGTCTCCAACACACGTATGATATACGGTACAAGTGGTAACGTCTAAGATGGTAACATATGAGTATCACGGTGCATGCCGCAAACACCAAACTCTACTCACGGTTTCAAACTGCTCGCCATGTATGAATCGTTATCGCGAGCGACCAGCATACCTTTATACATGAACATGTGTGCGGCAGCACCCACCCGACCGCCAGGCAAGCAGGAGCGCTGCTCAGAGAGCTGCGGCCGCCAGTAAGAGCTCGAGAGCGTCGTCCGCATAACGTCCGCAGCCGCCACCGATGGCGACCCGCTGGTGCACGTTCCAGCAGATGCCTTCGGCGCGCCTCCAGCAATCGTAGGGCATGGGCCTTGGGCGCTGCGCACCTGCTCAACCTGGGCAGCGACGCTGCGACGGCGGCCGTGCGGGGCCGTGGACTGGTCACAGAGAGGGTCTTCACAAGGAAAAGCCTCGTGAGCGGACAATTGCGTGGTTCCACGCACGCGCCCTGGTGAGCGCGAGCGTTGAGCAGTTGTTCTACATTGAATAGGCAGCAGGCTCGACCCTTGGAGTTTTGCTGCCGGAACGAGAATAAATACGTTCAGCCCGTCTCGTGTCCATCTGTCATCATTTCATGTGTGGTTATAATCTTGGGAATTATCTGAGAATAAATCCGATTCCGCGTCGTTCGCGACCCTCGCCGCACGCATGGCCGCACGACAAGGACAACGCACCGCGACCTCTTGCAGCCGCCTTCACATGCATGCGCGCGGACCGTGTCAAACACCAAAATGTTCAGGGTCAATGCACCAGGGCCCAGCACGCACATGTGTTGACCGAGGGGAGCGGAGCCGTCCTTTGAGACGGTATGGTGAGCGCGGGGGGATCGCGACGAAACTGACTGACTGACTGACTGACGCACATGTTGTCCAGCACACGCACAGCACGCACACCCGTACACAGCCTTGCGTCCGTCCGTCCCGAGCGCGAGGCATCCTCGTGAAGTCCCTCGAAAATAGCCTGCGCGGCCGTTGACGCCACAGGCGGCATGCCCGAGTCTCCTGCTGTCGCTCTCGGTCACGCGTCGTGGTGGACGCACGGCAACATTGGACGAGCGGCGCGCACAAGCGCTACGCGTAGGCCTACCTCAACCCCGTAGGCCTACCTCAAGCCCGTAGCCTTGTGATCATACTACATGCGGCGTGGCCTTTTTCAGCGTGGCGATCTCATCGCGCAGCTTCTGGCGGTGCAGCTTGTTCTGGATGTTGAGCGTCTGGAGCATGTCCTGGTCGGTGAGCTGGAGCAGCATCTTTCCGTTGACCGAGCTGGCTTTGAAGGCCTCGGCGTGCATGCCGAGCTCGATCGTGTCGAGGAAAGCCACCACGTCTTTCACCTTCCAGGACTGTGGCTTCGAACCCCCGCAACCCATCTGGGCTCCCACATTTTTTTCTCGGGGGAGACTGAGGATGGCATTTGTTGAGTTCGGTATAGCATGTCCCGCCGCCTTAGCTAGAGACCGGTTTGGTTTCTTTCTAACAAGCCTCTTACCCCGAGCCATTAGAGTATTCGAAAAATTATACATATCCGCCGCCCCGTTCACTAAGTGGGAGCCTGGGATGCCGGTCGCGCTAGGCGACCAACTCCGCCGGCCTCGACTAAAGTGAGCGTCCTCCCAAAGGCATCCCTATAATAGGTGGCGCCCCTCCCTGAATATCTACTTAGATACCTCTTTCTTTTTCTCTAGCCCTTGTTCCGGTCACGCTATGTCTCGGAGAGAATTGCATGCCTTATCGAATGAAAACTCTCCTTTTCCGTTTTCGCGGCGCTCCCGAATTCTCGAGCCCCGTCGCGCCCCTACAGCCATCCACACCCTCGGCTCGATGAGCTCCGCTGCCGCGGCCGCCGACGCTCCGGAGGAGTTTGCCGCGCTCGCCGATTACTCCATCGCCCCGGTCCAATCCCGCGCTCACTAGACACTGCTCCACCGACTCTCTCGCGCGCAGTAGGCAGGCGGCTCCCCGGGTCGCAGCTGCTAGTACACCAACCTGCACGTCGAGGCGCTCGTCCGCGCCTCAAACGGGGGGCGGGGGGCCCGCGGACCGCGGCGCGGCGGCTGAACGATTTTTCTTCTGCAGTGGAACACGGTACGTAGTACTCTACGGTACTTCGCCAAGATTACAATTGTCCAAGGTCGATGTCCAAGGTTCCAAAAAACCCCATTGTGGAGTACACGGTGTCGTCGGTACACTTCGCCCCAAGATTAAAATTCTCCCGACGAAGGTCGATAGTTTCCACGCCCGGCCAAGGACCAAAACAAAGGAGTCCATCTAAACCCATAGAAAAATACTCAGCCGCCACCGCCGCCCATTTGGCGGAGCGCCTCGTGCAGGTTGAACCCGGCTCGCGCGTACAGGTTGGTGGTAGCAGCTGCGATGGAAGCGGTCACAACGGCATCGCCGGCATGTTCCATAAGACACACCTGCGCCTGCGCGTACCCGGCATCGCCCTTGTAGCCGTGGCGCGCCACCACCTCAGACTGCACGCCCACCATGGCGCGTGCGACCATATGTTGGCGCTCATTCTCGGACAGCCGTGCAGCCAAGCCCGTGCGGCTCTCCTCCACCTGCCGGAGGAGCGCCGGGTCCTGCAGTGCATCGACCATGTCGATGGCAATTTCGCGAGCCTTTGCGAGCGTGATGGCCGGCGCCGGGCTACAGCCAAAGGCATTCTCGAGGAGCACACGCCACTTTGCCTCGTTCACTTGCTGCAGCATCCGCCGTTCTTCCGGTGACCCGTTCCGAACGCAATCAGCGAACGCGTCTGTGTATTTATGCAGGCCTTGGCCGTCAGCCGAGAAGCCCATCTGTGGCAGCGCTTGCAGCGTGGCTTGCACGAGCACAGCGTTAGCCTGCCCCCATTTAGTGAGGATGTCGCCGCCGGCGCGCACCGCATTCAGCTGCTGCGTGGCTGTGGCCGACTCCAGCTGGCCTATGATGAGATGGCTTGACGTGAGTGCCTGCTCAAGCGTGAGCGCCTTACGAGCGGCGGTAGCGAACGCGCGTGCAGTGCACACCGCCGCATTGCGGAGCGGTATCGCCCTCAGCACTGATGAGCGTGTGCTGAGGCGAGCGAACATGTGAGTGAGTGCTTGAGAACCGCAAGTCTTGCCGCAAGCCCGGCTCACAGCCGTTTCACACCAGAGCTGTTTCTCACATAAAAAGGCGCCGCGGCGAGCGCTAAGCGAGCGCCGCCGCCTTCTCGTTCACCCTGAGTTCACCCCTCAGTGCAGAGCTGCGTCCTCCATGGCGTCCTCGCGTCACTCAACTCGAACGCACTTATGATTTCAGACATCTGTTACATGTAAGTGGACGAAGATAAGTAAGAATGAGCTGGCTTGTCGGAGGAGAGCGTCGTCCGTCCGCGCGTACGCGGTTAGGCCGTTAGTACACGCCCCAGTTCGAGACGCCCCACAGTCCGCCATTTCGTGCTGTTCAGGCTCTTTCCATTCGTGCTCCGATTCTCTGCAGAGCTTTCGGCTTCTGCTTGCCCGACAAGCTGCAAACGGCAGACGATGTCGAGCGCAGCTCGTGGGTGCGTACATAGCTCCACTCTTCCGCGATGCCAATGGTGGTACTGGTGACTGGAGATAACCTTGAAGTCGGCGTGACGGAACGAAGCGTCAACGTCATGGGCTGCAGCGCTAAGCCGACTGAAGGGCCCGGCGATAGGGCGCGGCTCTGTACGTATGCACGGCCACATTCGCTGAAGCTGGTTGGCGAACATGAGTTCGAGGTCGTGTGCACGCACGGCGAAGGGCACGGCGAACATCCGGGTGTGGTTACGGGTGTACTGGTCGTACGCGATGGCGATAGCGTGAGCGGCCGCTTCGCAGGCAGGGTCGCAGGGAGTGGGAATGGAAGGTGTGAGCACCTGTGTGCACACGCAGGGGGCATTTGTAGATCCTCGACGACAGCAATTATTGCAAGATGTTCGGATGATGCTACTTGCGAGGATCTTGCTGTAAAGGAACATGCTGCAGCACCCATATCGTGGAGGGTTGCAGGCCCGAAGATCGCGGGGGGAATGCCAGCTTGTTGGGGCAAGCCCGATGGAGGCGGGTATGGCAACCAGCTCCTTGTACCTTGACACCTTGAGTTTGAAAAGCGGCTCAATCGTTCGTTTCGTTCCCGGTCATCTTGCTTTAGTTCCTGCAGCTGAATGTGCATCCGCTGGCGCACGCGCAGACCGGTGAGGAGCACCTCAGTACGAGCAATGAGCTTGCTTGCTTCTTCGTCACATAAACCGTCCCCGACAGCGGAGATCAAGCTGTCCACCAACCTCAAAGCATCCATTTTGCAGATATCGCGTGTACAATTGTACCACGAAAAACATCGATGCCGAATACAATTTTGCATGCTGGAACTCGAGTGCAACAAGGAGTGCAGTGGTTGACGCTTCAATCAGAACGCGCCCCGGGAGCCCTCATACTTGTATGAAAGTGCAGTATGAAAGTTGCAAGGGGTAGCGCACGAAACTCGAGTTTCTCATCAATGACGCCTCCGAGCATGCACGGCCGTCCCAGCGCCATCAGCGAGCGGAACACGCTTAGCGGGACCTCCAATTCAGTAGCACTGGTTGCGAGGGTGGTGGCGACGACCAACCGTCCAGCGCAGGAGCTGTTTGCCGTGCGGCCGACGGTAACACTATACCGTATCCATGTCCGGCAATTTTCCAGCGGCGCGCGGAGCTGGTGCGTGCTCCGCAGATACTCCGAGTTTGTCGACCTGGCCGCTGCCCTCTCACGCACAGTCGGCACGATGCCTGCACTGCCGCCAAAGCTCGTCGTTAACACCCCAGAAGGGCTCGCCAACCGATACTTGGAGCTGGACGCGTTCCTCCGTTCGCTGCTCTCGATGCCACTCGCGGCCGGGCATGCGCGCCTGCGCTCGTTCCTGGGCGCTGATGCTGCGTGGTCGCCCATCTTGGGCGATGTCGACCCGGCGGCCATCGTCGAGGACGATTGGGATCACGAGGCGGAGGCGGGCGAGGGCGGCGACGTGACGCCGCTGCCCGCGTCAGCTGGGCACGCGTCGGGCTCCGGCATCGCCGAGGTGGGGTCTGTGTGGCTCCTCAGCGGCTCCTGGGCCGCGGACGAAGCGCGCTGCCGTGACAGCATCGAGCCGCTGCTTCGGGCGATGGGCACACCGCAGTCGGTGCGCAAGGCACTGCGCGGCGATCGCGTAGTTTCGCGCATAATGCACATGCCGGGCGTCAAGCTCGTCGAGGTCACCCTCTCTGCCCTGGGCGAGGGCCGGCCGACCACCTATGAGCTTGACGGCCGTCGGCATCCGATGTGGATGGGTACACGGGAGGCAGTGGTGCGCGCTGTCGAGCTCCGGCGTACTGGAGCAGTACGGGTCGAGTACACGCTGCCCGATGCCATGGGCTCGATCTACGACACGCGCCGCGTGATCAATGGTGGCGAGGAGATGGAGCGCATCATCGAGCTGCATATGGCCAAGGAGCCTCCGCTGCGTCTTCATCGGCTGATGGTTCGCACGGGACCGCAGCCGCCGCCCGCTCTCCGCCCCGAGCTCTCACGTGCAGCTTCTCTGCCGCAACTCTCCGGTAGCGTGCACATGGATGAGACTGACTCGGCGGGCTCAGAGACGATCTACTCAGGTGGCTTGCCTGGGCTGCGATCACGGGCCTCAGCCCCGGATGGTAACGGAGCTTCGTATGGCCATAGCCACCACACCACAGGCGCCGCCGCCCTTGGCGCCTCGGCAAGCGGCAGCCGTGTGGCCAGTCATAGCAGCAGCGGTGGCCTTTCCGGCGGGAGCGTCGTAGCGGGCAGCCGGCCGCTCACCCGCGTGCTCACAGCGACGCTCACGGCCATGTGCGTGATGCCAAGCCGCTGGGCAATCCCTTTGGAGGCTGCTGCTGCTGCGCCCGCCGCAGCGCTCGCCGTCGTCTCATGGCTCTTCTTGCATGCATTCTGGCTGCTGGTGTGGCTACGAGCTGGCGCCTCCTTGGACGAGGATGCGGCCGCGACGGTCAGACAGCTCAACCTGATGCTGTACTGGAGCCCCGAGGTGAGCACAGAGGCGGCGCTGTCCGCTGAATCCTCAACGGTCGTATGGACGGCACGGGCGTTGCATGTGTTGCTCACCCTCGACGCTGTGGCCATGATGTGGCTTCTCGTGCTTCGGCCCGCTACGGCTCGCATGAAGGCCCCCACCACGTTCGATGCGAGCGAGATCGCCTCGTGATGCGAGCGAGATCGCCTCGTGATGCGAGCGAGATCGCCTCGTGATGCGAGCGAGATCGCCTCGTGAGTGCCGTGTGAAGTGTCGACGGTGTACGGCCTTGTGCCCCGCCCCCGCCCGCTTCGCTGGTGCGCGCACAGTGGCACGCACGCGGCGCCGCGGCGGCCACGCCTGCCCCGGACCGCCCTCGCCGGGCACGTCGCGGGGTTAGACCCCCAGTCGTCTCGACCCCCAGGTACTTAGGCGGGTACCGTGCGCGGTACTCGAGACAGGCCCGGTCGAGCGTCGTGCGCGTTCCGAACGCCCCGGGTTCCACGCGATACGGCGGCGGGACCGCCCGGCGCTCTCCGCGCCACGCGCCGCCCCCCACGTTTTGCTGTTGGGCCATACGCGCCCGGTTTTGCGTTTGAAATTGCGTTTTTAAACGGGCGTTATCTCGCCGGCGACCCACGACCTTCGACCCACAGCGGACAGGCGTGATTAAGGCTTGTTAGATTGCTATTAGATTGCATCCGATCCTTTCGTAAATCGCGATCGCGGGATCCGAGATTATCATGAACGTTCCCGCTCCGGTGAATGCACTGTGCTGCCGGCAACCAGCTGGCCAGCCCACCGCCTAGCACACGTGGCAGCAGCGGCAAATCCGTCGTCTGCCACTGCGACGCCCGCATGCTCGAGGAGCTGGGGCTCAATTAGGGACTTCCAGAGCCCCGCTGCGGCCGCCGCGTCGTGCGCTTCAGACGCATACGATCCCGGCTTGGGCCGCGCGTCGGCGTAATAGGTGAGATGGGGCTCGACTTGCGGCGGACCAAGACACGCGGCGAGGACGGTTGCGGCCCCTTGCGCGGGGGTCCGAGTCCACGGCGGCAAGCGTACACCCGCCCAATCCAGCGCGCCTGCAATAGGCCTGTAGGCGCGCTGGAGCATGGGCGTCCAAACGAGGCCGGGATGAACGTCGTGCACCACGCAATGGGCGCGCAAGAGCGTCGACACTTGCAGCAGTCCGAGCTTGGACTCGCCGTACGCCACGAGTGTCCGATCAACTCGTGCCGATCCGGCTCTTGTCACGTCCACTCGATGAGCTCGTAGGTGAGCGCTGGAGGCAACATTGACGACTCGCGGTGTGAACAAATCATAAGGGCACGAGCGCAATTTGTCGAGCAGAGCAGCACACAGCACGGCCGGCGCGACCAAGTTCACTGTCATCACCTCGGCCTCTGTACCGCCCATGAGGCCAGCGTTGTTGACGAGTAATCCGAGAGGAGCCTTGTCACGGAGGATGCTCTCGGCCAGGCGCAGAGCTCCCAACACACTTGCATCGAAGCGCACGAAACGAGCCGCGCCGCCGGAACTACGGATACTAGCCGCGACTTCCTCACCACGAGTCTCGTTGCGGGCCGCTACGATCACTTCAAATCCTACTTGTGCGAGACCGCGACAGGTGGCCTCGCCTATGCCTCCTGTGGCACCCGTGACAACTGCGAGCGTGCCAAGCGCGGGTGATTGGCATACGCGGTGATCGAAGAGCTCTCCGCGCACTGGCAAACGTAAGTTGCTCGTGACTTCAGGCAGCAGGCCTCGGCCAAGCCAGCGACATAGTAGCGACAAAGACGCTTGGGTGATCCGCATGTGTGGAGGCGAGCATGTGAATGAAAGATTGCGTGGTTCATCAAAAACACCGGGAGAGCCGAGTCTCGTGCCGACCCACGATATGGTGAAGTTTCACACTTCATTTTGTGTGGAAATCGATGGGGTACAAGAAGGTTCTTCAGACGATGCTGTCACTTCTTCTCTTCGTCGCATCTACCGCTGCCATCAATCCGAATATCATTCCGTCGATTCCAATTGCCCCAGGCGTTTACATGCCGCTCGCGGGCTTCGGCACGTGGCAGTACAACTCGTCGAAGGCTGAGACCACAGTGAAAATGGCGATGGACCTCGGCTGCCGCCACATTGACACTGCGCTGGACTACGAGAACCAGGACGGCGTTGGCCGCGCGCTCAAGGCGTCCGGCGTCGCGCGCTCCGACTACTTCCTCGTCTCCAAGATTCCGGGCGGCGAGACAACGGCGCAAGCCACCGCCGACCTGAACACGGCGCTTGAGCAGCTCTTCCCCGGTGAGCCCAGTGCGTACATCGACCTCATGCTCATCCACTTCCCGGCGACGTGGGGGGGTCTCGGCGGCAAGGTGCTGCGTCAGGCCGAGTGGAAAGCCTTGGAGGCCTTTGCCAAGGCGGGCAAGGCCAAGTCTATTGGTGTTTCGCATTACTGCCGGAAGCATCTCGACGACATCCTCGAGATCGCCACGATCACGCCTGCCGTGAATCAGGTGCAGTACCATGTGGGCATGGGTACCGCAGGGCCGAACGGGACCGACGACAAGGACTACATGAAGGCCAAGGGCGTCACGTACCAGTCCTTCAGCCCACTGTGCGGCCCGTGCGACCCCCCAGACAATATGGAGCTCATCACTGGCCCACTCGTCACCTCGATCGGCGCGAGGTACAATAAAACGGGTGCCCAGGTGGCGCTCAAGTGGCTGGTGCAGCAAGGGATCCCCGTCATCCCCAAGTCGGACAACCCGACGCACATCGCCCAGAACCTCGATCTCTTCGGCTGGACCCTCAACGACCAGGACATGGCCGTGCTGACCGAAGCCAAGACGCCCGCCGTCGCAGGAGACGGAAAGGGAAACAGTGGCGACTGCGACGTCAGCTGAGCTCGTCGGATAGGTGCGGGCCGTCGCGCCACCCAGTGTGTTTGCGAGCTGTGTCAGGTTTTTTTCGTGATTTGAAAACGATATGATGAAAGGATCTCCCCGATGCGAGGTAAATCCTTCGGCGATGGCGCGCTGTGCCTTCGTCGCCGTCCAAGTCGTCGTCAGTGACAGTGAGCGTGCATCAAAACTGCACCGACCGAAATCTCATGTCGGCGACACTGATCGTGTTGCAATTGATGACTTTTTCGCCTGCGCCGCGTCCGATGCCTTTGAATCGCGTCTCACCGTCGCGTGCTCTGCCACCGCTTTGCCTCAATGCTCAAACGGAGCGGCAAATTGAGCAGGAGCTTGATGTATGGAAGCTGCGAGAGGGAATGATCCGAGGATTGTTCGGAGTCCTCGTCAATTGGAAGGAGGACGGGCGGGAGGAGGCCGCGCGCAAGGACACCACCGAGAGCCCGAGCAAAGCAGCGTTTGTCGCCTCTGCAACTGCTGTCATCCTGGGCACGATCGTGCTGCGATTCGGAGGCCGCGCAGCACTCGTGTCCATCTTGGGGCTGGATATGATGGCGGACTTGGGGATTGACGACAAGGTGGACGACTTCGTCGCTTACGCCAACTCCCTCGGTCCACTGACAGTGCTGGGATTCCTCGGTGCGTGGATTGTAGCCAAGGTGTTCCTGCTCGACTTCATCTCGATAGGGCTCGCCCTCTCGTCGGGCGTGCTCTTTGGCGGTGTGATACAGGGCGCCTTGCTCTCGAGCGCGTGCGCGACCGCAGGCTCGCTCGTGGGCTTCACGCTGAGTCGTGGGCTACTCCAGGAGCGCGTCGAGGGTGCCATCGCGAAGCAGCCGATCGCGCGCGGGCTCGCGAAAGTGGTCAACGACGACGGGTTCAAGACCGTGTTTGTGCTCCGGCTCGCGCCGATCATCCCTGCACTGCCGCTGGGCGCATACCCGTACATCTACGGCGCATCCAACCTGACTGCTCTCCCGTTTGCGGCGGGCACCTTTCTGGGCGGCCTCAAGCCGTATCTGATCGACTCGTACGTGGGATGCTTCTCGAAGCAGCTCCTCGACGGCAACTCGATGGACAGCGCCAAGGACACGATCCTGCTGGTCGGAATCGGCGTGCTCGTGCTCATCGGCGTCTTCGCCACAGAGCTCGCTGGCGATTCGTGGGAACGCGTGCAGGAGGAGGTGGCCGCAGACGAGCGTAGGCGTAGGGAGGCTGGCGAGGAGCTCGGGGGTGCGGGTGCCCGGGACGGCGCTTGGGTGCTCGGCCCATTCAACTCAACGGCAGCACAATCGTGGGCGCTCGAGCGCGTGCCCTCGAGCACCAAGGACGAGATCGCACAGGTGTGGGACACCCTCAACGCCTTCGCCACCTACCAGTGGGAGCCCGCGGCGGCGCGAGCCCTCGCTGCCCGCCGGAAGAAGAAGGAGGCGCCGCCGCTGCCCGGCGCCGACAGCGATAACCCAATCGAACGGCTGCTCGCCTCGCTCGCCACGCCCACGACCGCTGCGAGCGACGCAGCGGGCGCGAGTGGCGGCAGCCGCAGCAGCAGCGGCAGCGGCAGCGGCAGCAGCAGCGGAGGCGGAGGCGGCAGCAGCAGCGGGGGAATTTCTGAGGGGAAAACAAAGGTGGGAGCTACGGTGACTGGGGCTCGGGGCGTCGCTACTCTTATCTATGGCGAGGACGATCAGGCCACGCCGCAGGACCTGGCGGAGCGTGAACGCTGTGCAGCCTGGTCAGTGGAGGGCGGCATCGGCCGCGTGGCGCTCACGTCACTGCTCTTCACGTTTGCTATGTTCAACGCGGCCAAGCTCCAGTGGGAGACATACCCGGAAACGGTGGCGGGTCTCGACGCCCTGCTCTCCCCGCCGCCGCCGCCGCCGCCACTGCCTCCTCCACCGCCGCCAAAGAGGGTCATCGGTCTCTTTTGAAGCCTCACATGTGCGCGGATTCAGGGCACTTCTTGACGCGGCGCACTGCCGAATAGTGAACGACATCCAAAGAACCGGTACGGTATGTGCCGTAATTTGCCGGGAAAACGCCACGCAAGTCAGGTCAGCGTGATTCTGCGCCCCGCGCCGCGGCCCGCGCCGGGCGTTACGTTACCGTCGCACGTCGAGATTCTTCATAGGTTCATTACTAGATTCTACCGGGTTCCGGTATTGTCGCTACGATGTCCATGTCGCGCTATTCGATAGAAACGGTTTCACTAGTTCATCTATACGACCGGCTTTTCCTTATCGATTTCGGTTCGCGAAACGGGCGGCTCGCACACATGCGTCCGACCGCGGACGAGAGAGGAGCGTACGTTATAACGGGGCTGATAAACGCATCTTCACGCGGTGCCGACTCGGCCGTGCCGGGTAGGGTATGTCAACCATTTAGGCGGGTATGCACGGCGGTATGGCGACGGAAAGCGCAACAGCCATTATTATACTCCCATCCTTCTCCCATCCCGGCGACCGCTATCGTCCTGCGCGCTCCGGACTGTCCGCAGTGTCTGTCTTTCACCACCGCACGCCATTGCTTCGAAATGTCAAGTGTGTTTTATTGTGAACGCCGAGCTTGGCTCGCGTTCGCAAAGGCTACACATGAGTACAGGAGCGGAAATAGAAACTGCGCTGTGTATTCTGGAATTTGCTCTCTACGTACGTAAGCCCTAGGTATTACACTCGGAAACTCGGAATCTGGGAATTTGCGAGTCCCTCTTGCTGCGACCCAAGTGCCAAGAGGGGTCCTCGGAAACTCGGAAACTCGGAATCTGGAATTTGGGGGGATTTGGGAGTCCCTCTGCCTTGGACCGAAGAGGGAACCTCGGAAACTCGGAAACTCGGAATCTGGAATTTGGGGGTGGTGCTCCTTAGGTGCTCCCTTGGGCTTGGACCCAAGAGGGGGCCTCGGAAACTCGGAAACACGGAATCTGGAATTTGCCCAGGAATATCCTGGAATCTGCACACTCGGAATCTTGGAATCTGGAATTTGCGGAGGAGT
>Ga0210241_100103_pt1 | contig 63982 bp, 43 predicted proteins | sample ChrtobMetP5a_8mM_FD_155488 | JGI IMG/M metagenome (GOLD analysis project Ga0210241, IMG submission 155488) | Chrysochromulina tobin associated microbial communities from unialgal haptophyte culture, Seattle, Washington, United States - P5a_8mM | ecosystem: Host-associated > Algae > Haptophytes >...
GAACAGGGTCACGAACACTCTCGTCTCACCCCTGAGAATCTTCCTACACCTCGTCAGAGCTCCACGATACCTCGTCGGATCTCCCGCCGGTATCTCTCGGATCTCCCAGGGATCCGCCGGTATCTCGACGGAGCTCACTTACCGGTCTCTAGGAAGGTTCCGTAAGCAGGTTAACGGACCCCCACCGGGGGAATGACCCCCCTACCGCTCGCAGCATGACTCTCAACTATTATAATGTCTTGAATATTTCGCCGTATACGCGGAAAGTGTACCGGCTACCGCCGATGGGGGACGTTCCGGATCCGCTTCCGTTTTCCCGTTCCGGTACCCGGCCGGGCTGACGTGAACGGGCGCTCGGCGATGGGCAACCTTACACCCGTCCGCCGTCCGTGGTCCGACCCGTGCGAGCGGTTTTTCTCCCGCGCACGGGCTCGGCCTTATAGAGACCGGACGCGGGACGTGGACCGGATTCGGAACACGCCCCCTCATGCCCTCACCTTCACCTTGAGCCTTCAGATCGTTCACCAAGCCCGGCCCATCTGCCGCCTTCTCCCGCCGTGAAGATGTCAACCGCATCTCGTCTCCGAGAGGAGACCTGGCGCGGACACATCTCACATGCATCAAGCACGCACGTCGCAAGGCTGCCACTCTATGCTTTCGCCATCTTCCCATCCCCAGAGCTCGCCTGCTCAGCACGGCTACTCCCAACATCACCTCAACATCAGCCAGCCTCGACGACGACGCCTGCGCAGGCGAGCCGCACGAGCAGCGCCTCGCCCACCGCCGGGCCGGGCGTCGTAAAACCTGCGGGGAGCGGCGCCTGTGACGAGCCAGCATGGATGCGCTCGACCATGTGGGCCATGTCGACCATGTGGACCATGGCTAATGCAGTCTCGCATGCGCACTGGGCGGTGAGGTAGATCCCAGCATCGCCCATGAACACGAGCTTCGTATTCACGACGTTGCCGTTTGCGCCGATGCCGCGCCCTCGCACCGTGGTCGTCACGCCAAGGTTTCCCTTATACCCGAATTTGGGGATGAGCTTGGCGATGAAGTCTCGCACCGGCGGCACGTACAGGAGCACGATTGAAAGGAGCACGACGGGCACGGTTGACATGACCGCGCACGCGTACAGGAGGCTCACCGGCACGATCCCCCACAGTGTGAAGAATGCGAGCGGCGACGCACCACCACCGAGCGGCAGGTCAAAGCGCGAGTTAAAGGCGATTCCAGGGTAGCCGAGCACGGGCGCGCTCGAATGGACAATGCAGCATCCCACGGCGCCCATGCCCTCCATGACCGTGAGACCGCATTTCTGGCGCGACCACGAGGGCAGAAGCAATAGCACGAGGTCGCGTATCACAGACCATCCCTCACTAGCTGGTATGTACTTGGCGCAGCCGAGGAGCGTGCGGCTGAAACCGATGGAGAAGATGTTGAGCAGCGTTAGCATCGTGCCTGACGTTCGACGCAGAGGCACGGCACACAGCCGCACGTCAGCAGCCGCCGAGTCACGGCACCATTCGCGCTCGCACGGCCTCCGACAGCCGAGCATTCGCCTCGCAGACCTGGTGGGAAGCCGCCGCCATCGAATTTCGTCAAGCACTCCATTGAAGCAAGGCGCTCGCCGCCTTTCATGAGCGTCTTGTGCGCGAGCAGTGCGCTGAGCTCGAAGGGGACGCAGTCGTAGCCCGCAAAGGACACGATGCACACGCCGGCTGCCCGCGCACGCTCGCCGTACTTGGCGCGCATCTCGGCGACCCACCACAACTCGCCGGTGATGTCGACGTAGTGCGCACGCTCTTCGATGCATGCGACTACCACGGCCTCACCGTATTTAGTGTATGGGCCGATACTTGTGAGGATCACGGCCGTCTTGGCAGCCACGCGACGCAGCGACTCTGGGTCGGAGACGTCGGCGTGCATCAGCCTAGGCGGCGACCTTGGCCCGTGCATAGTCACCAGATCTGTCAAGAGCTTTTGTACGTTGCTCTTTGGCCGGCCGCACATCGCCCAGCGCAGAGACGCCGGGGCATTGACCGAGAAGTATGATGACATGGCTTGGCCCACGCTGCCGGTGGCCCCAAGGATAGCCACATCTACCTCACGGCTTGTTGACATCTCGTCCCCCTTGCGTTGTTCCGACTCACGCACTCGTCGCGCGTGAAAACCCCCAATTCTTATAGGAAGCCCCCCGCACCCCATGTTCCATAGTAGACTCTAGGAAGGAAGAAAGAATGTCTTGGATGACGTCACGAATGCTACATGTAGGCGAATGCGTCAATGAAATCTCGCAATCTCCCTCTGAGCGGACGAGGACGCCACAGGACTAGCCTCTGAAGCTCTGTCGCATTATGCGCGGCCACGGGCGCGCAGTGTGGAGAGTGTGGTGCGCGCGTTGACCCGGTGTGCCGGTGCCGACACATACCTTCCGGGCATTGCTTCCGGGCCCTGCTTCCGGGTCCCGCGCGCACACGCATCCCCCCCCCGCGCAACCAAAAAAGTGACCCAAAACGGGGGCACCGGGGCAGCGCCCGGGGCCGGGCGCAGCGGCCACGGGCCAGCGGCCAGCGCACACACACGACAGCATAAATGCCATGATACAATGATGATTGTAGGAACACATCAAAGGCATGTACGCGTGTCGTCAACGTGTGCGGCCGGCGACACACGACAGCGCGGTTTGTGCACACGCACACGCAGTCACAGTCACACTTTAACTAATACTGAGGACATCATGTGTACATTCAATCAACATTCCCGTCGGACCGTGTTCGTGCTGGCGTGTCACTCGACATCTTATCGACATCGACACTCGACATGGCTCTCCTTTGCCACGATCGACTCGCCGATGAGGCTTCGTCTCCTCAGCGTTCTGCACGTCCACCGTGTACCTACCATACCTGTAGCGCAAGCAACTGGGACGCAATACCATACCTGCCATACCTGCCATACCTTCCGGCTGCGTCCCGGTTGCTGCTCAAGCCTTCGAGAAGCCCAGCCCATTGGCCTTCGCATACCTCTCCATGAAACGCATGAATCGGTCCCACTCATCAGAGCTCTTCAGCACAACGACTCCCTTGACTATGCGCGGCTTGCCGTTGGTGAATGTCGCCGTCACCTCCGAGGTCTTGACCGTGCCCTCGCTGTCCTTGAGGTACATGCCGGTTGTATCACCGAGCGCCGTGGTAGATGCCTGGAGGAAGGTAGGGTTGTCGAAGGTGAAGGTGGCCACGCCAGTGGTCCCATCACGTGAGCGGGTGAGCGACACGTCCGGAACACAGGGCTCTGGCACACCGACGATGAACTCGATGTATGCAGCGGCTGCCGGCGTTGCCTCCGCCATCATGGTCGCCGCGCAGTGCGGACGCACGACAGGGCGGGCAGTTGCAGGGAGCACGCGCAATGCAGCCGCGGGCACCAGAGCGGCAGCCAGGAGCAACACGATGGCCGGCATGGTCCAAGGTTGTGTCGAAGAGATTGCGAGAGCTCGATAGGGTTCACACAAAATTTCGGTGTGAACGTGCGGTGCCCACCGATCCGGAACGCCGCGCCGTGTGGTCACTAAAAGCTCATTTCTGCGTTTTTGATACATGTAAGTTCCGATGTTTCGCAGAAGCTACGGAAGGTTCTCTCGGCCGCCATGCACGGGCGCGCGAGCAACCCGTTTGCCGGCATGAAGAAGCCTAAGGCAGCAGCAGCTGCAACGGCCGATGGTCCGATGGGCACGTTCTGCATGCACTGGATGGGTATACCGGCGTCGCACGCATTGCGCCTTGTCACCTTGGGACTTGCAGCAGGCGCCTTCTTGGAGACGTTCATGATTAAGGTGTGGATCGGTCAAACTAATTGTGCGTGCGAGCGGTCGCCATCGAAGGATGATAGCGCATACTGATCCCTACGCACGCTCCTCTCTCACCAAACGATGACGCATGTGCCAACGCTCGCAGTCTACGAGGTCGTCAAAAAGAAGGAGGCGGAGAAGCGGGCTGCAGCTCGCATCGAGCAGGCGGAGGGCGCGGAGCCAAGCTTCGGCGCCATCGTTCGACAGCAGTGGGAAGCGCGAAAACGGGAGCTCCAGAAAAAAGGCCAGGAAGGTTCATAGCACGAATGTCGTGTGCAAGAAAACGTTGATGAGCTCTGAGGTTGATGAGCTCAGAGAGGTGTGTGCCATAGGCGCTAAAGCGATACGTATTATGATAAATTTAGCACGGTCGACAGTGGGCGTGTGGCGTATGTTGGCTGAGAAATACGCGGCACAATCAGACCGAGGCTTGTTTAATGCGGCGCTTATGACTGTTATGTGCGCCGGATTCGTGTCCGATGCAGGTGGAGCTCACACATGTAGCGGTTGGTTTATGGTTACAGCAGCAGCCGCCTCAACATCCTCTCCTGCTCGGGCACGAGCTTCGGATAGTGCCTGGCGTCCTCGGTGGTATTACAGCCTCCGCCTGTGCGCGTGATTGAGTTCGCGTCGAGCACAGGCACGCCACCCGCCGCTCGCGCAGCAATCCGTATTCGCTCTGCCATCAGTTCACTCCCCGCAGCCGTGAACGTGTACCGTGAGCAGAGCTCGTGAGCAGAACTCGGCCTCGACGCGCCGTCGTGATGTTTTGTGCGCTCGCCGACCCACGCGGTGCACTTGGTCCATCGTGCGGCCTCCGGCATCGCCAGCTGCTTCCGATACTGCGCATACAGCTTTTGATCGCAAATCCAATTGGGCGTCACGAAGATCAATTGGAAGTTGGGATGCTGACCGAGCGCATTGCGCCAATCCAAGGTGTCGTCGGCCGCCCACTCGTCGAAGCCGATGAGACCCTGCCACAGGGAGATGAGAGCAGCAAGAGTTCAGCCATGGGTTGGCAACTCGCCGTGGCGAGGAGAGTTGGAACCGCGGTGACAGACGCGATAGTCTGCACACGTTGACTGCGGGTAGCAGCGGATCGAGGCCCGCAATCTCGTCATCGAGGCGAGCGCGTCAAAAAAGGGCCGAACTGGATGTACATGCAGGAGGTGCGCACTTGCATAGTTGTTGACTATGAGTGTCGGCCTATAGCCTATGCGTGCTCGGGAGACGGCGGACAACGCCACCCCAGCTCGGTGGAAGGACGGAAATGCCTTTGCCCACTTGCCTGCTGCGACGACCATTGCGAGAAGTGTCGAGCCATCCGGACACGTCCGAGGCTGTCTGAGGCCACGCCGTGGATTTCCATCGCAAAGATGGTCAAAAATGTTCTCGAGCTGGCTGCATCCTACAAAGAGTGCCGCTCGGTGCTGCCCAAGCTGGGCGACGCAGCAAGTGCGAAGCAGCGTCCGGTTGCTCTGCGTGGCGCGGTGCAGCCATGAGGTGTTCACGAAAGACTCAGCAGCTGCAGTGCTCAGTGGCCCACGCGCCCGAATAGGAGCCTCGCTCCGATGCACCGAGCCCGCACCCGTGCCGTACTTGGCGTCCGCCATTCTTTTGTGACGCCATTCTACTTGAGCGACTTGAGAAGAAAGATTAGATAAGTCTCATATGTCTTCATTACACTTCGGTGAACGTTCTCTCTTTGGACTGGACTTTCCCGGTCAGACTTGGTATTCAAAAAATGGCGGCCTTGATGAGCGAAATCGGCATATCGCTCCCGTCCCCGCGCCGTTCGTCCGCCAAGTTCATGGCCGAGGCCAACCTGGCCACGATAAAACGCGCCCAGTCACTGCGCCTCGGTTCCAGCGGCCGCCATCGGTCCAATGTTGAGCCGATTGAGCTACCTCGCATGGCCTTCCGGCCACTTTCGGCGACGATTGAGCCCTTGCCGCGAGGTGACGCTGATGCTGCCTCACTTGCGGGCCCTTCAGCCGAGCTTTTGATAGCGATGACCTCTTCCAGGCCGCTTTCTCTATGCAGGAGTGCGGATCATCACGAGCAGGAGAATTTCCCTTCGCCGGAGCAGGAGGCATTTTCCCTTCACCGCACCATGGTCGCCGAGCACCGTGGAGTCCGCATATGCCAGCGTCCGGCGCTGGCGCCTCGGGACCAGAACGGGCCTCGACATCTGGTCCAATATTCAAAGCCGGAATCCGCACCGTCCGAGGACATCGAGGAAGCGCATGCCCCGCCACGAACGGGTCTCGAGCTGCGAACGGCGTCCTTGGCTACACTGCTGCAGGGCGCACCGCTCTGGGTGCGTGAGGTCGCCAAGGTCTTGCTGTGCCTCAACGTGCCCGAGTCGAGGAGTGGTGAGTGATCGTTGAGTGCCCGTCGCGCGTCGCCGGAATGCGGAAAAAGAGCGCCGGGGCGAGCGCGGGGGCCGGGCGCCGGGGGCCGCGGACCGTCACGTCGACGGCAGCGGACACGCGGAGCGCGCAGGCCGCAGCAGTGCGATCAAGACTAACAAAGAAGTGCGTTCAGCTGGTGTGCATGCGCGACCACTATTTTGGATACATTATTATGGATAACATTGCCGCTACGAAGGTACCCCCGGTGCTTTCGCGGTCCGGCGCGCACGTCCACCCCGACATGACTGCCATGCGTCCAAAGTGGCCATATTCACTGTCGAATTCGCACGCGCAGCACCCTGCCCGTGCGGATACATGCGCAGAAAATACCGCGACCACCACTCTAGTTGAGCTTGATCTTGTTCTTGCCGTTGGCGATCGAGTACACGTTCATCGGGACGAGGATGAAGCCGCCAATGATGATGGTGAAGACGGCCGCGATGTTAAGCGGCATCGCCTTGGCGGTGAAGGTGTTGCCCGTCTTCTTCTTCAACGCCTGGAACGCAATCTGCTGCTCCTTGATCCTGCGTCCGGAAACATGGGCGCTCGCTGTGTGAGCCCTCCCCGACCTCACACCCGGCCCGAGAAGACCCTGCACTGAAGTGCAATGTCATGGCCTCGTGCAAGCGCCTGCCTGACCGTCGGCGGGGCGTGCGGCGCGCAGCAATAGCTCTGGGCGCGGCTCTAGGGGCGCGAGGCGCACGTGTTGGGGCCGCCGGCAAAGATTGAGAAGACCATCGCAATGAGAGAGGCTGCGACCGGGTGCGTAGACCAGGCAGAGATGAGTGAGCGGGACGTGGTCCGTTGACACGTTGGTGTGGCAGGGAAAGCACGCGGCACGGCGCGCGCAGGCAGGGGGCGGGCCATGGTGGACGCGATGTGCAGAAACCAGGGCTCAGGTGGTGAGCAGCATAAAAACACCTCTTGCTCGCCACACCACGACGACGCGAAGACTTCAGAACTTCGTTTTTCGCTCACGCCTCTCGCTGTTGGTAAAAAAGGGTCAGGGACGTCCCAGCAACTACATTTCTTTAGTGTCCACAGCAAGGAGTTCTTGCATTTTTCCCCCCAGAGCCGAGTTAGAACGTTATGTTCGGGATGATGGGAAGGGACCGGCTGTCGCCTATAGCTATACTCTGGTAGCTGGTAGCGGAAGGCTCAATGGACGATTTGAATCAGGGTGGTGTTAAAAAACACCGGGATTTTGGGGGTGGCTGTCTGCTGAGCTTCCGGGCAACCATTTAGCCGCCGAAGCCGTACAGGGTGCGGCCCTGGCGCTTGAGCGCGTACACGACGTCCATGGCCGTGACGGTCTTGCGGCGGGCGTGCTCGGTGTAGGTGACCGCATCGCGGATCACGTTCTCGAGGAACACCTTGAGGACACCGCGGGTCTCCTCGTAGATGAGGCCCGAGATGCGCTTGACACCACCACGGCGAGCAAGACGGCGAATGGCCGGCTTGGTGATGCCCTGGATGTTGTCGCGGAGGACCTTGCGGTGACGCTTGGCGCCGCCTTTGCCGAGACCTTTGCCGCCTTTGCCACGTCCGGACATTTTGAGAGTGTTGATTGGGTGAGGATAATCAACTGTGCGTTCCAGTCCTAACTATTTCCTCCGGGCGTTTAGGCCTCTCCCCCCCGTTCCCGTCCTGGCTCGGCGAGTCTCCCTCTGCACTATTTGCCCCCCTTCCTGCGCGCCTCCTGGGCTCTCTCTGCCCCACGAGCCGCTTGGGTGACCCCGCTAACGGCCAGCAGTGCCCCAGCACCGCTCACCATTCATGCCGGCCTATCGCAAGCGAGCTTGAGCCGCCGCTGAATTGACCTCCACCACGCTCCACGCCAACGGGCATCCCGCCACCTCGACGGTGATCGCGCCAGCTGCTGCTGGTGCTGCTTCCGCACCGTCGTCCGCAGCCGGCCCGTCCCCCAAACGGGCCACCGTTCTTCAAATTCGGGCTCGTGACCGACGCACAAGCGGCCGACAAGCCTGACGACAGCGGTGAGGGACAAAACAGAAAGGCCGAGCTCGTGCGACCGCTCGGCCTTTCTGTTTTGTCGACTTCTGGCTGCGCGGGTTCGGCCGGCGGCGTTCGAGCCTGTCGCTACCACCACTCGCGCGCGTGCTTTCGCTCGGAAGCATCATCAATGGTCGCGTCAGTCAACCCTCGAGCGCCGCCAACCTCTGCGCATTTCAAACGCCTGCTGGCACACGGCCCTCAAGAGCTGTTCACGTGGTCGGCAACCGTTGCCTCCGTTCAGGCCGCGCGATGCGCTCATTATCGCGCTTCACCTCTCTGCGTGCTACTACCGGCGCGAACTTGCCCTCGGCTGGGCGCTCCTCGTGCTCGACACGATCGAGCAGTCGACGCACGGCTGGCCCGTGGGGTCTGTCGAGGCGGGCGCGTATCTTGCGTCGCACGATGGCGAGGAGCGCAAAAGGCAGCCCCCCCTCCCTCCGCCGCCGCCTTCGCCGCCGCCCTCGCCTCCGCCCTGGCCCCCCTTCATCTCCACCAGCCTCCTTCTAATGTCTGTGTGAGAGACACCCCCCGGCAACTCACGAGCGAGCGAGAGTGATCTTCTCTATCTTCTCCCTGCTGGTGCACAGGTGTCGGCGCGATGGGCGCGCGCCCACGCGCGTCGGCGCCGAACCACGCTGAGCGGCCATCTAGCAAGCCGCTCCCACTTTTCCGTAAACCCGGGGCCTCCCGGGCGGTCGCATGCCCATGCCCCATGCGGTGGGGGGCGCGGGTAACTATCGGTCGGTCACGGAGCACACGGCCATTTTTCTCCTAGCATATATGGACCGCCTGCGTGCTTGAAGTACTCTACTGTACCCCTGAGGCTACCTCTAGGCCCGCGTTCATGGACTCTTAAAAAAGATAAAGACGCGAACTCTGCAACTCTCGTCTTCTCGTTGCGACATGCGAGCCGTTCGGCTCGGCTTCTATCCATGATGCCCGGCCTCTGTAACTGTCTCCGGCGCGCCGTGTGGCGTGTGGCACCGCCGACGGCTTTCATCTGGCACCGCACCCGGACGCCCTCTGCCTCGGCTGCTATCGTCTCTTCGGCAGCGCATCGGTCTCGCCGAGCATCTTCGTCTCCGCGGCCCACGTCTCAGGCAACGTGGTCTCTGTGCAGCCTGGGATGGCTTGCAGCGCCCAGCGCCGCAGCTCGCGTCTCGTGAGCGTCACAAACGGGCCGTCACTTGCCTCGTCGCCACCCACAGGCGCCGTCTGCCCGGACGGCTGACGGATGCGGTGCACGATCACGTCGACCAGGTGACCGATGCGGGTAGGCATAGACCCAGCGACCGCCGTATTGGGCGCATCACCCCACTCGCACGCCTGCTGGGCGGCCAGGGCCTTGAGCTCCTCCTGGTTCAGATCGAGCGCGGCCACGAATGGGCCCGCGCGCGAGTGGCCCGAGGCCGCGAGTTGCGCATCCGTTGGCAGCGGCAGCCGCGTCGCGAGGCGCACAATTGCCTCGAGGAAGCTCTCGAACGTCAGGTGCTGCTCCTTGAGGCGCCCCTCCTCGCTATTGCCGTCGGCAACAGCCATGATCGAGTATTGGAAGCACAACGTGATGCTTCGCAAGTCGAGTGTCGAGAGCGAAAAGAGGCCCTCGAGGAAGCGGCGCCAGAGTGGAAACGATACCTGGCCGTCGACCTTAAGCCACTTGACTGTCCCCTGCTCGCGGAGGATCCACCGATTGTCGACCGGCTTCGGCAGCTTGACGCCCGCCGTCCTCGCAGCCTCGTAGGTGAGCTTCGAAAGCCCGGCAAAGATAACTCGCAACGATGGGGCGCATGCCGCGAGTCGCTTGCTCATCTCATCCTTGTAACACACGCCCATGCGGAAGGTGTCTGGCAGCGGTATTCGGGGCTGCTTGCGCCCTCGCCGTGGCTGCTCGAGCGAGGGTTGGATGTGGTCGATGAAGAGGCGCTCGACAGCCTCGCTCGCGTCCACGAGCTCTTTGGTCTTCACAAAGCGCTCGATAGCTGTCTTCACCAACGCGTACATGAACTCAACGCGGTTGAGCTGGCTGTCCGATTTCTTCGCCATCTGCTTCGACTCGGCCACTTGGAGTGCTGCTTGCGTCGCACTCCTCAAGTCTGACGAGTGCGCGGCGAGCTCCATGTCAGCCTCGGCCGCCGTCAACCCCTCCGCGGTCAACACCTCCGCTTTCGTGTGCTGCCCCGCCTGGCCAACGGTGCGGTGAGAATCGCGCCCTTGATATTTAGGCTGCATGCCGATGGCAGCGATCGTAGAGCGATCCGCCCGGTCCACTTGCATGAATATGAGGCTGTTGGCACACGCGGCGTCTTTCTCGCTCATATGTTCCCAGATCTTGCACTCGTCGATGAACGCCTTCCATCCCTGGTTGAGCTTCACGCCAATGTTGAGGTCGCCGCTGCTGCTGTATACGGCGTCGGCAAACCACAGGTAGGCAAGCGTGCACAGCTGGTGGTTGAAGAGCAGCACCGTCCCAACCTCCTCAACCTCCTCAGCTGCATCGTTCGCGCCGTCGTCGCTCTTGGCGATCAACTTGCCTCCGCCCAGCCGAACCATCACCTGCCAGTCGCTTGCGAAGCGCTTGAAGATGATGTCCTCGTGGTCGACGAAGTCGCACCCGTCGCAGCTCTCGCATCGCGGCCCCCAAATGGATCCGAACAGCGTCCATTCGACCTCGGGCTCTGGCTCGGGCTCTTCATCGGCGACAACGTCCGTCTCAAACGCCCGCTCGTAGACTGGCACGAGAGGGCCGGTGCCGGAACGGCTCGCCACCGCGAGGGGCTTGCTCCACTCCTCGTGCGGCCCTGTCTTGATGTACCCACGGCGCGGCGACACGAGGTTCGTGTCGAGCCGGAGGGGCTGCTGCGTCCAGCGGTTGAGGCGCAGGCCGGCGAGGCAATCGTTCATCTCGCGGCGCAGCACTTTCGAATTCACGTGGTGGGTCCCGCGCTCCCGCAGCAGCTTCTGCCCGCTGCTCAACAAGACCTCGGCACGCTCATCAAACGCCGCCGTCATCGCCTCCACCTGCTGCTGCTGCACTCGACGCAGCCTCGCATCGTCGCCTTCTGAGAGACTGTACTGATAGCCAAGGCCGCCCCAGGCTGGAGTTGTGCGCTTGCCCCACGCAGGTGAGCTTCGCTGATCCCAGATGCCTCGAGCCTGCTCACGAAGCGTGCGCTCTGCCTCGGTGGCCCTCGCTATCGCTTGGCGGCGGCCGCCGTAGTGTGCCCGTGCGCGCTGCTGCGAGACCAAATTCGCTTTCCTCGTTTCTTCAGTCAATGCATCTGCGGCCTCAAGTGCCTCGAGATGGCACGTCCGAAAGCGTTGGCGCAAATCAGCCATTCGCTCCGCACCAGAGGTGGTGCCCTTTAGGGACAGCATGCGATCCCACATAGGGGCGCGCTCGTCAGCGACCTTGCCGATGGCCTGTCGAAACGGCAAAGGGGAATTGCCATTTGTCCCGTTCTCGGTTAATGGCACATGTACCGCTGCACGGGGGCTTCCGCCCTCGCCCTCGCCGCCCTCGGCCGCGGCCGCGGCCGCGGCCCTGGCCTTCTCCTCCTCCTTCTGGGCACGAGCCGCCGCGCGACGCTCATTCTCCTTCTCCACCGCCTTCTTGTAAAAGGCCTCGGCGCGTTCAGCACAGAGCTTCTCGAACTTCTCCTTTTTTCCCGCCGTCACCTCCGGTATCGGCGGCAGCTCAGGGATCAGCCTGGGCTTTGGCGCTTGCCATCGCGGTGATAGAATCGCCTTGACCGAAGGTGGCAGTCGCTCAAAGCGCTCGCTGCCAGGAACCAACAGATCGTCGTTGCCTGGCTGCACGGTCGTCATTCGCAACTCCGCATGACTTCGCAGATTGGAACTTGAGTTTCCAACTTCCAAGAAGGAACTTTCAAACTCGGTGAGTGGACTTACACCGGATCAAAAACAAAGTGAGGACACACACAGACCGATCCACGGATTTCCAAGTCTGTATACTGTCTGTATCTGGCGTGGGCGAGCTGGACTCGAAAGTCGAGCGTCGTAGCTAGAGCTACGAGCTAGACCGTAATATGTGGGACTGACTCACGGTGCCGAGGTCGACAGTGACTGCCGACAGTGTCCCCCGACAGCCGATCTGTCGTTTTTACATTTCCCGAACCCCCCCATTCCGCTTGTCGTTTCACCTGTGTGTGTCGCGTTGTACCGGTGCGTTCCCTGTGGGATCTTTCGCGCGGAGCGTGATTCCTCGGAGTGGTCACACGCACAAGGTGCGCGTGTAGTGTTGCGCGGGTTTGTCGTCTTACCCCTCTTTGCTCAAGGACAACACTATGTCTTCTATCTCTCCTTCACCACAGGGGGAGGTGGGTCAGTCTCACTCATCACGTAGACGGGACTTAGACGCAGGTCGCTGTTCACGCTGGCACTCGCTCTGCGATCAGTGTGCGATGACTGAAATCTCATATCCGCTGACTCAACAGTATGAATCTCTGTTGACTGTTCAGGCTTAGTTGAGCAGGCTTCAGGCGTTCAGCATTGGCTTCAGGCCCTTCAGCGCAAATTGCGGGCCTCGTCGGCCCCCGTCCCGGCGCGTCCGCCCGGCCGGGCGGCGGCGCGGCCACGCGCGCGCGCCTCCCACGCTTACAGCGCGACAGGCGGCCGGGCACACGCTGACACGACGCCTCGACCGGACGGCTACACCGGGGGACATGTAAATGGGTCCGCATGCACATCGCCTCTCCGCGCCTCCGCGGCTGTGACCTGTGACGCCCGTTGGGGCCCGCCGTTCGAAGATTCATGATTAAAGACGCATTTAGTGAAAACACCGTGCCTGTGACTTCCGACTTCGCTTCCGTTTGCGGATCGGCCGCTGTGCGTGGGCATGCTGTTCACAAAAGACAAACCGCCGCGCCAACGGGGCACACCGGCGCGCGCGCCGCGCGGGTCTCCCGGGCCCGGTACGGCATCTCGAGCCGTGTAGAACGCCACCCAACATGAGCATCATACGCCGGACCACGCACACGGAAAACAAGAACCGCGACGCGGCGCCACAGGCCACAGCATGACACCACTGCCACCGGATACGCGGCGGACGCGTCGCGTCGCGCGCGCGCGCACCGAAAACACCCCCGCGACGGCACGCTCTACATGCCGAGCGCTACCCCCGCACAGACCCACAATGCCACGGAGGAAACCGCGACCACTACAACGAGATTCTCCCGTGCATGCTGCACCAAGCACGCCGCCACACCAAGCCGCTGCCTCCGAGGGCATCGTCGTCGCGCCTCTTACTTCTTGCCAAAGGCGGAGAAGTCCATCTTAAGCGCAATCTTGGGGGCGGCACCTGGGGTATTGAGCGCGCCGCCGCTGGCGCCCCTGGAAAGGCCCGGCGTCGATGGCGCCGTCGGTGCGGCCGCGGCCTCGCGCGCCGCCGTCTCCATGCGCGTGCGCGTCTCGGCCGAGAAATTGGCCGCCGCCGTCCGGAATTCGTTTGGCGAGCGCTTGGCGAGCGCCGTGATCGACGAATGGGCGAGCGTCGCAAGCTCTTTGGCCTTGGGGCTTGCCGGCCCGTCGACCGACACGTGCAAGCAGCCGATGAGCAGCGGCAGCGTGAGGGAGAGCATCATCTCCAGCGAGGCCGGCGGCGCGACCACACACGACGTGAGGAGCAGTTTGACCGCCCCCAGCTTGTCCGCGCTCTCGAGCTGCTTCGAGCGGTGCACGAGCGTCGCCACCTCGGGAAGCATGGCGCGCAGGTGGGCCAGCGTGGCCGGCAGCGGCATGCCGGTGCCTGAGGTGGCCGCGGCCGCGGCGCCACGTGTCAGCTCGGCTTGCAGGGCGCTGAGCGCTGCCCCTTGCTCCGCCACGTTCCCCGCGAGCAGCGTCGCAAGGGCCGAGTGCAATGAGGCCATCGTGCGCGCGCAGCCGCCGTCCTCGACCGGCAGCAGCGCCGCGCCTGCAAGCGCGCAGTGCAGCAGCGGCAGTCGCGCCGCGGCAGGCGTGGCGGCGGCGAGCATGAGCGCCGTCTCGGTCGCCGAACGCGCCACCACCAGCGCAGCCGGCCCTGCCGGCGCGGGCGCGTGCGCCGGCGGCAGCTGCGCGAGGAGCCCCTTGACGGCGTCGACAGCAGGCTCGGAGAGCGCGTCGACGCGCCCGGCAGCAGCCACATGCGCAAGGCGCAGCGCGAGCAGCAGCGGAGCGGGCAGCCAAGGCAGAGCCGCTGCCGGCTCACCGAGAGCCTTAGGGAGTGCGGCGAGGGCCTTGAGGCTCGTGAGCACTAGGGGCAACGCCTCGGCTGTCGGCACGGCCGGTACGCCCGGCGGTGCGCTCATGGCCTGAAGCTGTGGGTACACGCGCAGCAGCGGCGCCGCAACGAGGCTGCTCAGCCGAGGCAGCAGCGCAGCGGCCACGTCGCCGCCAGCACGGCAGTAGGGGGCGGCGCTCACACACAGGTCAGCGGCCACCTGACTCGCGGCAAGCAACACGGCCAAGGTCACGTGCGGCGCGCCGATGACGGCACGCAGCAGCTCGACGAGCCGCAGGAAGCCGAGCGCGGGCAGCGCGGCGCTCGGCGCTGCGGCGTCGGGCGCGGGCAGCAGCGGCGGGATCGCCTGTAAGCAGAGTAGCACCTCGGCGAATGCCTCGTCGAGGGCCTCGGGCTGCACGTCATCGCCTCGCATCGCCGCATACGCATGCAGCCGGTGCGAGCACAGGCCGATCAGAAGCTGCATGTCTTCGATTAGCGGGCGCGTCTTGATGGGCATCGGCTCGACGGCCCCGGCCTCCTCAGTGGCGGCCGCGGGCGCCTCGTGCGCGATCTGGACCGCCTGCTCACGCCCTAATGGCCAGACCGCCGTGCGCGCGCTCGCCACCACGGCGCCGAGCACCGTCAGCCACGCGCCATGCAGCTGTTCGTGCGCGGCGCGCGCCATCGCGGGCACGTACAGGTACGGCCGGTACAGGCGGCGCGACGCCTTGGGCGCCGTGTCGAGCAGGCTGAAGTCGCGCAGGAGCGCGAGCCACGCATCCCGCAGCCCGCCGAGCGCGGGCGCGAGCTGCTTCGTCAGTTCCATGTGCTCGGCAGGGCGCGCCGCGCACGCGTGCCACACCTGCGCGGCCCCGTGCAGCGCCGCCACGCGCACCATGGTTGCGGCGCGCTCCGAGTACTCTGGGAAGTTGAGTGCCATGATGGCCTTGGGCTCGGCCGCATTGGTCAGCAGCGCGAGCAGCTTCCGCACGGCCGCTGGGTCCACCTGATGTCCACGAGCGCTCGTGCCGAGGGCGAGAAGGAAGCGCGCGGTGGCCGCGCAGCCGATGGCCATCAGGTCGGGCTGCGCCTCGGGAGCGAAGCACGGGCGCAGCGCGGCGGAGATCTGCGCAGAGTAGAGCTCGAGGATGATGTGCCCCTCGTAGTCAGGATCGCCGGCGGTCGCAAACTTGTCGGCGAGGTCGAGCACGATGGCGACCCCGGCTGGCCTCATCGCCTCGACTGGGAAGGCGGCGGCCGTGAAGGCGACTGAGACGAGCTCCGCTAGCCGGCCGCATAGGCAGTCGGCCGTCTCGCCGGCCTCCTTCTTCGCGCGCTCGAGGTACAAGTCAAAGTGCGCCGGCTGCTCGAGCACCGCGAGCAGCCGACGCACGCACTCGACGGCAACGAGTCGAGTCTGCCAGCGCAGCGCCACGTGCTGCCACTTTTTAGCCTCCTCAGCCTCCATCTCGAGCTCCTTTTGGGCGCGGCGCGCCGCCTCTCCCTCTTCAGTCGAGTCGCCCGAGGGTAAGCCCGACGCGCCCTCGCCGCCGCCCTCTTCGCCGTCGCCCTCGTCGCCGCCGCCGCCGCCGCCGCCGCCGCCGCGCGGCTCATCGCCCTTGTCCTTCTCCTTTTTGATCTCGAGCGCGACGCCTCGCAGCTGCTTGACCCAAAACGAGGGCTCACGGTCCGCCGTGGTGTCCAGCGACTCGAGCAGCAGCACCTTGGCCTCCTCGAGCGCCTCCTCACTCTCCTCGAAGTCGAGGAGCTCAAAGATCGCCTTCACGAGCTTCTCGCGTGCGCCGCTCGCGCCCTTGTCGAGCGCCGTACTGGGCGCGCCGCCGCTCGCCGCCTCGGTCGCGCTCAGCACGGCGCGCTGGGCCGCGATGGCCGCGCGTCGGAGCGCGAGCGTGTGCGAGCGCAGTGCGCCCAGTACGGCGCCCGGCAGCTCGAGCCTGTGCGAGACGGTCGCGTGTTGCGGCAGCAGCGCGGGCGGCAGCGCGAGCGTCGCACACGCGTACGAGAGCCACTCCGCCTGCAGGAGCGTCGACGTCGATGCCAGATGGCACGCGGCCGCGTGTACCACGCCGCAGCGACGCACCACGGTGGCGAGCTGCTCCGCATGCTTGCCGCCGGCCGCCGCCGCCGAGGGCACCGCCTGGTCGGATGTGAGCGTCGAGATGATCGCAGTGGACAGGCGTGCGATGGCGGCAGCCGTGTACGCATTTGGGGCGGGCTCCGCGAGGCATAGCGACGTAGCGACTTTGAGGCAGGGTGAGCCGAGCGGACGGAAGTCAGCGTGCGGCACCTCGCCCCCCGCCACCGCCGTAGCCACCGAGGCGAGCGCATGGGATGCCCACTCGGTGGTGAGAGGCGTGGCCGCATCAGAACTGGCCACCTCGGCGAGCAGCTGTACGACACGCTTGAGCGGCGCGGCGCCGCCCGCCTCGGCGCCCTGCGCGAACGCGGCGCGCGCGAGCCGACCGAGCGCGAGCGCGTAGCCCGAGCGTGCCTCCTCACGCCCCTTGGCGTCCATGAGCTTTGCCTGCGCGCCCGCGACGAACTTGGCGGCATAGGTCGGCCCGAGCAGTTCACACGTGAGCCCGACGCATTGGGCGGCCGCGCGGCGAACCGCCGGGTCGACGTCGGCAAGGCAGTGGCCGATCACAGCGTCGATCTTCTCAAGGTGCTTCGGGTCTGATGAAGGAGGCAAAACGGAGGCCATCAGAGGCCATCAGTGGCCATTATCAGAGGCCTTCAGTGGCCATCAGAGGCCATCAGAGGCCATCAGAGGTCATCAGAGGCCATCAGAGGCCATCACAGAGGCCATCAGAGGCCATCAGAGGCCATCAGTGGCCATCAGAGGTCATCAGAGGCCATCAGAGGCCATCACAGAGGCCATCAGCGTACCGAGGGGCGTCTTGGACGGCCGATGCTTGAGCTTCGTCAATGAGCCGAGGAGCGCGGCCGACACATTGGCCAGCGGAGAGGCGTACGGAGATTTCTCCACGACGGCGGGGCCGCCGAAGAGGCCGCCACCGCCGGCGGCGGCCGCCGCCGCCTTGGCCGCATCCTTAGTCGCCTTGAGTGCGGCGGTATTCAGGTGGTCGAGCAGCTGCTGGCGCACATCGAACGATTGCAACCGGAAGACGGCGGCGAAGAGCGAGATGGAGGCGGCGAGCGCCACGTTCTCGTCGTCCGCACCCTCGCTGCCGAGCACGCCGAACTCGTCGCACGCCTCGCGGCAGCGCGCGGCCACGCCCTCGCGCAGCGGCTCGGGCGGCCGCTCATCCTCGGCGGAGGAGCCGAGGCACGCATCGGCGGGGTCGAGCAGCGCCGGCAGCGCCGTGCAGCTGGGCGCGAGCGTCGAGGAATGGTCGACAATGTCGGCCATCACGAGAGGCATCATCATACTGAGCACATCAGATCGCATCGCACTCGAGGGGAGCCGTTCGAAGAGCTCAGACAACTTGGCGCGGAAGCGCGTGAACGCCAGCCGAAACCCCTCGGACGCCTTGCCGAGCGACGCCTGCTGCTCACGAGGGGCGCACGTGGCGAGGAGCGCCGTGTTGGGCGGGAGCAGCGCGCTCACGATGTGCTTCATCATCGGCGCCGAGATGTTCTCTGGCGCGCGTGCGAGGAAGCTGTTGAGTGCGCCGAGGGCATGGGAGCGGCACTGGAGCGCCGTCGTGAGCATCTCAGCCTCCCCGCGCTTGCCCGTCAGCTCGACCGGCTTGCCCAGCACCCCTTTCCACAGCCCCAGAAGCTGGGTGAGCCGTTGCTTCGAGCTGAGCCACTCGAGGTCGAGGCGCATGAGGGCGCGCAGCAGCAGCCACGCGCTGTGCTGCGCCGGCTCCACGCCCTGCGCGCTGGCGAGTTCGGCCGCCAGCGCGATCGTCTGCGTCGTGAGGGCGTACGGCGCGCCGTGTGCTGTGTGAGGAATGGCGCACACTAGGGCCCCGGCCGCGAGGGCGTGCGCTACGAGCTTGTCACCGGTCTCGGCACCGCCCTTGGCGAGCTTCGCGTGCTCGGTGCGCACGCGGTTGAGCGTCGCGTTGAGCAGCCCGGTCAGCTGGGAGGGGAAGGCGACAGTGAGCGCCCACAGGCACGCACACGCGACCAGCCTCACCTGCCGAGCCGGGTGCTCGACCAGAATCATCAGTGAGCGCTCACCATGCAGCAGCGCATCGCGTGCGCCTGTGGCGACCTCGCGCAGCGTGAGCAGCAGCGTGCACGCCTCACTAAGGCACACGAGCACCGCGGGCTCCGCGGCCGCCTTGGCGGTGGCGGCCTCGGCGAGCAACTTGGCCATCGCGGACTGCGAACGCTCGGAGAGCAGGGCGCCCAACCCGGCGCGCATGCAATGGGTCAGGCACTCGAACATTTGGCGCGAAGGGTTTGGCGATTCGAAGAGGAGCTGCAGACACTCGAGGAGATACATCTGCGGGGGCACAGGCGCGCGCCGACACCATCAAGGCCAGCGAGGGATGCGGGGGCGGCGAGAGGGCGGTGAAAGAGGGATGGGGCGCCGTGCTGGGCGCGTGGGAGAGGAGTGGTCCTCGGGGCCGAGTGTGGAGGAAGCTAGGGAGTATTCGGGTTTGCGTGCGTGCGTAGGGGTGCGTGGGTAAGCGTGCGTATGTGTGCGGGGGGATGGGGGGGGGAGTGCGATGTAGGGGTAATCAGTCGGGCGGGCGAGTGGGCGCCGTGGTGGGCGGGCGCATGTGCCCTAGCGGCGAGGGCAGGAGCGCCGTGGTGGGCGGGGAGGAGCGCCGTGGTGGGCGGGGGAGAGGAGCGCGTAGAGGCGAGTGCCAACGCTCGCGCGCGACACGGCGGCACACGCCCACCACGGCGCCACACGCCCCGTGATCCGAGCAAGCCGACGCACCGCGTCACGCTCCCTGTCTGATTGCAATCAGATGCCATCAGTTTGCGATCAGATGCACTCAGTTGCACTCGACGCACCGCGTAACGCTCCCTGTCTGGTTTCCTGAGTTGCTGGCTGAAGGTGACGAACGAACGAGCGACGCCGAGCCGAAGCTCCTTGGTGACCCCGGGGCGCCCAAAGGGCGAGAGCAGCAGCCCGACGACCGCCTCCATCGCCGTCGAGGGCGGCGGCCGGCGCTCGAAGACGCCCTTACCGAAACTGATCCTCGGTTTGGGAGCGGGAGTGGTCGGCTTACCCTTGACGGCGGCGGGTGCGGCGCCTGTGAAAGGGTGGGCCATCGCGGCGATGGCGCTCAGCCCGAGGGCCTCCGCGGCCGACAGCCGCACCGCCGAGGACGGGTCGTCCAGGTGCTTGTGTCCGAGCGCCATGACCTCCTCGACCAGGGTGCTCGCCCAAAGCTGCTCCGAGTACGCACACAGTGAGGCGCAGCAGCCGAGGCACGCCTGGCGCAGCTCGACGGGCACGCCGCGCTCGCTGAGCACGGCCTTGATGTTCTTGAGCACCTCCTGCTGCGTCGCGGGCGGGATGCCGCCAGAGCCCACCAGCGCCGACGCGAGCGCGGTGAGCGCCGCGGCGCGCAGCGGCATCTCGGGCAGTCGGATGCTCTTGACGAGAAGCGCGATCGTGTCTTGGCAGAGCGCGACCATCGCGCTGCCGTGCGCCTGGCAGAGGTCGCCGAGGAGCGCGAAGAGCGCCACTTTGGACGCCATCGACGACGCGGGCGACTTCGAGCCCGCGTTGAGCCACTGCATCACCGTGCCGACCTGCGAGTACATGTTCGTGCGCGCACCACGGCCGTAGGCGTACACAAAGGTGGAGCAAATGAGACGGCGCAGCGGCGGCGCGGGGCCGAGCAGCAGCGCCGCCGTCAGGTGCTTCTCCAGATCCTTTTGAACTTCCTTGATGTCCGCGTCGTTGCCAAGCCGCACCAGCTGCTCAATGTCGTGCAGCAGCTCGAGCTGCGCCGCCTGCGAGTCGCCGCCCTTGGAGGACTGCACGACCGAACCGAAGGACTTCACCGCAGATTCCAGAGTGGTCATGACGCGGCGGCGCCCGGGGATCGGGGGAAGAAAGTCACGGTGGTCTCAAAGACGTGCGTCGCGCGTGTGCGCTGCGCGGCGGTGTCACGCAGCGCGGCACCTCTTCGTGTGGGGTAGTCTCGACAAGTTTGCCGTCAGGGCGCGAGAGTCCAGTTTCAATTGTAGAAGACCCCTTCCCCGTCAAACAAAAACCTTGGGTTGGTCTCGAGGTCGAGGTGAGCAAAAGGTTACTGACGCAGCAAATGCGAACTCAAATACCGACGGTTTCAACTTGAGACCACCCGGTGCCGGTAAAAAGACGAGGGAGGGCTTTTTTCTGAGCAAGCACGAGTGCTGGCTGCAGCGCGCACGGTCGTGCGCGAGCGCGCGGGGACAATCGAGCGCCGTCATCGTCGCCATGGAGGCGCTCGCTCTCTTCAAGCGTCCAGGCACAATGGCTTGGCTCGACAATGCTCGGGCCGAGGCGAAGCACAAGGAAATGAAGCGCGAGAGCCATGGGGCTTTGCGGAACCGCCTCAGGCCCGTCTTTGACGAGTTTGATAAGGATAAGAGCGGGTCCATCAACAAAAAGGAGATGAAGAAGGTCCTGAAGAAGGCCAAGCTCGCCAATATGACGGACGAAAAGATAAAGGCTCTGATCAAGGAGGCAGACGGCGACGGCAGTGGTGACATCGATTTCGACGAATTCGTTGAGTGCGTTGCAAATCAGGTTGGGGAGGGTGGCTTCGCTTCGGTGCTCGAGGTCACCAACGCGAATGAGTTGGATCAGATTTCGTACCTCGAACAGGGTGATAAAAATCTGTCGACGGCGGAGGCATTCAAGTCACGGCAGAAGCTGCGCCGTAATGCTTCGGTGCTCAACGCTCTCGATCCGTGGTGGACTGCAAGCATTAAAACCGCACGAGTACGCCGACCAGATGCCACGGACCTGAACCAAGAGGACTACGTTTGCATCTTCGTTGCCATCTACAAAGACCTTGTGAGCGCCGAGGATGAGGCGGAGGCAGAAGAGGAAACCATGAAATCCTGGGAGGAAGACTGCAAAGGTGGAGAGACGATGTCACGGGTGCTGCTCTTCGACTCTCTCTTTGAGCTCGTCGACATATATGCAAAAAGCATCGAAGCTGCCGAGTACGCTGAGCTCCTTCGTTCGATTTTGGCTCGCATCATCAACGCTGATGGTACGATCGGAAAGCATAAGCCGCTACCGGAAGCTCCTCCTCCAGAGAAGAAGTCGACACCCGCTCCTGAGATGAAGAAGCCGACACGGACACCGCAAGAGGCGGGGCCTCCTCGAAAAGCATCGCCGGCCAAGAAGTCGCCGAAGAAAACGTCGAAGAAAACAGTCGTCGAAGAACTTCCCACCGAAGAAAAGACAGAGATCAAGCAGGTCAAGGACATGGGATATCGTGTCGCGTTCGGCGCGACCACGCGCGATAACGAGGATGATAGCGACGGCCGCCCGCAGTCCGATGGCCCCGGATGGGTTCTTACGAGAAACGAGAAGCCGCCAGATGATGATATGAGGAATTTCACACCGAAGCTTCGCCAGGCGACGTCCATGTCCGATATGCCCAATTTCGGACAATCGCGAGGAGCTACGCGGGAGCGCACCCCAAAGAAACTCGAATCGGCGCCGCTCCTGGACGTTGCCACGCTGACGCCAGTGCCCACGCCCCAGGCTGGAGCCTCACGAGCGGAGGTGCTGCGTAGCCGGCAGTCGACCGGACTGCTCACTGACGCGCCCCAGACTGGAGCCCCACGAGCGGAGGTGCTGCGTAGCCGGCAGTCGACCGGATTGCTCACTGACGCGGACCGGAGGGAAATGGATCTGCTCGGGGTCGCGGCCTCTCCGCGAGGTGTACTCCCCGTGCGAATCAAGCGGGCCCCTACGCGGGAAATCGACGTCCAGTGGTTGAAGCGCATCGTTGCCACGCCAGCGGCGACGCGGAAAGCGCTCGACCAGCGCGCCTGGAAGCGCCTCCTCGAGGACTCGAGCTTGTCATCAGATCCATCATCACCAAAGATCAGCAAGAGGTTGCTGAGGAACGCCATCGAGGTTCTTGCGCCCCCTCTTGCGCCCCCTCTTGCGCCCCCTCTTGGGGGACCCACGGTGGATGCGCGACGTGGGCTGATAATGCGCGTGACGCCGAAGGTCCCTACGTTCCTTGTGACCGACTTGCGCGATGCGCCACGATCGCCACGATCGTGGGCACAGCTCCCGCCATTGCAAGCGACATAGTGAGAGCACTAGCGCGCGCGCTGGGCAGCACAGTCAGCACAGTCCAGGGGACAGCTCCTCACTATCTTACAGCTGTAGCCGAGCGAGCGAGCGTACGAATCATGAGGAATGTATGGAGGAATGTTCAGACGAATCGTTCAGCCGATCGCCAGGATGAAGGCAGGTGGACGAGGCCGTGTTCTCGCGCGGTGTAGCGAGTCTTGAATCATCTCGATATCACATGTCACAGGGGTGTCTGGGGCGGGGCCCAGCACCTTTTTAATCTCAAATCTGCGCCGCGAGCGAATTGAGTTTTCCGTTTTGACGTGATCAGACACCGTGACTGTTCATCTTCATGCCTGCAGGGAGACTTTTTGGCGTGGTCTGATGTTCACGAAAGGCCAATTAAAGGTGCACGCTGGGCAAGAGACCGACCTCACTAGCATACGGTAATGGAGTGACCCGAGGACTAGCACAAATGTAAATCATGACGTTACATAATTTCGTCGAAGGTCCAGGAATGGCGCTTTTCTCCTTCGACGAGCGCCAGCTCATCTCATACGTTATGTCTGGACCGCACGTGACCTTCGCCGCAAGGTCCAGCAGTGAGACTTATCGCATCCTCGAGGAGCTAGGGCTCTCCGTAACCGCATGGCAAGGCGACGACGAAAGCTACAGGCTGAGCCTGCATCAGAGCTACACTACGCATGGGCTTGTCATACGCGAGGCGCCACCAAAAGGGTGCGACGCGCCACCCGACGCGTGGAAAATGGACCGCCTCATATGGCAGAAGAATTGGGCGACCGACCACCACTTGCCAGAGTTCGAATTCCAGGGCGCATCACCTTCCAGAGGCGAGGTGATGAAGGTGCTCGACCTTGCGCGCCAGCAGTGGGCTTCACCGCACGTCTCCCGCTCTGTCGTCCGTGTTCCGTACTTCACGCCTTCGACGTTTCACCAGCTCTATGAAGTGCTTGCACCGCAGCGTGGCGCGCCTCCTGGTCGCCGCGGCGGCCTGCGCCGCGCCAGCACGGGCCAGGGCAGCGGCTCGGAAGGGAGAAGCCCGATGACACTCCAAGCTTGGCAACCTGGTGATGAGAGGAGTGATGGCGAGGACGAGGAGACCCTCGAAAAGAGCCTGCTCGCCGAGCGACTCAAGCGGCAAGGGTTCGAGCACGCAGTATTCGGCGATGGAAGTGGCATCCGGGACCGTCCGGCGACCGCCATCCCGACACCGTTCGACAACCAAGCTCCTCCGCCTCTCCCGCGTGCGGCGCAGTCTGCACGGCCGCCAACGGCACCAGCGGCATCTCCGCGGCATGGCGCATGCTCCGCACGAGCCGGTGCCCACTACGGCGGCTCCGGCGGCGAGGCGCTGCCTCCGCCGTGGCGTGGCACGTCGAGGAAAGACGTGACGACGTGGGGCACCTCGACGGCCCGTTCGACAGCATGGAGGCCGAGCTGGCGGCCGAGCAGCGATGAGCGGCAGCGGCTGCTCAGTGAGTCGATGGCGCGCCTCTCGGCTGCCTGTCCGCGCACACCCACGCGCCCTCGCACGCCACGCACTCAGGCTCGGTACACACTGGCGCCGCCCGCGCCGCGTCTCGTGGACGGCATGCTCTATGGCGGCCGTCATGGCGGGCGAGCCGGAGCCATTGACTCCACTGACGACCATGTCGACGCACTCGCCCGTAAGCGATGCGAGCAGGCTGTGCGGCGCGCGATCCTGGCAGGATGAAACGTGCATCAACGGTGTGTCGTTGTCACCCACCGGCCATCTCGGATGGAACGGTTCGGACCCTCACCCTCGGCCTCGCCGACCCCGCGACCGCGCCCCGCTCCGGGGCCGCGGCCGGTGCGCGACCTCAAGTCCGGACCCGCGCCGGCACCGCCGACGGCTTGGGTCCCCGTCCGCGCATCCCGAGCGTTAAGAGCCTTAGTGACCTGGGACCACGCGATTTAGTTTCACATTTAACTTCGCTGGCCCGCGCACGCGCATTACCTCGGTTCTTGGGTCGCACGTTACACCAGCCGCACTCAAACCTCATCCTTCGCCTTCTTCTTCTTGACCAGCAGCTGGCGCGACTTCCACGTCTCGAGTACCTTCGCCGAGACGATCTTCGTGAGCTTAGGCACTTGCTCGTCCAAGTACTTGTTGAAGCCCTCGTCCTCGCGCATCAATGTCTCGATGTCAATGCTGTCGTCTTTGGTGGGCTTGTAGAATTTTCGGATCGTAGCCATTCCGGTGCCCTCAATCTCGCCAAATGGTCGCACGCCCTCGTCTTTCAACCTTTCGGTGTTGTCCATGAAATGAATCATCAATTGCGTCGAGCCGGCACCGTCTTCAATGTACAACGGGTCCCCTTTTTGCTTCTCGTCTCGCTCCCATTTCTGCTCCGTCTTTGTTGGCACAAAGGCGATGCGGCCAGGCAGGTGCTCCAGTGGCTCGCCCGTTGATGCATCCTCCTTCTTGACACGCTCGAGCAACTCCTGAGCATGGCTCCCGCCTTTGAGGCCGAGCTGGAGGTACCTATCATTGATCAGGAAGATGCGAGTATCGTTATAAAAGCCACGCTTCACGAGCTGCATGAAACGCGCGCAAGCAAACGGTGCCCAGTCATGGTGCGCTGTGACTACGAACGACGCCTTGCCAGAGTACGACTTGACGTCGAATTGCACGCGATATCCGGGACCCTGACTGATCACCTCCTCGTCGGGCCCGGCCTGCGCAAGGAGCGCGTACGTCATGATGGCAACGAGCATGGGAAGCGACGATCGGAAAGGAAAAGACTCCACGGACGAGAGCGAAGGGAATGACACGTCATGAGCCTTCTTTTATCGCCGACGGCGCACACAAAGTTGTGGCAGCCAGCCACATTTCTTAGAGTAGCAGTGAAATAAATTTTTTTGAGATAAACTTCCGAGCCTAAACTACGCCGGCGTCCCCGTCGAAGCGAGACAGTGTACTGGTACCCGGTTTTTCTCTCGCAGCTCTCACGTCTGAGAGCCCTTTTTTAGCGAAACCAAAGAATATCATTTCGAGCAACGTTCACATGGTGCGCGGGGACGCTTGCCCGACGCGAGAGCTGCCAAGATGGTGCTTGGGCCGCCCGGCTGTCGTGTTCGCATCGACCTGGACCGGCTTCGTCGGGCACGCCACCCCGTCGGACGATGCGCACTGAAGCAGCGGACCGAGCGTAAACGCGGGCCAGTCGGCCCAAAAGGCAGCACTCGTCTGGTCCGGCTGTGCCCTCTGTGGCCGCGCCCGCCGCGAGGCGCCGAGCGCGCCGAGCAGCATGGCCGCCTCGACCTCGGCATGCAGTCCAAACCCGTGCAGGCTGCCACAAGGGGAAACAAGCAGCGGCGGAGCGAGCCGAATGGAGCGCCCAACGTCAAAGTAAGCAAAGCCCTGCGCACGCGCCGTCTCGCGAGCACACGCCATCGTCTTGAGGGTGAGAACCTGCATGTTCCGCGAGGCGGGCCAGTTGCCGCAGCCACTGGCCGCCGACCCTTCATTTGCAGGCACCAGCGATGAAGCGCTCACGGCCGCCGCGCCGCCGCTGGGGTCTGTTCCTTGCTCTTTGCAGGTGGGACAGTTGAAGAAACCATAGAGCACGCGCAGCGGCGCCGGTGCGCTCCCGGCACTGCCCGGGAGCACCGCTGAGTGGATGGCCTTGTTGAGAGTGCCCATCGCCCACCCAATCCTTTTGCAGCAGCAGTCCTCTGTCTCTTTGGTAAAGAGCATGTCCCATGTGCCAATGGAGGCCACGAGCAGGTCTGGGGCTCTTCCCGCCGCGGTCATCAGCGTTGAAACTCTCTCAGCCGTCGCGCTCAGCGTTCCCTCATCGTTGAAACTATGCCATAGGAACGTGAGCCGCGTCTGAGCTGTTGTTACGTAGTCGAGTGAGCATCCTCGAGTCGTGCGCCCTCGGTGATCGTCAAAGCAGGGGCCTTTGAAGCGCTCCTGACAGCATCAGGACATCGTCAAAGCATCAGTACTCGTCAAATCAGTACATCGTCAAAGCATCACCTGACAGCGCGGATCATAGTAGCCCCAGTACTCGCTACGGTTTTGTGTTTTGGGTGCATGTGGGGTACAGCCGAAATCCTTGCCAACGGGACCCATTGCGCGATGCGTTGGCCAACCCGCCGCGGGAAGAGTCTTATTTAGAAGGGTGAGGAGCGCGGAAAAGAGCATGCGTCCCCGCGAGTCACCAATTACCAGAACCCAGCGCCGTTCAAAACCGTCGCTCGAACTCAGGAGTTGGCACTGGCTTTGGTTCGGGTTGCGGTACTCCCAACCGTCGCCATACAGCGCGGATGTACTCGGGAACCATCGCCCCTCTGAGCTTAGGACGTCCAGACATGCCTCACCAGCCTCGTCGAGCGTCACATTGGTCCGAGGTCGAGAGCTTAGCATCGTCCCATTGTTCCATCGACCCATTGACAATCTTCAGGATTGAAGGCCAGCGGTTCTGGGCTAGGTTGTACAGCGCGATCGTGCGGCCAACCAGACGCCGCTGCGGGAGGATGTCAAGGAGCTCGACGCGAAAGCGCTCCCAGTTGCCCGGATCGCGTGGCACGTCACCGGCGCCCTGCCGCACCGCCGTCCGTGCCGCCTTCGGGCGTCACCGCCACGCAGCGTTGCGAGCCCGGCAACCCAAAAAAGGAAGCAAAATTGCCATCTATCCTCAAAGCGAAAACCCACGAACCTGAGTTAATGTACGATTATCTCCGGGCCTGTGGGGAAGGGGGCACCCTGGAAGCACTGTCGTCTGTGGAAACTGGAATTCCGATCCGCGGAAAATAGCGTGTCCCGCACTCGCTCTGTACTGCGATGCGAGCGGACGAGCATTCGCCGAGCGCTCCTGGCACGACGGTTGAAGAACGTCGGCTCTCTCGAGCGATCAGCGCGAGTCCGATCGGCGTCCTCGGACCTCGTCTCGAGGCGGTGCTCCTCGATGATACTGACAGCCTCGACCTCGAGGAGGTCGACTCTCTCGAGTATGCAATGGATCGTGTTGAGGAAAGTGGGCCGACGCTGTCCATGGAGCATCCAACGATCCTCATCAATCTGTGTTTGATGTGTGATTGCTCATGCAACACGTGGGATCCGTTGCCGTGCTGCATGCGTCCCGTCTGCGTGGAGTGCTCCGCCAAGGTGCTGATCCGGACGCGCACTTTGGCTGTGCAGCCGCACCGAGAACCGCTGCTTCGCTGCCCGTATCCAAGCTGCGGGAACATCTTCGAGCACGCGACGATGGCAGTGGACTGATCAATCATTCGCAGAGGCTCGCACGATTCCGGCCGATGAACGATACGACAGCGATCTGCGTGCGCACTTGCATCGGGAGAGCAAGCCCTGTTTTCGTATCGGCGCCATGACGGGCGGCCGATCTCTGTGGTTCATTGTCGGGGAAGCGCTCGGTAATCATTTAGGGGAATGCATGACGCACCTCGGGCACGTAAGAACAACCCCGCTGAGTGATGGTGTCGGACTTGTCCGACTCGCCTCTTGGCGCTTGGGGTGATGGGAATGCTTCAGCACTATGCGGCGTGATACTGTTGTGCAGGGTGTGACGGGGTGATGCAGAGTGAGATAGGGTGAGTGAGGGTGAGTGAGATTGAGTTGTACATGTACCTCAGCTAGCTTTACCATGATGCCCCCACCACGTCTACCACGTCCACAGCGCACTTCGTTTCCGCGGGCCGGCGGGCGCGGCCTCTCTGTGGACTGTGCGCGCCGATACTCAGAGTTCAGTCTTCAGATGTTCAAAGTGATCGTGTCGTAGAACTAGCGTAGTGTAGTTGTAGATCCGTTGCTCGGTCGGAGATGATGTCGGTCGGATACATCATAACGGAGGTGTGCCCCTAAGGCTACGCGCTAAGGTGTGCCGCCCCCGCGCGCCGTGACCGCTGACAGCGCCGCCGGCGCTGAGGACGCCCCGAATTATTTTATTAACTTTCCGGACCCAAATTCTGGCATCTGTCCATCTCTGCATCTCAGAGCGCGGACCGCAGAATGTTGAGCATCTCCCTCCAGTCGCCGCCGCCGTCATGCCAGGCTCCCAACACGAGCTCGCGCGCGCCCTGCCCCATGGTCGCGACGAGCAGCGCGACGCCCACGTTCAAGAGGAGCTTCTCGACTCCGAGCACGCCCGGCGGGGGCAGCGCGTTCGAGAGGTGATCGACGAGCAGGTGGAGGACCACGCATCTCAGAGGTGGGAGAGCGACCGAGCCCACGCGCACTGGTTCGGTGGGCAGCGCGGCGGCGCGCAGGAGCAGGAGCCCCATGGCCGCGCCGCTCACGGCCGAGCGCGGCTGCGCACGCCGCCCGAAGAGGAGCTGCGTGAGCACGCAGCTGAGCGCGCTCACCACGCCGGCCGCGGCCCACCAGCCGAGCAGCGCCACCCTCCCGGGGGCGCCGTATTGGGCACTTAGCACGGGCTCGAGCTCTGCCGAGGTGACGACGAGGACGATGAGCGCGTGCAGCCAATGGACGAGGCCCACGGGCGTTACCGTCGCCGTCAGCAACGTGTACAGCCGGCCGCGGCGCAGCAGGCTGTCGAAGCATGTCGACAGGTGGCCAGCCACGAAGCCTCGCGGCAGCAACTTGCTCAGCAAGTAGCTGCCGGTGAGTGCGAGGAGCAGAAGCGGCGGCGCGCCGACCGAGGCTGCCCACGGGCCGAGGGCTTCGGGACTCGTCGGCAGCAGCGGCAGCCATCGCCCGAGCAGTCCGATCCACACGAGCTCGCCGTGCACTGCTGCCGAGCCGAGGCCCAGGTTGAGAAGCGGTGAGATCGGCCCGTCGGCGGCTGCGCCGAGCGCCTCCTCGAAGAGAGGACCCCACTCTTCGCGGTGCGCGTCAAGCGTCGTAATCAGTGATGTCTCGTGCGGCCGCGTGTACACGCACGCCGCCGAGAGCACCGCGAGGCACGCCGTCGAGCGCCAGCGCATCCGACGGCGCTCAGAAGGCTTCACCTGTGCGGCGCCCGCTGTGACCACCTTGGCCTCCGGCGGAACTTCCGGCATTGATATCGGCATCTCGGCTGGAGGGGCGGTCAATGGCTCGATGCCGCCGAGTAGGCCGCCATACTCAGCAGTAGGAAGAGCAGCAGCAGCACCGGTATCGCCAGGACGGCCGCTAGGAGGCTCGATCGGCGGCGGCGGTACGAAAGGCTTGGCGCCGAGCGGAGGTCGCGGTGCTGGACTGCTCGTGGAGCCCGTCGCGAACGGGTTGGGTGGCGTCGGGTAATTGAGGTCGGCGCCCAGTGCGAGAAGCAAGATGGCGTGCATCGGCGAGGTCCGTGGAAATGACGAGACGAGAGCTCATCGCCTGGAAGGTTTCTCCTCGCCTCGAAAAGAAGGAACGCCGATTTTGCGGGATTGGAACTCGAAGCTGCCCCTCGTTGTTTCCAAACTAGGCACAAAGGCTGTGGGGCCCCGCCGCCCTCGCCGCCGCTCGCCGCCCTCGCCGCCGCCGCCCCTTGCTGGCAGTCGCAAGAGGCGCAATGGATGTGGCTGTGTGCCTGTCGGGCTGGGTGAACGTCAATGTCGTCTCAGCCGGTCGCACACTGCGACTCAATCTGATCGACCCGCTGGGTGCCGATGTGTTTGTTGCGGGCACATATCTGCACAGCGAGTGTACTGCAGAGCACTGCGAGCTTTTTCATCAGCAACTCCACGGACTCGAGCCGATAACCCGGAAGTCCTTTCGGCCGATGGTCACCACATCGGAGCTGCTTCGCTCCATGCAAGCGCTACCGCCATGGCCTCGTGTCCTGGCGGTCTCTGCAACTCAATACCGCTATCGCAACCTCTCCATCTTCACGCCAGTGCTTGGAAACTCTCAGGCCAATGTCCTGCGCGAATTTTGGGACTACCAGCAGGTCCTCGACCTCATGACACAGCACGAGCAGTCCATCAGAGCGAGATACGCTCGCGTTGTCTTCTCTCGCCTTGAGATGGACTGGGCGGCTCCCCACCCACCTTTGCACTTGCTCGCCCCACAGCTCCTCTGGCTGCCCTGGAGCAACTCGCGTTACGCCACAGGGCTGAACGATCGTCACGCCGTGATGGCTCGTGAGCATGCAGAGGTCTACTTTGGCCGATGGCGACTGCTCCACACGCACTTGACGCCCGAGGGACTGCGCATGGGGCCAGCACGCTCCAATCTCATTCCCATGGGCTCCCTCACGTACGTAGGCCCTGAGGTTTTCCTCAAGTTGCTGCTCTTCGCCGCCAATATCTCGTTTGGGTTCTTTAGTCCGCTCGGTTTCGTGTCCTGCTGCGGCCTGGCAGTCCGACGCGGCGGCACGTGCTGGCAATATGCCCTCTGCCGGAAGGCGCAGCTCGGCAATCGAACAGCGGGAGCGCGTTACCCGGACGAGCTCAACATGGCGATCCACGACGCTGCTTTGCTTCGCGCATGCCCAGGGGCCGCGCTGCAGCCCAAACTGTTTCTGGACGGCACGAGAGGACCACGGGGCGCGTCAGGGCTCTTGCAGCTCGTCATACCCGCTGACAGCCTCGGTGATGAGCACGTTTGGCGGAATCGTACACAAAGACGCGTCCAAACATCGCCTCTGCTGGTGATCCGCAACAGTACCAGCACGACCACGCTGCTGATGAGCACGCAGCAAATGTCATCATGTGCTCTTTAGTAGGTTCTGGCGTCTCTTGTAGTAGCTAATGCGTAATGGGTGCCGTCGAGCGTCGTGACCTCACTGGGGGTGTACCTTAGAGCGGAGTCCGGTCGATGACATTTCAGGCGGAGATGAAAAACCGTGAAGAAAAAGAGACCACCACGCGCAGTTGGCTGTTGGGAAAGCCACAGATCCACTAGCATCGTCAAAAAAAAGCAAAAATGGCGTCTCGTCATGGCCCGCGGGTCTCGGAATACGCCTCTTTGTGCTGGGGTCCGGACCGACCTAGCAATTGAGTACCCGACGAGTACTTAGTACTTGTGTTGACCGAGGGCAGCGGAGCCGTCCGAGTTTGAGATAAGAATTTCCCACACACGCACAGCACGACCCCCACACGAGCAGGGATTTGCCTCTTTCCTGCGAAGCGCCCGGCCATGGACATGGACAACAATGGTGTAGCGGCTGACGAGTCACTTCCGTGGACGTCCGTGCGTTGCGCCTTGTACCTCTCCAATCACCAGGTCATTCAGAAACTCAACTTGGCGATCTGCGATGCTGCACGCGTGCAGGCGCCCAACCCGCTCATCCACATGGCCCAGTTCCTGCGTGCGTGGCGGCCACATCCGGACGACCCGCCTTCAGTAGCCGCCACATCATTGGCGGATAGCGTGAGAGTGCGCGCTTCGAGCACCAGCGTAGGCAGCAGCAGCAGCAGCAGCGCCGTCGGCAGTCCAGATGGCAACAGCTCACCGCTGCCAGCTGACTTGTTAGCTGAGCCGCCGCTGCTAGCTGAGCCGCCGCCGCTCACGCCGCCTCCGCCCATCTTCCTCGACCCCGCCGACGACGAGAGCGACGCACCTGATGAGGACGAGAGCGACGCCGTGGTGGCGGCCGTGGTGGCGTCCCCCGTCGCGCTGGAGCCGCCGCCCTCGGCCACGGCCGTCTCGTCGCCGCCACTCGCGGCCGCGCCGCCCGCGCCCGTGGCACCCATCGGAGGCCGGCTCATGCCGAGCAGCGAGGAGGAGCTCTCGAGGCTGCTGCGAGAGTCAGGCATCGACGTTTCCACATGGGGTACCGGTACCTCAAAGTCAGTGCGCCATCTGCTGGCCGAGCTCCACGCGACCGAGTGCCACCTGCAGCTGCACGGCGAGAGCTCCGAGCTGCTGCGTGTGCTCGCGCGCGTAGACGTGCAGCTGCACTTGCGTGGGCGTGTGCTCGTCGAGACGCACACGCAGATGGGCGGGCGAACGGCGCAGCGCTTCAAGCTGCTCTCGGTGCGCATGCGGGAGGGCGAAGAATGGCAGGCGGCCATCCGACGCGTGCTGCGCGTGTTGCTGCGAGGAATTTCGGAGCACGGCTACCAGATGGACGAGGACGCGCACACGGTCCAGATGAGCCGCCGCCTCGCCTACTCGTATCCGGGCCTCCATACAGAGTGCACTCGACACTTCGTGACGGTGGTGCTGGACGAGCGCTCTGATACGTTGACGCTTGGGCACGCGGCGCAGGACAGGTTCACAACGGCCGAGTTCGCGGCGGGTGCCACGTTGTTCAAGCACCATTGGGCGTGGTACCTACCACGAGAGTGGGAGACGATCCAAAAGAAGCTCAAGCGAGAGGACCTCGAGCATGCGCGCCAGCAGCAGCAGCAGCAGCTCCAGCACGGCGGCGGCGGCGGTGGTGCCAACGGGAGCGCGCACGGTGCGAGCGCGCACGGCGCTGGCGCGCACGTCAACGGCGCGCACGCGCGCGCACATTTGGACGACACACCCGGCTGCCACGACGTGCGTTTCGACGGCCAGGGCGAGTTGCGGATCACGGATGATGATCTCGGACCCGAGGAGATCCAATTGCGTGTGCTGGGGCAGCTGTACTCGGGTTGCCAGACGCTCTTCTATCATCGGATCGGAGCAGAGCAGGGGCGAGCGCGCATCTTGTACGTGCAGGGCCTCGACTCGCGCGGCGCGTGGCTAGATCCCACAGTGTGCAAGCTCGCGCCCAAGGATCTGCTACGTGCCGAGGTGGACGCGCACGCGGCGTTCGTGCGATACATTGGCGAGTCGGTGCCGCAACGCATAGGCGAGCCCGTGTACATGGACGAGATCGGTGGGATGGTGCTCGAGCTCGTCGGGGCGTGCTGGCGCATGCCCGAGCTCGCGCACACGCAGGCCAACCTGTCGAACACGTTCGCCGAAGTGTGCAAGTACGACTCGGACCACGCGGAGGAGCTCGCGGTGCCCAGGACGGCGCGAAGCCGCCCTGTCTTCGGCGAGGTTCGGCAGGTGATCGACGACGTGCTGCTCGGGCAGCTCGCAGCCGTGGTGCGCCAGTCGGCCCACCGCGAGCCCGGCGTCTCGCTCGTCGACTACTACGGGCTGCTCCCCAAGATCCGCAAGCAACTCTCGCGCGAGGAGGACCATTCCTTGCATCTGGCCATACGCAAGGTGATCCCCATCATCAAGCCGTCGACGCTGATTGCGCTGCGCTCGCTCGAAGCAGTGCTCGCCGAAAAGGGCGAGGAGCACGTTGGGCCCGAGGGCTACCCCGGCCCCTGGTTTTGCATCGTGCACGGCGACCTGCATGGCGGCAACATCATGGTGGACTCGCGCTCGTACTCGTGGCTGATCGACTACGGTGAGGTCGAGGACGCGCACGTGTTCAAGGACCCTGCCAAGCTCGAGGCGTGCTTCTGGTTCATCTACACGACGCTGCCCATTCCGCCACGCGCACTCACGTCGGCGTCCGCACGCGAGCTGCGATGGTGGCTATCCATCCCCGCCTTGGTGGCCGAGAGGCTCGATGAGCGCGCCAAGGCCACCGGCCAAACGCTCACGCTCGAGGCGCTGCCCGAGGTGCTCCGAGGGGCGTGTGCCTCCGCGGGCGTGGCGGGCAAGCACGTGGACGTCGACGAGGTGCTGCTGCGCTTCGCATCCGAGGCGGAATGCGATGAGTACCTGCGCGAGGCTGAGCAGATGATGGACGTGCTGCTGCCCGACCGGGATCTCCATCTGATGGCGGCGCAGCTGCAGAGCTGTCCCTCGTTTGTGACCAAGGAGCGGCTGCGCCTGTGCTGGGAGCAGGTGGTGCAGATCCGCGAGCTGCTCACGCGCTCGTACTGTCGGCCGCACTCGGGGGACGTGCACCAATACGACGCGCACCCCATGCAGTACGCGGTCGCCCTCTTCCACTTTGCTCTCAAGACGGTGACCCAGTACAGGGAGCCCAATCCATACTCGCGGCGCCTCGCGGCGCACGCCGTCGAGCGGTTGGCAGGCTACGTCGAGGCGTGGGTCAGAGGGCAGGAGGTCGAGCGACCGGCCGCATCCAATGAGGCTCTCGGCATCGACCCCATACGTGCGCGTAGCTTTTCGTATGGGGTGGGCCAACGGCTTTGCATTTGGTCGAGCGAGACTGACGCGTGGGCCGAGGCGACAGTGCTGCGTCCGCCCACGGCCACGCAAGCCGCGCCGATGCACCTGCTACGCGTGCTCTCGGGCGCCAGCTCGCACGAGCGCGACGTCGATCTGGACGTGCAAGCCCACATGTGCCTGCCGCTCTATGCTTACGCTGTCGGCCACCCGCTGCGCGTCCTCTCCCCTCGCGGGGCCTGGGAGGTCTGCGTCGTCGTCGACCGCGCACCGCGCACCAACCAATTCGTCGTGCGCATGCCTCCCGCGTCGAAGCTGCACTGGGTGCTGCTGCTGCCCTGGAACCACGCGTCGATGACGCTCCATGCGCGTGTACCCCTCTTTGCGGTCCGCCAATACGACGCGCTCCACTGGCTGCCGTCAGACGAGCTGGGAGGGTCTGCTTCGCGCCGCCGCCTCTTTGCCGTTGGGAGCGAGGCGGATGGCTCGATGACGACCGACCGGAAGGCGCCCGACGAGCTGAATGATGCCGAGAGCCCGAATGTCGAGTACGCCCGACCCATTGAGTTTGTGCTCAACTTCCGAGCGGCCGCACGAGCCTTCCATTCATGGCGCGCACTCTGGTGCCCGGGCGTCGTCGTTGGTGTCCATCGCAAGCCCACGCGCCTCTCTGCGTCCCTCGCGAGTGTGATGGTGAGCAAGACGTGCGACGTGGTCTCAGGCAGCTACTGCTTTGACACGAGCTGGACGGCGCCTGAGCAGCCATTGCTCGTGAGGCAGCTCTTCGCGCCCGCTGCCCTGGCTCTCATGACCGCCGCGTCCGCCGCGTCCGCCGCGCCCTCAACGCCGGACGCTCACATGGCCTTCACGCCCTCGTCTCCCGACGGTTACGCTGCCGCGCTGTTCAGGCCAGGCAGCCCATTGGCCCTTTCTGCCGGCTTCGGCACGCCCGGCGCGCCATTGGACGGTGGCGCCCTCTCGGGCACCCTCGGCGACAGCGGCCTGTTTCTGGGCGAGGTCCTCGGCGAGAGCGCCACCGCAAACGCGGCAGGCGCGGGCGCCGAGATGGGCACCGATCTGGACGAGGAGGCAGATGGCGATCTCGACATCGAGGATATGGATACCTTCGAGCTCGATGAGCTCTCGAATGGGTTGGGGGGAGCACACTCGGCGCATCGGCTCGCGCAGATGCAGACGATCGCGGGCCACCGGTGGGGTGCTTGGGAGCGCGCGGTGGTCGTAGGCGAAGAGCTTGAGCTCGACCCCTCTTGGGAGCGACCCTCTGGCGCGCCCGCGACGACGCCGCGCGCCGAGCCATTACGGCTGGGCTGGAGGAACAACCCGCGCATCGAGGTGGAGACGCAGCCGCTCTTTGTCTATGCGCCCGGCTCGGAGCTCCGTCTGCTGCGTTCGGGCCGTTGGGGCACCGTGCGCATCGTGGCCGCGCATACGGGCGAAGCCGCGCCTCCCAACACGTACCTCATCGGTGGCGTCGATGGATTGCCGCGAGAGCCCATCGAGCTGCACGTGCGCAACCACGCGCCGCTGCTCGACGCAAGTCTCGATTTGGATCAGGAGCATCTGCGCTACTCGAGCTGGGTGCGCTCGACCTACGCCCACGTGGTCGACGCTCTTTCCGGCGAGCGGCTCGATATCTTGCTTCAGTGCGTCAAGCTGCGCGTGGACGGAATCACGTCCGACGACGACGATGCCGACGCCTTCGAGACCCTTTCGCAGGCCACCTTCGCCGAGGACTTTGTTCGGCCGATCATCGTGCTGGGCGACGCGGCCTCGGGCAAATCGACCTTTGCGCGCCTCTTTCTCGTCCTCGGCATCCTGCAGCGGCGAGAGCCACGACTGGTCCCTTTCCTCCTGACCACGATCGATCTCGTGCGCATCATCAAGCAGAACTCGCTCGGCGGCGACTACCTCGACGGCTACCTGCGCTCCGTCTACGGCCCACGCTCGCGCCGCTACCTCTTCCTCAAGCAGGCGCTGCTCGAGCGCCGGCTCGTCCTCTTCCTCGATGGCATGGACGAGATCCCAACCGGGCTCAAGAGCGTACTCGAGGCCTACTTCATGTGCTATCTGCGTGCCCACGCGCGTATCGTGATGACCTCGCGCCCAGGGGGTTTCTCCGCCGCGTGGCTCGAGCTCTGCACACGTGTGCAGCTGCTGCCCCTCGATGCGGAGCAACAGGACGTTGTCGCCAAAGCCCGGCTCAGGCAGCCACAGCACCTGCACGTGTTCAAGCAGCTCATGATGCGCCCTGACCTTCAGCAGCTCGCGACTAACCCGCTGGTGCGTGAGGGTCTCGGATCGCGTCGGATGGCCTCTGATCGCGTCGGATGGCCTCTGATCGCCTCTGGCCGTGTCTCCATCTGATCGCGTCGGATGGCCTCGGATGGCCTCAGACGGCCTCGGATTGATTCGTGCCGCCCCCTCCCCCTCGCTGGACAGGTCCTCTCCATGTTCATCTCCCAAATCCGCTCGGCGAGTAAGCAGGCGGCCACCGCCGGCACGACGCCCACCGTCCTCAATCGATGGAAGCTGTACCACGCGGCCATGTCGACGATCATAACGCGGCTGGACGCGAAAACACTCGAAGCGCGCAAGGGACGGGCGGGGCGTTCGTCCGCCGCGTACATGAGCCTCCTGATGGACATCGCATTCGACGCGCACTGCAAGCAGAACAAGGACCTGACGAGCGAGGTGATTCGATCCGCCATCACCGAGCAGACGGCGGCGCTGTGGGAAGATGTCAAGGAGAGCGTTGCACGCGGCCAGTTCGCCGTCCTCACCTCCTTTGTCGAGAACGACGAGCTTGTCTATCGCTTCAGCCACCTGACCTTCCAGGAGCACCTGTGCTCGATGATGATCGCGGGGATGCTCTCGGAAGAAATGGAGCGCGTCAAGTCCATTATGGCCAGCGCCGGGGTGCGAAAGATGCTCCAGGGCACATGGTGGCTCACTGTGACTCAGTTTTGTCTCGAGGGTCTCGTTATTGAGGGCGAGCGCGGCATGCAGCTCGCGCGCCGTTTTGCCGACGCGATGCTTGAGGACGTGATTGATCCCCAGGTCCGTGATTCCCACCGATTGCCGCAGATAGCCACCGCACCGATGGCCTCTGATGGCCTCCGATGGCCTCTGATGGCCTCTGATTGCTAACGGATCCCCACTGATCCCCACTGATCGCCACTTCGCAGGGCGTGTTGCGAATCTCGAGCGCCGAGCTGCACTCGTTCGACGCGATGGTCGCGTTCGCCGCCCTGTTCAAGCACTCGAATGGTGCGACAGCTCTCGAGATCGGCGACGGCAAGTCGTACGTGAGCGCGGAGTGGTTACAACAGCTTTGCGCGGGCATCGCCGGCCACCCGACGCTGCAGCGCCTCTCACTACGTCGCATGGTGCTCACTTCGGCTACGCCCGCGGCGGCACACGCGGGGCTGCACGGCCTCTCCGCCGTGCTCCGCGACTCACCGTCGCTCGTCTCTGTGCAGCTCGCGAGCTGCGGGCTCGAGTCGCGCCACCTGCTGCCGCTGGTGGCCGAGATCCAGAGCTCGCCCATCCGCTTGAAAGAGCTCGATCTGTCGGGTAATAAGATTGCGGATGAGGGGCTGGTAGAGCTCGCCAAGATCTTCTCGGTGAGCTCTCGGCACAATCATGGGCCCTTGATTGTGGCCCTTGATTGTCATGGATGGGCTCTGATGGGCTCTGGACCATCGGTGGCCGTCAATGATCGTGTGATGCCCCCCTTGATTGCCCTTGATTGTCCTTGATTGCAGCGTATCACTCCCTCCCTTTAGAAATGTCTGATTCCTTTCCTCGTCAGGTGCCCGGCATGGCGCTCGAGCGGCTCGACATCTCGGGCAACGCGCTCGAAGAGAGCGGCATCTCAGAGCTCGCGCGTGCGCTGGTCGCCTCGGACTCGATCCAATTCGTACAGCTCGCCTCCCACCCGCTCCCGATCCAGCAGCTCATGGCGGGAGGTGACATCGAGATCGACGGCCAGAAGCTCACTGACTTCGACCTGCAGCTGATCCTCGAGGTCGTCGGTTCGAGTGCCCAGAGGCCTGATGTGCTCGATGACGACACTGGGAGCGAGGTGGTCGTGGACGGCGGCGCACTCGGCGGCAGGGTCGACGTGCCGAAGAGAAGCTGCGCTGGCGGCGCTGGCGGCGCTGGCGGTGCTGGCGGCGCTGGCTGTAAAGCTTCGAGTGGCTACGTCTCGTACACGCCCAGCCCCGTAGCCAGCCCCGCCGTCTCTCCCCTCAAGCAGATGCCCGTCATGATCCCGAGCATGTCCATCGGGTACAATGCCATCACCGAGAAAGGTGCCAGCCTCCTTGCGAGATCCATCTCCTCGGGGCGAGTGTGTATCCAACGGCTCAATCTGCGCGGCAATAAGATTGGACGCGACGGCGCTGTCGCGCTCCTCGAAGGGCTCATGGTGGCGCACAGCCCGACCTCGCTACTGGACCTGAGCGACAACCAGGTGCGCTGAGTGCCGCTGAGGCCCACTGAGGGCCACTGAGGGCCGCTGAGGGCCGCTGAGTGCTACTGATGGTTGTTGATGGCTGTTGATGGTCGCTGTTTGCCGCAGATCTGTGGGCTGACCGCCGAAGGCGATGGCAAGTACTCGATGGTTGCTGTGGCGGCCGTGTGCAAGTGGCTCACGACCGCAGGCAACCCACTGCGCTCCCTCAAGCTCGGCCAAAACCAACTGTGCGCCCCCAAGCCCAAACAAGTGCAGGGGCTGAGTGCGCCTGAGTGCCCCCGATCGCCACCACTGATGCTCTCTGGGCTGCCTCTCAGATGCGGCGTGAATTGGAAGGGGCGGGGTGAGTACACCTCGGTCGCGGTCGAGGCGCTGTGCGAGGCGCTCACGAAACCCGCATGCATGCTCAAGGACCTGCGCATCTTTGGCAACTGCTGGGGCAACAAAGACGCTCACAAGCTCGCCATGGCGATTGCGAGCCGTAATCAGTGGCCATCAGCGGCGCCGCTTGAGATGCTCGACATGCGCTGGAATGAAATGGGGAGTGACGCAATTGAGGCGCTGCTTGCGGCGGCCACCGATGCATGCACGGTCGAGCACATGCCGCAACGGCTGCGGTGCGGTGCGACGCTCAACGCGCACACGAATTGGGTTGAGACGCTGCAACACGATGAGAAGTACATGTACTCGGGCTCGCAGGACCAGACGATCCGCAAGTGGCGCCGCTCCGACCTTCGCTGTGAGGCGGTGCTCAAGGGGCACGAGAAGGGCGTACTCTCGCTCAAGCTGCTCGGGGACATGCTCTACGCTGGCGACCGCAAGGGCGAGATCAAGCTGTGGAAGGTGCCGTTGATTGCCGTTGATGGTCGTTGATTGCAGCACGGGCGAGATCAAGCTGTGGACGGTTGGGGCTGCCCATGGCCGTAAATGGCCATGGCAAGGCACGGCTGACCGATGATTGCATCCCTGATCAGGTGGGTCCGGGCGAGGACCAGCATCAGTGCAAGGGGACTCTGGTCGGACATAAAGGGGCCATCTGGATGCTCCAGTACGACGAGGAGATCGGGCGGCTCTACTCGTGCTGCGACGACAAGAAGGTGATCTGCTGGGACGTGGCCCAGCTGCGCCAGGTGAAGGTCTTCGACGGGCATAAGGACAAGGTGTACCGCGAGGTGCGCTGCTCGTGGCTCAAGAGCTGTGGAGCCCTTGGTGGCCTCACTGATGAGCTCTGATTGCACGTGGTGGCCTCTTCTGAGTGCATGTGACTGCCCCTCTATTCTACCCCCTCCCCCGCCCGCCTCATCAGGTGCTCTTCCTCAACGATCGGCTAACCCCCGAAGGCGGCATGCTCTTCGCGGGCGACTCGACCGGCGCCGTCTACCAGTGGGACATTGGGCGGCGGGAACTCGTCTCCAGTTGGAAGGGGCATGAAGGCTCTGTGTGGGGGCTGCACATGGCAACCTTCGCGCTCATCTCGGGCGGGCTGGATGGGATGGTCAAGCTGTGGGATCCGCGCACGCGAGAGCTCGTCCGGCAGCTCTACAAGCACACCTCCTCCGTCTGCTCCTTCTCCGTGCAGGCAAACGTCTTCTACTCGTGCGCCGTGGACAACATCATCAAGGTGTGGGATTGGAAGGACGGCACGTGCCTGGGCACGATGCACGGCCACCGCGAGACGGTAGCCAACCTGTGCCTCACGCCCGAAGGAACGCTCTTCTCGAGCGGCATCGACAAGATGGTCAAGGTGTGGAAGCCGCCAGGCAGCTGGGGCGAGGAGTGGCACGGGTTGCGTGAGTTGGACCTGACGACCGCGGGCATGGTCGCGGAGGACGTCGACCGGCTTGAGAAGCAGTTGCGAGGCGAGGCGGCCAAGTGGGTCTCGCTCTCCGTCTCGAACAACCATCTCTACGATGAAGGCATTGGCAAGCTCGTCAAGGTGAGTGCCACCGATGGCCACCCGATGCTCTCTGATTGCTCTCTGGTTGCTCTCTGATTGCTCTCTGGTTGCTCTCTGATTGCTCTCTGATTGCTCTCTGGTTGCTCTCTGGTTGCTCTCTGATTGCTCTCTGATTGCCTCCTTGTTTGCCTCTGGTGGCCACTCTTTGCCAATGATGGTTGGATGGGCGTCGATGACCGCTGATTGCCTCCCTCATCAGGTGCTGCGGAGTACGACGGCGCCCCTTGAGTTGTTGGACCTGTCGAACACCCACATGACCTCAGCTGGTGCCAAGCTCGTGGCGCAGCTGCTCGCCGTCGAGGACGGCGACACGCCGCTGCCGCTACGCAAGCTCGTGCTCCACTCCAACGACATCGACGCCGAAGGGTACGCAGCCATTGGTGCGGCGGTGCGGCATGAGCGGTGCGGCCTCAAGGAGATTGTGGTGAGCACACACGTCAAGGAATCCAAATCGGGCAGCCGCAAGACGGTCGCAACCACCGAGCACAACTCCATTAAGGTTGATGAGGTGCGCTCTTGATTGCTCGAGATGCGCCACGAGCCGTGCATGCGAGTGCTCACCACGGCGCCCCGCGCCTCCCCACAGGTGCGCTCGATGCTCGAGATGCGCCACGAGTTCTTCGGAGATGCCGAGCTCATGGTCCTTTCCGAGCTCCTCTTGCTCAACACAACGCTCACCCTCATCCATCTCAAGAAGAATGCTATCGGTGACGATGGCGCGAACGCCCTCGGCCGCGCTATCAGCGCCGGCAGGCTGCCCATCCGCGCACTGCGCATGCAAAGCAATCACGTGAGTGCGGAGGGCGCCCAGTCGATAGTCGAGGGCCTGATGCTCGGCAGCTCTCCCATCGAAGAGATCTCGTTCATCGACAACCCCATCTGCCTGAGCAGCGCGGTCGTGCGCAAGCAGAAGCTCGAGCAGGAGCTCGATGCGGACCTCAAGAAGCAAGCGAACGCGTCGCGATCGACACCCGCATCCGAGTGGGCCAAGGTGCAGCTGCAGACGCGCCAGGCACTCGCGGAACGGACGGCGCAGAACGTGCCCGCCACGGCGCTCCGACTGGAGGACTTTGCGGCGGTGCTGCGACTCCCTAGGGAGTTACGTCAAGATCGTTGGCAGGTTCGTTGATTGCCACTGAGGACCTGCATTGCGTGCCAGTGCTCACCACAGCGCGCGCCCTCGGCCGTTGGCAGGAACTTGGGGGGTTGTATGGCTGGACGCACCATGCCTCGACGCCGGGGCGCGGTGGTGAGCACTTGCATGCTTCGACGCCGGGGCGCTCGGCGCGCGCCGGCGCCGGCGCGAGCTCAGCGCGAGATCAACACGACCTGCCTGAGCGCATGCTGCTGCCCCTGCCACGTCATCTCTCGAGTCTCACCGACGAGCAGCTACACCAGCTGTGGGAGATGGTGACGGCGCCACAGCCCCAGAAGGAGATTGTCTATCGCTCCGGCGCGCTCGGCGCGATTGCACAGCTCATCATGATGCCGGGCAATCGGCTGCACACACTGGACCTATCAGGGGTTGCGCTCTGTGGGCTGGATCCGGCGGGCAAACCCAAGCTCACCGGCGAGTATCGTTCGGATAGCATCGAGCTGCTGTGCGATGCCATCGAGAGCGAGAATTGCGTGCTCAAGGTGAGGGCCACTGATGGGCACTGATGGGCACTGATGACCTCAGATGACTTGTGATTGCATTCCCCACAGGTTCTCCGGCTCAAGCATAGCAAGATGCGGGAGGCAGAGGCACGCAAGATTGCCGCGGCGGTGCATCGGTCCCTGCGTCACGAAAGGCCCATGCTCGAGGCCCTCGTCGTGGAAGAGTTCGTGATCCCGGTGCCGACGCTGCTCGGATACGTGGTCGAGCCAGATCGCATGGTCGGGTTCGGCAAGACGAATGCGCCTGTGGGGAAGAGCCGGCTCGACTGCGACAAGCACGTGCTCCTTCCGACCGAGCTGCGCGTGCTCGTCGACCTCCTAGCCGCCAACGAGGTGCTCGAGGAGATCTGCTTCACGGGCGCGCGCGTTCGTGATGAGCTTGTGTGGATGTCACAGACGATCCGGGAAGGGCGCATGCCACTCGTCAAGCTGCTGCTCGCCGACAACGGCATCTCGGCCATCCAAGGGCAAACTCTCGTGCATGCGCTCCAAAAGGGGGCGAGGCAGCTCCAGGTGATTGTCACTGATTGCCACCGATGGCCACCGATGGCCACCGATGGCCATCGATGGCCACTGATGGCCACCGATGGCCACCGATGGCCACCGATGGCCATTGATGGCCACTGATGGATGACCACTGATGGCCACTGATGGCTACTGATGGCGCTCAAAGTGGGGTGAGGCAGCGTCGGGTTCTCGACTCGAGCCTCTGCGCGCAACGGATTGCCATTGATTGCGACTCGATGGCACACTCGATTGCCGATGATTGCACCCCTCATCAGGTGCTCGACTTGAGCCAGAATCCAATCTGCGGTGTCGAGGAGGCGCTCGACGGTGGGCGCGATGAGTACGACACGCGGTGCATCGAAGCGCTCGCAGCCTGGTTGACCGGGCCGTGCCAGCTGCAGGAGCTGTACCTAGTGGACGTGGCGCTTTGCGGGCGCGCCAAGGACGGGAATGGCATGTACCAGCCTGGCTGCTTGCACGTGCTCGCCGAGAAGCTGGGTTCGGAGCGGTGCTGGCTGCGAGATCTCGATCTGACGGGCTCGGCCATCCGCGAGGAGGAGACCTTCGCTCTTGGGCGCGGACTCGTTCATAACAACGGCTCGCTCCGCGAGCTCAAGGTGAGGGCCGTTGATGTCGCTTGATTGAGCTTGATTGTCGCTGAGTACCGCTGAAGCTCAGCAAACTCAAGTGGGCGAGATGGGCCTCGCGCCCCAGCTGATTGCGCTTGATTGCGATGGGAAGGCGCACAACTCATGTTCCGGTGACTGCATGCGGAACGCCGTTGATGGCGATGGGAAGGCGCGCACACTCATGGTCTGCATCTCCTCAGGTGATTGCATGCCTCTCCTCACGTAATTGCATGCCTCTGCTCACGTGATTGCATGCCTCCCCTCAGGTGGACAAGATGGACCTCGAGCCTCAGAGCTTGCTGCGTGGTGAGGTACTCGATGTCGATGGTGAGACCTTCTCGGAGCATGATGCCGAGCTGATGGTGCAGCTGCTGCTGCACAACACGACGCTGACGCGCATGGACCTGAGCGGCACACGGCCTCTCCCTCGCGAGATCAAGATACTCTCCGATGCGTTCGCGCGCTGCCGCTTCCCGTTGCGTGAGCTCCTTGTCAACGGACGCGGCCTTGGGCTCGAGAACTGTGCCTCGCTGCTCGAGCCGTTGAGGAATGTGCCTCTGGAGACGCTTGAGCTGCGCAAGAATGAGATCTGTGGCGTGCGGGCGAGTGGCCGAGAGCCCTTCTCAACGTACGTGCTCAAGATCGTGTGCGAGCTTATCACGCGGCCGGGTGGCGGGTTGCGCCGCCTCAACCTGCAAGAGAACAATCTCCTGGGCAACGAGATCTACTCGAGTGAGTGGGTGACTCTGTTGGTCGACGCGCTTAAGAACCCCAACTGCCGGCTCGAGGAGCTGCATCTCGGCCTCGTCAACCAGCAGCACGGCATGCATGAGCGTGATGCGAGTGTGCTCGGTGAGCCCGTGTGGGCGTGCTGCTCTGAGTGCCTCTGATGAGCACCGATCGCCACGGATGACCACTGATGACCCCTGGATGGCCTCTCTCATCAGGCGAGGCCGTGCGGGCGTGCACCACTCTCAAGGCTCTCTCGATCACGGGTGCGTTGCTACCGATGGCCGAGCTCCTCGACTCGTCTGTGCGGCTCGACCTCTCCGGCCGAGGGCTCGGGCGCGTCGAGATGGGCATCGCCGCGCAGCTGCTGCACAACAACTCGTCACTCCAGGTGCTCAAGCTGAGCGACAACCCAATTGGCCAATTTGGGATGGAGACGCTCGCCGACGCGGTCGCGCACGCCCGCCCACCACTCACCGAGGCGCACCTGGGCAATCTGGGCATTCGCTCCGGCCAGCAGGTGCAGCGCTTCCTGCGCGCGCTGCGACATTACCGTGCGCCGTTGCGCGTGCTCGACCTGCACGGCAACTGCCTGCTGCCTCCCCTGGGCGATGAGATCGCCGACCCCCAGCTGTGGCTCCAATCCACGCCGGAGACAGACGACTTCAACGAGTGGTGCGACACGACGCTCGCCGCTCTCGCCGAGGTGTGCAACCTGCTCGAGACGCCCGGCAACCAGCTCACACGCCTCGTGCTTTCTCACACGATGGAGAGTCCGCATCCCGACACGTCGCCAGCTCGGCGCTCGGCCGGGACCGTCCTGGAGGCGCTGCGCAACCTGGCCGTACGCCGATTGTGCGCCGCGCTCGGGAGCGAGCACTGCGCGCTCACCGAGCTCTCCCTCGTCGAGTTTGGCTTCACACCCGAGAACGTCGAACTGCTCGCCCCTCCGCTGCGCCGGCCGAGCTGTACCATCCAATCCCTGAGGCTCAGCGAGTGGGCCATGCACCCGCGCCGGCTGCTCGACGAGGCGGGCGCCCTCACCTTCGGCAAGGCCGACGGGCGAGCGACGGACGCGGTGCTCGCGTGCGCGCTGCTCACGGGCGAGCCGGGACTGCAGGTGCGCTCGATGAGCCTTGAGTACATTGGCAATCGGCTCGAGCTTCCAAGCAGTGTGTCGGCTGTTCGAGGGTCGTCATCTCCCCAATCTGCGAGTGCTCTCCCTGCGCCACGCGGCATGGCTCTCGAAGAAGCAGATTGCCGCCATCTTTCGGGCGATCTCGGAGGGCGCGTGCCAGCTGCACGAGCTCATCCTCTCACAGACCCACCTGTGCGTCACCGCCTTCGGCCATTACAGCGTCGACGCGGTGCGCGTGCTCTGTGCCATGCTCTGCACGCCGGGCAACTGCCTGCGCAAGCTCGATCTACGCGGCACGTGCCTGTGCGGCACCACCCTCGACGCCGCCACCGGCTACACGCTCGAAGGCATCGGCGTCCTCTGCACGGCCCTCGCCCACCCCCACTGCGCGCTCGAGCACCTCGAGCTGAGTGAGAATGCCATCCGAGCCGATCGCGAGGAGCAAGCGCCCTCAACACTGCCGCTCCCGCTCTACAAGATTGGGAAGACGGACGTGGAGCGACTGGCCGCTCTGCACCCGGACGTGCGGCTCGCGATGCTGAGATCGCTCGACTACCCCGCTCTCTTCCGCGAGGCGGCGCAACGCAAGGGGCTCGTGCTCCCGTCGCTCGAGTCCCTCGCGAGCATGGAGGCCAAGTCGCTGATCGAGCTGTGGAACAGTGCCCTCCGAGCCGAGGCAGAGCTCGAGGCGCCGTCCCGAGCGCTCGACTCGGCGTCGGCACGCGCAGAGGCGCCCATCGCCACCGAGGGCGGGCACCCTCTCTCTCTGAGCAGCGCCCTCGCGGACGAGGTCGCGCAACGTGTGGTCGTGCACGCGCAGCGGGGTGGGCTGCCGGGCGGCGAGATTGGTCCCGACGACATCGAGTTCCTGCGACAGGCGCTCTCGTCCACACACCTTCCCGCCGAGCTACAGCACTCCGAGCTCAACCACCGGCACGAGCGGTACGAGAGGGGGTACCCGTACCTGGCGGCCAGCGAGCGCCACACGAGCCTGATGGCCAAACACCTCACGCCGGAGCTCTACGACGAGCTCAAAGATCAGCGCACGGCGACCGGCATCACGATTGATGACGTCATCAGGCCGGGTGTGCGGCTGCCCGACCACCCCATCGGAGCGCTTGCAGCCGAGTCCGAGTGCTACGAGACCTTCCCGGCGCTCTTCGACGTGCTCGTACACGATTGGCATGGCTGGCACCGCTCCCAATCGCCATCCCACAAGTCCGACATCGACGCGACCAAACTTGAGATCCCCAGCGGCTGGCACCAAGCGGCCTCCACCTGCCTGCGCGGCATCCGCATCGACGTCCGTCGCAACTTCGTCGGCTGGATGTTCACCCCTTCCCTCAACGTGACCGGCCGCGCGGGGGTCGAGCGCGCCAGCCAGGCCTTCTTCGAGCAGCTGAGCGAAGAGCATGTGGGCAAGTACCACCCGCTCGTCTCGATCGACGAGCCGACGCGCACACGGCTGCGCGCCGAGGAGATCTATTTTGAGACTCCTGATCTGAGGATCCTCCAGGCGGGCGCCGGCGCGGCGCCCTGCTCGAGCAGCCTCGCCGAATGGGACGTGCACCGCGGCGTGTACCGGAGCACCTCGGGCCAGTTTGCGGTCATGGTGAACGAGGAGGACCACCTTCGCATGATTGTGCGCCGGGAGGATGGCGACTTGCTCGAAGGGTTCCACTCGCTCTGCAGCGCGCTCGGCGCCCTCGATCGCTCGCACGCCGCCACGGCCGGTATCGCCGTGAGCCCGCGCCGCGGCGCGCTCACCGTCTCGCCTGCCAACTTAGGCACAGGCATGCGTGTAACACTCACGCTCCACCTGCCACATTTGGGTCGCGACCCCACCGCCCTCGAGGCCATCTCCTCGCAGCTGCTTCGTCAGGCGGCGGGCACCGACGCGCTCGTGAAGCGCTCAACTCGACGCGACGACCGTGGAGACACGGTTGGCTCTTGGGAGGTGAGCACCAAGGCTTCCGTCGGGGCGTCCGAGGTGCAGCTGGTGCAGGGCTGCATCTATCTGACCACACGGCTAGCTGAGCTCGACGCGCGGCTCGCGAGCGGCCTGTCGCTCTTGCAAGCAATGACACCGCCGCCGCCTGCGCCTGCCGCCCCCATCCAGCTCGCTGCCGCGGTGCATCGGAGCCCTGCTCTGCAGACGCTCTGCCTCTCCGGCCGCCCCCTACGCGTGCGCGACTGGGTCGGCGGCAGCGATCACTTGGTCGTAGCTGGCCTTCTGCCAAGCCAGGACGCACTGCTGCTTGCCCACCTCCTCCGCCAGCACACCCGACTACGTTCCCTCGACGTGTCTCATTGCCGGTTGACAAGTGCCATCTCACTTGAGCTCGTGCATGCCCTCGGCGCGAGCCTTCTCGCCACCTGCCCGCCCCTCCTCACCGACCTTCGACTCGCCGGCAACCGGCTGCGCACCGCGGGGGCTCTCGCGCTCATCGACGTCCTTGTGGCCAGCCGCTGCCCCCTCGCGCTGCTCGACCTCTCGAGCACGGAGCTGTGCGGAGGCACGATGGCGCTTCCGAGGCTCTTCGGCGACCTTCGCGCCTCAACGGCTAAAGTGGGCGATGAGGGGCATTCGGCCACGTACGCACGCGGCCAAAGTTGGAACGGCCTGGATTGCATCCGGAGTGCCTGGATTGCATGCTGCTGAGTGCCTGGATCGCATGCTGCTGAGTGCCTCCCCATGCATGCAGGCTCACATCCGATGGGATGTGCTCCGTCGGGCCTCTGATGGAGCGTGGGTCGGGCTCCTACCACGCCGAGCTCCTCGTCAAGCAAGCGACCGACGCCGACGGGGCGTACGTGGGGATAGTCACGCCACTCGCCAAGCTCTCCTCGTACCCGGGCGCAGATGCGCATAGCATTGGGTGGCGTGCCAAGGGCGGCTTGCGCCATAAGCATGGCTCGACCGTCGAGGCCGAGTCGCTGGCGTGGGGGCAGGGCGATCGAGTCGGGCTGCGCCTCGACACCGACCAATGCACCCTCACACTCTATCGCAACGGCGAGGCGCTCACGACGCAGCACATGCTGCCGGTGTGTTTCGGGGAGGGAGGCGCCCCCTCGGCGTGCCTCTGACGCCCCCTCGGCGTGCCTCTGACGCCCCCTCGGCGTGCCTCTGACGAAACCTCGGAATGCCTCTGACGAAACCTCGGAATGCCTCTGACGAAACCTCGGAATGCCTCTGACGACACCTCTGGTTGCCTCCCTCATCAGGTGAGCTTCGGGGAGGCGGGCGCGCGCTTCTGCATCGGCCGGTACTACGGCACGGTCGAAATGTTGTGCGTGTCCATGTCGCGCATTGGTGGCTCACAATCCATCGACTTCACGGCGCTGGCCGCGCTGTGCACAAACCGACTCCCGCCCAGCAGCCTGCGCGTACTCCGCCTGAGCGGCAACCAGCTCGCGGGCATCGACGCGGTCGGAGGGGGCGAGCGCAAGGAGGCGGGCGTGAACGAGATCCTCGAGATGCTCCAGTCGGGAGATTGCGAGCTCGATGAGCTCGACCTGTCGATGAACATGCTCTCGACGGACGATGCCCAGGCGCTGCTACAGGCCTCGATGGAACCGTCGGCCGGTCGCCGGTGCTCCGTTCGCCAGCTGCGCATCAACCAATGGGCCGTCCCGGTGGAGCTGCTCGTCCAGGAGGAGCTCCACGTGCTCGACTTGAGCCGTCAGAAGATCGGCCCGCCCGATGCGGAATTACTCGCGGCCACGCTGCTCACGCGCCGCCGGCTGCAGCCGACGTGCCTCAACCTGAGCGGCAACGCGCTTGGGACGGAGGGCGCCTTGGCCATCGTACGGGCTATCGTCAAGCGCGCGAGTGGCAACTGGCGAGTGCCGCTACGCGAGCTGCATCTAGCCAATGTCAAGCTGCGTGCGGAAGGCGCGGCGTTGCTACTGAGGGAGCTGCAGCACTTGCCATCGCTCGTGCTGCTCGACTTGAGCTCCAATCCGCTCCTGAGCAAGGTCAGCCCTTCGCGCGGATCGCCTCTGATTGCCACTGCCGCACTCACCTCTCGTTGCCTCCCTCATCAGGCCGACTCGCGCGAGAGCCCGAGCGGGGCAGACAACCCAGCGGAGCCCTCCGAGGGCGCGAGCCGCCTCGTCTACATGGAGGCTCTGGAGGCTCTCCGTGAGCTGCTGAGCATCAGCGGCCTCGCCCTGCGCGTCTTGCGCCTCTCCAACTGCCAGCTGTGCACCGCCGATGCCCTCGAGAAGTTGAGCCCCCACAACGGCAACCGCGTAGACGTGCGCAGCATCGAGGCCGTCGCGAGTGCGCTGCGGGAGTGCAAGTGCCCGCTGACCGAAGTGCGGCTGGGTGCCAACCGGATCCGTGATGTCGAGTCCGCGACGCTCCTCTCCGCCGTGGGCGAGAACAGCTGCCTCTCCCGCGTGCAGCTCGGGCTCGAGTGCAACGCGCTGACGGCCGAGGGGCTGGCCGGGCTGCGTGCCCAGCTGCGCGGATACTCAGTCGCAAGCAGCTGGACGGCCGCGGGCGCCGCCGCGGGCGCCTCTTCGACGGCCGGGCAGCCTCACGGCGTCGTCATCGACGGGCGCTTCCAACAGCCGCGTTGCCTCTTGATCAGCGATCTGTCCAAGGGGTGGGGCGAGCACGGGCGCGTCGCCGCGATCCTTCCGCTTCAGGGCAGAGGCGGCTCTGGCGGCGCGCTGGCGGGCGACGTCGCTCTCTTCTTGGCCGCCACGGGCGGCGACCTGTTCCGAATGGGCATCTCCCTCGAGGAGGAGATGCACCGGTACGAGGGCCACGATGACGACGTCACGTGCGTCGCCATGAGAGGCGAGATGACGATCTCGGGCGGAGCGGACCGCGCGGTGCGGCTCTGGCGCTCGCGCACGGCGTCCGGCGTCGAGAATAGTCTTGGGCAGCCTCATGCCTCGGGCCCCTCTAATGACGAACCCTCCGAAGACGAGGATGCCGACGGAGCCGAAGGTTCGTCATTCAAAGGCTCGTCATTCAAAGGCTCGGCCACGGAGCGAGCCGAAGGCGGGCGGCTGGCGGGCTTGCTCGGCGCGGATGGGCTGATCTCGTTGCGATCTCGATCCGAGCCCACTTGCGTCGCGACCCTTGAGGGGGTTCACGTCGGCAGCATCACGTGCGTGCTTGCGACTGACTCTCTGATCTTCTCCGCCTCGACCGATGGCACCGTCGCCGTGTGGGATCTGGCGGCGGCGGTGGCCGGTGATGAGCCCGCTCTCCTCGCCCACATGGTCGACCACACCGACAAGGTCACAGCCCTCGCGCTCGCCTTTGGCGCCCTCTTCACCGGCAGCGCCGATAAGCTCGTCAAGCGGTGGGCGCTTCCTGCGAGCGCTGGCGGCCGTCCGATGGGCAGTAGTAGCCTGATTAGGAAGGCCGACGATTGGAGCTGCACGCTCGGCTGGCGCGCGCACGACGCGCCAGTCGCGTGCCTGGCCGCCACCGAGACGCTCGGCCTTCTCTGCTCCGGCTCAGAGGACGGCCGGCTACGCCTGTGGCAGCTCGTGCAGCCTCGAGACGCCACGAGCGCCGTGTCGGGCGGAGCCTTGGAGGGCCGTGTCCATGCCACGGCCGAGACCGAAGCGGTCCTGATCGCGACGCTCTGCGGCACGGTGCCCCCCAAGCCGCTGCGCACGCTCTGCATCGAGCCGACACGCGGAGAGGTGCTCTGCGCCGGCGCGAGCGACGGCGCCTTGTGCGTGTGGCACCTCCGGTCGCACATGCTCCTGCACACGCTGCGCGCCCACGTTGGAAATGCGGTGCGCGCGATCTGCTTTGGTGCCAGCGGCTCCCTCTATGTGGCTGGCAGCGACTCGCGCGTAGTCGTCTGGAGCTTCAGTATGGACGAAGAGGAGGTCACCAGAGTGACCGCAGGCCCGAACCTCATGGACGACATGGCACGCGCCGATTGGCCAGTAGAGATAGTACAAGAGGGATGTAGATAACAGGAGTCGAGTTCTAGTAGTCCATGACTGAACGCGTCCCCAAGAAGCAAAATTTTCGGCGCCACAACACATCTCTCATTGGATTCATGGCGCTCTTTTCTACTCTGCCGACGCTCGTCGCGAAGCACGGCACCTGGTCGAACACGCAGCTTGGCTTGGTTTAAGCGTCTCACGCGTCAGCGCCCGCCGGCTTAACAATGTTTACCCAAGGGTGAAGGGGGTGGTGTGGGGCCCGCTAGGCCGGGCCTCACCTCTCGTCTCAGCTCTCGTCACATTCTCACACGCTCTCATCTCCCCCTCGCCTGACGCGGACCTAAACGCGGACCTCCTTGCCTCGGAACGCGCCTGCTCCGTCTCGTAGCCGCGTAGCAGCACCCCTCTCGGAGCGCCCCACTCACCGCCCTGCTTGTCGCACCCACATCGCGCGGAGGGTCGGACCCAGTCACAGCAGTCACACGCGCTCTCCCAGAACCTACTCGCATGCCGACATGTGGCAAGCACACCATCCTGCTCACTCACACACACGACAGACTCGCACTCCCCCCCCCCCCCGTAGCACGCTCATCTTCCCGGACCTCGCATGCATGTGACAAGCACACATGCTCCGATCCCCGTTCGATCCGTCCAACTCCTGCACTCGCACTCGGGACTCTACGCCCGGGCAGCGGCACGGTCATTTGCAAATCCCCAAAGGTTGCCCCTTCTCTGTAAGCGCCCCGTCTCAGAGCAGCACCCCCCTCTCGAAGCGCCACTCACCCCCCTCTCGGTACCCTCTCGGAGCGCCCCCCTCTCGGAACGCGCCTGCCCTCTCGGAGCAGCACACCCTTTCGGAGCGCCACTCAAATCGAGAAAACTTCTTGATTTTGACTCACGAGCACGTTGGGTGGTCTCTTTCCGTTGAGGGCGTGCTCCTTGATGGTTGGGCAGGAAATGCTCCTTCCCAGGACGTGATCTCTGCTGCCGTGCCCGTGGTGCCTCCGAGATTCACTCCGAGATTCATCGGCTGGCCCGGTAAACACTGCTGAAGCAGCAGCAGCGGCGGTGGCGGCGGTGGATGCATCTCCGGCGACTGCTGCCCGTCGAAGCACTACGTGCGAGCCGGCGGGGGGGGAGACTCTCGTCGTCTCCGAGATCTGGTCTGGTGAGTCCGAGATTGGCATCGCGGAGATTGGTGATTCTCCAGGAGGTTTCACTGGACCAGGAGGTCTACCAGGAGGTCTGGTCTGGTCGGACGTCGTGCACGAGGTATCTGCTCTGGCCTCCTTCCGAGATTCTCCTCCCACCTGCCGTGCGGTGATCACCTTGACGGAACTCATCCACGAAATGTCCTCCCCGGCGCCCGTGCTCGTCTGCCGTCTCCGTGGGACGCTCTCCTCCGCCTTCTTCTCGTGCATCTCGAGCTTCAGCAACAGTCGCTCGACGCGCGCGAGGGTCTCGACACTGCCGCGTGGGCTCGGGTTGCTACCCTGCAGGGACTGCGAGGTACTAGTCTTGAAGGACCCACCCTTGAAGGACCCTCCGTTGAAGGAGTCTGTCATAAGGTCGTTCACTTTTTCGTTCAGACCAAGCACGCGTGCCTCGAGGCGGTCGATCTGATCCTTCTGCTCCTCGATCACAGACATCAAAGTGCCCTTCAGTTGCGTGTCCGCGAAGGATTTGTCATGAGTGAGAGCGAATCTCCTGAGTATTGGAACTCGCGAGTTCTTCATGCAATTTACGATCGCCCGGTGGGCCTCGTAGAGGATGCCGTACTCTGGTGGCAGCCTCTCGCCTTTCTTTTCAGCCTCTTTGCGCGCGTTGAGCTGGTCGTCACGCAAGTTGGCCTGCGCCTCGCCGAGCATCGCGAGGAACATGGAGAGCAAGATAAAGATCGCACAGAAGAGGTAGGACAGGTAGAGGACTGTGTTTTTGTCTGCCAGGGCACAAGGTTCGACCCAACACCAACACTCTGATCAAGCATCAACAGCAGCGGTAATGGGCCATCAGTTTGTAATCAGTTTGTGGTGGGGGGAGGGAGCTGCCTGGTCGTGGGGTAGGGCCGGGCGGGCGCAAAAGTGGTCCGCTGAGGGCGAGAGCTGGCGACGCACAATTGGGGGAGTTGGAGATGACCTCGGTCATGTCGAAGTCGCCGAAGAGGGCGCGCCCGAGAGTGATGAAGGCAGTGTACTGCGTGGAGAACTCTTTCATGCCCGTGCCGAGCTGGATGAAGAGCATGTTGGAGAATGCGAAGAGCGACACAGCAAAGACGATTACAAAGAAGATCATATCTGGAAGTGCCTTCTTGAGTACCGTGGGCGTCAAGCCCATTCTGGGCACGAGGATCGCCGAGATTTTCATGATCTTGAGCAGCTGCAGGCAGACGCACAGCGCGAGGACAAACTTGAGCTCACGTACCAGGTCCACCAGCACATGGTCGTCGAGGAAGCCAATCGTGTTGCAGATCTCTCCGCAGTCCGGGTTGCGCGCGTGCGCGAGGTATTGCCTTGCGATCGCGAAGACATCGAAGAAAATTACGTACACCGCCCAGTCCATGCAGTTCCACATATCAAACAAGTAGCTGCGAAGAGACGCGGGCGGGCCTCACAGGCATCGGCAAGGCAGGTCGTTGAAGCATGGGTGTAGGGTGGCAGAAGGGGCTGGGGCACGAAGGTGCTGGGGGCGGCAGCAACTAGGAGTTATCATAACCCCTCTTCATGCATGGCGGCCGCGGCGCACCGGCCGATGTCGCTCATCTCAATTAACTCGATCGCAGAGAAGTAGATGGTGAATGCAAGGCCGATGTACATCAGGTACTCAGTCTCATCCAGAGCTGAATCACTCGAGACACGCGTCATGGTGTCAAAGGACGGCAGCACCCCGCCTGTCGAGGTGAACTCAAACATCAGCCGAGCGGTGGAGCGTACGCCCACATGATTCGAAGCGAGCAGCAGCCGAATTTCGAGCATCCGTGTCGCCGGATCCACGTACTGCGCGCGCTTCATATCGTTCCAGAACTCGACGATCGCGCCACGCACGATGCCTGTGGTCCGGTTGTTGTTATTGGGATCGTTCGGGTCACACAGCTGGTGCACGTGCGCAGCATCCCACGAGAGCCGTACGCAGAAGTAGCGAGGCACTCTCTCGAGAGCGTCGCCGCGCATGACGCGGTGCTCCTTGAAATCTCGAACACAAGGGCCGGAGATCGCGCTTCCACGTACGCAAAGCTCGCCCCGCTCGTCTGGCAAGTACTCCTCCGAGAAGAAGGGGATGACGAATGAGGCGAAGCCGTCGCCATTGAAATCGCGATGGCTTGAGGGTGCTGCCGAGCTGATGATAGGGGCCGAACCCATCTCCACCGCCGAGCGCCAGAGGAATGGATAGCTCAGGGGTGCATTGCCTTCGTGAGTCCAATTATATCCAAACGGCGCCGTGTCATCCCTGTACCCGACCCGTCCCATCTCCGGAAAGCATCGGCGGAAAATGCAGCTTTTTTCGCTCGTTGGCGCGGCGCGTATCTGCAGAATGCGCAAGCCGTCCGTCCAGTCGAATTGATTCATGCGGTCGACGACCTCCGCCACCGTCGGAGGAGTCCCTCCGCCACCGGTACCTAGGGGACCCTCACCATCAGGCAGAAAGTCGTTGTTGCAAAAGGGGCTCCCGGGTCGGTTCAAGTCGGTCGTCGCCGCCATGTCCGCCGACTGGAAGCGGCCGCCCTCATCCTGCTGCTGTGAGCACTCAGGGCCGAGGTTGCCGAGCAGGCCAGGCCACAGCACCGCATTGCCCCATTGCCAGATGTCCGCGGGGCGGCGGATGTTGACGTAGCGATTGAGATCGCCGTCGAAAACGTTGAGGCTGCTCACACACGCGGCGCCGGCTCAGCAAGAGCGCGGGACGGGTGCAAGAGAGAGGGGGGCATGTAGCGTGCGCGTATAGCGTGCGCGTGCGTCGCGTAAAGCGCTGCATGTAGCGTGCGCGTATAGCGTGCGCGTGCGTCGCGTAAAGCGCTGCATGCACTTGCGGGCGCGGGCGCGTCACACTCACATCAACGTGTCACTCAAGGACTTGTCGAGGTAATATTCTTCCTGTGCACGCAGCGTGTGTATGAGCATCTGCGTGGTGGCCACGAAGCTTGCGTATAGCAGTAGTTGCGCCACCTTCGAGTTGAGAATTATGTAGAGCGTCTGTACAAGCGCGACGACGAAGCTACCATTCGCGGCAATCGGCGGTGGCGGTTCGTTGCGTTGCTTGGCTTGGGTCAGAGGAGGGGTCTTGATCGCGTCGAGGAGCTCTTCCAAAGACAGCCTGCGTGAATGGTCGAAGTCGGCGAGATTAAAGAATGCGTCTGTGTCAGCTTCGGAAATTCTGAGTCCGCTCATCCTCATGGCGTTGCGGAACTCGGCGAGTGATAGTTCTCCATCGCGATCCTCATCCCATAAGTCGAAGAGGATTGTGAGGCGGTCACGTGCAAGGTAGAGCGTTTCGTGCACCGACAGCGATTCCGTTGTCGGCTTTTCTCCCGGCACCTTGTCGGTAACCTTGTCGGCGGAAGCGCGTGCCATAGACAGGGCCTCTTCTTGCCATATTCGACGCTGACGCTCGAGGGCCCTCGAATGTCCGCCTGGAGATAGGCGCCTCATGTCTCTTGCGAAAATATGGAAGAACGCGCGTCAAGGACGCGCCACGAATTCGATTGCTTCAAAATCCAAAAAAAGTCTTAGTCATACTTCGCCAATCATTGGAAACTCCGGAGCATGCATCAGGAGGAATCAGTTACAAAGACTATAGGATCGACTTGAATACGATTGCATGCATCGAGTTCACATATTTTCGCTTTCACCACAGAAACGTTTGAGTCGCTGCATCCGACACACATGATCGGAGAGATGGATCGAGAGAAAGACAAACTACGACGCGCCAGAGCTGCTCGCGCGGCACAGCTGCTCGAAGTTCGAGCAAAGGCGGCCTTGCAAGCACGACATGATGCGATCAATGCGGCAAGCAGTCGTGCATCGGCAGCATTGGCTGCCACTGCAAGTCGTGAGAGCTTGTTGCGAGACCTGTTCCAGCAACGCCTCGCGCACGAAAAGACAATGGAACGTGCACGGACTGAGCGCACCTTTCATCGCGGCTTAGGACCCAAGATGCCGAGCCCAACGCAGCACGAGAACCACCGTAGCGTGAGTAGCGATGCTGACCATATCGAATGCGATCAGCAAGAACGGAAAGGAATTCATCACGCGGCAGAGGCTGCATATCACGCCGCAGCAGCGGAGGCTCGAGGCTCGAACAGGATGCGGCAAGGAGGTCTAGGCTGCACTCTCGATCCTGCATGATGTACTTGCCCTCACTGCTGCCCGAGGCGGCGAAGATTGGAGACGAACAAGTGCTCGCTCTACCCATTGATACACTAGTGCTGCACATGCTGCGCCACCAAGGATGCGCACATCGCTTTCTCGGCGTGCCGCCGAATGCGCCTGTCCAAACGGTACGCAAAAGGTACCTTGCGCTCGCCCGCCGCCTCCATCCAGATAAGACCGACCATCCTTCAGCAGCTCAGGCCTTTGCGGCGCTCGAAGCCGCGTTCCACGGCATGGATTTTCGTATTTGACTTAAAGACTCGAAGCATGCTATTCTAAATCACAAAGAAACCTATGGATACTCAACCAAACTTTTCTTTTATCATGCCGTCGCGCGATGACGCCACGGAGCTGGCCAAGCTGCGCTGCAAGCGCTTCAAAAACACGCCGGAACGCAAGGCATGCCTGCAGGCCTATCTTGCGCGGAAAGCGCACACCGCGGTGGAGCTCGCTACCTTATTGCCACACGAGCAGAACTCCTCGTGCCCCACTCCAAGCGACACAGCCACTCCGCAAGAAAGGCTGCGGCTCGACCAATGCCTTCACGAATCAGAAAAGGGCCAGAACTTTGATCTCCTGTACTCGCACATTCTCAAGTCCCCTGTAGAAGCGTGTGCCGAGCCTCCCTTCGAAGCTCTCTCCTCGGAGATGCTCAGAGAGTGCCTGCTTCACGCGGGCGACGCCAAATGGATGCCCAACGGACTCGTCGATGTTTCAGGCCCTGAGTGCACGCGGCGCTGGATGCACTCGGGCTGCGTTCGCCAGCTCTTTGCGGGGGTTGACGCGCTCTTCATCGGCAACAGCGTGATCCGACGCCAGATGTACACCGTGATCGATCTGCTGGCCGGCCCGGCCGCACGCCGGCTGCAGGGGACTCTCGAGATCGTGCCCACACCGCTCAGCACGCCCGATCTCGGGGTTCTGACCGACCCAGCGCTACGCACGCAAGAGGGCATCCTCAACGTCAAGGTGCGCCAGCAACAGGGCACAGCCTGGCGCCGAGAGGCTCTCCGCCGAACGCGGATGTGGGATCGTGACGGAGAGCAGAATGCGTACCACGCAGCACAGCTCGTCACTGTGGACCTGCACACCGGCGAGCAGCGCTTTCATCTGCCGCATAGGATGTGCCAGCTGAGCGACGCGTTCATGAAACTCCATACCGGGCGGCTCGAGCAATTCCGCAAGCCGACCCTTCTCAAGCCAGGCTGGCGTCGGACAAAGTGGGCGGGGCGTGAGTGGCGTCCGATGGTCTCGTTTCGGCTGCACGGCCTCGGGTCAGGCGCGTCTGGAGCTGCGACGCCCAGTACGACGCCCATGGGCGACTGTGCACCGCCATCCCTCTTCATGGGGGCGACGCGTCCTTGGCATGACGGCTCTGCTGAGGTGCGCACGACGCGGTCTCGAGTACTCGACGCGCTCAGGCACCACCTCGAGGCGGTGGGTGCGGCGGCGCGAGCGGCCGAATGGCTACCGAACGTCACCGTGCACATCGAGAGCGGTACTGCGACCGTTCCAAGCGTTCGGCCGAGCGAGGCAGGGCTCACCACCGCGCACCTCCGTGCGGCGTTCGGGGCTGGCGCTGTGGAAGCGGGGGGTGATCTTGGCCTCAACGTGTGGGTCTTATTCCCGACCTACCATGGCGAGCGAGAGCGCTTCAATGGCTACTGCGGGGACCGGCCTTCGGGCTCGTGTGAGTGCACGGGCGTCGTAGGCGATTGCTCTCATCGCCTGTGCCGCGGCAAGAAGCTGTGCAAGCTGCTGCCGCCCACTTCGGCGCACTTTGTCGACCTTGCGCAGAGCTTTGCATCGGACCTGAGCCGCCGAGGACGGATGCCGAGCAGCGGAGGCTCAGTTGGACGTCGCTCATCGCCGCCGCAAGCTTCATCTTCGTCCTCCTCCTCGACGGCTGCGCGAGTGGACTCGGTGACAGCGGCTCCATTTTACGACGACTGCTGGGACGGGCGCGGGCGGTGCCAGGGGCGTCGGCCGTGCCTCGAGCCGGGCGATCAGATGCTCTTCTGCCGCGCAACCGCCATGCTGTGTGCGAGAGGCGACTGGGCAGCTGTGCTTGTCGAGGCGAAGCAATGGATCCCTGCACCACACCCGAAGGCTTCCTTCCTCTACCTTTTCGACGGAGCGAGCCAAGACGCGTTCGATGAGACCTTCCGCACATGGTCGCCCCTCTCTGTGGGCTTCGGCGCGTCGCCAATCATCTTCGGCCCCCAGTTTGCGTCCGTTCGACCTCGGCAGCTCAACATCTCCCTTCAGTTGATCGCCACCGCCGTGCGCCACGCCGACTCGTGCAGCGGTGGTGGCAGGTCCACGGCGCTCATCTTCCGGTCGCCCGCGTTCAACTTGGATCCCGTGAATACGTACAAGCAGCAGGCCAACTTCCAGCGCCGGGTGCGGCCGATGGTCGAGGCAGCAGGCGGCATTACCTTTCTCGACTTTTACACGGCCACACGCGACGCTGCGCTGCAAAACACACCGCACGCCATCCGGTTTGACCACTTCAGCACCTTCCACTACTTTGATGCTGGGCGCTACCTTCAGGCACAGACGCTGCTGCACGCGCTGAAGCTGTTGAACACTCTAGGATCTACTGGTACAGCCGTACCTGTAACCCTCGGAGGGGGGTGAGGGAGGGGTTGACGCGAGCGATCGGAGTGTGGAATCTTCAATATCGATCGTCGATCCGGCGTCAGACCGGACGATGCGCGAGAGACTAGGAGGTGTGTAGAGACGAGGAAGCGGCGATAAGCGGCGACCGCGCGCGCGCGCGCGGTGTGCGTGCATGCACCTTGGCACACTCTAGCTGCACACCTTGGCAGAGTTGGCACACCCACACGACTCAACATATGCGCATTGTGGGTCGAGCCGTCTTTCAACTCTAGTGTCGTGTGAGTTACAAGTACGTTTGCGTCCGACGCGAACAAAATCTGAACCCGAATCTATTTTACAATTGTAATCTAACAATGTGGCGTGCGTAGCAATCACAAGACATGCCGCAAAAGCGCAGCCCCTTTCACGCCTTTTTGGAAATGCAGGGCCTCCATCCTATGTAAAGCCCGATACGTCAGTCGGCAGCCTCGGGTTGAGGCTCAGACGTGGACTTGGCGGTGGCGCGCTTGCCGCCATGGCGGTCTTCCGACTGCTTCGTCCGCTTAATCTCATCGACCATCGCCATGCGCGCCTTGCGCTTCTCGCCGGTCCGGCTGCGCTGCTTCTCTTCGCTGGCGTCCTCCTTCACCTCGGGCTTGACCTCCGACGATGGGGCCGAGAGAGGCGCGTCGGGAGTGTCAGCTACCGACTCAAAGCTGGCGACCACATCTGCTCCGAGCAGTCCGACAAATACGGCGCGCACCTTGGCAATCTGGACCGGCGACATGATGTCCCTCAGAGGAAGCCTGGACTCGCCAGCACAGAGGTGGTCGACAGCGCCGTGTGTCTCAAGGGCAGAGAGTGCCACCGTCGCACTGAGACCATTCAGCGGTTTCCAGTAGTAGTTGCTGTTGCCGTTGCGCGTCGAGAGCGATGCGAACTTGAAGCCCTGCGGCGAAGCTTGAATGCAGTATTGCGTGCCGATGTACGGCGTGCCCTCTGAGGTCCATCCAAACGGCGCGCCCGGTGCAGCCTTCTTGAGTGACTGGCCGGATGAGCGGCGCACGGCAGGATCAATCTCCAGCACCCCACTGGACTTGCCATAACGCATCACCAAAGAAATGGAGTTGTGAAGACGAACGACCATCTGTGAAACAAACGTATTGGCGGGCAGCAACTGGTCCTCGGGTGGTCCCGTTGTTTCGTCGTGCTCGTTATCGTGCGGCTGTCGAGTCGATTCCGGGCTCCCATGGCGCCTGGGGGGGTGAGGTCAGAGGTGTGTGTGTGGTCTCCATGGTTTGAACACCATTGTGGTGGTCGTTGAGATTGCGCGCTCGTGCACACTGCCGCCGCACAGCTTTGGCAGGGCGCCGAGAGGTGAGGTGGAGTTCGACGTGGAGTGGAGGTGAGGCGGGGTGCGCGGCGACGCATGCCGCGGTGCACACTGGGTAGTCACTACCATCTTAGTGGCATCTTTTAACGCTCAAGGACGAAGGACCTCCTTTCGCGCCGCAATCCTGGAGGCGACCTCCTCCTTGGGAGTGGGTGCGCCCTGCGGTTGCCTTCTCTGCGAAGGCGATGACGACACGACGGAGCCGCGCTCACGAGACGGGGCGGCGGCTGCCGAGCCTGCTGCCGAGCCTTCTGAGCCTGCCGAGCTTCCCGCGCGCCGCCCGTGCCGCGCTTGCCGAGTCGGCGAGCTGGAGTCCATGCTCATATTGAGTGGCAATAGCTGGTCACGGATGTGCTTCGCGGCCGTGAAGAGCTCGACTGCCCGCTCGCTCGCACCAGCCGCGAGCGCGGCGTCGCCCTCGGCCATGAGCCGCACCACCTCCGGATGCGCGAGCGCAGCCTGCATGTCCTCCTCAAGACGAGCATCATACATCCCGGCTGGCGGTGAAGCCGGTGCAGCCTCCTCTCGCTGTAGAAGCTCGCTGTAAGTGATGTAGAAGCTCGCTGCATTAGCTTGCACGAAGGCGATCTCTTCGTCTGTCAGCCCCACAACCCAGTTGCATGCATCGCCCTCGCCTTTGTGCAATGCGCGGAATGCTTCGGCGGGCGAGACGAGCACCACGTTGCTAGAATCATGGTTGTCAAAGTTGCCGTCCTTATGGCAACGAAAGTAGCCGTTGTCGGTCGAAGTGAGATCACGCCACTTGCTAATGATAAAGTTTCCAAACTGCGCCGCCTCCGATGGCACGCCCATGATGCTAACGCCGATGGCCCCGCGCAGGCCGCAGTCGGCACAACGCGCGCAGCGCCCGCACTGGCGCCCGCAAGAGCCAGAGCCCGCAAGAGTCAAGGGCCAACAGGAGAGGACCCCACCGTTCGATCGATCAAAGACATCACGCGAGGAAAGAGTCAAGTCAAGTCAAGTCACGAGAGTAAAAAAGGCCAATTGTCCCCGCCACAGCGAGCGCGCGCTTGTGGATGTGGATGTGGAAAATCCGGGGAAGGCGACTGATGATGAACATTCTCATTTGCGTGCGCGAGTCGTGTCACCCTCCTTCACCGACGCTCTCGACAGAATCGCTTTCGACGCTACCACAGATGGCGCAGACGAAGAAGATGGAGGAAAAGTGGCAGCGCATCCTCAAGGAGTGCCAGAAGAAGCCGGAGAACAAGTCATGCTTTGATTGCATGGGCCGCGGCAACCAATATGTTGTGCTCAACTTCAACACCTTTGTGTGCACCGCGTGCTCAGGCATTCACCGTGAGATGCAGCACAAAATCAAATCGGTCGGGATGTCGACATTCACCACGGATGAGATCAAAGCCGTCGACGCCGGAGGCAACGACAAGGCCCAGAAGATGTGGATGGCCAAGTACGATGCGAGGGATGGCGCGGTCCCGGCTGAGGGGGAGACTGAGAAGCTGCGCGCCTTCCTGAAGCGCAAGTACCAGGAGAAGCGCTGGTACTCCGAGACGCCCGGCGCCACACCGGCAGTCCAGCCGGTTAGCGCCGTCTTGGGCAGCGAAGCGCCTAAACTTGTCGTCGGTGGGCCAATGCCGGCTCGGGCACCCGCCCCGCCACCGCAGCCCCCCTCCAATGGCGGCGGCTTTGGCGACTTTGATGCCTTCGGGGGTGCCCCCGCCACTCCCCCGCCCCCGCCGATGGTGCAAATGGACGACCTTCTCGGCGGGAACTTCAATGCGCCGGCGCCGCCGCCACAGGCGCGTGCAGCTCCGCCGCCGCCATCGGGCTTTGGAGGGTTTGATGCTTTCGGCGGTCCGCCCGCCCCCGCCCCGGCCCCAGCTCCGGCACCGCCGCCGCCGGGCTTTGGAGGGTTTGATGCCTTCGGCGGTCCGCCCGCCCCCGCCCCGACCCCAGCTCCGGCACCGCCGCCGCCGGGCTTTGGCGGCATGGGCGGCATGGGAGGGATGGGCGGCTTCGACGCATTTGGCGGTCCGCCCGCCCCCGCCCCGGCCCCAGCTCCCGCGCCGCCGCCGCCGGGCTTTGGCGGCATGGGCGGCATGGGAGGGATGGGCGGCTTCGACGCATTTGGCGGTCCGCCCGCCCCCGCCCCGGCCCCAGCTCCGGCACCGCCGCCGCCGGGCTTTGGCGGCATGGGCGGCATGGGAGGGATGGGCGGCTTCGACGCATTTGGCGGTCCGCCCGCCCCCGCCCCGGCCCCAGCTCCGGCACCGCCTCCCAAATTGGGCGTCTCTGCTGGCGCCATCGATGCTGATCTCTTCTCGATGGCTGAGGTGAAAGGGCATCCCGCCGACATGCAAAAGGAACCGGCGCCAGCCCTCGGTGGTGGAATGCCGCCGATGGGGGGAGGTCCGCCCGGCAATGGCGGTATGCCGGGCGGGATGGGTGGTTTTGGACAGCAGGGCCAGGGCATGCCGGGGCAGGGCATGCCGGGCCAGGGCTATCCGCCACAACAGGGCTACCCGCCTCAGGGTTTGCCGGGTCAGGGAATGCCACAGGGCGGCGGCCCGAAGCCGCCACAGCAGCAGGGCTACCCTCCGCAGCAGGGTTACCCGCCGCAGCAGGGAGGCATGCCGCAGCAGGGAGGCATGCCGCAGCAGGGAGGCATGCCGCAGCAGGGAGGCATGCCGCAGCAGGGAGGTATGCCGCAGCAGGGAGGTATGCCGCAGCAAGGCTACCCGCCGCCGCAGCAGGGCTACCCGCCGCAGCAGCAGGGCTACCCTCCGCAGCAGCAGGGCTACCCACCGCAGCAGCAGGGCTACCCGCCGCAGCAGCAGGGCTACCCTCCGCAGCAGCAGGGCTACCCGCCGCAGCAGGGAGGCATG